>OHKV01000115.1_pt1 | contig 83224 bp, 71 predicted proteins | sample 1568951 | NCBI WGS metagenome assembly OHKV01 (sample SAMEA3879528, study PRJEB24766) | human gut metagenome | biome: human-associated habitat; feature: feces | place: USA | collected 1985/1987
TAGGTACTTGCAAAAGTGCCTATACAGAGGGTTATGCCCTAAATTGAGTACTAACAATTGAGTACTAACCATTATCATTCGTGTCATCGGTGTAATCTGTGTTAGGTATATTTCGCATCCAACAAGTAAAAACAAATCATTTATCATATACAAAATGTTGAGTAGTACACAAATCATCATAATGGCTGGCGGCGTTGGCAGCCGCTTCTGGCCCATGTCCACCCCCGACTACCCCAAGCAGTTCATCGACGTGATGGGCGTGGGACGTTCCCTCATCCAGCTCACCGTAGACCGTTTGAAGCCCATCTGCCCAGTAGAGCACATGTGGGTGGTGACCAACGAGAAATACATCAGTATTGTCAAGGAGCAGATACCTGACATGCCCACAGACAACATCCTCGCCGAGCCAGAGGCACGCAACACCGCCCCCTGCATCGCCTATGCTTGTTGGAAGATCCAGAAGCAGCACCCCGATGCTAATATTGTGGTAACCCCCTCCGATGCCCTGGTCATAAACACAACCGAATATCAGCGTGTCCTCAGCAAGGCACTCAACTATACCGCCAACAAGGAAGCTATCGTTACCATCGGCATCAAGCCGAGTCGCCCCGAAACAGGCTATGGCTACATCGCCACAGCCGACCTCACGGACGTAGACGAGATATATAAGGTGGAAGCCTTCAAGGAAAAGCCCGACCTCACCACCGCCGAGCAGTACCTCTCAGCTGGCAACTACTATTGGAATGCCGGCATCTTCGTGTGGAACATCGACACCATTAGCCGAGCCATCCGCACGTTCCAGCCCAAGCTTGCAGCCATCATGGATGAGATGGCACAGTCTTTCTACACCGAAAAGGAGAAAGAAGTGGTAGGTAGACTTTTCCCAACCTGCGAGAAGATAAGCATCGACTACGCCGTAATGGAGAAGTCGAAAGACATCTACACTCTCCCCTCCGAGTTTGGCTGGAGCGATTTAGGCAGCTGGGGCAGCCTCCGTACCTTGCTCCCACAAGATGAGGAAGGCAATGCAAAGGTAGGCAAAGACATCCGCCTCTACGATTGCAAGAACTGTGTGGTTCATGCAGCTGATGAAAGCAAGGTGGTAGTTCAAGGCTTGGATGGCTATATCATAGCCGAGAAGCACGGTCAACTTTTGGTTTGCGAGCTGAAAGAAGAACAAAGAATCAAAGAATTTAGAAAATAGAAATTAAACATCAAAAAATGTAAGGTAAGCACTCAAGTTAGGGCTTAAAATCAGAATCGTTACTTTTGCTGCGAATTAAAATCAAATAATTATGTACAGCAGTGAAGATTTGGAACTTTTTCGATAAGTCATGAGCAAAGCAAGCTTGCTTGACTTGCACAAGTGCCTATACAAAGGACTATGCCCTAAATTGAGTACAAACAATCTTTAAGAAATTAAGTAATGACAATAGACAATATAATAGCAAAATATGACCAAAGCGATTTGAAGAACTTTGGTTATGAGGATATTTTGATAGACTTAGCTTCTGTCGATGAAAGCGAAAAATCTAAGGACGAGTTTGTTTTTGAGGTTTTGGCGTTTAGGCTTCAACCGCAACATGGGGATAATCCATGGGGGAACCAATATCATTATTGTCCACAAATCACATATATTGATTCAAATGGTAATCCAGCATATTCCCCATCTTTCGATGAGATAACTCCTGATGCTATTGAGTATTGGCAGAAAAGAGCGACCTGCTGCCTTAATCCTCTTTTGAAACTTCGATATGCAACATTGGTTTGGTGTTTTCAGCCAGCGATAGGCCATAAATCTAACGATGGTATTCTGTATAGAATGGTTGTCGATACAGCATTAGACATTTGCAATAATGATTTCTTTCGTCATCCAGTTCTAACTGTAGATACCTTGGAATGGTTATTTGTCTTCACCTCTAAAAAATCAGAGGACATGGAAAAGGTAAAAGAGGCCTACAAGGCCTTTGAGAAGAGACATAATAATGATGATGCCGTAAGATATTGGGCTTCTCGTTTTCGCTTAATGCTTGATTACAAGAAATGTTTTACAGAAGAAGAAAAGGAGGAAATAGTAGCTGAGCATGAGGCTCGTCTTATTAGACTCTCTACCCCTAACACTGATGGCAAGATAAATCCTTGGGCAGTACAATCTCAGGCTTGTTTGTTGGCAGATTGCTATGCCAAGAAGTCACAGAAAGACGATGTAAAACGTGTTTTGAATTCAGTAGAATATGCTTTTCATCATGAAGAAAGCAATATGATGGAACTCCAATATGCGGGAAACCTTGAAAAAATACAGCATTTGTATAGGCATTATAATTGGGATTCTGAGGCACAGCGAATGATGATTGATATTCAAAAAGCTTACGAAAAGGCAAAAGATGAGATGCAACCTCAGAGCTTTGAATTTGAAATTCCAAAGGAAGTAAAAGAACAAGCTGAAGAGATGTTTGGAATAAAAGCTAAAGATGATGCCACTCGATGGTCTAATTTCGTTTTTTATTTTATTACAAACAAATCAAATGAAGAACAAGATTTGAAAGAATTGGCTAAACAACATCCGTTCGTTTTCATGATGGGCAACCGTTTGTTGGACCCCAAAGGCAGGCCTATGGCAACAATAGGTCCTTTGGAGGAGGATTTAAACGGAAACTTGGCTATGCTCATTGTTCAAAAAATGAATCTGAATTTTCATTTCTTAGCAATGGCTATTCATGAAATGTTGGATTGCAAGGCAATTACAGTTGACAAGATAATGGAAAACATGGTAATGCCATGTCCGTTGTTTGAAGAAAACAGATATGATGTTATTCGTGAGGCACTTCAATTCTTTATGGATGGAAAGTATGTTTTGTTCTCTCACTTGATTATCCCTCAGATAGAAAATGCAATATGTAATCTTGTGGAAATGTCAGGTGAAAGTTCACTGAGACCGCAAAAAAGTGGTAAGGGATTTCAATTAAAGACTTTGGATGATTTATTAAGAATGCAACCTGTGAAAAATGCAATAACGCCAGATGGCGCATATTATTTACAAATAGTATTAACGAATCAACTCGGATTGAATCTTCGCAATCTTATGTGTCATGGAATAGTTGCTCCTCAATATTTTGGATATTGTTGTGCAGGGTGGTTGCTTCACGTCTTGTTTTTGATAGGCATGGTGAGAGAAAAGAAAGTTCAATAATAATAATCACAATCAAGTTGTCTATAATTCTCTAAAGTAATTTATGTCAGAACAATCATCAAATAACAACAAGCGAATAGCGAAGAATACGTTGCTTCTTTACTTCCGAATGCTATTCAACTTGCTGGTTTCTTTGTATACAAGTAGAGTTATATTGCAGGCTTTGGGGGTTGAGGATATGGGTATTTACAATGTTGTAGGAGGTATTGTTACAATGTCCCAAGTTATAACTTCATCTATATCGAATGCTATAAGTCGATTCTTGACTTTTGAATTAGGCAAAGGTGATATGGATAAATTAAAATTGACATTCTCGGTATCTGTTACGGTATTGATAATTCTTTCATTTATAATCTTTGTCATAGCTGAGTTTGGAGGTTTATATTTTGTAGATAACGTACTAAACATCTCACAAGAGAGGTTGGCTGCTGCTAAGTATGTTTTGTTATTCTCTATACTTACATTTTGTGTCAATATGATTAGTGTGCCATACAATGCAAGTATTATTTCTCATGAGAATATGAATGTATATGCCTATGTAGGTATTTTCGAAGTGGTTATGAAGTTAGGTATAGCTTATGCCATTATGCAGTTCTCAACATTTGATAGGTTGATATTGTATGCTATGTTTTTATTCTTGCTCGCTTTGATAATTAGAGTCTTTTATGGCTTTTATTGTAGTCGAACTTTTGCCGAATGTCGTTATTCTTTCATTTGGAATAAGAAGACATTAAAAGAGTTGACGGAATTTGCAAGTTGGAATTTCTTGGAAAACTTGGCAAATGTCTTTAAATCGCAAGGTGTTACGATGCTTGTAAACATATTCTTTGGTGTTACGATAAATGCAGCACAAGCCATTGCCAATCAGGTAAGCAATGCCATACAACAGTTTTCGAATAATTTTATCACAGCCGTAACACCACAAATCATCAAGTTGTATGCCGATGGTAAATACAATGAGATGCTGAACTTAACCAACAAGGCTAGTCGTTTCTCGTTTTATATAACAATTTTGCTTGCATTCCCGATAGTGTGCAATCTTTCTCGAATATTGGGACTTTGGCTTCATGTGGTACCAGAATATACTCATTCATTTATTTTGTTAATCATAGTTTGGATTTTGTTTGAAGTATTGTCCCAACCAGTATTAAAAATTATTGTTGCGACAGGAAATATTAAACAGTATCAAATAGGTATTAGTATCATAATGTTTTCAAATTTCCCTATTTCATGGGTTGCGTTGAAGTGTGGTTATAATCCAAATGCGATATATATAGTATCGGCTTTAACTTGCTTTTTAGCTCTTGTATATAGAATATGGACGTTACATAAGTTGCTTCCATTTTTGCAAATACTGTCATTTTGTAAAAGACTTTTGGTTGGACCAATGGTTATATATTCTATATCAATAATTATGTATTCTATACTAATTAATTTTACAGAATCTATTTTTACATTAAGTATATTAAGTGAAGTCATCTTATTACTTATTGTTTTGTTTTATGGCATAAGTAAAAATGAACGGATATTTGTGAGAAATTGGATAATAAGTAAGTTTCAAAAATAACTTCAATATAATTATTTTATCAATGATTTAATTTCCTAATAATAGACTTTATGATTAAACCAACAATAAGTGTAGTTATCCATGTATATAATCTTGTGGATAATATAATAAGAAGCTTAGATAGTATCTTGAATCAAACATATAAATCTTATGAGAACTAATGCCCTTAGATATCATTGGATAGACAACATAAAGGTATTCGCTTTATTTTTGGTTGTTCTTGGTCATATAGGAACATCATCATTACATCACATTATCTATGGTTTCCACATGCCTTTGTTCTTCTTGTTGTCAGGAATGCTTCATAAGGATAAGCCTGTGGCAGATATGTTTAAGAGATTGGTGATACCTTATATATTGTTCAATGTCATTTATCTTGCTTTGGAGAGTCCATGGTTGTATAGACAGTATGGAAATGTAGATTTTCTGTTGAGAGATATTCGAGGAATAGTATACCCTACGGAGCATCCTATTGATTATCCTACTTGGTTTTTGCTAAGTCTTTTCGAGATAAAGCTCATCGTAAAAGGTTTGCGAGACAATATAAGGTTGGCATTTGCTATCTCAGTAGTACTTATTGCTATTTGCTGTATATTGGATATAAATCACGATGGACCTTTCTTCATAAAAAATACATTGATTGGTTTGAGCTATTATTGCATGGGACATTTGCTTTACCATGTTTTTACAGGTAACATAAATGCTGAGAAACGATATGTCGTTTGCATTTCGGGGGGGGGAATTATAGTGCTTTACCTTATAGCTATGATGCAATTTGATTCATGTGTATGGAATGAGTCAATGAAACAGCCTATGCAGTTTGTTTATAGCATAATAGGATGCCTGGGAATGCTCTTGCTTTTTAAGGGATGCTTTAATCTGCATTCCGCTATCTTGGAAAAATGCAGCATTGGAGCCGTTGCGATAATAGGACTTCATCCACTTCTGATACAATATTGCCGAAGGGCTGTGGTGCTGATGGGTGGTTCATGGGGAGATTATCCTGTTATGATAGATATGCTGATAGCCGCAATTATAATGTTGCTATGTATGTTGACGATACCTTTTATTGTTAAATATTTTCCATTGTTAATTGGTTTAAAAAGAAAAGTATGATACCAAAATTAATTCATTATTCGTGGTTCTCAGGTGAACCTTTTCCAAAACATATTGAGGAATTGATGAAGACATGGAAGCGTGTGCTTCCTGATTATGAGTTTATGTTGTGGGATTCCAAGAAATTGGCAGAGGCTAACAATATGTTTGCCGATGAGGCAGTGAGTGTACGCAAGTGGGCTTTCGCTGCCGACTTTATCCGTCTGTATGCAGTATATAATTATGGTGGAATATGGCTTGACACCGATATTGAGATGTTCAAGTCGTTTGATCCATATCTCGACAATGAGGTTTTTATTGGCCGAGAGGCGAATTTCCATAATCGTCCAAGAGAGCGTTGGCTTACATCTCATTGCTTCGGTGCTGTAGCTAATCATCCTTTCATTAAGGACTGTTTGGATTATTACACTGATAGGCATTTTATTCGCTCTCATAACGAGAAATATCCTCAGACTATGCGATTTGACATGACCATTATTCCTGAGGTGCAGGCAGAGATTGCCAAAAGCTATGGTTATGATAGTTTTGGCAAGCGTGATGATGAGCAGCTTTTGCAGAACGGAATTCATATTTATCCGTCAGATTATTTTGATTGCCCACGCTACAAAACGATGAAGAATGTGGTGTGTATCCATCGTGCAAGTGGGGCTTGGAGACCGGGATGTGATGGTATTCCAGACTATTCTGCATCCAATCCAATGAAGAAAGATAAAAAATATTATCTCCAAAAGATAAATGATTTCTTGGAAGACTATGGTTATGCAATATCAAGGTTCAAGAAACCGAACAGAAAAGGAAAATAAGATGGAAAAAATTACCCCCCCCATTCACGATTATTCAGTTTATACAGAGCAAGTTAAGTTACGCACTCGGATACACTATCTGTTTGGTTTGATACCCCGATGGAGACAGTATATTAAGTATGCCAAGGCTGTGAAGATAGCTCGCAAGAATGGGGCGACGATTGGCGAAGGTGTTATTATGCCACTATCGTTGGCAAAGTCGGCGAATAGTAACTTAAAGGTAGGTGACCATGTGTCTATACAGACTGATAAAATAGACTTGCGTTCATCTGTAACTATTGGCAACTATGTTATAATAGGTGCAGGCACGGAGATCATCACTACCTCGCATAATATAGACTCTCCAGAATGGGAACACAAGTATTATGGCATTACTATTGAAGACTATGCTTGGCTACCTACTAAAATAATGGTTTTACCTTCTTGCCGTCATATCGGTATGGGAGCAGTGGTAAGTTCTGGCAGCGTAGTTGTAAAGAACATAGATTCAATGTCAGTGGTAGGCGGTAATCCTGCTAAGGAATTTAAGAAGCGTGGCTGTGTACACAATAAACTTGTAGAAGAATCACTGTTGGGTGGTGATTATGATATTTATCGTAAAATGAGAAAAGTTTAATAGAAATTATGGGATTTAGAATCAATATTGTATCTCCAGGTCGCTTCCATGTGTGCGACTTGGCAAGAGAACTTGATAAGAATGGTTGGGATGTTAGTTTTTATTCCTTTGTTCCAACAAAACGTGCCATGAAGTTTGGCTTACCTGCTAAATGCAACAAGACTGTCTTGCCATTTGTTTTGCCGTTCCTTGTGCTCCAAAAATACATAAAGAGTGAGTGGACTAAGCAATTGCGTATCTATATGCAAGATATCATCACGAGCATTTATATGCGTAAGTGTGATATTTTGATAGCCATGAGTGGCGATTTCGTACATACCGTAGAAAGAGCAAAGCGTCATGGAGCAACTATCGTTTTAGAGCGTGGTTCTAAGCATATCTTGGAGCAAAAGCGAATATTGGAATCAATTCCATCATTAAAAGGCACGAAGCCTGTGCCTGATGCCAATGTAAGGAGAGAGTTGCATGACTATCAGAACGCTGACTATATAGCCGTTGCTTCCAAACACGTAAAAGATAGTTTTATAAAGCAACATTTTGATGTAAACAAATTATTTGTCAATCCTTATGGTGTTGACTTGTCGATGTTTCATCCAGCTGAGAACACTGTCAAGGAGTATGATGTTATAATGGTGGGTGGATGGAGCTATCGCAAAGGTTGTGATTTGATAGTGGAAGCTATTAAGCAATCCAACTATCGGTTCCTTCATGTTGGTTCTATCGTTGATATGAAATTTCCTCAGTGTGATGAGAGATTTACTCATATTGATGCTGTTGACCAAAGGCTGCTGACCCATTATTATAATCAAACTAAGGTTTTTGTCTTGCCATCCAGAGAAGAAGGCTTGGCTATGGTACAAGCACAAGCCATAGCTTGTAATCTGCCAATGGTAGGAAGTAAGGACTCAGGTGCTGAAGATTTGAAAGCCATCGTGGAGTATCCTGAATATATCACAATCATCAAGGATTTTACTTCTGATTATTTGTTGGAAGGTATCAAGATAGCTTTAGAGCAACAGAAGAAAATGAATGGTTTGCAGTATGCTGGCAATGCAGCAGAAAGACTGACTTGGAAGGCATACGGCAAGCGTTATAGCGATTTCTTGCATAAAATTTCAAAACAATGAAAATATTATCAGTAGGAGGCTTTGATGCTTATGGCATAAGCAATACTTGCTTGCATAGGCATTGGGCACTCGAAAAATGCGCCGATTATATCGACAAGGTGAATACAGTGTCGAAGGCTATTGGCTTTAGGTATAAATTGGCTTATCATTTATTTCAAAAACATATACCGGTAAGATTGCCTGACTGTGTAGGTGCTAACGATATGATTTTAGCCAAATTGCAGCAACATGATTTTGATGTGATTTGGATTGATAAAGGTATCACTATTTTGGCAAAGACATTGGCTAAGGCTAAGCAACTGCAACCCTATATCAAGATTGTAAGCTATTCGCCGGACAATATGGCTCTTCGACATAATCAGAGCCAACAGTATTTGGAATGTGTGCCTTTTTATGATTGCATAGTGACCAACAAATCGTATATTGTAAACGAGTTGAAGGCACTTGGTGCAAAGAAAGTTGTATTCGTAAACAACACCTTTGAACCGACATTTCATTATCCTCACGAATTAAGTGATGATGACATCATGCGTTTGGGTGGCGATGTCGGTTTTATTGGAGCATGGGAAGAGGAACGTTGCCAAAGCATACTTTATCTTGCGGATCGTGGCATCAACGTAAGAGTTTGGGGCGGTGGCAAATGGTTGGAGTACAAAGACTATTCTCCGAACTTGAAGATAGAGGATAAAGGACTGTATTCGGAGGATTATTGCAAGGCATTGAAAGCATTTAAGATAAACCTGTGCTTCTTGCGCAAGATAAACTTTGACCAACAAACAACGAGAAGCGTTGAAATACCTGCATGTGGAGGATTTATGCTTGCAGAGAGGACTACAGAGCATTTAAACATGTTTAAAGAAGATAAAGAAGCAGCATATTTTTCCTCTCCCGAAGAATTATTAAGCAAATGTAAATATTATTTAACCCATGATGAAGAACGAACTATTATCGCAAAAGAAGGTTTGAAAAGATGCATTGATAGTGATTACAGCAATTTAGGAATGGTTAAAAGTATATTAACAAAGGTATATGGACACTGCTAACAATTATATGTCAATAATAAGCGTTATAAAGAATGGTGGTTATTTACTATTGACTTTATGTGTCATAGGTGAATTAATGTTCTATTTTTCATTGCCTAATGTTTGTGGATGTATCATGAGCATATTCTCTTGGTGGATTTTTACAAATTTATTTTTAAAAAGAGATGTTATATTGAGCCATCCTTTCTCTTGGATGTTTTACCTTTCTATGGTATTATATCGCTATTTACCTTTAATTGCGACATTTTTTGATGGAAAGCCTATAACTTATGGCTTTGAAAATCCATACTATACTATATTTGGAGAGATGTTGCTTTTTACAGTACAATCATTGGCATTTTATATCGTATGTTATGGTAAACAAAATGGATTTAGAACATTACAGCGCTTGATGGCAAAAATGGATTTTTATACTTCTTTTCAAAGTCGAACCATTTGGATTATGGGCGCAATAGGACTTTTGGCAATGGTCTTTAATCTTATATCTGGAGGTGCCGAATATGGAGATGTAGGAGGTAAATTTCTTGCGCCATTGTCTGCCATGAAAAATGTTCCTTTAATAATGCTTTTTCCCTCATTATACAAAGTAAGCGGAAATAGGCCATCTAAAAAAACACTATTGCTTTACTTAATTTTCTTAGAAATAACAAGTATGGCTGGCAATAGTAGAGAAGCTTTGGTTCATCCAATAGGAATTTGTATAATGCTTTCTTTTTTAAGTTTTTTGAAGACAAACACAAATTGCAAGAAATACATTTTTACTTGGAAATTTCCTGTTTTTGTATTTGCTTTTATAGGAACCGTTAAGGTATTTAATATGGCTTCTGATGCAATGATTCAGAACAGGAACGTCAGAGATGAAGTTTCAGCAATTATGTTGTTGCAGAAACAGATAGATGCTATGGATAATTCTGCTATTGAAGACAAAAAAACAAAGATGATTTCTTATTCAGAAGGTTGGGACGAGACTTATGTTGACAACTTTTTGTTAAATAGATATTGTAATATGCGCATCACGGATGAAACGCTTTATTATGCAATGAAGTTAAAAGGATGGGATAGTTATGGAAATAAACAAATGCGTGATATGTTTTTGGATAGACTTCTAGCAAATTTTCCAACTCCTGTTCTAAAATTCATGTCAATAAATATAGATAAAAGCAAGATGGCTTTTTCTGAAGGTGATTATTTGTATTCAGTAGCTAATAATGCACCTTTATTCATTGGATATCGTGTAGCAAGTCATCTAGCTTTGGGAATAGCATGTTTCGGTTTATTATATTTTCCGATACAATTCGTTCTACTTCTTTCATCTTTCTATCTTTTGGATACTTTGGTTTACAAAAAGAATGGTTTGTTCTTTTCAATAGCAGGCTTGGTCGTTGTTTTCGAGTTAGTTGGGCGATTTAGAAATGCTAATGGTTGTGTTGGTGATGCCGGATATCTTATGCGCGGCTTTTGGCAATTTATTTTTTTGAATTGGATTACATTTACTATTTCAAAAACAATTTCAAATATTTTTAAACGATGAAAGTATTATATATTTATCGTAATCATGAAATGGGATACTCTATTGGTAAAGTTTTCCGTCCAATAGAGAATGGCATGAAAAGAAAATGTCATGTTGATAGTATAGAAATGCCTTGCTATGGATATGGTATAAAAAGTTTGTATAGAAATGTAAAATACGTTTTAAAATTTCTTAAGACACATCATTATGATATTGTTCATATTACAGGAACAGAACATTATCTTTTACCTTTTTTGAGAAGGCATAAAACTATTGTAACAGTTCATGATTTGGGATTTTATACAAATTCAAAAAAAGGATTCAAACAGATTCTCAAATATTTGCTTTGGATTAAAACACTTCCAATGGCAGATCATGTTTCTTTTATATCAAATAAAAGCAAAGAAGAGGCAGAAATGTTTGTAAACTTTTCCAACGGCCAAGTATCAGTTATATATGATCCTATTGGTGATGAATATGTATATATGCCCAAAACAATAAATTGTGCAAATCCTATAATATTACATATTGGAACAAATTCTCATAAGAATCTATGTAGAACTATTGAGGCCATAAATGGTTTGTCGTGTAAGTTAATAATAATAGGTAAAATAAATGACACTTACTTAAAGCTATTAGAAAAGAACAATATAAACTTTGAGAACAAGTACAATTTAACCGATAATGAAATACTTAATGAGTATATCAATTCAGATATTGTTAACTTTCCTTCTTTGCATGAAGGTTTTGGGATGCCAATTATAGAAGGACAAAGCATTGGAAGACCTGTTTTAACCAGTAATATTACACCTATGAAAGAAATTGCTGGTGCTGGTGCTGTTTGGGTTAACCCAGAAGATGTTGAGGATATCAAAAAAGGATATAAGAAAATTCTTGCAGATCCATACTATTATATTAAAGAAGGCTTAAAAAATGTAGAGCGTTTTAGATTAAGAAAAATAGTAAACCAATATTTCCATATTTATGAATATTTAAATAAATGATAAAATGAAAACAAAAATTTTAGACTGTACCTTACGCGATGGTGGTTACTATACCAATTGGGATTTTGGTCATCAAATCGTTGATACATATTTGGATGCCGTAAACAAACTTCCGATTGATTATATCGAAGTAGGTTATCGTAATCTTCCATCTGAAGAATATATGGGAGAATATGGGTATTGCCCTGTATATGTATTGAAACACATATGGGAAACCACTACTAAGAAAGTGGCTGTAATGCTTAATGAGAAGAGCACACAGCCTTCTGATTTAGACAAGCTGCTTTCTCCAATTGTGGGGTTAGCAGATATGATACGCATAGCCATCAATCCTTCTAATTTTGATCGGGCAATAACATTGGCCAAAGCTGTAAAAAGCATGGGGTTTGAGGTGGGATTCAATACCATGTATATGTCAAAATGGAAGGACATGAATTTTTATGATGAATTATATAAGCTTGATGGTGTAGCCGATTTATTCTGCATGGTAGACTCATTTGGCGGTGTATCGCCTCATGATGTAAAAGAAACAATAGACATTATTCGCAATGCAGTAAACTGTCCTATTGGTTTCCATGGTCATAACAATCTTGAAATGGGCCTTGTCAACACCATCGCCGCTATAGAAAAAGAATGCGATTTTGTTGATGCAACCATATTGGGAATGGGAAGAGGGGCAGGAAATTTGAAGATGGAGCTTCTCCTGACATACATGAACAAGAACTATAATCTTGATGTAGATTTCAATATGTTGGGAAATGTTATTTCAGCCTTTACCCCATTGTATAACAAATATCAATGGGGTACAAATCTTCCATATATGTTGGCAGGCGCAAATTCCTTCCCGCAGAAAGAAGTTATGAGCATGGTAACTAATCGTGTCTATTCGTTTAATAGCATAGTACGCTCTCTTGAAAACAGGAAATCTAATATAGAAGACAATGCAAAGTTTCCTGTCTTAAAGACCAAGCACTATGATAATGTGATAATAATTGGTGGCGGTGCAATGGCATACGAACATCTGCAAGGTATAAAAGTCTTCATTAACCAACATAAAGATCATTGTGCATTAATATTTGCAACATGTAGAAATGCAATGTATTATACAGACATTGATGTCGATAAGTTTTTCTGTTTGGTTGGCAATGAAGTGAAACGTTTAAAGAGTAATGTAGGCATACTTGGCAAAAATGACAAATGTATATTGCCTCCTTATCCAAGAGTGCTTGGCACAGATGTTTATGATGAATATGCTTCTAAAACATACGAGTTGCAAAAAATTGAGTTTACCGAAGAGTATCAGGATTCATGTACAACAGTGGCCTTACAAACAGCGATGAATATGTCTGATAAAATATTCATTATCGGATATGATGGTTATCCTAATGGATATTTGTCAGACAAAGAACGAGAATTAACTTTAGAGAACAGAAAAATTTTCTCATGTGCAGAGAAGTTCCTAAGCCACAAACTGGTTTCTCTTACACCAACGTTATATAATGAGTTAAAAACAAAATCTTTATATCAATATATTGAATGATAGGTACAATAATTGAACTTTGTCTGTTCATTATAGCAACAGCTTTTTTTCCCCCCCCCCCCCCCCCCCACACACACACACACAATAATGAACGCAAATATGATTTCTTAGGTTTCAGTCAGACGAATTCTATAAGAGGTATAGCCATTTTGATGGTTATTCTTATGCATTCTTCTTGCAACTTTGGTTTAAGAATTTTTACACCTTTGGGAGGCATTGGCGTAGCATTGTTTTTAATTTTGAGTGGGTATGGATTGACAGAATCATACAAAAGAAAAAAACTAGAACTCTTTTGGAAAAGCAAGTTTAGTAAAATTTGGATTCCTTATGCAATCGTGTTGACTGTGTGTACAATTTGGTCCTTATCTTTTAAGCCTTATGTGATTGTTCAGTACTGTTTAATTGATAGTCCTTTTTGGTATATAAGTTTTTTGTTCTACAACTACATTCTGTTCTATGTGTGCCATAAGTATAAGTTTTTGTACAAATACAGGTTTACAATATTTCTTGTGTATGCATTTATTCTGTTTGCTTTTGATACACGAATTAGAGCTGAACAATGCCTTTGTTTTGTAACAGGAATGTGGATTTCTGATTATAAAAAAATAGTTTATAAATTCTTGTCAAACAAGAACATGGTATTATGTACAATCTTTTTGCTATATGGCATTTCTGCTTCTGCTTTGTTTTTAAAACAAATGCCTACATTACGTGGACAAATGGAGCATGTTAGATTGTTTCAAAATATCATGGAGTTGTTAATTAAATATCCATTTGCTATTGCAACTATTGTCGTTTTCACAACAAACATTTTTGATAGGATTCAAAGAAGTCTGTTGATTGGCAACCGATTTTTAGGATTTTGTTCAAAAATCAGTTTAGAATTATACATCATCCATTTCTCATTAAGAGTTATGTTGAATAAAGAGTATCAAGTCTTTTCTATATTAACTTTCTTAGGATTATCCTTTGTTTTAAGTATATTGTTATATCGTTTAAAAAATCATATTATACTATGGATAAAATAGCATTTTTCTTACCTACCCGAAAGGGTAGCGAGCGTGTTAAAAACAAAAATACGCGTCCGTTTGCTGGCATTGAAGGAGGTTTGGTTGAAAACAAAATCAAACAGATATTGGCCACAAAACATGTTGATGAAATAATTTTCTCTTCGAACGACGAGAGATGTATGGAGATCGCAGACAAGTATTCTTATGACAGCCGTTTGCGTATCATACCACGTCCTGACGAGCTTTGTCTTAGCTCTACCAATCTTCAAGATTTAATATGCTATGTCCCTACGGTTACTGATGCCGACCACATTCTATGGGGTCATGTAACAACTCCACTGGCTGGTGCTGAAGAGTATGACAAAGGAATTGAGTTGTATTTGTCAAAATTGGAAGAAGGTTACGACTCGTTGGTCGGCGTAACAGAGCTTAAGAACTTCCTTCTCAACAAGAATGGTAAGCTTGTAAACAACACGACTGATATACCATGGCCTCGCACACAAGATCTTGAGGCTTTATATGAGATTAACCATACTATGTTTCTTGCAAAGAGAGAGGTTTACACTAAATTGAAAAATCGTTTAGGTGAGAAGGTCCTTCTTCATGTAATGGACGAAATTCATTCAAAAGACATTGATTGGGAGGATGATTTTACTATTGCGGAAATAATGTACAAAAATTTGTATGGAAAGAAATAAAGTTGTAACATTCGGAGAAATCATGGTGCGTTTAGGCGCACCAGATTATCTCAAACTTATACAAAGCAATAGTCTTGATGTAAGTTATGCGGGCGCAGAGGCAAATGTAGCTGTTAGCTTGGCACACTATGGAATTTCAACAGATTACGTCACATGTCTTCCTGACAACCCTGTTGCTGAGCGTTGTGTGATGGAATTGAGAGGACATAAAGTAGGTGTGAAACACATTGTTCGTTCCGGCAAACGAATGGGTATTCTATATCTTGAGACAGGAAGCAATATGCGTCCGTCAAAAGTATTTTATGATAGAGAATACTCATCTATCGCTATGATAGAGAATGACAGTATTGATTGGCATGAAGTATTAAAAGATGCCAATTGGTTCCATTGGACAGGAATAACACCTGCTTTATCACAAAACGCTGCCGATGAGTGTTTGAAAGCAATAAAGGCTGCTAATGAGCTGGGCGTAACGGTCTCTTGTGACATTAACTATCGCGGTAATCTTTGGAACTATGGCAAGACAGCTGCTGAGGTTATGCCGGAACTGGTTAAGGGATGTGATTTGATTCTGGGCAACGAGGAAGATTGTGAAAAGGTGTTCGGTATAAAGCCATTAAACTTTGATGCCGAGAACACAAACGGCAATATTAAGCAAGATTCGTTCCTGTTTGTATGCAAACAAGTGATTGGAAAATTCCCTCGTTGTAAAAAAATGGCTGTCACTCTACGAGGTGCTATCAATGCCAATCATAACACATGGAGTGGCATCTTGTATGATGGCAATCAGTTGTATCAATCGTCGAAATATGACATCACCGATATAGTAGATCGTGTTGGTGGAGGTGATTCTTTTATGGGTGGTTTGATTTTCGGACTGCTTCATTATAAAGACAATCAAAAGGCTCTAGATTTTGCAACAGCAGCCAGTGCCTATAAGCATACATTAAAAGGTGATTTCAATTGGGCTACTATTGAAGATGTTGAAGCTTTGATGGGTGGCAATGTTAGTGGACGAGTAAAAAGATAAGTTATGGGATTTTGGAATTTGATGATAAAGAAGGATGATATAATAGTTTCATCTGTAGAGAAAATTAGAGGCCTTAAAAATAGTTTTAGCCCGACATTGAACAGAGTGCATCGAAAAATGCTATCTTTACCACCAATGGGACTTGGACGAGATTTGTATGTTTTGCTTAATGCACCATCTCTTAAAACACAAGACTTATCTGTGTTGAAAGGTAAGGACACAATGTTTGTCAATCGCGGTTTCATGCATCCTATGTTTAAGGAGTTACAGCCTAAATATCATGTCTTTGTCGATTCTAAAATGCTTAAAGGCATTTGGCCTGTAACCTGGATAGATGAAATTGTGAGTCTCTCACCGGACATCACTATCATTTTGCCATTGGAATGGTATACCAACCCTTTATTCCGTCCATACATAGAAAAAGGGACTAAGATTTATTGGTCAAAAAACATTTTACCTTTTAACAACTTGGGAGTTTCCGGAGAGTGTTTTTCTTTTGGTATAGAACAGAAATATGATAAAATTTATTTCGCAGGATTTGATGCTACTGGTATAGGACATGAAATGGTGAAATCGGCAGATAGTCATTTTTATGGTAATGATAGCGAACTAGAAGGTAAGTCTACCAAACAATTTGTCATAGATTTATTAATGCATTCTCGACATTTACATGACTTGAACCGTCTTGCAGATTATTGCAAAACACATGATATAAAATTAATAAACATTACCAATGGGGGATTATTAGATATGTTTCCTCGTGAAAACATTCTTCCCTTACTAAAATAAATACATGACTCAATATCTTAGTGACAAATTACGAATTCTATCATTAATTTCTATTATCTTCGTTCTCTACATTCATTCTGGCTTTCATGCAGATGAGATAAAGGGGATGTTGATGAATGACAGAGTGCAGGAGTTCATATCGGGGATGATGGGGCGGTGTGCAGTTCCATTGTTCTATGTGATTTCGGGCTATTTGTTCTTTCTGAAAGTGCCGGAAGGGATGAAGTCCATCTATGGTAAGATGAGGAAGAGGGTGAGGACATTGGTTGTGCCTTATATCATCGGGTGTTTGTTCTTTGTTGGCTTTGGCGTGCTTATGGCGGTATTGCCGGGTGTATCGAAGTATATGAACAGTTCGGTGATGCCTCTGTTTTCAAAGCCGATAGGAGAAATTCTTCGTTCTATATTCTATGATGCAGGAAACGGAACCCCTTGCGCTTTCCAACTATGGTTCTTGCGTGATTTGATATTGATTGTTGCGACATCTCCATTGTGGTATCTGTGTCTGAAACATCTAAAATGGGGATTTGTTGCAGTCGTATTCGTGCTGACATATTTTGATGTGCCTCATGTTCCATTCTTGTCCCTGTTTTGGTTCGTCTTAGGCGGACAGTTGACTAAGGTAAAAATAGAAATGGGGGGGGTAAATGGTGTTATTAATATTGGGTTATTGGCACTTTGCTTATTCCTTGTTCTTTCTATTGTAGAATTGTTCTTTCCGGAAATGATTGATTGGAAATCGTTACGTATTCCGATTATCTTGATAGGAATAGTTGGAGCTTGGGGGTTATATGATGCTGTTGTGGGCAAGAATTTCAGCCTGTTACAGCATCAATGGCTTACAACGGCTTGCCAATTCACATTTTTCATCTATATATTCCATGAGCCTACGCTTAATATTGTTCGCAAATTGATTGTTGTCGTATTGGGCAAGAATGAGTTCGGGTATATGGCTTCTTATCTCATATCTCCTTGGATATTCACGGTTTGCGCCGTATTTGCAGGATTACTGTTCAGAAAGTATCTTCCCAGAGTGTATGATGTTTGCACCGGGGGAAGATGAAAAATCTTTTATTTTAAAATGAAAATCATTCACTATATTCCGAGTATCGACCGCACAGCGGGCGGTACTTCTACTTATATGCAGGTGCTTGCCAAAGGACTTGGCGAGTTGGCTGAGGTGCATATCATTACGCATGCCTCGGAGAATCCGTTGGCGATGGAGAACTGTACGGTGCATTATGTGCCGGAGTATACCCCTTTCAAGGGGGCTTGGCGGAAGAGAGTCGCTGAGATGATGGAGGAGGTGATGCCCGACATCGTGCATGTGAACTGCTGCTGGATGCCGGCATGTGCTGCAGTTCAGCGTATTGCCCAGAAACGAGGATTCAAGGTGGTGCTGACGCCGCATGGCATGCTGGAGCCTTGGATTGTGAAGCGTCACTACTGGACGCGCAAGGTGCCGGCTTTGCTGCTTTACCAGAAGGCTGCGGTGAGGAAGGCGGACTGCATCCAGTCTACGGCGGAGAGTGAGCGCGACAATCTTCTGAAGTTGGGTTATAACAAGAACATCAAGGTGGTAAGACTCGGTATTGATGCTGACGGCATAGAAATGAAGAGGTCGTGGAAGAAGACACGACAGATACTGTTCCTGTCACGTGTGCATGTGAAGAAGGGTATTAACTTCCTCATTGAGGCGGCAGCAGTGCTGCGCTCAGAACTTCTGGGTTACAAGATATTGGTGGCAGGTGAGGGCGATGCCGACTATGTGGCTGAGATGAAGAGGATGATTGCCGATAATGGTCTGCAGGACATTGTGCAGCTTGTCGGCGGCGTGTATGGTGACGAGAAATGGCGACTGTTCCAGACTTCCGACTTCTTCGTGCTACCTACTCACTCCGAAAACTTCGGTCTTGCCATTGCAGAGAGCCTTGCTTCGGGCACGCCAGTCATTACTACCGTAGGCACGCCATGGAATGACCTCAACGATAGCAATAGCGGAGCCTGGATAGAAATTGGTACGCAGCCTCTGGTGGAGACGCTGCGCAGGTTTTTGGCATTGTCGGATGATGAACTCGAAGCGATGGGGCGCAACGGAAGAAGACTGATAGAGGAGAAATATTCAGCCCACGTAATGGCAAAAGAGATGATGGAGGTGTATGAGACACTTATCCCGAATCTCACGAATGGGTATTGAGGTAATAGAGAACGAATAGATAAATCGATTTTTAGTTATGAAATTAGAAAGGCATACTCCGGGGCGTGTGTCCTTGGGTATCAAGTTGAAGCGAGTGGTGTGGAATGTCACGTCAGCCTTGCTGTTCCGTCCTTTTATCACTCCCGTGTTCCGCAAGTGGCGGTTGCTGTTGTTGCGAATGTTCGGGGCTGAAGTGGAATGGGACGCTAATGTGTATGCCTCGGTAAAGGTATGGGCGCCGTGGATGTTGAGGATGGGACACAGGGCGTGTCTCGGTCCTGAAGTGATATGCTATAACCAGGACTTGGTGGTGTTGGAGGATGATGCCATCGTATCGCAGTACTCATATCTCTGCACTGCAGGGCATGACATCGACCATGCCAATACTGCTGACAGTGGTCTCGTTACGTCTCCTATTGTCTTGCGCCGTGGGGCGTGGATAGGTAGCCGTGCGTTTATCGGCATGGGAGTGGAGATTGGTGAGAATGCTGTGGTAGGTGCCACGGCTTCAGTATATAAAAGTGTTGAACCTTGGACTGTCGTGGGGGGCAATCCGGCGAAGGTTATAAAGAAGAGAGAATTGAAAAATGAATAAGATTTATGATTTAGAGGGGAGAAACAAGGCGATAGTGCTGTTCAAGTTTTTTGCAGCTTTGCTGATTACCTATTCGCATATGGGACTGCTGTTCCCTAAATTCGGGGGACTGGTGACTGGCGGTGCGATTGGTGACGGACTGTTCTTCTTCTGTTCGGGTTTTACGCTGTTTCTTGGTAGGGACGGCGGTTTCTTGAACTGGTATAAGCGTAGAGTAAGCCGTATCTATCCTTCAATCATCATGTGGGCCTTGCTGTCGGCTGTGGTGTTCGGTTGGACATGCTATGTGACGGACTTGATTACCACTCCCAAGTATTGGTTTATCCCTTGCATAATGGTGTATTATGCCATATTCTATGTAATTCGCAGGTATCTGATGAAGTATATGAAGGCGGTGTTTGTTGGTTCTTTGCTGATAATAACCGCGTTGAGTTTCTTTGTTCTTGATATGGAGCGGTCTGTGATGTATGCGCAGGTATCGTTCATGCGGATATATTATTTTATGTTCATGCTCTTGGGTGCAATAACAGCTCTCGACCTTCGTAAGTCCGATAATGAAATGATATTTGGCGGATTGCGTAGAATGTGCGTTGGGGGGGGTAAAAATAAAGGGAAATTAGGAGTTATGAGAGAGGAATTGAACGTTTCGCGTTCTTTTTCTTTGTTTTGTATCTCCATTGTTTTGTATTATGCCTGCATGGCAGCATACAAGCTCGGTCCTCTTTACTGCCATTTCCAGATGGTATCGCTGATACCATTGCTGTTAGCGATATACTTCTTCTTCATATTCTGTAGTTGTGAGAAGATGATAAAAGTGTTCGACAAGGCGTTATTTGGAAACGTGGTGTATTTCATTTCTTCCTTAACATTAGAGATTTATCTCGTGCAGTATGCGTTGTTTACAGACAGGATGAATTTCATGTTTCCACTGAATATTCCAGTGATGTATCTAATGATATTTGGTGTTGCGTATGTGCTGAAAGTACTTGCACAAGGTTTCTCCCAAATCTTTGGCAAGGAAGATATGGTGGTGAAGAAACTGTTTAAAGTATAATTCGTCTTATTGCTTATTTTGTGTTTTAAAATTGATGGACTCTTGTATTGACAAGGTGGAGGATGCTCTGCTGGAGGTATTGAGGAGAGAGATAATGGGAGAGGACGGGACGGAGAAGATGGAATTGTCTGTTGCCGGACTGAATGCCGTTATGCGCCTCGCCAGAGAACATGCCGTTACGGGACTGGTGGCTAATGCCGCAATGAGGAACCGGATTGTGATTGCCGGAGGTGCGGCGGAAGGCAGAGGGGAGGCTGTGATGATGCTTATGCAGCAGACCATGGCGCACAGACAGAACCAGCGTAGGTTTGAGGATGCCGTGGGGCGCTTCGCCCGACTGATGAAGGAGAACAGTATCGCCTATGTGGTGTTCAAGGGACTGGCCGTGGCGAGATATTATCCCGAACCGTTTGTACGGACGATGGGCGACGTGGACTTCTATGTTCCCAAGAACTGCTTTGACAGGGCGGTGGAGGTGATAGAGCGTGGGCTGCATGTGGTGATGGACAAGGAGGATGTTGACAAACACTACAGTTTTGACTGGCAGGGCATCCGCTTCGAGATGCACTATCAGATTGAGACCTTCGGCAGCCATCGGCATCAGCACCGCTTCGACAGGATGATTGACGAGGCTATGGCGGAGCATACGGATTCGTTCACGGTATGCGACTCCGACGGCAATGAAACCGAGGTCAGCGTATTGCCGCCGACAGAAGATCTAATCGTGGTTTTTAAGCATTGGTTTAACCATCTGCTCGTGGAGGGCGTTGGCTTGCGCCAGACCCTGGACTTGGCAGTGCTCTTGACTGCTTATAGGGACAAGATAAATGTCGGAAGGCTGATGACTGCCTTGGACGGTATCGGCTATATGAAAGCATTCCGAGCCATGCTCGCTATGATGAGGCGGTATCTTGGATTGGATTGGTTTGACAACTTCTTTGTATATAACCGTTGCGACGAACGGTATGCCGACAAGCTCATGGCTGCCGTGATGGAGAGTGGGAACTTTGGCAGGAAGGCTTACCGAAATCATACAACAGGGAAAAAAAAAAGCATTGAGACTGCCACAAGAGCGTTGCGCCATTGCGTAAAGTTCTTCTGGTTGGCTCCAAAAGATATAATTTGCTTGATACCACGAAGGATAGGTATCACGCTGAAACAGAAATTCTAATGTCGTTTTCCCACAATCCGGGAAAACAAAATAAAGATATAACTTTTATGGGAAATACAATAGCAGCTATCATCCTGACAAAGGATGAGGAGAAGCATATAGAGCGGTGCATAAGGTCGCTGCAGGGAGTATGTGAGGAGGTGTTCGTGATTGACTGCTACAGCAAGGACAACACGAAAGCGATTGCCGAATCATTAGGTGCCAAGGTGTATGAGCATCCGTGGAAGAACTATGCCACGCAGTTTAATTGGGGATTACACAATTGTCCGATAACTGCCGACTGGGTATGGCGTATTGATGCTGACGAGTATCTGGACAAGGGACTCGGAGAGAATGTGAAGAAGGCTATAAGCGAGTGTGGAGACGACGTGAACGGTATTTATGTTCGTAAGCGTATCGACTTCATGGGTCGCCCGCTGATGCACGGAGGATGGTATCCAAGCTATCATTTGAAGGTATGGCGTAGAGGTCACGGCGAGTGTGAGAACCGCTGGATGGACGAGCATATCCGCATCTTCAACGGACGTGCCGTCACCGTAGAGCAAGGCGACCAGGTGGATGCCAATCTCAACAATCTGACATGGTGGATGGAGAAGCACAACGGCTATGCCACGCGTGAGATGGCGGACATGCTGATGATGGAATATGGACTGGATGTGTCGGCACAGGAAGTAGTGCCGAAGTTCTTCGGAACAGAGGAGCAGCGCAAGCGCTGGCTGAAGGTGAAATACATCAAGGCACCGCTATTCATGCGCCCATTCATCAATTTCATGATCCGTTATGTGTTGAAGGCCGGTTTCCTCGACGGCAAGGAAGGCTTTATCTGGCATTTCCTTCAGGGCTTCTCCTACCGATTCCTTGTGGATGCCAAGATTTTCGAACTGAAGAAACGCTTCGGATTTGACAAGGAAAAGATAAAGGAATATCTCATAGATACTTATATGAAATAAGCAGACAACTATATGAAAGTTTCGATTATAACATCGAGTTACAACCGTGAGAAGACTATACGCGGTTGTATAGAGAGTGTGTTGGCTCAGGACTATCCTGACATTGAGTATATCGTGGTGGATGGTGCTTCTAAGGACGGTTCGCTCTCAATCATCAATGAGTATAAGGACAGGATAAGTAAGATAATCTCAGAGCCTGACCATGGCATGTACGAGGCTATCAACAAGGGCATCCGGGCTGCTACTGGCGATGTCATCGGTCTGGTACATTCGGACGACTTTCTGTATTCACCTCAGACAATATCCAATATAGTGAAGCGGTTTGAGGAGACTCATGCCGATTTTCTGTATGGTGACGGATTGTTTGTGAATGCCGAGAACACGGATAAGGTGGTGCGCAACTGGATTGGTGGCGACTATCGTCTGTGGAAGGTTCGTCACGGTTGGTTGCCGCTCCATCCCACTTGCTACATCAAGCGCAGCGCCATAGAGCGCAAGGGACTGTATAACGAGAGCTATAAGATAGCCGCCGACTCGGACTTCCTCTTCCGCTATCTGCTTGGCGGAGAGTTGAGCGTCACTTATCTGCATGAATATATCGTGAGGATGCGCATGGGCGGACTGAGTACGGACTCCGCTCGAAGGAAGCAGATGTGGAAGGAGGATATCAGAATGTATCAGTCGCACGGCATGAATCCTACATTGACAAAGATAGAGAAGATGCTGTGGAAGGTGCCGCAGTTTATCGGTGCGAAATTCAAGTGATAGGCTCATTGTTTGTGAATATACAGAACATCATAAACATCTTAAAATTAGAAAAGTAATGTGGTGGAAAATAATTTTAGGAGTAATAGGATTAGCTGTCGTTGGTTTTATTGGCATGGTCATCAAGATGGCGATAACTGAGGCAAAGGAGGAGACGAGGGATATAGAGAGGGCGAGTAAATCAGAAAATTGATTTGGCGCGGATGTGCGTATCGACCGACGCAGATGCTCGTATCGGTCGACGCAGATGTCTGTATCGGTCGGCGCGGATGTCCGTATCGGTCGGCGCAGATGTCCGTATCGGTCGGCGCGGATGTCCGTATCGACCGACGCGGATGCTCGTATCGGTCGACGCGGATGGCTTTAGCAGTGCTTCGACTCCATATCCCTTCGCGATTTTGACTTGATTACGAGCCATACGCCGCTGAAGACAAGCACTACAGCCACGGCTTGCTTCCACGTGAAGAGGCACATACCGCAGGCGATGCTCACCGATACCGCCACCACGGGCTGCATATAGTTGTAGATGCTCACCACGGTGGGGCGCAGCGTGCGTTGCGCCGTCTGCATACACAGGTAGGCGATGTAGGTGCCGAAGAATACCACGAAGCCTGTTTCGAGCCATGTCTTGAGGCTGACAGCCTGCCAGTCGGTAGACGCGGCGTGCGAGCCGAGGAACGGCGTGAGCAGAATCGTAGCCCACGTGAACATCCACTTGCTCATGGTTATCGGACTGTAGCGTTTCAGAATGCTGCGATAGAGCGAGAGGTAGAGCGCAAACGACATCTGCGCAGCCACGCACAGCAGGTCGCCGCGTATGTCGCCGATGCGCGAGTCGTTGGCTACGGCGGTGCTGGCTATTAGGATGACGGCGCCCGAGCAGCCTACGCCCACGCCCAACGCCTTGCGCCCCGTGATGGGTTCCTTCAGAATGAGCGCTGCGAATATCATTGCGAAGATAGGCAGCGATGTGGTTACGATGGCGGCGTTGGATGGGGTGGTGATGCTCAGACCGATGGTGAAGCAACACTGGTTGCACACGAGTCCGAACACGCCGGCTCCGCAGAGCACGAAGATGTCCTTGAGCGGAACGTGCTCGTGCTTGGTGAAGAGCGACGTTATCCAGAAGAACACCGCTCCGCCCAAGGCACGCAGATAGACCATGTTCAGATTGTCCACCCCGCTGAGCATCGCGTCCTTGCCGATGGGAGCCATGAGGCCCCAGATGGCGCAGGCGGAGAGGATGGCAAGGTGGGCAATCAGTACGCGTTTGTTCTGCATTGCGTCTATACGAGGTGAGCGATGAGGTCCTCACGCTCGCCGGCGAGCATGTCGATAACAGGAATCTCTACCATTGTGTAGCAGCCCGGCTGCTGGCGCATTGTAGCGCGAGCCACGTTCACGAGCACCTGACCGGTGAGTGCAGGGTTGTTGATGCTCATGGTGAACTCCATGCGTTGGTTCTGTGTCTTGCCGCTCACGCCCTTGCGAGTGAGATGCACGCCGTGGCCCATATCGCGCACGGCATCAACCGACGGTACGGCGAACACGTGAGTCTCGTCGTTAGAGAAGTAGGGGTCTGCCTTTATAGCTGCCGTAACGTCTTCGAGCTTTGCGCCCTCTTCAAGTTCTACGTACACCATGCGGCGGTGCAGTCCTTCGCCTTTCGGTATAGTCATAGACAGAGCATCCTTCACGCCCTCCTTGGAGCGCACGCATACGCTGTGACCCATCGACATGCCGGGTCCGAAGTTGGTGTAGCTGAGGCCCTTCGGTGCGAGACTCTGCATCAGAGTGCGCACGATAGAGTCGGAACCCGGGTCCCAACCGGCAGCGATGATGCTCACCGTGCCGTTCTTCTTGCACTCCTCAGAGAGTGTACGACGGTAGTCGACGATAGAAGTATGTATGTCGAAGCTGTCTACGGTGTTGATACCGAGTGCTGAAATCTGCTTTGCGTACTCCTCGCACGAGCGTGTCGGAGTAGCAAGGATAGCCACGTCCACGTCCTTCAGCTCGCGGATGTCCTTCACAACCTCGTACTGTGCCAGTTCGGCAGGTTTGTTCTCGGCACCATGACGGCGCACCACACCTGCAATCTCAAAGTCGTCGGCAGCCTCAAGCGCCTGAATCGCATACTGACCGATGTTGCCGTATCCCACTACGGCTGCTCTAATCTTTTTCATGTCTTTCACTTTATTATAATTAATAAATAGACGTAACACATCGTATTATAGATGTGTTGCATCGTTCTTGATGAGTGCAAAGTTATAGAAAATCATTAAAACAACTTCTTCCTGCGTGGCGTTTTTTTATGTATTTTACTGTCTGTTAGGCAAAATCATTAAAAATAGGTATTTCATAATTCGCTGATTATGCTTAATTTTGCAACCGTAAAATAAAAATACTCAACGACAATGAAAAAGAAATATCTTGGCAAGACCATCGGGTCGTTGCTTATAGTACTTCTTATGATGCCGTTAGGGCACGCACTTATGATTCTGATGGAGCACTTCCTTGAGCCGACAACGCTTCACTATTCGGCGTTCTTGATGGGCTTCGTAGGACTCGTAATCACCATAGCTGGTGTGTTCGTGAAAGGCGACACACGCCAGACCTGCTTCGGACTCGCCGGAGCCTTGCTCTTTTGGACCGGTTGGGTGGAGTTTCTGTTCGCTTACTTTGCGCAGCGTTTCGGCGTTCACTGCGACCTTGTGGGCAACGGCGTTGTGCAGACCATGACCGAATATGTCAACGGTGTCGGCGTAAACCATACGTTCACGATAGACGGAACGCCGCTCGAAGATTTCTCGCGTGCAGACCTTAAGGCGATACGCGGCTCCCGACCGGAGTATCTCATCATGCCTGCCACGTTCGGCATGTGGATGATGTTCGTAGTGATGTACACCTTCTGCACCCGCACCGGCTGTCTGTTCATCCGCTGGGTACAGCGCCATTGCGGAATAAACGAAAAGGTGGAGTTGCGACCTATGGCGTATCATCCGAGCATAGTGATGTTCATGGAGTGGAACATCATGATGTGGGGACTCTACATGCTGCTTATGTTCTGCTACGACCCCGTATTCCTCGGCGACCATCACCCCGTAACCTACGCCGTTGCAGCCATCTGCCTCATCGGTTCGGCACTGATGTTCAAGAAGCAGCTCTATATCAAGTCGTGGGGACGCAACCTGCGCATGGCTTACGCCACGGTTATCGTGTTCTGGACCTTCGTGGAGGTGGTTGCACGCAACGGACTCTTCAAGGAGATATGGGTCGACCCAATGAATCATGTGATGGAGATGAGCGCAGTGCTCGCCATCTTCGTAGTGTCCATAGGGGGTGCACTTGTCTCAAGTGCACCAACCAAGCAAGAATTGCACCAATAGCTCGGTTGGTGCAGCAGAGACTGCTGCACCCCCTATACTGCATCAATAAACAAATAATATAAACAATAAAAAAACAACTCTTTTTATGAAAAGAATTTTTACTCTCTTGTTCGCTGTTCTCACAGCAACAACAATCATGGCACAGATGCACGGACCAATGAAGTTTGTAGGCGCTTCAAACATGAGCGTATCAACAATGAACATTGATAATCCCAGTGACACAATATTGTTCGCTATGAACGGCATGGAGTCGGGCAACATCACTCTGCCTGCCATGAAGGGTATGCAGACAATACCATCGTTCACCATCAGCGGTGCTAAATTCACGTTGGGCGAGAACCATGTCGTTACGTTTGCCGACCAGGCTTTCAGCGCAAAGGTGACTGTGGACGGAGCTGAGAAGAAAATCACCGGCACATCGCTTTCAGGCACATACAACATGGCAGACAACTCGCTCTCGCTTACTGTTGTGTTCCAGTACGGCAAGATGCCGATGTCTATGACATACAGCGTGAAAGGCTACTACGTAAAGGCTGTGTCTAACCCCATCACTGTTACAGTGGGCGGACAGTTCACATACAACAACGACAATGTTACATACGAGTTGCGTCGATACAAGGACGGCAAAACAGACAAGTTGGACGTTACTATTCCTTCCTATACGCTCGCAAACACCGTCATGGGCGACCTCACACTCGGTTCGTACACCGTGAAGGGACTCGTTTACGACGAGGCTCAGGGTGGCTACTATCGCGACTATAAGAACGACGGACTCTCGTTCCACTTCACGGCTGTTAAGAATGGCAAGACAACAATGGACAAGGACTACGAGTTCGCCGCAGACAAGGCTAACAACATCCTCGTGAAGTACGAAGGCAGCAACGTCAGCTCTATCGTCAACACCTTCCAGATGGGCGCAATGCCTTTCGGTATCGTGTCGGTGTTCAGCGGTGCAACAACCTCAATCAACGGCGTCACCACAACGCCGTCTCACGATTTCAACACCACATCGTCTCAGCAGTACAACCTTGCAGGTCAGCGTGTGGACAACAACTATAAAGGAATTGTTATAGTCAATGGTAAGAAGTATTTGAGAAAATAGTATAATGATTAAAAAAGCCATTTTACTTGCTGTTGTAACTGTGAGCATACACATGCTCACAGCCTGCAACGGCATTTTTGATGATATATACGACCAGCCGAAGCCCGTCGTGCCGGCGAAAGGACAGCTCGTTATCGACGCTACGAGCTGGACCGACTGGTATTATGTCGACCTGCCACGTCTGCAGCGGCTTGCAGAGGAGGGCGACGAGGACGCTCTGCTTAAGGCTCAGAGCGAGTTCGAGAAGCACCCGATACCTTTCACGCTCAGTGAGGGCAAGGGGGACGGACGTTCGGGGCAGTATCTGTACTGGTTCGACGTGTGGGGCGCAGGCATACAGAACAACGAGTTCCGCCAGTTCACCGAGACCGATGCGCAGCAAGACCCCGAGGAGTGGAGCTTCGCCGTACACCGCAACAACGTGCGCACAAACGGCGGCGCTGTCTACAAGACGCAGTACACCTCCTTCGACCAACTCCCCGAGTCGAGCACCGAATTCGCTAACAAGGAGTTCACCGCCGACGAGTGGAGCGAGAACGAAGTGTGGAGCAGTCAGGAACAGATGCTGCTTAGCCTCGTGCCGTCGCAGGGCATCAATATTAATAAGGTGCTCTCGTCGTGGCTCGCGTTCAAGTTCAACGTGCCGCCCGACTACATCCCCAACAAGCATGTCTTCATCCTGCGACTTGCCGACGGCACCTACGCCGCTCTGCAGCTCACCGACTTCATCTCGCCAGAAGGCAAAAAGTGCTTCCTGACCATTAACTATAAGTATCCGTATTAAGGAGTTGTGGTGGTGAGATGGTGAAGTGTTAGGGTGGTGAGATTTGCATAGGAGGGTATGGCATCCCTGCCATACCCACGCACCCTCCCAGGGGGTGCAGTGGTCTCCACTGCACCAACCAAACAGTCACTGCATTCTCCCACAGCAAGAGTGCATTCCGTGGGATAACAACGCACCCTAACATCTGTGCAGATCTGTGACATCCGTGGGAGAACAAACGCATCCCGCCATCTGTGTAAATCTGTGAAATCTGTGGGAGAAAAAATGCATTCCACCATCTGTGAAATCTGTGGGAAACTCACAAGACTGCGTGGGTATGGCAAGATGCCATACCCTCCTATAATTACAAATACAATAAGATAAATGATAAAAAACATAATACTTCCGCTCGCTCTTCTCGCAACCGCGCAAGTGGCGATGGCGCAGGCAGACCCAGAACTCGACGATGTGCAGCTCGACTCCATCTTCCGCCATTACGAACTGGAGGAAGTGGTGGTGACGGGTACACGCACGCCGAAGTTTCTGAAGGACACACCGATACAGACACGCGTCATCACGTCGCGCGACATAGCCCGCACCGATGCCACGAACGTGCAAGATCTGCTGCAGCAGGAGTTGCCCGGCGTAGAGTTCTCCTACTCGATGAACCAGCGAACCCACCTCAACTTCGCCGGATTCGGCGGACAGGGCATCCTCTTCCTCGTAGACGGCGAGCGTCTCGCAGGCGAGTCGATGGACGACGTCGACTTCTCGCGTCTGCTTATGGCTGGCGTAGAGCGTATCGAGATAGTGAAAGGCGCATCGTCGGCGTTGTACGGCAGCAATGCAGCTGGTGGAGTGGTGAACATCATCACAAAGAACGCCACAGAGCCGTGGACCCTGAACCTGAACGCACGCTACGCCAAACACAACGACCAACGCTACGGTGGCGTGTTCGGACTCAGTTCGAAGCACTGGAGAAATGCGTTCAGTGCCAACTATCACAACAAGGACAACTACAACGTGACGAGCGCTGCCAACCCCGTGACACGTGTCATCTCCACCATCTACGGCGAGCGCACCGTCGACTTCAAGGACAAGCTGACATGGCGACCCTCCGACCGACTGAGCATCGGAGCACGTGCCGGCTACTTCTTCCGCGAGACTACGCGCACCGTGAACCTGCCCGAACGCTATCGTGACTTCTCTGGCGGCTTGCGTCTCGACTGGCTGATTACCAAGGACGACAACCTGCAGGCGAGCTACGCCTTCGACCAGTACGACAAGTCGGACTATCAGCAGCTGCGCCACCTCGACATACGCGACTACAGCAACGTGCAGAACACGGTCCGACTGCTCTACAACCACTCGTTCGGCGAGACAGCGATGCTCACCGCAGGCGCCGACTATATGCACGACTATCTCTTTAACACTTATCTCGCCGGCGCAGCACGCGAGCAGGACTGCTACGACGTGTTCGCGCAGTACGACTGGAACATCACCGACAAACTCGAAGCCGTGGCTGCCGTGCGCTACGACTATTTCTCCGATCAGTCGAACTCGCAGCTTACGCCGAAGCTCAACCTCCGCTATAAGCCCAACCGCTACCTCGTGCTGCGTGCAGGCTACGGCATGGGCTTCCGCGCGCCGTCGCTGAAGGAACGCTACTACAACTTCGACATGGCTGGCATCTGGATTGTCGAGGGCAACGAGCATCTGAAAGCCGAAAAGAGCCACAACTTCACGCTCTCTGCCGAATACTCACGCGCCAACTGCAGCCTTGCCGTGTCGGCATATTACAATAATGTAATAAACAAGATCTCTACATCGGCGCCCTATTTCAAGTCGATAGAAGACAAGCTGCCCTATCTGCCCTATACCAACCTCGCCAACTACAGAGTGTTCGGCGCAGACGTTAGCATGCAGGCACGCTGGCAGAACGGCATCTCGGCACGACTCAGCTACGCTCACACTAAGGAGCGCCTGCCGAAGGACAAGGATGGCAACACCATAAACAACCAGTACATACCGGCACGAGCCCATGCTCTGAACGCCAACGTCGACTACGACCATCAGTTCACGAAGCGCTACGGCATATACGTTTCGCTCAACGGACGCTTGCTTTCGGGCACGGAGAACGTGGAGTTCAAGAACTACTACGACGTGACCGAGGGCACGGTGCGTGTGAAGTATCCTGCCTACACCCTCTGGAAACTCTCGCTCACGCAGCGTGTAGGCAAGGCGGTGAGCATAACCACCGCCCTTGACAACCTCTTCAACTATCGTCCGAAGCACTACTACCTCAATGCGCCGCTCACCGACGGCATAACATTCCAGGTTGGCGTGTCGGTTGATATCAACAAACTTTAGGGTATGCACTCCTAAGAACAACACCAACGGCTCGGTTGGTGCAGCAGAGACTGCTGCACCCCCTAAGAAGTGTACCAACCAAGCATAATATTGTTTAACAACTAAAAAATATGGTACTATCTAATCTACAGCACAGCGACCGCATAGAGTCGCTTCATCCGTTGTTCAAAACCGTGTTCGACTACGTGAAGTCGCACGACTTGCTCAATACCCCTTGCGGACGCATAGAGTTGCAGGGCGACGACCTCTTCATCAACAACGTCAACCCCGAGTGCGTAGCAGCCGACAAGCAAGTGCTTGAGGTGCACCGTCAGTATATCGACATCCACATCCTCCTCGAAGGCGAGGAGACCATCGGCTGGAAAGCTATCGAGGACTGCACGAACGAGACGAAACCTTACGATGCCGAAGCCGACTGCGCTCTCTATGCCGAGCCGGCTTCCGCTTATGTGAAGATGCATCCAGGCGAATTTATGATTGTGTGGCCCGAAGACCCGCACGCACCGGTGATTGGCGAGGGAAAGATTCGCAAGCTGATTGTTAAGGTTAAGCTTTAATTCTCAACTAAGATAATATCTTCGCAGCCAATCTTCTTCCAGTCGAACCCTGCTACCAGTTCTTCGGCTGTCACCCTATTGGGCGACTCCTGCAGTCCTGCCTTATAAGCCAACAAGCCTATAATATCCTCTGCTTCGAAGCGCGATCGTAAAGCCTCCATGTCGAGACTGCGGTCGCGCTTCGACAGTCTCTGCCCCTCGGTGTTGTAGAGCAGCGGCAGATGAGTGAAGCGCGGTGGAGCAAATCCCAACTCCTTTGCCAGATAAATCTGTTGCGGCGACGAAAGCAGCAAGTCGCGACCGCGCACTACCTCCGTGATGCCCATCATCGCATCGTCCACCACCACCGCCAGCTGGTAAGCCCACGCCCCGTCCTTGCGTCGCACGATGAAGTCGCCGCATTGCGTCGTCAGGTCTACGGTCTGCTCGCCGTAGTGTCCGTCGACGAACGACACGATGCCCTCGCCCTCCTCCGGCACACGCATACGTATAGCCGCCTTAGGAGGGTATGGCATCCCTGCCATACCCACGCACCCAGTAGGAGGATACGGCATTCCTGCCGTTTTCAAGTTGCGGCACGTACCCTTATACACCACGCGCCCGTCGCTTTCGTGCGGAGCCTGCGTAGCCAATATGTCCGCACGCGTGCAATAGCACGGATACGTCATACCACGGTCAGCAAGTTTCTGCAGCTCCGCCTCGTATATCTCGCCACGCTCGCTCTGATAGAACGGACCCTCGTCCCACGTCAGGCCGAGCCATTCGAGGTCGCCCATAATCAAGTCGGCATACTCCATACGCGAACGCTGCGGATCAATATCCTCAATACGCAGCACCCATTTGCCACCCTGCGCCTTTATCGAAAGCCACGACAGCAACGCACTGAACACATTGCCCAGATGCATACGTCCCGTCGGCGACGGCGCAAAGCGTCCCCTCTCTATATATTCCTTATTGTTCATCTTTGTTTTATTAGGAGGGTAGGGCATCTTGCCCTACCCACGCACCCTTCTTTAGTATTAGGAGGGTAGTACATCTTGCCCTACCCACGCACCCTTCTTTAGTATTAGGAGGGTAGCACATCTTGCCCTATCCACGCACCCTCGCACTGCTATATAATGACAACTTAAAGGCTGCGTGGGTATGGCAAGATGCCATACCCTCCTATATTAGTCTGCAAAATTATAAAGAATAATCGGTTCGAGCGTAAGTTGTTGCAATAATATTCAGTTTTGTTACAAATCGATACTTATTCGCTGAATAAAACTACAAATTCGTTGAATATTTCGGTTCGTTCTGCGGATTTATTTGAAAGGTTACAAAAGTTTTCTATACCTTTGCAGTGTGTTTGAATAAAACAATAAGAAAATGAAAGGACCGAGCGCGTGAATCGTCACGTCGCCCGGTCTTTTTTGGTGTTTATATTGCGAATTTTGAATTTTGCGCTCGGCTTTGCCGCTTGCCAAAGCAAGAATTATGCGCTTTGCGCATTTTGAATTTATGAATTTGGAGTTGAGATTTGTCAGTGGCGAATTCTTAATTCAAAATTCAAAACTCTTTTAGTAGTTAGCGTTCTGCGGGTCGAAGTTTGTCCAACCGTCGAGCCAGTCGTCACCAGCATTGAACGCTCCGATGTATGTCACAGGCTCGAACCAAGAGTCGAGTCCTGCGAAGTTCTGTGCACCAAACAACTTGCTGCCAGCCTGCGGCATGAACGGAACACCTACACCCTTACCATCGGTGAGCATCAGCTCCGCCTTGTTGGCGAAGTACTTATTTCCCTCCTGCTGAGCGAAGAACCGGTGTGAGAACGACATCTCGCTGTCTGCCTTCACCGACTTTGTCTTGAAGTCGTACTCCTTGTCCTCGTAGCACTTGTTGGCATCTGTTCCTACAACGTCCATGTTGGCAAAGTATATGTTTTTCAGGTTCAGTATGCCGGCGTTAGCCTGCTCTACGGTGTTGCCCTTCTCACCATCGATGATGAGACCGATAGGCCAGTCGGTAGCCACAGAGTTGACGCAGTTGAGGCGAGAAGAACGGCGTATCTGCATAGCCGACTGGAACTTGCCAAGACCCGATCCGTTGTTCGGGAAGTAGTCGCCGCCGGTGATGTACGACTTGTCGTTGAGGAAGTCGGCTGCAGCCTTCGGACCTACGAACGTGATGTTAGAGAATGTGGCTGTGGTGTACGGAGTAAGCTGCGCACCGTCGGCACAGTTGTCGCTCTCGAAACCGTTGCTCTGGCTCTGGTCGGCGAGACGCGGGTCGCGTACCGACAGACCGAACTGCACCTTACCAGAGTAGCCGTTGTCTGTATCGAAGTCGTCGTCCCAACCCTTGTATGCTACGAGATACTTGCAGTTGACAGCACCGCCGAACCACTCGAACGAGTCGTCGTTAGAATAAGACACCTGCACGTGGTCGATTTTTGTGCCCGAACCAACCGAACCAAGAGTCAAACCGTTAATCTCCTGGTCAGCCTTGAACGGATTGCCAGCAAACTCGATACGGGCATAGCTCAGAACGCCAGAGTTGTCGCCGTCGTCCTCGCCGCCATGTCTTGTGCGCGGACCACCTTCAATCTGCATCTCGTTCTGGTTGTTCTTAGCCTTACCACAGATGATGATGCCGCCCCAGTCGCCAGGACGACGGCTGCCTGCGGGTTGTGCTGATGTGAAGACGATAGGGTCTGAAGCCGTACCCTGAGCGATGAGCTTGCCGCCGCGCTCAGCGATGAGAGCCGCCTTTGTAGTCTTGTCGCCCTTGATGACGGTGCCCGGCTCGATGGTGAGCTCAGCGCCCGAAGCTATATATACCCAGCCTTTCAGCGTGTATGTGCCTTTCTTGAGTGTCTGCTTGCCGGTGAAGACAAACTCCTGGTCGCCGTTGCCAATCACCGTTCCCTTGGCATCGTCCTTGCCCTGCTCGTTGAAGAGCAACTGGTTGCAAGCCTTCAGTCCGCCGTCTGTGGTCCAGACGTAGCCCGTAGTTGTGTTGCCCTCATTGTTGTCGTCGGTGCAGCTGCCGAGTGTTGCGGTTGCTGCGAGGATGCTGAGGCATCCTAAAAGATACTTCTTGTTCATAAATATGTGAATTAAATAAACTTTTTCTAATTACTTGTTACCAATTACTAATTACAAATTACAAATTACCGAAATTCCAATGTTGCGTCCCGGGCGGTAGCAACGTGCCACTTCCTCCTTCTCTGCCTTTCTGCCGTCGGCATACTTCACGTTGGCAAACTGCTTGTAGTAGACACGCTCCGCAAGCAGGTCGCGCACACTGAGCTTCAGTTCCCAATGCTCGCCCCACTTCTTGCTAACCGAGAGGTCGATAGTGTTGCGCGGCATCTCGTAGCTGTGCGGAACGCGAGCGTTGTCGTCGCTCGCCGCCGAGCCTTCGCTGCGTCCCACGCCGATGATGCGCTTGCCGATGCGGTTGTAGAGTAGGGCGATGTCGAGCTGCTGCTTGGTGTTCTTGTAGAAGAAGCCCGTGTTCACGAGATAAGGCGACTGACCCTGCATCGGTCTGTTCTCCTCCTTCGAGCCTTTCGCAAACTCCACACGGCTCTTTATGAGCGCCCCGTTGAACGACCAGCTGAAGTCGGGCAGTCCGATGAAGCCGAGATTCTTGCGTATGTCGAGCTCCAAGCCGTAGTTGTTGGCGCTCTTCGCATTCTTGTACGAGTATATGAGGTTGGTACCGCCGGCTACGGTGTATGTCCACTCTATCGGCGAGTCGAAATGCTTGTAGAACGCAGCGAGCGATATCGATTCGCCTCGCGACGGGTAGAACTCGTAGCGCAAGTCGATGTTGTCTATGTAGCAACTGCGCAGCTCGGTGTTGCCCTGCACGTCGCTCGCAAGGTCGAAGTCGTAGTAAACCGACGGCGAAACCTCGCGGAACTCAGGTCGGTTGATGCTTCTGCCGTAAGAGAAGCGCATCTGGTGACGCTCGTTGAACTTATACGTAGTGTTCAGCGACGGGAAGAAATCGTTCGTGCGGTAGTGGCGGCTGTGCTCGCTCTTCTCCGTGTCGCGCGAGTTCGAAATCAGTTCCATGTCGTTATGCTCGAAACGCACGCCGGCATGTACGCCCAACTTGCCTAACGGCAGGTCTACAGCAGCATATCCAGCCCCCATGAGGTTGTGCGCACGGTAATTGTTGCGCATCTGCATCTGCTCGAACATATACAGACGGTCGTAGCCCATATTCGCCTCGTCGCTGAGCAGACGAGTCACGTCGCCTTGCTGGAAATCGGAGGGCAGAGTGCATATCGACGGGTTCCACTGGTAGTAGAAAGCGCGCGTGTTGTAAGTACGTGTGCGATACTCACCGTAACCACCCACCTGCAGCGACGGCTGCCATGAGCCGAAGCTGAAGCTGTGCTTGTCGTTCACGCCTAACGAGACGATGTGCTCGTCGAGCTGAGTCCATTCGCGCGAGATGTCGTTGCCAGTGTGCAACTCTATCTTGCCCGGAGTCTGTATGTCGTTGAGGAGATAGCGCCTACGATCGGGCAGATGACGGTTGGCATACGCGTACCCGATGCTCCAGTCAAGGGCGTCGCTGGTGAAGGTGTGCTTTCCCGTCAGCTGACCGTTGTAAGTAGTGCGGCTGCGGTAGAAGTACTCTGCGCTGTTCTCGTCGTTCGACTGTGCGTCGACGCCTTCGCGCCAGGTATATCTGCTCGTAGCCAGCTGGTTGAAGATGTTCTTCAGTTGGTATTTGTGATTACCGTTACGAGAGAGAAATGTCAGATTGAGCATTGCGCCGAGACGCACGTTCGTGTTGTACTGGTCGTCGGTAGAGTGGCGCAGATAGTTGGAGCGGTCGTTCGTCACGTCGTATATGCCGAAGAGGTTGTTCTGCATGTCGGTGTACGAACGCTGCTCGTTGGTGTAGTTGAGCGAGGCGAGCATACCCAATTTGTGTCCGTTTATGTTCCAACGGCGGCTCATGCTTGCCGCAAGTTTCAGGTCGCCCACGGGCTTGCGCTGCTTCACAAGCCAGTCGTTGTTAAGCTTGTTGCCCATCAGGCTATACAGATTGTCGCCTACGGGCTTGCCGTCGGCTCCCCGCAGTGGGTTTAGCCGAGCGTTTATGCCGCCTTGCAGACTGCGCTTGCCGTTGTCGAAGCCAAGGAAGTCGTTGGCGGAACCTTTTGAGTAAGAGAATTCTTTAAAAACGGTGGCAGTGTTCCAGTTGCCACCGACTGAAAAGGTTAGTGAGTTTGCGTCGGGAATCTCCTTCGTGTTCACGATGATGAACCCGCCGGAGTAGTCGGCAGGATATTCCGCCGACGGCGACTTTACGATTGTCAGGTTATCTATCTGTTGGCTGGGAATAATGTCGAACGAGAACGCTCTTGAGTCGGCTTCCGAACTGGGCACGGCACCACCATTCACCCATACGTTGTTGTAACGCTGCGAGAGACCGCGCACCATCACAAACTTGTCGTCGATGAGGCTGACACCAGGCACACGACGCACCACTTCGCCTGCGTTCGTGTCCTGCGTTCGGCTTATCTCCTGCGCCGACACGTTGCTCACTATCACCGCACTCTTCTTTGCCAGCTGCACCATAGCCGTCTCGGTGTTGCGACGCTCTACGGCTGTCACCACAACTTCGCCCAGCTGCTGCTCGTCGGGCTGCAGCGCCACGCTGATTCTTTCCTCAGCCTTGCCGTCGTTGATGCGTATGCCCTCGATGCGCTGCGGTTTGTATCCTACGTAATTAATATTTAATGTGTACTTTCCATTCTTCAGACCATTCAGCTCGAAGTTGCCGTCAGCATCGGTCACAGTCTTTGCGTTGCTTCCCTCCACCGACACCACAGCTCCGATAAGAGTCTCGTTGCTCTTCTTGTCTACGACCGTTCCGCTTATCTGCTGGGCGAAAGCCCCTGCGGAGCAAGTCATCAGCAACGTCGCCGCTGCCACCAAACTACAGTTTCTGTTGTTCATCCTTTTTACTTTCTTTTAGCTGCTGCAAAGTTACGCCTACGGTGTTACGTCTGCGTTTCTTCTATGCTGAAAAACCTTGACAAGCTTTTTACGAAACAGTTACATATAGCAAAACCGCCCGGATAGGCATCGTTTCCGACTGTCCTATCCGGGCGGTTTATATATAAATGTATAAGTGGTATTCTATGCGTGTAGCATTAGATCTGTACCTTCACGGTTGTAGCCTGAGCATTGCATACTACAGTAACGAGATATGTGCCCTTTGCGAGAGCCACCTTCGCCTTGTCGGCAGTAGTGGTGAGTCCGCTAACAACGCGTCCCTCAAAGTCGCTCACGAGGATGCGCTTTGCGAGTCCTACTGTCTCCGGCATACTTATCTTAACGCAGTTCTTGCCAGCAACAATGCTGAAATCCTTTGCTGCAACCGTAGAAGCTACGCCGTCAACCACCTTCTTCTCAGCCAGACGGAACACACGCGTAGCGTGCTTGCGTACATCGGTTGTGAATGTACCCGTAGCCTCGCCTGCTTCAGCGTTCTCCATCACGTCGCGAACGGTGTAAGTCTTTGTCGGGTCGAGAGCCGGAATAGCAGAGAAGTCGAATGTAGCCTGCTTCTCAGAGCTTGACATATTGGTTACAGAGAGAGCTACGTCACCATTCTCGCAGTCCTTAGCGAAGACAACGAGGTTGTCTGTTTCTGAGATGAGGTCGCCCTGCTGGCCCATACGGTCCTGGTTGAGAGCGATAAGTTCCTTGTTGCGCAGCAGCTTGAAGTCGGCATCGGTGAGGGTGTTCTTGCTCGGATCGAACGACAGAGCCATCGGCGAAGACCACATACACCAGAGAGCGAACTGTGTAGCATACTCGTCGTCGGTCATACCAGCGCCAGTGCCACCGCAGAGGTCGTTAGACGACTTACCCGTAGCGTGCAGACCAGTGCAAAGCATATCCGAATCGTTGAAGCGGTTTACGCCCTGGTAAGCAGAGAGGTTCTTCATGGCCTCGATGCTCTGCACAACGCCTACACCGCTACCAGAGCCTGTCCAGCAGTCGCGTACGTCCTGCGAGATGCGCCAGCAGCGTCCGCCTACCTCAGCACCCCATTTCCACGGTTCGCGCACGCCCCACTCGCAGATGTAGAGCATAGTGTTGTTGCCTGCAGCAGCGAAAGCGTCAGCAAGAGCCTTGTAGCGTTTCTTTGCTGTCTCTACATCGTCCGGCGCATAGCAGTAGTCGCACTTCACAACGTCTACGCCCCACTCGGCGTATGTCTTGGCGTCGATTGTCTCGTAGCCATATGAACCAAATGCGCCAGCACATGTTCTGTCAGCAGCATCGGTATAAAGACCGAACTTCATGCCGTTCTTGTGAACATAGTCTGCAACAGTCTTCAGACCGTTCGGGAAGCGTGATGCGTTAGGCTGCGGTGTGCCGTCAGCCTTGCGTGTGCCCTGCCAGAGGTCGTCCATCATGATGTGGTTCCAACCGCACTCGTACAGACCTTTGTTCTGGAATAGCTCTACAGCCTGCTCAATAATTTTCTGTGAGATGTTGCCCTGAACCGAGTTCCAAGAGAGCCAGCCCATGAATGGCACGGGGTGTTGCAGAGAACTTGATACGGTGAGCGTTACGTCCTCCGATGTTGTCTCGCCGTCTACTGTGACGTTAATCTGATATGTATATACGCCTTCTTCAGCAACTACGCCCTCTACGATATTGCGGGCTGCGTTCCATGTAAGACCTGCAGGCAGATTGCTTACAGAGAGCTGAGCGCCAGTAACGGTAGAGCGAACCTTCTGCATGAAGCGCACGTTAGGCTGCGAGAACACGGTTGTAGCACAAGCGAGCTTTGTGGTGAGCTCCTCTGCGCTCACGATGCACGGACGTGTAGAGTTCTGATCCTGGAACACGAGATAAGCGTTAGCCCAGTCAACGTGGTCGCAAGTGTTTGTGCCGTCGTTGCCGTTTGAAGTCTCAAGATAGAGATACTTCCAACCGCTGAGGTTGTCAGCGTGGATGTCTACCGACTGGTTCGAGAAGCGGTTGATAGTACCCTTAGCCACATCCTCTGTAGCCCCACCTTCAGCCTTTACGTAAACATGATAGTTGAAGTTGCCTGCTTCCTTCACCTCGTCGTCAACGCCGAGCACAGTGTAGAAGTCGGTTACCGATCCGTTGAGCTTGATGATTATCTGCGACGGTCCGTGTGTGCCCACTCCGCTCTCGTACACCTTGCCACCGATAGTGATATTGTTGCCGTCAACGCTCTTGTCCTTCTTCGGAGTGTGGTTCTCCCAACCGCACTTTGTCTTTTCTATTTCGAGAGAAGACAGACGGATGTATTCCTGACCCAAAGGAGCGTCGGGGATAGTGACTACGTTAGAGCCTCCCTGCCACATATCAGTCTCGTTGATGAGCTGCGGAGCTGTGCCAGCGTACTTGAAGTAAGCGTCGCCGAGATCCACGTGGTCGCCCCATGCCTCTTCGCCCTTGTCGAAGTTGAGAATAAGATACACTGCGCCAGTAAGGTCAACATCAATCGTTGTGCCAGCAGCGTCGTTGACCGTGATAGTGCCACTCTTTACAGTCGTAGCCTGCTTGCTGCTGTTGTAAGTAGTGACAGTGTAGTCAACGATACCGTGCTTAGCCTGATTAGGTGCTGCTGCATCAATACCGAAAATAGCGTGAAAACTTTTGGCACCATTCACCTTCACCACAAATTTTGAAGGAGCATGTGTGCCTACACCCGTTGTGTAAGTGTTGCCGGCTATAATAAGTGGTGTACCAAACGTAGCCTTGTCGGCATACACCTTATTCTTATTATCGTCGTTGAAATAAGTGACAGTAGTCAGGTCGAGCGAACTCAACAGACATACGTCATTACCAGTTGGGGGGGGTAATTGTCTCTGCTTTAGCATCAACAATGCCCAACACACTGACAAGAAGCAAAGCCATCAGTGCGCTTACATTACGTAAAAGTTGTTTCATTGTTTTGAAATAAAAAGAATTGATTTGTTGTATTATAGATTTTCTGCAAAGTTACCTATTATTATCTGATTGGCAAAACATTACATCATGTTTTAACAAAAAAGTTTCAGTTGCGCCAACTGAGTTCGGGTCTATTTGCTTAATTGCAGAATAATTTGTAATTTAGCAGCATAAAACCGAACAGTTCACTGAGAACATAAATATACTACGAACAGATGATGAGACACCTGAAACCATACCAATACTTACTTGCTGCGACAGCCGTGTCGCTGCTGATGCCTACATCTGCCACTGCTCAGGTGCAGGAGCTGAACGTGCACCGCGACACAATCCCCACATACTTGAAGGCACAGAACAAAGGTATCGTAAACAATGCTCTCGACGTGTTGAACGGCAATGCAGCCGGTGTTAACGTTACTTCGAACGGCATGGACCGTATGGCGCAGCTCTCGTCGGTGCGAGTGCGCGGAACCACATCTATAGTCGGAGGCAACGACCCTCTCGTCATCATCGACGGCGTGACAAGTGACATCGCCACGCTCTCCACCATTTATCCTGCCGACATCGAGAGCTTCTCTGTGCTGAAGAATGCCGCCGAGACTGCACTCTACGGCTCGCGTGGTGCGTCGGGCGTTATCGAGGTGAAGACAAAGCGAGGAACGGGCAAAGGCTTCCAGATATCTTATGAGACAAATATCGGACTGGAAGCCATGTCAAAGAAACTCGACATGCTGTCGGCTGACGAGTATCTCGCTACAGCCAAACGCCTCGGGGTATATGCCAACAACGGCGGATACAAAAACAACTTCTACGACGTAATCACCCGAACCGGCTTCGTACAGAACCATTACCTGGCTTTCAGTGGTGGCTCGGAGCAGTCGAACTATCGTGCGTCGTTCGGCTACATCGACCATAATACCATCATAAAGACCAAGGACTACAACAATTTCGTGGCAAAGATAGATGTCACGCAGCATGCTTTCGACAACCGTCTCGTCGGCGACTTCGGTGTGTTCGGCTCTACGTACAAGAACAACGACATCTTCGACCCGCAGATGCTGTTCTACTCCGCTGCATGTCAGAACCCTACTTATCCTGCCGCACGCGATGCCAACGGCAACTGGACAAAGAACGGTTCTGCCTATCGTATCAATCCTCCTTCTGCCGTACTTGCCGAACGTAGCGACCAGAAGGAGATGTACTTCAATACCCACATGCGACTGCTCTACAAGCTTGCGCCGTCGCTCAATCTGTCGGCATTCGGCAGCTACTCGTACACCTCCAACGAGAACTCTGAGTTCTGCCCCACATGGGTGTGGGCGCAGGGCAACGTATATCGCGGCGAGTTCAAGAAACAGGAGTATCTCGGCAATGTCTCGCTCGACTATGCCCATACATGGGGCTGCCATACGTTGACAGCCGGACTCTCCACCGAATACCATTACCTGGAACGCACGGCATTTTGGACACGCGCAAAGGGCATAACAACAAACGAGTTCGGCTACGACAACATCGGAGTCACTGCGTCGCGTCCCTATGGCGCTACAGGCAGCATCTACGAAGACCAGTCGCTGGCGTCGGTCATGGCAAACGCCTCCTATACATTATATAATAAGTATAAGCTGACGCTCACTATGCGTGGCGACGGTTCGTCTATGGTGGGCGACGACCATACATGGGGCTTCTTCCCGTCTGTCTCGGCAGAATGGGACGTTAAGAAGGAGCACTTCTTAAGCGGTTTCGACGGAATAAACACTCTGAAACTGCGCACCGGTTACGGACGTTCGGGCAATCTGGGCGGCATATCTGCCTATACTACAATGAACAACGTGCAGCAGACGGGCATCGTACCCGTCAACAACACGCCGACTGTGACGCTCGGCACCATACGCAACAACAACCCCGACTTGAAATGGGAGACAAAGTCGACGTTCAATATCGGTGGCGAGATCGGACTGTGGCACAACCGCCTTATGCTCACCGCCGAATATTATTACTCTAAGACCACCGACATGCTCTACTCCTACGATGTGCCGGTACCGCCGTTTGCCTACGACAAGCTGTTGGCAAACATCGGCGCTATGTCAAACCAGGGTCTTGAGATCGGTTTCTCTATAGCTCCGGTGCAGACAAAGGATATAGACCTTAATGTGAGCATGAACCTCTCGTTCCAGAAGAATAAGTTGCTGTCGCTCTCTGGCAACTATAACGGCATGAATATGTCGGCTGCCAACATCACAGCCATTGGCTCCATAGACGGAGCCGGACAGAACGGCGGTGACAACAACCATGTGCTCTACCAGATAGTAGGACAACCCTTGGGTGTGTTCTATCTGCCTCATTGCACCGGACTCTACAAGGACGAGCAGGGCACGATGAAGTATAGGATAGAAGACCTCGACCGCAACGGCACTATCGACTTCGGCGACGGTGGCGACCGACGCATCTGCGGACAGGCTACGCCGAAGGCAACGCTCGGCTCAAACATATCGCTGCGCTACAAGAACTTCTATATGTCGCTGCAGATGAACGGAGCCTTCGGACACAAGATATTCAACGGTACGGCATTGGCATACAACAACATGTCGTCGTTCCCGATATACAACGTTATGAAGGGTGCGCCCGAACGTAACATCGTCGACCAGAACGTGTCCGACTATTGGCTCGAACGTGGCGACTATCTCAACTTCGAGTATCTCACCGTCGGCTACAACGTGCCGGTGAAGAGCAACATAGTGCGCTCGTTGCGCGTGTCGTGCAGTGTCAACAACCTTGCCACCATCACGTCCTACAGCGGTCTGACACCGATGATCAACTCATATGTTGTCAACTCGTCAATGGGCATCGACGACAAACGCTGCTATCCTACCTACCGAACCTACTCCATAGGAGTGAGCGTGCAATTCTAAACATTCCGAAATGTTTTCACCAACGTAACGATTAACGACTATGAAACATAGATTTTTCGCATTGTCTGTTCTCGCACTTTCGCTCTCGCTGACGAGTTGTCTCGACGAAACACCAAAAGACCAGTTGCCGGAGCAGAATATTTACGACTCTGTCAACAGCCTGTACGTCAACGCCGTAGCTTCGCTGTACAACTACATCGGTGCACACGAGGAGGGCGAAGGCTTGCAGGGCACATGTCGCGGCATATACGACTACAACACGCTGACCACCGACGAGGCTATCATGCCCATACGCGGCGGCAACTGGTATGACGGCGGACTCTGGGAAAACATGTACAACCATACATGGACTGCCACCGACACCGATCTGTATAACGTTTGGAAATATCTCTATAAGGTTATCGTGCTCTCCACAAAGTCGCTGGAGACGATAGACCAGTACAAGGCGCTGCTTACTGACCGGCAGCGTGACGAGTACAAGGCGGAAGTGAGAGCCGTTAGAGCCATGTTCTACTATTATGCTATGGACATGTTCGGACGCATCCCCATACTTGAGTCGACAGCGCAGAAGACAGCCGACATACGGCAGAGCGAGCGCAGCGAAGTGTTCAGCTATATCGTGAACGAACTGCAGACCGTGGCACCGCTTCTGCCCCTTGAGCACAGCAACCTGCAGGGCAAATACTACGGTAGGGTGACGCGTCCGGTGGCATGGTTCCTGCTTGCCAAACTCGCCCTCAACGCCGAAGTGTACACCGACAACAACTGGACCGACTCGTCACGACCAGACGGCAAGACGATATTGTTCGACATCGACGGCACACAGAAGAACGCATGGCAGACCTGCGTCCACTACTGCGACCTGATAGCAGCTGCCGGATATTCGCTCGAGAGCGACTATGCAAGCAACTTCGCCGTGCACAACGAAAACTCGAAGGAGAACATATTCACCATTCCGTTGGACAAGATGCTCTATCTGAACGAGTTCCACTATCTGTTCCGCTCGCGCCATTACGCACACGGCGGTGCATACGGCGGAGCTTCCGAGAACGGCACCTGCGCCACGCTGCACACCATGGCTGTAAACGGTTACGGCACAGCTTCGCCCGACACGCGCCTCGAACTTAACTTCTACACGGGTAGGGTAGAGGTTGACGGCAAGTATGTAACCCTCGACGACGGCACGCCGCTCCAGTACATGCCGCTCGCCGTCGAGCAGAACCTCACAGCAAGCAAATACATCGAGACGGCAGGAGCACGCATGAAGAAGTATGAGGTAGACCGCACAGCCTACTCCGACGGACGTATGCCCGACAACGACATCGTGCTCTACAGATACGCCGACGTGCTGCTGATGAAGGCAGAGGCAAAGGTGAGAAACGGAGAGTCGGGCGACGAGCAACTCAACGCCGTGCGCTCGCGTGCCGGAATGCCCTCGCTTGCAGCCACACTCGCAAACATCCTCGACGAACGTCTGCTCGAACTTGTGTGGGAAGGCTGGCGCCGACAGGACATGATACGCTTCGGCACCTATTGCGAGCCGTACGACATCCACACACCGTCAGCCGCCGACAAGAAGGGATATACCATAGTATTCCCAATACCGGAAAAAGCACGCGAACTGAACCCTAATCTCGCGCAAAACCCCGGATATTAACGAAAGATAAAGCCAGTAATACACACGGATCGTAGTGCAAACAAAAAACAAATAATGAATAATTCGTGAAATGAAAACAAAAAAATACCTCAAAATAGGTATAGTATAATTCTTTTTTTGTAATTTTGTAAGCGTAAAGGGTGTGAGATGTAAAAGCTTATGCCGCTTTCGTAGAAAAGACTTTACACATTAATAATTTAAATTATTATAACCGATTATGATTTATTCAAAAGAAGTAGACAACATGTGCGTTGTCGCAAAGGGTCCTAACCACGGACCGGCTCCAATTCCTGAGGAAGGAAAATGGATTTATGCCAAGGAGATTAAGGATATTTCTGGCTATACTCACGGTGTGGGTTGGTGTGCTCCGCAGCAGGGTGCCTGCAAGCTGTCTCTGAACGTTAAGGACGGCGTTATCCAGGAGGCTCTCGTTGAGACTATCGGTTGCACCGGTATGACTCACTCAGCAGCTATGGCTTCTGAGATCCTCCCGGGCAAGACAATCCTCGAGGCTCTGAACACCGACCTCGTTTGCGATGCTATCAACACAGCTATGCGCGAGCTCTTCCTCCAGATTGTTTACGGACGTACACAGAGCGCATTCTCTGAGGGCGGTCTCGTAATCGGTGCTGGTCTTGAGGACCTCGGCAAGGGTCTGCGCTCACAGACAGGTACTCTCTACGGTACAGTAGCTAAGGGTACACGCTACTTGGAGCTCACAGAGGGCTACATCACACGTCAGTTCCTCGACAAGGACAACCAGGTTTGCGGTTATGAGTATGTTCACCTCGGCAAGATGATGGAAGCTATCAAGAACGGTATGGACGCTAACGAGGCTGTGAAGAAGTTCACTGGCTCTTACGGTCGTACAACTGCCGAGCAGGGTGTTGTTAAAGCAATTGATCCACGTAAAGAATAATAAGGAGATACACAACTATGATTAGAAAAGTAAGTTACGAAAGTCAGGAGCGCCGCGAGGCTCAGGTTCTTGCCGCTCTCAACGCTGAGGGAATCAAGAGCCTTGAAGAGGCTAACGAGATTTGCGAAGCTGCAGGTGTTGACCCTTATCAGATGTGTGAGGACACACAGCGCATCTGCTTCGAGAACGCAAAGTGGGCATATGTTGCAGGCGCAGCCATCGCTATCAAGCGTGGCGTTAAGACAGCAGCCGACGCTGCTGAGGCAATCGGTGTAGGTCTGCAGGCATTCTGCATCCCTGGTTCTGTAGCTGACGACCGCAAGGTAGGTCTCGGTCACGGCAACCTCGCTGCTCGTCTTCTCCGCGAGGAGACACAGTGCTTCGCTTTCTTGGCAGGTCACGAGTCATTCGCAGCTGCTGAGGGCGCTATCAAGATTGCAGAGATGGCAAACAAGGTTCGCAAGAACCCGCTGCGCGTTATCCTCAACGGTCTTGGCAAGGACGCTGCTCAGATCATCAGCCGCATCAACGGCTTCACATACGTTAAGACAGAGTTCGACTACTACACTGGCGAGCTGAAGGTAGTAGACCGCATCGCTTACTCAGACGGTCCGCGCGCTAAGGTTAACTGCTACGGTGCTAACGACGTTCGCGAGGGTGTAGCTATCAACTGGAGCGAGGACGTAGACGTATCTATCACAGGTAACTCTACAAACCCGACACGTTTCCAGCACCCGGTAGCTGGTACATACAAGAAGGAGCGTATCCTCGCAGGTAAGCCTTACTTCTCAGTTGCTTCTGGTGGCGGTACAGGCCGTACACTCCACCCGGACAACATGGCAGCAGGTCCTGCTTCTTACGGTATGACCGATACTCTCGGTCGTATGCACTCTGACGCTCAGTTCGCAGGTTCTTCTTCAGTTCCTGCTCACGTAGAGATGATGGGCTTCCTCGGTATGGGTAACAACCCGATGGTAGGTGCTTCTGTAGCTATCGCCGTTGCTATCGACCTCGCACTGAACAAGAAGTAATTGATAGTTTTATCAGTTTAAAATAATAAATCCTCCATAGTCCGGCTGCGGATTATGGAGGATTTTTTGTAAATGGGGGAGGTTTGCCTAAATGTCATTCATTTGCCACCTTTTACTCTATTACAGTTGCGGCAAAGCATTTGGCAGTTTTCTGCGATGGTAGTGCCACCGTCACGCCATGGTTTTATATGGTCAGCCTCCATATCTTCCAACTCGAAGTGCTTGCCGCAATGCGGACAAATGCCTTTTTGGCGTTCATAAGCCTCTCTTTTTTGTTTTTTATCGAAGGTGCGAAAACTAAGGTCGCGTAGGTCCTTACTCAATACATAGCGGTAAATGCCCGATTTCTTCATTATCTCGTCATCTTCCATGAGGTCATGTATCTGCTGTTCAAGTTTGTCAGTGTTGTAATCTGCACTGCCGAACTCATCAAACATCTCTCCCCAGTCAAGTCCCTTCATCTCCTTGCGGTATTTGAGGAAAGTAGATTTTACCCATGTTATGACCTGTAGGTAATATGCCCATAGCTTATAAGCGTTATGGTCGTACTGATGGATTGCCATATATTTGTCTACAGGTGTGGTGTCTACTATTCCGTCATGGCGTGCCGCCCATTTCAAGGCGGTTTCCAAGTATGCCTGCTCCTCTAATTTTCCTGTCATATAGTCGCTGCCTACCTTGTATGCTGCGCATCCATGCTTGCTGAAGTAGCGGCGTGCGTCCGTGACGAAAGGTCCTACATACACGGCATTTCTCAATTCCTGGTCAAGCAGACGCTCACCTGCGATGTTGATGACACGAAACCAGTCGAGTTTCTCTTTGTCAGTGCCTGTGCAGAAATACACTGTCAACTCGTAGTCGAGGAAATGCTGTTTTTCTTTATCTGTGAGATTGTCGAAATATAATATGGGGCGGTCTTTGTCGACAATGTTGAAGGCATGTTGGTAGTATTCGCAGATGGACAGTGTACGTTGCTGTCCGTCTATCATTTCATAACTACCATCCCCCACAACGCTCCAATACATTATGTTGAGCGGAAAGCCTTTCAATATAGTTTCTATAACGGCTTGCTGTTGTTTCAAGTCGTAGCGAAACTCACGCTGGTAGGGTGGGCGTATGTTCAGTTTGCCATGATAACCATAAACTCCATTATTGGGGTCGTTGGTGTAACCGGATATAAGGTCGCGTATTGCGATTGATTTTAGTTCGATGTTCATAAGTTGAATTTTATGGTACGGTAAGTCATGCTCTTTTTCTTATAAGTATTCTGGCATAGCAACCAACAAGCTTGCCCTTGTCATTACGATAGCACAACTTGCCTTTGCGGAAACTCTTGTCCTCACGGAACAATGCGGCGCATTGCTCTGCCGTCAGATTGGCGCTCACTCCACATTCCACACCAAGCTCTCCACCATTGCCTATGCCTATAATCTCGAATTGGTCGGGATTGTATTTGTCCATGAATGTAATTGGCACTCCCATAACGCCATCATAATCACAAGGAATCAACTCCGTCTTTGAAACCTCAATGGCATCATAATTGATGTATCGAGGATATTCTTCGGGAGAATAGGTCTTGTAAAGGATTAGGTTTTCGTGGCGTTCTTTATAATCGAGGTTGGTGAACCAAGTTACGCCAGAAACTCTAATCATACCTTTCCTGTGGTCTCCAGCAGTAGCAGTATCCTCATACGCAGAAATAAAATGTCCAGAGTTTCCTTTGAATCCAAATCCAAGCCACATTTTATTTCCTTTTATCAAAGGAAAAATTTCTTTATATGACAAAGCATTTTGATGTCCAATTATCAAGAACTTTTTTCCATACTCCATCAACTGTCCTATATATTCCCTAAACAACGAGAAAGGAGGATTGGTCACCACAATGTCAGCCTCTTTCAACAGCTCAATACATTCCTTGCTGCGAAAGTCACCATCGCCTTTAAGTGGCTTTACCCCTATTTCCTCAGCATCGGGGATACTGTTACCGTTTTTGTCGCCTTCATAAACGAGATACACAGCCTGCTCACTTTGGTTTTGGCTGAAGAGATCCATGTCTTGATTCTTGTAGCAAGTGGTTATAAGCTTCTTCAATCCAAGAAACTCGAAGTTGTATGCAAAGTAAGTGAAGAAGTTGCTTATGCGTGGGTCGTCGCAGTTGCACAGCACCGTCTTGCCGCGAAAATATTCACGATAATGGCGTAGTTCGTTATTGATGTCCTCAAGTTGGGTGTAGAATTCGTCTTTCTTGGCAGCTTTTGCCTTGTCTATGCTTCTTTTTGCCATAAACGTATAAGATTGATGGTTATGTGAATTATGAGCACGAACTATCAATCACGCCAAGACGCAAAAAGGGCGTGATGCTCCTTATTGCGTTCAGCTATGAGGCAGCCTCGGAATGGAAACCTCAGTCTACTAATAAAGAATACACCACGCCTATGGCGAGATGCATTTCTATTACATAGTAGACTAAGGCACTCCATACCGAATGCCTTATCACAATTATTTCTGTTACGTTATTTCCATCCAATAAGTTTCCGAGGCTTTTGGCTGAACGCGAAATAATAGCGAATGCTTTGTTTTTTACCAACGATGTCATGTGCAATGTTGTTGTGTGCCATGCTTTTTAGAGCTAATGACCAACAATACTTTGCCATAAATGCAAAGTTACGAAATAAAGATGAAAATATGGCTTTATCGGCTTTGAAAAATCAGATAAAAACTATATATTTGTATTCTAAAATCAAGTATTGCTCACAATGGAAACAATGATACAGACACCTGAGTTCGACCGCCTCGCCTTTACGGTGTTGGCTATCGAGGCTTCTGCGCAGAAGATGAATATATCGCCGTCGGAGATGAGAAGGCGACTGGAGAAGGTGGGGCTTATCAAGAGTCTCATACAGGATTGCTACGACACTTTGCACACTGAGAGCCGCGAAGCCGTAGCGAACGATGTCGTTGAGGCTCTGAAAAATTGGGAAAAAGAATAAATGGAAAAGCAAATATTATAATTTGCAGTTTAAATCATACGAAAGGGTATAGTAATGTTGGACTTCTTATTATGGAACAAAATAGCACGTATCATTGCGCAGTTAGCTGATACTCTGCATATATCAACAGACAGAGCATTGCAGATATTCTATGACTCTGACGTCTGCCGTATGCTTCACGACAAAGACCTCGGGCTGCATCTGATGAGCGATACGTATATTGTAAACGACTTGATAGCGGAGCTGAGGAATAAGCAATAGAAAAATATGGATAAAGGACAATTTCTGTTATACCAAACGCCTGACGGCGATTCACAGATAGAGGTGAAACTGCAAAACGATACCGTCTGGCTCTCGCTTGACCAGATGGCTGAACTGTTCCAGCGCAACAAATCCACTATTTCACGACACATAAAGAATGTGTTGGAGGATGGGGAATTGGAGGAAAAATCAGTTGTTGCATTTTTTGCAACAACCACCAAACATAAATACTCCTCCATAATCGCATCTTGATTATGGAGGAGTTTCTTGTTTTTCGACTCTTAAGGAGATTCTGGAGTATTTGTTTGTTTAATCCTCCCAACTTTTCTTGGGTGCTTTAGGTATGCTACCAGTATATTTTAATGAAGTCAGGGTAGTTGTGGTGTTGGCGATGGCATTATCTTCCTCATCTCCTGATATAATATAGAGGGGATCGATTGTAATTGTGTATTTGTCACCATCCTTTGTTATCACAAGCTTACCACTCTTGCTGCCGTCTCTCTCAATATAGGTACCCTCTGGGTCTGTTTGCGAGAAGTTCAAGCCACCCGAAAGATCATAGTCGCTAAATGTTCCAGTGGGTAAGGCATTTTCGCTACCCTCGGCTAAGAAGCCTAAGTAGAACATAGACATCTTTTTCGGGAGTTTGCCTGCATAAAAATTGAAGTCAAAGAATTCCAACTGATAATAATGCTTACCATTGCTTATACTTGAGTTCTCGTCGTCAATGTTCCAATATACGTATCCGAAGGTTGCTGTCTGTCCTTCAACCTTGATGCTAACTTTAGAACTGTTGCCGCCTCCATTTTCCTCATCGTCGTCACTACAAGATGTAAGTGCTAATGGCAGAGCCATTACCAATGCCATAGCAAACATTAAAAACTTTTTCATAAGTGTTGTGTTTTTAGTTAATATATTGTGTTATTGTGATGCAAATGTATAAAAAATAGATGATATATTGTTGCTTCTGATTACTTTTTTTATCAAGAAACGTGCTGATAATGGTGGCTTAAAACCTTTGAAAATGATTGATTTTGACGTTTAGTCCATCCTCAAAACCGATTAGTCATAAATACAATACGTTCATGTTGATAGGGTTAAAAAAATATAATGAGACTTAAAAACGCAACGAGTTTGTACAGGTGTATTTAGAATGAGCAGAATATAAAAGAAAAGCTATATATTTGCATTTGTTGTTGTAAGAATAGATACTATTGCTACTAATAAAAATCGAGTAGCTGAAAAAATCTACCATATCTTCCATTTTCGCCGTAACTCGCACATTATTAACACAATAAAGGCTGGCAGATAATCTCAGAAACGGGTTATCTGCCAGCCTATCTTCCAGCTTATGGCTGCTTATCTTCCAGTCTAAACGATTTATCTTCCAACCTCGGCATTTCTTTTAAATTAGGTTGATACCTAAACATAGGTTGTTGCCACGCTGCGACAATGAAGTTGCGGTAGCGTGGCAATGAAGTTTCGGTAGCGTGGCAATGTTGTTTTAGTAGCGTGGCAATGTTGTTGTTGTAGCGTGGCAACACTTTTTTACTCCATCAAGTCCTTGCCGAGGTGCGTTGTCTGCTCGCGTTTCATGCGCTCTTCCACCTCGCGCGGCTTTGTGGCGTAGGTGATCATGCGGATAGAGTCGTTGTAGCTGACGTACTTCCAGAGCCAGTTGAGCAGCACCATCATCTTGTTCTTCACGCCGAGGATAGAACGCAGGTGGACGACGAGCCACAACACCCAGGCGAAGAAGCCCTGACTGCGGAACTTGCCTATCTCTACGACCGCCTTGTTGCGTCCGATGGTAGCCATCGAGCCGAGGTTCTTATAGTGGAATGCGGTGAGAGCGCTGCTGTCTGCGCCCTGGTTGATGAGCTTGAGGTTCTTGGCGAGGTTCTTCGCCTGCTGTATAGCCACCTGCGCCACCTGTGGATGGCCGTTCGGGTATGCCGCGTCTGAAGTCTGCAGACACTGGTCGCCGATGACGAACACGTCTTCGACACCCGGTATGCGGTTGTATTCGTCAACCTTGAAGCGGAAGCCGCGGCCCATGTGGCTCTCGTCGATGCCCGGCATGGCATTGGCTCTGATGCCCGACACCCAGAGGAACGTGCGTGTAGGTATCTCGGTGCCGTCCTTCATGACGACCTTGTGGTCGCGATAGTCGGTCACCATCTTGCCGAATTGTATGTCTACGCCCATGCTCTTGAGGAACTCGTACGCTTTCTGCGACGACTCCTGCGAGAGACCGGCAAGCAGGCGGTCGCCCGCCTCGATGAGGTATATGTGCATCAGCGACGAGTCCATGTCGGGGTAGTCGTACGGTATGACGTAGCGTCTCATCTCTGCAAGCGCTCCGGCAATCTCTACGCCCGTTGCGCCGCCGCCCACGATGACGACGTTGAGCAGTTCCTGGCGTTCCTCCTCAGTGGCGCAGGTGAGAGCGCGCTCGAAGTTGGAGAGCAGGGCGTTGCGCAGGCCCATCGCCTCGGGCACCGTCTTCATCGGTATTGCCCACTCCTCGATGTTCTTGTTGCCGAAGAAGTTGGTCGTAGCTCCGGCAGCTAATACGAGATAGTCGTAGTCGATTTTGCCGATAGAGGTCTGCAAAATCTTCTTCTCGGTGTCTACCATACGAGCCTCAGCCATGCGGAAATAGAAGTCTTTGCGCTTGCGGAATATCTGTCGGAAGGGGAACGAGATGCTGCTCGGGTCGATACCTGCCGACGCTATCTGATAGATAAGCGGTGGAAACTGGTGGAAGTTGTTCTTGTCGATCAGCACCACCTGCATACCCGACCCGTAGAGGTCTTCTGCAAGGCGCAGTCCGCCGAGTCCGCCACCAACGATTACTACTCTTTTCTTCTGATTTCTCTGGATATTGATGCTCATAATATTGGGTTAAAAATGGTTATCCTTAATTCTTCTACAAAGTTACAGTATTTTTATTGAAATACGTGTTACATCAACCAACAGATTGTGATATTTATGTTTTATGTTAAGAGTTATCTACTTATAAAAAAAGAGAGTGTGCCAAAAACTTTGGCACACTCTCTTTATACCTATGCTAAAAAGCGTTATTTGACCTCAATGTTCTTCATCACCTTTGCTTCCTTCTCGGGTGTGGTTTTAGGAATGACGATTGTAAGGAGACCATCGGCGACGTTCGCTGATATATTGTCGCGCTCTACATCGTCTGGAAGGGTATAGCTCTGCTCGTAGTTGCCATAATAGAACTCATGGCGCAAGTAGCGTTCGTGTCTCTCCTTGTTGCACTTGCATTCCTTGCTTTCTTCCTTATGCTCCATCTTGTTCTCGATAGCCAGATGAAGCAAGCCCTCGTTTGTGACGTTGATGCGTACCCATTCCTTCTTAAGTCCTGGAACTGCAACCTCCATTATATATTCGTCACACGTCTCCTTGACGTTGATGGCAGGAACTGTGGTGCGTGTCTGTGGAACCTCTTCAGTATCGAAGAAACTGTTGTTAAACCAATCGTTCAACCAGTTAGAATAATTATTTCTGCGAACTAACAACATAATGAAATACCTCCATTTTTATTTGCCGCTTGCCTTTGTGGCTTCGGCTTTCATTATGTCACAAGACAACTTGTGTGCCAATTGTGTTTGAGGCGTTTTGGGTTGACAAAAATGCCGTTTCTGTCAGATGTGTGTGTTAAAATGTCATGCGAAGGATTGTCGCGAGTTGTGCTTGTCTATCTGTGAAGATGTTTTAAAAGCTGGCATAAGAAGAAATCTGAAAGTATTCTCCGTAATTCTGTATAAATTATTTGTTGGAAAATCTATATCTTTGCATAAGATAGGTTGCATCTCAGCATAATATTCAAGCAAGCTTGATATTCTGCATTCGATTTGCACTATCTTTGCAGAATAAATTATTAGGAATAAATTTATGCACCGATGAAACTATTGATTAAGAATATGGTTTGCCCGCGCTGCATCTCAGCCGTGAGCGATTTGTTTGTGTCAGAGGGTGTAACGGTGAAGTCGATAAATTTGGGCGATGTTGAGACGCAGGAAGAACTCACTCAAGATCAGCTGCTTTCTGTAGGAAGAAAGTTGAAGGATATAGGCTTCGAACTGCTTGACGACCCACGTTCGCAGTTGATAGAGCAGATACGTGTTTCTGTTTTGGAATGGGTAAGGATGGATAAGGAGCGCATTAAGCTGTCCGATTATCTTTCAGCTCGTCTCCATAAAGACTACAGTACGTTGAGCAAGATGTTCTCCGAAGTGCGTGGCGTTACCATAGAGCGGTTCTCCATTCTGCATCGCATCGAGTATGTAAAGGAGCTGCTTTGCTATAGCCAGCTTTCGACAAGCGAGATAGCCTATAAACTTGGATACAGCTCGCCGGCGCATCTGTCCTCACAGTTCAAGCAAGTAACGGGTATGACTCCGAAGGTGTTTCGCGAACTTGAGAAACCTGGCAGAACACCACTGGATGCATTGTAATAAAGGTTTAGAGATTGTTAGAAAGGTTAATTGTATGAGAAAAATATTGATTGGTTTATTGGGATATACGTTTGTGTCGCAGCAGATGCTGGCGCAGACCGATAGCATAGCCGATACTCGTGAGCTGAAAGCCGTGGTGGTGAAAGCCACGAACGGCATCAAGTCGAGATTCCGGGTTGACAACGCCGAGATAATAGGGCAGGGACAGCTGATACGTGCGGCTTGCTGCAACTTAGGCGAGTCGTTCACAGCCAATCCGTCGGTAGACGTGAGCTACAGCGATGCTGCCACCGGCGCCAAACAGATAAAGCTGCTCGGACTGAGCGGCACCTACGTGCAGATGCTCACCGAGAACGTGCCCAACCTGCGAGGCGCAGCCCTGCCATACAGCTTAGGTTATGTGCCTGGTCCTTGGATGCAGTCGATACAGGTGAGCAAGGGAGCATCGAGCGTGAAGAACGGATACGAAAGCACAACGGGTCAGATTAATATAGAGTTTCTGAAGCCGCAAGGCACCGACGGCGTGCGTGCGAACGTCTATCAGGACAGCGAACTGAAAACGGAGGTGAACCTCGACGGAAGCGTTCATCTCAACGAGCGTCTTTCTACCGCAACACTTCTCCACTTCGAGAACCGACAGATGGACCACGACGGCAACGGCGACGGCTTTATGGATATGCCGAAGTTGCGCCAGTATAACATGATGCACCGCTGGGCGTATGTGTCGCCACGCTGGATCAGTCAGCTCATGCTGCGCGGCTTGCACGACGAGCGCAATGGAGGGCAGAGCCGTAAGCACTCGGCTGATTCTTCGTCAGAACCTCTTTACACCACATCGGTGAAGACCAACCGCTACGAGGCACAGTGGAAGAACGGCTTTACGCTGAACGCCGACCACAACACGTCCGTCGCACTTATGCTGCACGGATCGTGGCACGATACAGACAACATCTTCGGACGCACCGAGTATGATGTCACCCAGAAGAACGGATATGCGCAGCTGATGTTCGAAACCGATATCACGGAGCATCACAACCTGAGCGTCGGTGCATCGCTCAACCACGACTATTACGACGAACGCTTCAATCCGTTAGGCGCACTGGCACGAGCTGAGAGCACTGTTTCTAAGGAGACGACACCGGGTGTGTATGCACAATATACATATAAGTTGGGCGAGAAACTCACTGTTATGCCTGGCGTGCGTTGGGACCATTCGAACCGTTACGGCGGTTTCTTCACGCCACGTCTGCACGTAAAATACTCTCCGAACAGCATCGTCACGCTCCGCACCTCGGTGGGCAAGGGTTATCGCTCGCCACATGCTCTGGCTGAGAACGTGTCGCTCTTGGCAAGTGGTAGAGAGATATTCGTCTCGCCCGACCTAAAGCAGGAGGAAGCATGGAACACGGGGGCTTCGTTGGGTTTCAACATACCGCTCTTCGGCAGAAATCTGGAGCTGAACGCAGAGTATTACTACACAGATTTCGTCAATCAGATGATAATGAACTTCGACGGAGCGAGTGGACAGCACACGCTTCGCTTCGAGAACCTCGACGGCAAGAGCTATAGTCACACCTTTCAGGTTGATGCTACATACGCACTGTTCAGCGGCATGACAGCCACAGCCGCCTTCCGTCTTAATGACGTGAAGTGCACCTACGACGGTAGTCTGCGACAGAAGCCCCTCACTTCGCGCTACAAAGGCTTGCTCACGCTCTCGTATAAGACACCGCTCGAATTGTGGCAGTTCGACGTGACGGGTCAGCTGAACGGTGGCGGCGAACTGTACGACCAGAGTAGCTATCCTGCCTACTTCCAGTTGCAGGCGCAGGTGACCAGGGAGTTCCACCGCTTCAGTCTGTACTTAGGTGGCGAAAATCTCACCAACTATAAGATTGACGACCCGATACGCCATGCACACCATCCGTGGAGCGCGGCGTTCGACGCCACACAAGTATGGGGACCCGTTACGGGAGCGATGGCTTACGTCGGAGTACGCTTCAAACTTGAGAAGTTATAGTAACCAATATATATAGTAACCAATATAAAATAAGGATAATATGAAAAAGAATCTTTTAACAGCATTTATGCTCATGCTTGCCGGCAACAGCTTTGCGCAGACAGCAGCCGACACATTGGTAGTAACAACGCAACCGCAGATGCACTGTCAGAACTGTGAGAAAAAGATAAAGAGCAATATCCGCTTCGTGAAAGGCACAAAGAAAATCGCAACCTCTGTGGACGACCAGAAAGTGACTATCGTGTACGACGGCAGAAAAGCCAAATATGACGACTATGTTGAGGCTTTCAAGAAAATAGGTTACGAGATAAAGAAGAAGTAAATATCCAGGGTTAGTGCCATACCTTTGTGAGCCATTTTCTCACCGGCTCGTCGTAGATCTTTAGGCAGAGCCATGCCAGCACTATGCTGCTTACTACCACCGCCAGAGCCACGTACCATGTCTCTTGCAGGGTGTACTGTTCGGTCTTGATGAGCCAGCGGTAGAAGGCGTACATCAGTGGGTAGTGGACGATGTAGAGTGGGTAGGATATGTCGCCAAGGAAGCGGCAGATGCGTGTAGAAGCAGTATCTGTTGTCTTACCTGACGCGGCAAGCCACACTATCAAGGGGAAGATTGCGACGATGCATACGCTTTCGAACACACCATTCAGGCTAAGCGTGCCAAAGATGTCGCCGAGTGCATAGCTACTATTTATATAAGGTACGTGGAAGAGTGCGAGAAGCACGGCGGAGCTTATCCAAAACGCACCACGCACGTTCTGGAAAGGCTTGAAGATGCGCGAAAGCAGCACGCCTGCGGTGAACGGGCAGAGCATACGCAGTGATCCGCCGAGCATATTCATACTGTCTACAGTCCAACCCACACCGATAGACCCATAGCCCGACTGATCGGTGACGGCGAACCACGTCAGGGCGCAGCACAATGCTACCGTCAGCAGGAAGAGCAAGCGTGTAGAAAGTCGGCGTATGACAAGCGCATACACGATGTTGCCGATATACTCGAAGAAGAGCGACCAGCACGGTCCGTTGAGCGGAAACATCTCGCCGTTGCCACGCACCTCGCGTGGCATACCGGGCAGAGCCGGCAGCATCAAACAGCCACAGACGAAGGCAAGAAGTGTAAGCCCGAGAGTGGCGTGCGAGCCGTCCCAACGCTCCATGCCAGTAAGTAGGAAAGACACGGCACCGATGAGTGCGCCCATGCACACCATCGGTTGCAGGCGTATTAAACGGCGACGGAAGAATCCGCCCGTGGTTAGTGTCTTGCCCCAACGACTGTCGTAGGCGTAGCCCACTACGAAACCTGAGAGGATGAAGAAGAAGTCGACAGCGAGATAGCCGTGGTTGATGAAGTCGATGACGGGCTTGTTGCCGGCGAACTGGAAGCCTTCGAACACGTGATACCATACGACGAGCAGGGCGGCTACACCGCGCAGACCGTCGAGTAGGGCGTAATGAGGTTTGGAATTGTATGCTTGCACTATTTATATTTTATTTTGTTCCTTTTACGGGTCGCTAAATTACTAATAATTTTACAATTTGGCAAGTGCTTTCGTAATACAGTCCATTAAGAGTTATGATATGTGGAAAAATTCCACACTGTGTAGACCGGTTTCTACACTTGTTGGATATGGCGTAAATAAGCAATCGGCTGGTTACGAGTGCTTTAAGATAAAATATGATGTGTGGCACGTAATTTGTCCCCTGTCTTGTTATTAATCAACAATAAATATATAAATCCCAGATATGAGACTGTTTTATACAAAGAGAGAATTGGCATTGAAGAAGAAAAGAACAGCACTTGCAGTATTATGCATCGCTTTGGTTATTGGAGTTTATCTGATAGCTACCCATCGTTCTGAACCCGAACCCGAACTTCCCACAGTGGTTGTTGCTCCGGCAACACAAAAAGACGTAGAGATTTACGGCGAATATGTAGGTCGTGTACGCGCTCAGCAGTTCGTAGAAGTGCGCGCTCGCGTTGAGGGCTATCTTGAGAAGATGCTGTTTGCAGAAGGTACTTATGTGAATAAGGACCAGGTGTTGTTTGTTATCAATCAAGACCAATACAAGGCTAAGGCAGACAAGGTGCGTGCGCAGCTGAAGAAGGATGAAGCGCAGGCGCTGAAGGCGAAGCGCGATTTGGAGCGTATCCGTCCGCTTTACAAGCAGAATGCTGCCAGCCAGCTCGATCTCGACAACGCCATTGCTGCGTACGAAACAGCTGTAGCCTCGGTGGGCATGAGCAAAGCCGACCTCGACCAAGCGGAATTAGAGTTAGGGCGTACTGTGGTGCAATCTCCGATTGCAGGACATATCAGCGAACGCCATGTAGACTTAGGCACTCTTGTCGGACCGGGTGCCAAGTCGCTGTTAGCGACTGTGGTGAAGAGTGACACCGTACTGGTGGACTTCAGCATGACGGCACTCGACTATCTGAAGAGCAAGGAGCGCAATGTGTTGCTCGGTCAGAAAGACGACACACGTTCATGGCAACCGAATGTAACCATCACCCTTGCCGATAACACGGTGTATCCGCACAAGGGATTGGTAGATTTCGCAGAACCTCAGGTAGACCCTCGCACAGGCACTTTCTCCGTACGTGCCGAGATGCCGAATCCTAACCGTGTGTTGCTGCCCGGTCAGTTTACCAAAGTAAAGCTGCTGCTCGATGTACGTGAGCACTCTATCGTGGTGCCCATGAAATCGGTTATTATAGAAAAGGGAGGAGCCTACATCTACGTAATGCGCCGCGACAATATCGTGGAACGCCGCTTCATAGAGCTTGGTCCGGAAGTTGGAAACCAAGTGGTAGTGGAACGAGGCTTGGCAGCCAACGAGAATATTGTGACCGAAGGCTTCCACAAGCTTACACCGGGTGTTAAGGTGAACCCCGTAAAGCCTACAGCGAACACAAACAGAAAATAACGTGCGAATATGAAAGTTAGTTTTTTCATTGACAGACCGATCTTCTCGGCTGTCATCTCCATATTGATAGTCATTGTCGGCATCATCGGTCTCACGATGTTGCCTATTGACCAATATCCGCAAATCACGCCACCCGTTGTGAAGATCGGAGCATCATATCCTGGTGCAAGCGCTCTGACCGTTTCGCAAGCCGTGGCTACGCCTATCGAGCAAGAGCTTAACGGTACTCCGGGTATGCTCTACATGGAATCGAACAGTACGAACACAGGCGGATTCTCTGCCACCGTTACTTTCGATATTAATAGCGATCCCGATTTGGCGGCAGTAGAAATACAGAACCGCATCAAGTTGGCAGAATCGCGTCTGCCAGCCGAAGTAGTGCAGAACGGCATTTCGGTAGAGAAGCAGGCACCAAGCCAGTTGCTCACTATCTGTCTTACCTCTTCCGACCCTAAGTTCGACGAAATCTACCTGAGCAACTTTGCTACGCTCAACGTGCTCGACCTGCTGCGACGCATCCCCGGCGTAGGTCGTGTGTCGAATATCGGCAGCCGCTACTATGCCATGCAGATATGGGTGCAGCCCGACAAGATGGCCAACTTCGGACTTACCGTAGCCGATATCCAGTCTGCCATAAAAGACCAGAACCGCGAGTCGGCAGCCGGAGTGTTGGGTCAGCAACCCATGAGCGGACCCGACATCACTATCCCCATCAGCACCAAGGGCCGTCTGTCTACCGTGAGCCAGTTTGAGGAAATCGTAGTACGCGCCAATCCCGACGGCTCAATCATTCGTCTGCGCGACGTTGCACGCATCTCGCTTGAGGCTTCGTCGTACAGCACAGAGAGCGGAATAAACGGCGGAAACGCTGCCGTGCTGGGCATCTATATGCTTCCGGGTGCCAACGCCATGGAAGTGGCTGGCAAGGTGAAGGAAGCCATGAAGGAGATCAGTGCCAACTTCCCCGAGGGTCTCAGCTACGAAATACCGTTCGACATGACCACGTATATTTCCGAATCCATCCATGAAGTGTACAAAACCCTGTTTGAAGCCCTCGTTCTGGTTATCCTCGTGGTCTACCTCTCATTGCAGAGTTGGCGTGCTACGCTTATCCCGCTTGTGGCAGTGCCCATCTCGCTTATCGGTACGTTCGGCTTTATGCTTATCTTCGGCTTCTCGCTGAATATGCTTACCTTGCTCGGACTGGTGCTTGCCATCGGTATTGTGGTGGACGATGCCATCGTGGTGGTAGAAAACGTAGAACGCATCATGGACGAAGAGAACCTCTCGCCGTATCAGGCTACAAAGAAAGCCATGGAGGGATTGGTCGGTGCTATCATCGCTACCTCTTTGGTGTTGGCTGCCGTGTTCGTGCCCGTTAGTTTCCTGCCCGGCATCACCGGACTGCTGTATCGTCAGTTCACCATCACCATCGTGGTGTCGGTATTGCTTTCTACGGTCGTAGCTCTCACGCTTAGTCCCGTGATGTGTTCGCTCATTCTGAAGAAAGAAGACCCCAACAAGCGTAAGAACATTGTGTTCCGCCGCATCAACGACTGGCTGGGCGTGGGTACTAATAAATATGTGGTTCTTATCAAGCGCATCTTGCGCCATAAGCGTCGCGTGTTAAGCTCGTTTGGAGTAGTGCTTATCGCCATTCTTGTGCTGCACCGCATCATTCCTACCAGCTTCCTCCCAACCGAGGATCAGGGATACTTCCGTGTAGAACTGGAGTTGCCCGAAGGAGCTACACTTGAGCGTAGCCGTGTCGTAAGCGCCAAGGCGGTAGAGTACCTTATGTCTCTGCCGTCGGTCGATTATGTGCAGAGCGTAGTGGGCAGCAGTCCGCGTGTAGGAACCAGTCAGGCGCGTACCGACCTTACTGTTATCCTGAAACCGTGGGAAAAGCGAGGCGAACAGACTATTGATGCCATCATGGCGCAGGTAAAGAAAGAGCTTTCGGCTTACCCCGAATGCAAGGTGTATCTTTCCACTCCTCCCGTCATCCCCGGTTTGGGTAGTTCGGGCGGTTTCGAAATGCAGCTCGAAGCCCGTGGCGATGCCACCTTCGAACAGTTGGCTGCAGCTACAGACACTCTGCTCCACTACGCCCAGCAACGCAAGGAACTTTCAGGACTGTCGTCATCGCTTCAGGCAGAAATACCGCAGCTTTACTTCGACGTAGACCGCGACAAGGTGAAGTTTGCCGGCGTGCCGATGGCAGATGTATTCTCTACAATGAAGGCTTATACCGGATCGGTGTATGTGAACGACTTCAATATGTTCAACCGCATCTATCGTGTGTATATTCAGGCTGAAGCCAACTACCGCGAGCACAAGGACAATATCAACCTCTTCTTTGTGCGCGGAAGCGACAATGCGATGATTCCGCTAACCTCGCTCGGCACTACAAGATACACCACAGGTCCCGGTAGCATCAAGCGTTTCAATATGTTCAATAGCACCGTGATCAGAGGCGGCGCAGCCGAAGGATACAGTTCGGGACAGGCGATGCAAGCGATAGAAGAGATTGCCCGCAAGCATCTTCCAGAGAACATCGGTATAGAATGGAGCGGACTCTCGTATCAGGAGAAACAAGCCGGCGGACAAACCGCGATGGTGCTGGCATTGGTGTTCCTCTTCGTATTCCTCTTCCTGTCTGCACTCTACGAGAGTTGGACGGTGCCAATCGCTGTTCTCTTCACGTTGCCGATAGCAGCCTTAGGTGCTTACCTCGGTGTGTGGGCGTGCGGACTCGAGAACGATGTCTACTTCCAGATAGGTCTCGTGATGCTTGTCGGATTGGCTGCCAAGAACGCCATCCTGATTGTAGAGTTCGCCAAAGAGCAGGTAGACCGTGGGGTAGACGTGGTAGAAGCCGCGCTTCATGCGTCGCAGCTGCGTTTCCGCCCAATCCTAATGACCTCGTTGGCATTCATCTTAGGTATGCTGCCTATGGTCATAGCCAGCGGTCCGGGTTCAGCCAGCCGTCAAGCCATCGGTACCGGTGTGTTCTTCGGAATGATAGTAGCCGTAACCGTCGGAATACTCCTGGTGCCTTTCTTCTTCGTACTTATATATAAGATGAAGAACAAGGCAAAAGCCACCACCCTCCGCAAGCAAGCGTAATGTTGTTTATTATAAAAAGCGAACACAATGAAAAAGATACTATTCTATATGCTCGTCGTGGCAGGAAGTCTCAGTATGGCTTCTTGCCAGCTGGGCCAACACTATACACGTCCGGAGCTTAATCTGCCCGAACGGCTCTCTAAGGCTCCTCAGAACGATACGCTCACCATTGCCGATATGCAGTGGTGGGAGATGTACACCGATACCACTTTGCAGCAGCTCATCAGCAAGACATTGGAGCATAACAAGGACTTGCTGATTTCCAGTGCGCGTGTAAAGGAGTTGGCAGCCATGAAGCGCATCGATTGGGCAAACCTCTTTCCGCGCATAGACGCCAAAGCCTTTATAGAAAAGGAGGGCACCAACTATGGTGGCGATAAATATAAGAACAGCACCAAGCAGCATGCTAAGTTCATTGCTTCGTGGGAACTCGACTTGTGGGGCAACCTCCGTTGGGCTAAGGACAAGAGCATGGCGCAGTTCTTGGGAAGCATCGAAGCACAGCGTGCCTTGAAGATGAGCATCATCTCCGAAGTGGCGCAATCCTACTTCGAGTTGGTAGCCTTGGATAACGAACTGAAGATTGTGCGCCAGACCTTGAAAGCGCGCGAAGAAGGCGTGCGCCTCGCCAAACTGCGTTTCGAAGGCGGTCTTACTTCTGAGACATCGTATCAGCAGGCAAAGGTGGAATACGCCCGCACCGCTACACTGGTGCCAGAGCTGGAGCGTAAGATCTCTATTAAAGAGAACGACATCGCTTTCCTTGCAGGCGAATATCCGCAGGTGATACACCGCTCAATACTTCCCGAAGAAGTGAAGTTGCCCGAGTCGCTGCCCGTCGGGCTCCCCTCCACCTTGTTGGAGCGCCGCCCCGATGTGCGCGAAGCCGAACAACGTCTTATAGCAAGTAACGCCGCCGTGGGCATGGCATTCACCAACCTCTTTCCGCGCATCACACTTACTGCCAGTTACGGTTTGGAGAGCAAGGAAATGGGCGACTTCTTCAAGTCGCCCATCCACTACCTCAGTGCTAATCTTCTGGGACCGCTTTTTGCTATGGGTAAGAACCGCGCCATGCTGAAAGCACAGAAAGCTGCCTACGAGCAAGCCTGCTACGCATACGAGAAGGCTGTGCTTTGTGCTTTCAAGGACGCCCGCAACGCCATCGTCGACTTCAACAAGATTGAGGAGATCTACGAATCGCGTCGTGAGTTGGAGCGTTCGTCAAAGGTGGCTATGGAATTGGCACAGCTGCAGTACATCAACGGCGTAATCGGTTACCTTGATGTGCTCGATGCCCAGCGTAGCTACTTCGACGCGCAAATAGGTCTTAGCAACGCCATCCGCGACAAGCAAATCACCATGGTTAGGATGTACAAGGCGCTGGGCGGCGGATGGTAAAAATATAGTTGTGTTCGTACACATGTGTTGATTTAGGTCAATAATAAGGCAAAAAATCGAATGTTTTGCTTTGATTGTTTGCGCAAACAGTAGATTGTTTATACCTTTGCATCGTCAAAAGATTAATAGATTGTTTAGGTTAGTAGTAATAGATTTAGGTTTTTAGTTATTAGGTTTAAGGTAACGATTGTTTAACAAGGTAGCCATGAAGGCTCGTGAGAATCTTCATTGATTACGAAATTTTTTCAAGTTAAACATAGTGACAGTGGCGCAGCTCGTTGAGAGTTGCGCCACTGTTTTTTTATTCTAATTGTTAATTGTTTGGCGGTGTATTAAAGGTCAAACCAGATGGTTTTATTAAGTTAGAAATTGATGCCGAACTGGGCGCAAAGGGCGCGCAGGGCGAAGAAAAACATAGGCATGAAGAGGGCAGGAAGCAGATTGATGGTCTTGCAGTCTTTGATGTGCAGTATGCCTAAGCCGGAAGCGGTGATGAGTATGCCGCCGACGAGCGACACTTCGGTGATAAGTTCGTGGGAGATGAGCGACTGCGAGAGCAGTGCTATGCCGTAGATTGACGACATCCATACGAACACAGCGATGCCAGTGAGTGCTATGCCGAAACCGTACGACGAGGCGAGTACCAAAACGGTGACGAAGTTGAGCGTGGCGGCAGTCATGAGATAGGTGTTGTCGTCGTAGAGTGCGCTCATCACGGGACCCATCATAGCGAGTGTGCCGACGCAGCAGAGTAGAATGGCGGTGGTGATGCCTTCGGCAAGGTTGCTGCCTGAGATGCTACGTGTGGCGCGATCCATGTGTTGATCCATTTTGAGAAGTGTGCCGATGAGTCCGCCAATCGACAGGCAGAAGATGAAGAGCACGGGGTATTCTGACTTCTGCATACTTTCCATCGCAACATTCGCACCTAAGGTGATGGCGCAAAGTCCCATTGCGGTGTTGAGGACGTTGACATATTTCTCGCTGATGCCTCGCTGAAACAAGGCTCCGATGGCACTGCCTATGATGATGGCTACGGCGTTAATGATGATTGCGTACATATTTTGGGGGTGGGCTAATAGATTTGGGTTAAACGATTATGTAAGTGCAAAAATAATATGAATGTGCCAAATCGCCAAATTTTAGAACACAAAAATCGCTTTCAGGGTCTTTTGAATACGAAAAAAGTCCTATAAAGGCTTTGTGCATGGTTGCACATTGTCTTTATAGGACTATGTTTGTTGGAGCAGTTCTTGCTCGGTTGGTGCACTTCTTGCTCTGGCAAGCGGCAAAGCCGAGCGGAGACAAGTGCACCCCCTGAGGTTACTTCTGGATGTCCCAGCCTACTGCTGATGCACCGAGCACGGCTGCTGAAGAGCCTTCGAGAGCACTTACGAGGAACTTAGCCTTGCCCTTGAAGATGTTGAGCACATTCTCGTCGTATGCCTTCTTAATCGGGTCCATAATAAGAGCACCTGCTTTTGTTAGGCCACCGAAGAAGATGAATGCTTCTGGTGAAGAGAAGGCTGCGAAGTTGGCGCATGACTCGCCGAGCAGACGGCCAGTGAACTCGTAGATGTCGAGAGCAATCTTGTCGCCCTTGGCAGCAGCCATAGACACGTCGTAAGAAGTAATCTTCTCTGGGTCGAGCTCGCGGAGAAGTGACGGCTCGTCGCTGTTAGCGAGGAACTCGCGTGCTGAGCGTGCTACGCCAGTAGCCGAGCAGTAGGTTTCGAGGCAGCCTTTGCGTCCGCATCCGCAGTCGCGTCCGTTCTCCTTCACGATAACGTGACCGAGCTCGCCGGCGAAACCATCGCAACCATAAACGAGCTGTCCGTTCACTACGATGCCAGAGCCAACGCCTGTGCCGAGAGTGATGACGATGAAGTTCTTCATGCCGCGAGCTACGCCGTAGGTCATCTCGCCGATGGCTGCTGCGTTAGCGTCGTTGGTGAGTGCTACTGGAATGCCGAGTTTGTCGCTGAAGAGCTTAGCCAAAGGCACTACGCCGTCGCGTCCCCACTCAAGATTCGGAGCGAACTCGATGGTGCCGTTGTAGTAGTTGCCGTTAGGAGCACCGATACCCATAGCCTTGATCTTGCTGATGCCGCCTACCTGGTCGATGATGATCTGCAGAGCCTCTACAGCTGCGTCTACGTAAGCCTGAACATTGTTGCCATATCCCTGGGTCTTGATGGCTGTGGTAGCTTTGATTTCACCACGGCTGTCAACGATACCAAACACAGAGTTTGTGCCTCCGAGGTCCAAACCGATTACATACGGTTTCAATAAATCTTCTGTCATTTTTGTTTTTATTTAGTAAATTAATAGAATAGTTGACGAGTTGACGAGTTGACAAGTTGCTCGTAAGCCAGTTGCCAAGTTAACAAGTAAACGAGTGTTTTGTCTATGGGCAAAGGTATTAAAAATGTCTTAATCGCACAAAGTTTTAACACTAAAATTTGCCTATATCGCATAAAATTCGCAATTTTGCAATTGTTATGCACTTTCCAATTCAATTAGATATTTTAGACTTTGTATTCCATGGAATACTGATTGGCATCATGGCATCGGCTCCGATGGGTCCGGTGGGGGTGCTTTGCATACAACGAACTCTGAATAAAGGTCGCTGGTATGGTTTTGTTACGGGTATCGGTGCTTGTATCAGCGACTTTATATATGCGTTGTTTACGGGTGTCGGTATGAGTTTTGTCATGGATCTTGTGAGCAACGAGCGTACGCGTTTTATGCTTCAGATAAGTGGCAGTATTGTATTGCTGTTGTTTGGCATCTACTGCTATCGCTCAAACCCGACGAAGAATATTCATCGGAGCAACAAACCGCAGAAGGGCACGCTGATGCACAACTGCTTCACGGCGTTCTTGGTGACACTCTCCAATCCGCTTATCATCTTCCTCTTCATCTTTCTCTTTGCTCAGTTTGCCTTTGTGGTGCCGAAGCGTCCGTTGGAGATGTCTATAGGTTATGCAAGCATAGTGTTTGGTGCTATGCTGTGGTGGTTTGGTCTGTCGTGGCTCGTAGACAAGGTGCGCGGCAAGTTCGACCAGAGTGGCATCCTCATCATCAATCGTGTGGTGGGCTGCATCGTGGTCATCTTCTCGCTGATTATGCTCCTTGGCACAGTGTTCAATCTGTACACGCTGCCGTATTAAGAGTAAAAAAGTAAAAGAGTAAAAAAGTAAAAGGGTGCCCCTCCCAACCCTCCCCGTCGTGGAGGGCTTAGAAAGGCTTAAAGAGGCTTAGTTCGGCTTAGACGCTGCCAGAACAAGGCCTAAAAGAATAAGATAATTATGTTTATTTCTCAAGAATTAAGAAAGAAGAGCACGGCGGAGTTCGTGCTCTATATGTGGCAGGTGGAGGATATTATCCGCGCCTATGGCTGCCAGCTGTCGCGCATCAAGAACGAGTACATCGCACGCTTCGCCGACTATACCGACGAGCAGCGTGCGGAGATGGTCGACTGGTACGGTGCTCTCATCACTATGATGAACTCGGAAGGTAAACGCGATGGCGGCCATCTCGCCATCAACCAGATTGTTGTGAAGGACATGAACGACTTGCACAACCAGCTGCTGCAAAGCTCGCGCTTCCCGTTTTACAACGCCGAGTACTATCGTGTGTTGCCGTTCATCGTGGAGCTGCGCAACAAGGGCGACAAGGACGTGAACGAGGTGGAGACCTGCCTCAATGCGCTATACGGCACAATGATGCTGCGCCTGCAGCACAAGACGATAAGTCCCGACACGGAGCACGCTATCAAGGAGATTTCAACCTTCCTCGGTATGCTCAGCGACTATCACATCAAGGACAAGACTGAGGGTCTCAAGTTTGATGACGATGAGATTTAAAAGTAAAAAAGTAAAAAGGTAAAAAAGTAAAAGAGTAAAAAGCCAACTTCTCGGCTTAGAAAGGCCTAAGAAGGCTTAGTTCGGCTTAATCTCCATTAAAGAAAAGTATGAATCAAGAAATAGAACGCAGGCGAACTTTCGCCATCATATCACACCCTGATGCCGGTAAGACAACGCTCACTGAGAAGTTCCTTCTCTTCGGTGGACAGATTCAGGTGGCAGGTGCAGTAAAGAACAACAAGATACGCAAGAGTGCTACGTCCGACTGGATGGAGATTGAGAAGCAGCGCGGTATCTCGGTGTCAACATCAGTTATGGAGTTCGACTACGAAGGCTACAAGGTGAATATCCTCGACACTCCGGGTCACCAGGACTTCTGTGAGGATACCTACCGCACGCTTACAGCTGTCGACTCTGCCATCATCGTGGTCGACGGAGCGAAAGGTGTGGAGACACAGACACGTAAGCTTATGGAGGTGTGCCGTATGCGCAACACCCCCGTAATCATCTTCATCAACAAGATGGACCGCGAGGGTCGCGACCCGTTCGACTTGCTCGACGAGCTGGAGGAGGAGTTGCAGATCAGCGTGCGCCCGCTCTCATGGCCTATCAATATCGGTGCCAAGTTCAAGGGCGTGTACAACATCTTCGAGCAGAAGCTCGACCTCTTCAAGCCCGACAAGCAGCGCGTGACGGAGAAGGTGGAGGTCGATATACACTCGCCAGAACTCGACGCACAGATTGGCGAGCAGGATGCGCAGCAGTTGCGCGACGACCTTGAACTCATCGACGGCGTATATCCTGAGTTCGACGTAGAGACATACCGCTCGGCAGAGGTGGCACCAGTATTCTTTGGTTCGGCTCTCAACAACTTCGGTGTGCAGGAGCTGCTCAACTGCTTCATCAAGATCGCTCCGTCGCCACGCCCCACAAAGGCAGAGGAGCGCATGGTAGACCCCGAAGAGCCGAAGTTCACGGGCTTCATCTTCAAGATTACTGCCAACATCGACCCCAACCACCGCTCATGTATCGCTTTCTGCAAGGTGTGCAGCGGTAAGTTCGAGCGCAACAAGCCCTATCTGCATGTGCGTCAGGGCAAGACATTGCGCTTCTCTTCGCCCACACAGTTCATGGCTCAGCGCAAGAGCACCATCGACGAGGCATGGCCGGGCGACATCGTTGGTCTGCCCGATAATGGCATCTTCAAGATTGGCGACACGCTCACCGATGGCGAGAAACTCCACTTCCGCGGACTTCCCTCGTTCTCACCGGAGATGTTCAAGTACATCGAGAACGACGACCCGATGAAGGCGAAGCAGCTTGAGAAGGGCATCAATCAGCTCATGGACGAAGGTGTGGCACAGTTGTTCGTCAACCAGTTCAACGGTCGCAAGATTATAGGCACCGTGGGCCAGCTCCAGTTCGAGGTTATTCAGTACCGCCTTGAGAACGAGTACAACGCCAAGTGTCGTTGGGAGCCAGTACACCTGCACAAGGCGTGCTGGATAGAGAGCGACGATGCAGAAGAGCTTGACCAGTTCAAGAAGCGCAAGTATCAGTATATGGCGAAGGACCGCGACGGTCGCGATGTGTTCCTCGCCGACTCTGGCTACGTGCTCTCGATGGCGCAGCAGGACTTCAAGCACATTAAGTTCCACTTTACAAGCGAGTTCTAATCTGATATGGAAACAAAAGACAGAGAGCACCGCATCTACTTCGTAACGCTCATGGGCAGCGTGGTGAACGTGGTGCTGTTGGTGTTCAAGTTCATGGCAGGCATCCTGGGTGGCTCGGCAGCTATGATAGCCGATGCCGTGCACTCCTTGTCCGACTTCCTTACCGACATCGTAGTGGTGTTGTTCGTGAAGATAAGCTCAAAGCCTGAGGACAAGGACCACGACTATGGTCATGGCAAATACGAGACACTCGCCACATCTTTTATAGGTGTGGCGTTGCTCTGTGTCGGACTATACATATTATATAGTGGCTCCTACCGCACGTGGGCAGCATTCAACGGTGCTCCGATCGAACAACCGGGCATCGTAGCCTTGTGGGCGGCACTCTTCAGCATTATGCTGAAGGAGTGGACCTACCGCTTCACCGTCAAGGTGGGCAAGGAGGTGCAGTCGCAGGCGGTCATAGCCAACGCATGGCACCATCGTAGCGACTCGCTCTCCTCCATTGGCACAGCCATAGGCATCGGCGGAGCCATCTTCCTCGGCAAGGAGTGGGCGGTGCTCGACCCGATAGCCGCCGTTGTGGTGAGCATCTTCATCATACGCACGGCAGCCATGCTCGTGAGTGGTGCGCTTGACGAATTGCTCGAGAAGAGTCTGCCCGACGCAGAGGAGCGGCAGATAGCAGAGATTGTGCAGAGCGAGCCCGAGGTGAGCGGAATGCACCATCTGTGCACACGTCGCATCGGCAGTCGCATAGCCATAGAGATGCACCTGCGTATGCCGGGCGACATCTCGCTCAACGAGTCGCACGCCCACGCCACGAACATCGAGCGCAAGCTGCGCAGCCACTTCGGCGAGCGCACGCACATAAACATTCACGTTGAACCACTAAAGTGAACAGTAGGGGGGAGGATGCGGTATTTCCTATGTTTTATACATCTCTCCCTAATATATTAAAACCTAAGCAGTATGGACAAATCAACAGACAAACAACCTCTTACTCCCGAACTTGAGGCACGTGTGCAGCGTGCGGTGGACAACTTCATGCAGGGCTACGGCTGCTGCCAGTCGGTTGTGGCTGCCTTCGCCGACTTATATAACCTCGACGACACGATGGCGAAGCGTATTGCGGCAGGCTTCGGTGGCGGAGTAGGGCGTATGCGCATGATGTGCGGTGCCGTCTCGGGCATCGTTATCCTCACCGGATTGGACTGCGGACAGACTGAAGGCGACGATCGCAAGGGCAAGTCGATGTGTTATAAGGTGGTGCAGGAACTGCTCAACGAGTCGAAAGCGCAGAACGGATCGCTTATCTGTGCCGAACTGCTCGGACTGAAGGGCTACGAGAAGGCGCACTCAAGCTATGTCGCTTCGCCTCGCACAGCCGAATACTACAAGACACGCCCGTGTGCAGCGAAGGTGGAGAGCGCAGCGCGCATCTTCGCTGAATACCTTATGAATTATTAATTATTAATTTTTAATTATTAATTGGCGGCTTCCCGATGAGGAATTGTTCAATTTTGAATTTTGAGTTTTGAATTGTCGGCTTCGCCGATGAGGAATTGTTCAATTTTGAATTAGCAAAGGCTTAGAAAGGCTTAAAGAGGCTTAGTTCGGCTTAAACGCTCCCTAAAGTTCGGCTTAAACGCTCCCTAAAGTTCGGCTTAAACGCTCCCCCTAAGACCGCTCTCCAAGAAAAACAATCTACAGAAATAAAAACAATGAACAGCAAATCTATTCTTTCTCTTGCAGCCCTCTCCTGCGTTACGGCAGCGTACGCCCGGCAGCAGAAGGCGCAGCAGCACCCTAACATTGTTTACATCATGTGCGACGACCATGCCTACCAGTGCATAAGCGCATACGGCAGCGCACTCTCAAAGCTCGCACCGACCCCGAATATCGACCGTCTCGCCGAGCGTGGCATGCGCTTCGACCGCGCCTTCGTCGAGAACTCGCTCTCTACGCCGTCGCGCGCCTGCCTTATGACCGGTCAGTACAGCCATCAGAATGGTCAGCGTCAGCTGGGCGAGGGCATCGACACCACGCGCACGTTCTTCACCGAACTGCTGCAGGAGGCGGGCTATCAGACAGCCGTTGTGGGCAAGTGGCACATGGGTTGCGACCCTAAGGGCTTCGACTACTATCATGTGTATAACGACCAGGGACAGTACTGGAATCCGCAGTATCGTGGCACCGACACCAACAACGAGTTCGTCGTGGAGGAGGGCTACTCTACAGACCTTACCACCGACCACGCACTCAGCTTCATCGAGCATCGCGACCCGTCGAAACCGTTCTGTCTGCTTCTGCACCATAAGGCACCGCACCGCAACTGGCAGGCAAACCTGAAATATCTCGGTATGTACGACGACGTTGAGTTCCCGATGCCGGAGAACTTCTACGACGACTATGCTACGCGCGGCTCTGCCGCTCGCACGCAGAAGATGTCCGTCACGCGCGACATGCGTTGGGAGCAGGACTTCAAGGTGCCCGAGATGCTCGACCTCAACAACCCCGACAGTCAGGATTCGTACAACGCTCTCATGGGCGAGATAAACCGCATGACTCCCGAACAGCGCTCGGCTTGGGGACGCTACTACTTCCCGCGCAACCGTCGTCTGCTCGAGGCACAGCTCAAGGGCAAGGACCTCGACAACTGGAAGTATCAGGTTTACATCCGCGACTATATGTCCGTAATAGCAAGTGTTGACGAGAGCGTGGGTCGTGTGCTCGACTATCTCGACAAGAACGGACTCACCGACAATACGATGATTGTCTACACCTCCGACCAGGGCTTCTACATGGGTGAGCACGGTTGGTTCGACAAGCGTTTCATGTACGAGGAGTCGCTACGCACTCCGCTCATCGTGAGCTACCCGGGTCACACCAAGCCAGGCTCTGTATGCAACCGCCTTGTGCAGAACATCGACTATGCGCCTACGTTCCTCGCTCTCGCCGGCGTTCAGCAGCCGAAGGACATGCCGGGACGTTCGCTCGTGCCGGTGCTCAACAACGGCGACAACGTGAAGAACTGGCGTCAGAGTATCTACTACCACTACTACGACTATCCGACGTACCATATGGTACGCAAGCACGACGGTGTGCGCACCGAGCGTTATAAGCTCATCCACTTCTACGGCAAGGGCGGTCTCGACGCTGTGTCTGAGAACAAGTATCAGAACGTGCCGGGCACTCGCGAGTATGGCACGATGAAGGGATTGGAGTCGATAGGCTACTTCGAGCCGAAGGATGAGGCTGTAGACTACTGCGAGCTCTACGACCTGCAGGCTGACCCGCACGAGCAGAACAATATCTTCGGCAAGCCGGGCACGGAAAAGATTACGAAGCAGTTGCAGCGCGAACTTGATAAATACAGAAAGACACTCGCTGTGGACGAATATTAGAAAAGTAGAAAAGTAAAAAAGTAAAAGAGTAAAAGAGTAAAAAGAAGCCCCTCCCAACCCTCCCCATCGGGGAGGGCTTAGAGGACCTAAAGTGGCTTAGTTCGGCTTATCCTTTTTACTTTTTTACTCTTTTACTCTTTTACTTTTAAAAGCCTCTTTTACTCTTTTACTTTTTAAAGATATGCTTTTGTGGGTGCGTGGTATGGGCAAGATGCCCATACCTCCTACTTTTTACTCTTTTACCTTTTTACTTTTAAAAGTTATGTTCTCCTCCTTGAACTTATCCTTCGGCTGCGGATGCTCCGCCGGATAGCCGATAACCACCATATTAAGCGGAATGAGATTATCGGGCAGCGAGAGCGTTGCGCCAATCGCCTTGCAGCGATCCTCGGAAGGATAGGCACCCGTCCATACGGCACCGAGTCCCATAGCGTGAGCCGCAAGCAGAAGATTCTCCGTTGCTGCCGACGCATCCTGAATCCAGAAATCGCGTCCGCCGCCTTCAATCGTCTTATCCATATCGCCGCAGACAACGATAGCGAGCGGAGCCTTGAGCAGCATCTTCGCATAAGGATTAGCACCTGCAAGACTGTCGAGCACGCTGCGCTGATCGACAACCACGAAGTGCCACGGCTGCTTGTTCATAGCCGTAGGTGCAGCCATAGCCGCACGCAGCATCTTCTCCACCTTCTCCTTCTCTACTGGACGCGCCTCATAGTCGCGTATGCTGGTACGCGTAGCGATATTATCGAGCACAGCCTGCTCTTGCGTTTGCGACTCGACGCTGTCCTCCACGCCCGACACCAAGCGCACACCAAGCACAACGACGGCAATGGCGAGCACCACGTTCAACACTATTGACTTATTCTGTAAATTCATAATTTAAAAATCTTAATTCAAAACTCAATAACTCACAATGCGCGCAGCGCATAATTCAAAACTCAAAACTCAACATTAAACACTCTTCATAAGTGCTCCCGTTGGGCACACGAAGCGGCAATATGGTCGCGGCACCCACACCGACAGCACAAGGAACAGCATCGCAAGCACTATCACCCACACCGATGCCGACGAATAGATGAACGCCGTGAACAGCTCGTAGTCGATCCATGCGGAGCATGTGCCGGTGAGCAGCAGTGCCATCAGTACGCCCCAGAGCAGATTGCGCAAAGCGGTGAGCACGCGGAGCACACGCGGCGTGATGCGCAGCTTGCGTCGACTGAGTTTTCCGGCAAGCTCCTGTGCCGAACCGAACGGGCAGACATGGGCGCAGTAGTGGCCCGACTTGCCAGCCAACGGATAAAGCAGTGCCACAATCAGCATCAACAACGGAGCGGCGAGCGTACCTATCGCCGACAGACTCACGCCTCCGGCAAAGAGTCGAAGGAAGAGCGTGTAGGAGACAAACGTGCCTGTCCACAGACCAAGCACCACGACGTTCACCACGAGCTGCACAAGATGCAGACGGCGGTTGTTGGTGAAGAGCGGAACGACGGCTCCGAGCAATACGGCAATCAACGCTACAATGCTGCCGAGAGTCCAGCCGGTAGCTACGGTGTGCTCTGCACTCTCCTCCTGTGCGCCCTTACCGCCATCAGCCAGTCCGTGCTGCTTGGCATAAGCCAGTCCGCGCTGCACATTCCTTATTATCGCCTTCGACGAGAACGTAGCCCCCGACACGGCATCCACGTCCTCCGCCATCGCCTCGTCAATGGTCTTGCCTTGCCAACGGCTGAACAGCACCTTCGCACGGTCGAAGAAGTCGGGCGACTCAGCGTTTGGTTCAGCCTCAATGGCGGCCAGCTTCCCGTCCTTACCTATATGTATCTTCAGCGGCACCGGTCCGCCGTAGCCTTGCACGTCCTTCGCGAGCACACGGGTGTTCACCACAAACGTTCCATCAGGCTGCACCTCCAGTGTATCGCTGCCCTGCGCTACTGACACCACCGCAGCATGAGTCTGTCGCAAGTCGTGCCCGAATATCCTGCCGTCGCGCAGTATCGCAGCAGCTGACAAAACCAGCATCACCACAACGAGCGACAACAGACGAACCATAATACCCTTCCTTTGTCTTTTTACCATATACTTATTTTTATTACTACATGCAAAGATTTAATTTATTGGTTACATTAGCAAGCACTTATTGCAAGTTATTGCAAAGCGACAAAAACCGACCACCCGTTTTCTTTTTGATTTTGCAGCCACTCCTGAGCAGTTAAAACTGCAAATATCTTACAAGCAGGCACAAGATATTTCGTATTTTTCCAAATTGAGAAGGAAACGTACTTTTGCAAAAACGAACACACATTGGCATATTCTCTCAAAGATAGAGAACCACCCCGTACATTTTTTGAGGTTAATTCTTTTCTCAGCCTACATTTGACAAAGCGTACGCATTCCACAACGCCTTGACATCATCGGCGGTTAGCTTCGCTTCTTTCTTGGCATACTGATAGAAATTGGTGATGAAGAGGTAACAGCCTACCAAATTACATTTATTGTGTGTGTCTTCAGGATATATGCACGCAGCCGAATCTTGTCTGCCAATAATACGGTATAAATTTCCTTTGACTGACAGCCTTTCGCCCGTTTTTATCGGCAACAGTTTGTATCCCATCCATGGATGCAACTCATCCGTGCCCCACAGATACCTCGTAGATTTATTGGTGTATATGATAAGATTAGGGCGAATATACTCCTCCACGACTTTCATAAACTTCTGGATAAGACGAACTTTCAAGTCCACAGGCACTGTCTTCAGCAAATCAGCTTCTTTTGTACAACGCAACGGAAACACATCAAGATAGCCAACCATATCTTCAGAAAAGCTATTGGCGATTTCAACATACGGTTTCCAATATTTGCCTGTACACTCTGCTAATCTGTTACAAGGGAGTTCTTCTTCCGTTTTCCCATCATACGACGGGTTTATTCCACTTATCAGTATGCCCCCTTGTTTGCATAATGTACCATTGTACACACCACGTGACAAGATTGTGCACAAATTGGAATCCATATTAGGATGTCCGGTCATGTATTCCTCCAAAATCACATGATAATCACTCCTAAGTATTTTACCATCCATAATCAATAAAGTCTATTTGTTCTATGATTCCGTTCGGTTTATTATTGTTCTGAAAATTCTTTGACATGCAAAAAATCAGAGATAATTATTCTCATACCTACACCAATTACTTCCGATTTGTGCCAAACCCGACACTTTTCCGAACTTATCAAGTGCAAATATATAACATATAGAAAAAAGTTACAACTTTTCTGAGAGTTATTTTAGTTCGTTTTTCCAAGAATAACGAATCTACTCATTGCGCTATACCTTTAAATATGGGCTTATCATAAGGACAATCAAGCGGTAAAAGAACGGGAAAAGCGGTATAGGAATATTATCGCATAATTCCTATACCGCTTATATTCAACGCTTCAAGCTATATTGTATAGCTGTTTGAGCGATTAGTATTCGTCCTCGTTGAAGAGGAAGTCCTCTTTTGTAGGGTAGTCGGGCCATAAGTCCTCGATGCTTTCATAAACATCACCCTCATCCTCAATCTCCTGCAGGTTCTCAAGCACCTCGAGCGGAGCGCCAGAACGCATAGCATAGTCGATGAGCTCGTCTTTAGTTGCTGGCCAAGGGGCATCTTCCAGCTTGGAAGCCAATTCAAGTGTCCAATACATAGTTTTAAGTTTTAAATGTCGTACTTTAATATGTTTTCTTTAAGAGCCGCGAGGCACTGTTCTTCATGGATTGCCCTCCTGCTCTAACCAAATGCAAAAATAGTAAATTCTGAGTTATTTACAAGTGATATATAGTTTTTTTTCGTCTATAGATGTAATAAAGTTTAAATTGAGAGCCAAAACGAAGAAATAATCGGATAAGCGATTGATAAATTGCAAGATAAGTGGTTCGACACGATATTCGTGCGACATGGCTACAATGCTGCGCTCTGCACGACGTGCCACGGTGCGACACACATGCGACTCGGCGGCTGCGGTGCATCCACCAGGCAGGACAAAGGTTTCTGGCTCCGGAGTTTCTTTCTGCAGCGTGTCAACGCATTGCTCAAGCTGGGCAATATCAGCAGCGGCCAGGTGCGACTGCATGGCGAAGTCGGGGTTCGACAGTTCGCCACCGATATGGAACAGCTGCTGCTGAACTCTGATGAGCACGTTCAATTCGCGCTCTGGAACACCGAACGATAGGAGCATACCGATATGTGCATTCAGTTCGTCAAGGTCGCCACACACAGCGATACGTATGTCGTCCTTCATCACGCGCTTACCTCCTACGAGGGTGGTCTGCCCCGTGTCGCCATGCCTTGTATATAGTTTCATAGGTTTAATATTTACAGATAAATTAGATAGACTTCATTAAAAGTTCACTACGTAATTCGTTTTATGACGGTCGGTATCGAAGAAAGCGATGCCACAGTAATAGAGGTCGTAACTCACACTCACCTTCTCGCTCTCCACAAGTTGCTGCCACATACGGTGAGCCACTGCATCCGAACTGATATCCTCAATGACGAATACCGACGACTGGTCCGACTCAGCTAAAGCCTTCTCCAAAAACGCTTCACACCCAGCAATGGGGCAGATTCGCACTAATTGCATAACCACATCATCAAGCGAATCATCAACTGTATCACCCCCCGACAATTCGCTAACAACGTTACGCACCCTCGTCATCTTGCAACCATGCGCAACATAATCAGCAAGCAGACTGTTGTCCTTGCTGTAGTCAACCATCAGTTTCGTTCTGCAAAAGTTTGCCAAACGAAAGTAAAGCTCCATGCGCTTGCGTGTCAACCAATCGAGCGCAGGATACTTCTTACGCAGGTCTGCGTAGGCATAATACGGATAGTGTTCGCTGATGACATAACGTATGAAACGATATGCCGACGGCGATTGCACTCCGAAGCCACGACTATACGACATGCGACGAAGCCAGATGATATAACGCTTGATTGGATTCATTGATTGTATTCTACTTAGTAATTACAAAGGTAAAGATTTATTATCGAATAGCTTTTGTTTATACGCGATTATGTTGTATTTTTGTAAGAAATTATTCGATGAAACTATGGAACAGATATCCGAACGACAAGAAAAGGTTCTCAACTACCTTAAAGAACACAACATTCCATTCAGCTGCTACAACCATCCCGAAGGCAAAACCATAGAGGAGGCAAAACGCTGGTGGAAAGACGATGGCAGCGTGCACTGCAAGAACCTCTTCTTCCGCAACCACAAGGGCAACCGCCATTATCTCGTATGCTTCAACTGCGACCACGACCTCGCCATCCACGACCTGGAACATCTGCTGAAAGAGTCGCTGGTGAGCAAAGGACTACCCTCATGCGGCAAACTCTCGTTCGCATCACCCGAACGTATGATGAGGTTTCTTGGGCTGGAACCTGGCAGCGTATCACCGTTCGGACTCATCAACGACACCGACAACCACGTACATCTATTTCTCGATGCTAATCTTCAGCAAGCCGATACACTATCATTCCACCCTAACGACTGCCGTGGCACAGTAGTCATCTCTCGACACGCCTTCGAGAATTATCTCTCGATAGTTGGCAACACATACGAATACATAAAACTATACTAAATATCTGCAAAACAAATAGGTTGCAGAAATTATCTACCATATCTCCCATTTTCAGTGTAGCGCGTTGCGTATCAAAGGGATAAGGGCTGGAAGATGCAGGTTGTATCTACCAGGATTTGAGCGTATCTTCCAGCAAATCATAGGAGGGTATAGCATCCTTGCTATACCCACGCAGACACTATCCATAGGAGGGTATAGCATCTTGCTATACCCACGCTACCACTAACCATAGGAGGGTATAGCATCTTGCTATACCCACGCTATCACAAACCATAGGAGGCGGCGTGGGTATGGCAGGATGCCATACCCTCCTAAACGAAAAAAGGTCTCCAAAGTCGTTTGACTCTGAAGACCTAAAGTAAAGAAGGCAGCCACCTACTCTCCCGCATTGCATTGCAGTACCATCGGCGCAAGCGGGCTTAACTTCTCTGTTCGGAATGGGAAGAGGTGGGACACCGCCGCAATAACCGCCTAATATTCGTTCGCTGCGACAATTAGTAATTTTTAATTATTAATTCGTCGAGCGTATAAGTTAGACAAATTGATTAGCAAAAACTGTCGTTAAAAGTTGTACAACAACTGAAAGTATCGCTACTATAAAGAAAGTCTCGGGCAATTAGTACTGCTCGGCTTTGACGTCACCGTCTTTACACCTGCAGCCTATCTACGTCGTCGTCTACAACGACCCTCAATGGAGTTCTCATCTTGCGGATGGCTTCGCACTTAGATGCTTTCAGCGCTTATCCTAACCAGACTCGGATACCCAGCGGTGCGCCTGGCGGCACAACTGGTAAACCGGAGGTCTGTCCATCACGGTCCTCTCGTACTAGTGACGGCACCACTCAAAACTCCTACGCCCACGATAGATAGAGACCGAACTGTCTCACGACGTTCTGAACCCAGCTCGCGTGCCACTTTAATGGGCGAACAGCCCAACCCTTGGGACCTTCTCCAGCCCCAGGATGTGACGAGCCGACATCGAGGTGCCAAACCACCCCGTCGATATGAGCTCTTGGGGGGGATCAGCCTGTTATCCCCGGAGTACCTTTTATCCTTTGAGCGACGGAGTTTCCATACACATCCGCCGGATCACTATGCCCCAGTTTCCTGCCTGCTCGGCATGTCTGCCTCCCAGTCAAGCGCCCTTATGCCATTGCACTCTATAAGGCCGGTTACCAATCGGCCCGAGGGCACCTTTGGAAGCCTCCGTTACGCTTTTGGAGGCGACCACCCCAGTCAAACTACCCACCAAACAGTGTCCTCGCATTAGCGAGTTAGACCTCAGACAGCCAAAGGGCCGTATTTCAAGGATGGCTCCACAACGCCTGGCGACGCCGCTTCAAAGCCTCCGGCCTATCCTACACATCGGATGACCAAGGTCAATGCTAAGCTGTAGTAAAGGTTCACGGGGTCTTTTCGTCCCATCGCGGGTAATCGGCATCTTCACCGATACTACAATTTCACTGAGCTCATGGTTGAGACAGCGTCCGGATCATTACACCATTCGTGCAGGTCGGAACTTACCCGACAAGGAATTTCGCTACCTTAGGACCGTTATAGTTACGGCCGCCGTTTACCGGGGCTTCAATTCAATGCTTCGCCACAAAGGTTGACATCTCCTCTTAACCTTCCGGCACCGGGCAGGTGTCAGGCTGTATACTTCATCTTTCGAGTTCGCACAGCCCTGTGTTTTTGTTAAACAGTTGCCTGGACCTATTCTCTGCGCCTCGCTCATCACGAGGACCCCTTATCCCGAAGTTACGGGGTCAATTTGCCTAGTTCCTTAACCATGAATCTCTCAACGCCTTAGTATGTTCTACCCGACTACGTGTGTCCGTTTGCGGTACGGGTACCTTTAAGATTGCTTAGCGGATTTTCTCGGGAGTATGTTTACCTTCGCTATCAAGTTCCTCCGAAGAGGACCCTGTACTTTCAAGTTCGACTCTCAAGGCGGATTTGCCTACCCTGATCAACGTCTACACTCTTCAACGAACCATTCCGTCGGTTCGCGGAAGTGTCACTGCTCCGTCTCCGCATCGCTCATAAAGGTAGTCACGGAATGTTGACCGTGTCTGCCATCGCCCTCGCCGTTCGGCTGAGACTTAGGACCCGACTGACCCCGGGATGATTGACATTGCCCGGGAAACCTTAGTCTTGCGGCGGGAGGGAATCTTACCCTCCTTATCGTTACTTATACCTACATTTGCTTTTCCATATCCTCCAGGATCAGTTACCCGCACCATTCGACGGATATGGAATGCTCCCCTACCGATACTTTTATTATTGCTATCCCGCGCCTTCGGTATCTGTCTTATACCCGATTATTATCCATGCAGGGACTCTCGACCAGTGAGCTGTTACGCACTCTTTGAATGAATGGCTGCTTCCAAGCCAACATCCTGGCTGTCACTGAGACCCCACTTCGTTAGACTAACTTAGACAGAATTCCGGGACCTTAGACGGCGGTCTGGATTCTTCTCCTCTCGGGAACGGACCTTAGCACCCGTCCCCTTACTGCCGGACTGCGGAGCGTGAGCATTCGGAGTTCGTCAGGACTCGATAGGCGGTGAAGCCCTCTTGTCCTATCGGTCGCTCTACCTCTCACGCTGAACATCCGACGCGGCACCTAAATGCCTTTCGGGGAGTACGAGCTATCTCCAAGTTTGATTGGCCTTTCACTCCTACACTCATCTCATCCAGAAGCTTTTCAACGCTTATTGGTTCGGTCCTCCATCCCGTGTTACCGGGACTTCAACCTGGACAAGTGTAGATCACTTGGTTTCGCGTCTACCCCCACAGACTCGACGGCCTATTCAGCCTCGCTTTCACTGCGGTTGCGTCCCTCATGAGACTTAACCTTGCCTGTGATGGTAACTCGTAGGTTCATTATGCAAAAGGCACGCCGTCACTGATATAATCAGCTCCGACCGCTTGTAGGCGCAAGGGTTCAGGATCTCTTTCACTCCCCTGCTCGGGGTTCTTTTCACCTTTCCCTCACGGTACTCGTTCGCTATCGGTCTCACGGGAGTATTTAGCCTTACCGGATGGTCCCGGCAGATTCGCGCAGAATTTCTCGTGTTCCGCGTTACTCAGGATACCACTAAGCTTCAACTTGCTTCGATTACCGGGCTATCACCGTCTATGGCCGTTCTTTCCAGAACGTTCTTCTCACAAGTATCGTGCTACAGCGTGGTCCTACAACCCCATGGTTGCATTGCTACAATCATGGTTTGGGCTATTCCCCGTTCGCTCGCCACTACTAGGGGAATCATTAACTTATTTTCTCTTCCTGCAGGTACTAAGATGTTTCAGTTCCCTGCGTTTGCCCTATGCTTTTGCATAGTGACCGTCCTTCAGACGGCCGGGTTGTCCCATTCGGAAATCCTCGGATCAAAGGTTATTTGCACCTACCCGAGGCTTATCGCAGCTTATCACGTCCTTCATCGCCTCCGTGAGCCAAGGCATCCACCTTGCGCCCTTTTCTACTTTCTTCGCAACCTTGCCCTAAGGCTCGGTTGGTAGCTCATACTTTCAGCTGTTGTTATTAATTTAACTTACAGTTTTGCTTGTATCAATATGTCAAAGATCGTTTCCCTTAAAAGGGATTGTGAGAAATAAGGACTTGAACCTCGATGTACGCCGTCAATTATTAATTATTAATTATTAATTGTATCGTTGTTTCTCTATTTAAGTAAGACAGTGCGCCAAGAAGCTCGGGAGAAGTCAAGCAAACCGTTTGCTGACCTTTGCTCTTATTCTAGCTTTTCTAGACATTCTAGTGATACTAGAGATGCTAGAGATTCTAGATGCTATAGCTCGTTTCTCCAGAAAGGAGGTGTTCCAGCCGCACCTTCCGGTACGGCTACCTTGTTACGACTTAGCCCCAATCACCAGTTTTACCCTAGGCCGCTCCTTGCGGTTACGTACTTCAGGTACCCCCGGCTTTCATGGCTTGACGGGCGGTGTGTACAAGGCCCGGGAACGTATTCACCGCGCCATGG
>OHKV01000129.1_pt1 | contig 78201 bp, 58 predicted proteins | sample 1568951 | NCBI WGS metagenome assembly OHKV01 (sample SAMEA3879528, study PRJEB24766) | human gut metagenome | biome: human-associated habitat; feature: feces | place: USA | collected 1985/1987
CAGCACGGCGGCTGCCATTCCCATCATATTTATATATTGTCTTGCTTTCATATTCGATTCCTCCGAGTTAAGATTTTCAATCTTCAATAAACGCTGCGCCTCGGCATAACCAGAACAAGTTCCGTTCTGCTCTCGGCTTGCAGTTTATTTAGAATAACTTCCATACCAATGTCACACCGGCATTGATGGGGCCCCACCAGTCCTTTGTCTCGTTGCCGCGGCGCACGCGCACACCGTCGATGACTTCATATTTTTCGAAATCGGCATTCAGGTAGCCCAAGCCGAGATTGAAATCAAGAGCCAATGCCTTGTTCAGCCGCAGCTGATAGCCGGCGGTGATGCCGCCACCCATCAGGTCGCCCTGCTTGCCTGTTTCGGAGAGCTTGTAGTTGAACTGTCCGGCTTTGAACATTGCGCCCAGATACCAGGCTTTCTTCTCGCCAATATAGTAACGCAATTCCGGAGCCACTTCCCAGAGCGCATAGCGGCGGTCTTTGTCGCTCCAACTCCAAGAAGTCCACGAGCCGTTTACGGCAATGCCCCATGACGGGCAGATGCGCCATTCAAGTCCTAAATCTGGTGTCAGGGTAACCCAGCGCAGCAGGTTGGCACGCAGGGAGAGATGATAATCATTTGTGATTTTGGTTTCCGACGGAGTGTCGGCAAGTGTATTTTGTTGAGCGGCTTTCTCTGCCTCTGCCTTTTCAGCGGCAAGTCGGGCTTCTTCCGCCTTGCGTTGCTCTTCGACAAGTCGTTCCTGTTCGGCACGCTTCTCGGCTTCCAGTCGTTCGGCTTCCGCCTTGCATCGTGCTTCCGCTTCCGCATCCGTCGCGGCTGTTTCCTTGACCGGTACCGTCAGGTGCACAGTGACAAAGTTTCCCTCTGTCGCATGGTTGCGGGTGATAAAGTTTTCTTCCTTGATTTCCGCACGGATAATCAGTTCGGATTTCACACGGTTGGCACGGATCTTCGCCGTGGCAAGGTTCTCGGCTCCGCTGCCCAGCGAATTGCAGTATCCGTCAACCAGTAGCGGCAGTTTGCCGTCAAGAATTGTTGCTTTGTTGTTTTCGATACATTCCAACAGGCGGGCAAGTTCCGTGTCATTGCCATTCCAAGGCACGTAGAACATGTCCTTCTGCGGAACGAACCGGAAGGTGTAGGTCGTGTCTGCTTTCTGCTGCGCAATGACAGGAAAAGTTACCGTCATCAGCCACAGAAACAGGGTAAGAAAAGTGATTTTTCTGCTCATATAAACTTGAATTTATTATCTTTGTTTTCTCTAAAGGTAATAAATCCCATTCAGTGCCCAAAATATTACAAAAACTTTTTCTATTGAAATACAGCGTTTTATAAAATTTGTCGTTTGAGCACTTTTCAAATTGTCGTTTGAGCACTTTTCTTTGTCGAATCAGCACTTTTCTTTGTCGAATCAGCACTTTTTGAAAATGGGCTTCTGAGACTTTTTTCATCGGCTTTTTTGTACCCGAATTGATGACCTTTACTCCCATTTTCTTCCCGATTTCCCAATCTCAGCTTTTCTATTTATCTTTGTAGTTGTTAGGTCCAATGCTCGTCCCTTAGTGGCTGCGAAGGATGCAAGGTATTTGAAATCAATGCATTGTATATAGAGAAAACCCTTAACACTATATTATTATGAGCACCAGACATTTATTCCTCCCTTTCCTTGTCGCCTTGGCTGGATTTGTCTCCTGCGATGAATTCAAACCTGAGGTTGCTGTCGGTTGTGTAACCGTGGACAATGAGTATTTCTGCGCCCTGACCAGTGCCATTGGTGGCGAAACTGAAGGTAACCAGAAGTGGGCTTTCTATGACGAAGGTAAAGTCCGTGTCAATGTTTCCGGATATAAATGCCGCTGCGGTGATGCCGGGCATATCCCGTTCCATTTGTCTGTCATTGACATTGACCTCCCAAGTATTGCGACAATGCAGATCCCTCTCGAGGAGCGCACCGAGGGTGACAATTACTTGAGCGGCAACAAGTCCGTCTCCGGTGTCCGTCTGAACCACTACAAACTGTCCGACGATGGACGCCATCTCGAGATCGACCTTTCGATTACCCTGTACCGTGAAACGAAAGGCGACATCCGTGTCCTCTATAAAGGCGCCACCAATGTAAAATCGACTCGCAGGTGATTGCTTTTTGCAAGAAGTCCTGAGATGCGGTCTGTGTCGTTCGAATGTCTATTCTTTGTTGGATAGGTTCACATTCAATTGGTTTACATTTATCATTGGTAGGGGATACTTGGAGCAGTTTGTTCCTGCAGTCTTGACGACCAGAATCCCACGCATCGTTCCTATTGCCACACTTAGGAAGTGAGGCATGATGTGGTTGACCGTAATGCTTTGGTCCTCGTTATAAACGATGAACTGGCGGAGATTTTTTACTTCAAACTCGAATTTGTACAAACACTCAAGCACTACATCTCCGTCAAGTTCATAACGAGTACCGAAAAACAAGTTGAAGGTGTCGTTTTCGACATCGGGTTGAATCTGTGTTGAAAAACCAATCTGAACTGCATCAGGATTGACATCGTCCCCTATTTTTCCCGGAGACATCATAAAGCTTACTTCGCTGACGGAAATAAGCCTCATCTGGATATTTATATTATCTTCCGCCATAGTAAGTTAATTGTGGGATGTCGCGTGAAAACATTTGAAACTCTGGCTGTTATAAGTTCCCTCATAAGAATCGGACGGGGTTATAAATTCTTTTGCCGGAACGAATACGTATTTCACTTCGGGTGCTTTTTTTATCTCTACCACGGGCTCGCCAAGCACGGAGGCAATCTTCGCCAGTGTCTTGGTCGTGAATCCGTGAGATCCGGTGAGCCATCTTGAAATTTCCGATTCGCGTTTGCCCATTCGCGTTGCCAGCTCGCGCTGTGTCATCTTTTTCTTCTTGAGAAGATCGTAAATGCGGTTTGCAATGTCAATATTAAGGTTAACCTCCTCCATCACCTCAGGAGTAACATTGGCAACGCATCTATCAAATAAAGGATTCTTTTTCATAATAAATATTATATGGTGATAGCTTCAATAGTCATTTTAACTTTTTGGTAATCGTCGTAATCAGCATGAATCTTACGTGTTCCGACTCCTTTCCCTCGCCTTTGTTCTATACAAAGAGGAATGGCTTTGATGTTATTCCCCTCTGGGCGAAAGAGATTCTCACGAGCTCCGCAATCGTCAATTATCTTTTTGATGGCAGCGATGATGGCATCAAAGTCTTTCTTTAATTGCGGATTCTCCAGTTCTCCATTATCGGACATGAATTTCTCGAACTCTGTCTGCGTCTCACCATCATACTTTGGTGAGTATATGCTGACATTATCGCTTTCTATGACGAGTTCGAGTTTTCCCATACGTTATATTTTTTTCTGATCGCTAAGATACGGCATCTTTTTGAATTTCCAAACAAAACTTCACTTTTTTGTTAAGTTATTATTTGGCGGATTGCACGAAATAGCCCTTTCGATTACCCTGTACCGCGAAACGAAGGGCGACATCCGTGTCCTCTATAAAGGCGCCATCAACGTAAAGTCTGTCCGCAAGTAATTGAATCACATACGCTTACCAGATTCGGAATTTGTTGCCGAGGAAGTCAATATCCAATGTCGGCTAGCTGCGAATTTCTCGTGGGCGTACATTAGGGCTCCGCCTTTCAGGTAGAAGTTCTGACGATACGAGGTCTGAGATATTCTATAGATCAATCTTTCCTGAAAGTAGCGTGTAAGGATAGTCTGATAATATATGCCTTCGTTTTTGGCGACATTAAGCAGTTTGCTCCGCAGCAATTTTTCCTTTATCGTTGCTTCCTTTTTTTTGTGGGCTTTCGCCCTTTGGCAGGTCTTCCGTTCATACAAGAAAAGTTTGTGTCAAATCACAATATCCTTCCATCTGTTCACCAAGTCATCAAAAGTCAGTCCAGTGCAGCGGATGGCTGGGCTTGTGCTTGGGCAGGCGCAGCTGTGCAGATGTCCTAATATGTTTGTCGTGTCGGAATGCTTTTTCAAGTATTGCGCGTAAGACTTGGCCGCCTTGTTTCCGTTGAACACAATTGTTGATATTGTCGGGTTCTTTCTGATAAATCCGACTATGTCATTGAACTCTCCGCCTCGGATATTCCCGTCGCTGCTGCCCGCACGTTCTGCCGCGGCGTAAACATCCCAGAGGGCAATATGACTTTGCGCAAGCATCTCCTTTTTTGCCGGATAGCTGAGCGGCACAGGCGAACCGGTTATTGTCGCTATGATTCTCCAGAAAAAGTTCTTGTTATTTGCATAATACTCTTGGCTTTCGATTGAAATGTCGCCAGGAAGGGAACCAAGTATGAGGATTTTCGGTTCATTGCATAATAGAGGCTCCAGGCCCTGTTTAGAGTTTGTTTTCATTTGAAAAGCTGATTTTAATTGGTGAAACACTCCTATCGATGTCAAATAGGAGAGGATAGTTCTTTACTCTTGCGGAAATCTGACTCGCCGGCACCGGTTTGCCGTCCTTTCGGGCGTATAATCCCTGCCGGTTTATGAGTTTCGCGATTTCGGTAAATGTGAGTGCCGTCGATGCTTCGCGCAGCACTTTCTCAATAGCTTCGTGCAGTTTCATATCATTTTTTGTCTTTGTTTGTTCACTATTTCCGGAGTAGCATTCATCGACCACCGGCCTTTCAATGTCATATTCCGGATTATCTTCCGCCCAGCCGATGTTCAGCATATCAACCAGCCGGCATCCTATTTTAGCCTTTTCAAGCCTCGCCTTTTTCAGCGCCTTTTCGAAGCGGAGCTTTTCCTCCTCGGCAATGTCACCGGATTTTAGCTCGTATTCATCCCGCAGCCTGTCTTCATCCCTTACTGCATAGAAGAAATCCGTTGCCGCTGCCAGAAGTGCCATATACTCGTGATCCGGAGACAGCATCGGAAGCGTCCCTTTCGTGCAATATTCAACATTCAAGTCAAAATCCGCATAGAAACGGAACGCCGAATAAAATGACATATACTCTTTTCCGTTGAGTATTGTGTATAACTGTGTTGGCGTAATATTCTTATGCATAGCATATTCGTTCAGGCCTTTGTATTGCTGCCTAATGATTTTCTTTATGTTTTCTGCGACTTCGGATGGAGTATGTATATTTTCCATGTTTATTTAATTTTTCTGCAAAAATATATATATTAAATATCAAATAAAACTTAATATAAATATATATTTATTTGTCTTTTTTTTTGAGTGTGACGCGATACTCTAATCTTATAATCATATAGTGTCTTGGGGTGGAGAATATGAGTCGTGATATAGATATAATTGTTGCGAGAATATCGGCAACAATGGGATAATCATAAATGTGTTGCCGGTAGAGAAATCGTATAGAAAGATTTGGATATTCCGGAATTTTAGTGCAATTTTGTCAACAAATTAGTTGACAAATGAATGTCGGGAAATACATATTGGCACTCGCGGCAAAAGAAGGATATTCGCAGTCGGATGTGGCGCGGCGAACGGGTATATCACGGCAAATGTTGAGCTATATAATTGCCGGTGAACGGAAACTGACGCTGCCTCAGGCCCTTAAGATTGAGTCCTTGTTATCGCTGAAGACTGGGACGCTTATTCTAATGCAGGATGAAGATTATATTAAAAAATATCAGATTACTCTTCGCCATTCCCTGTGTATGAAACTTATCGAAGTAAATGCGTTTTGGTCATACGACAATGCCTCCGAAGATGATATCTCTGATGAGGACATCATCGAAAAGACCTTATTGCTGCTCGATATGGACGACATTTCCCGCCTTTTTGAATTATATTCTCGGAAATTTGTCCGAAAAGTTTGGGAAAGCCGGCTGGCGTCTCAAGGTGAGTATCTCCATTCCCTCAATATGATGATTGCCCAGTATTATTTTAATATTCAGTATCCAGAGCAGTTTCTTCGTCGCAGGGAAGCCGCTCATATTCATAAAGTTACTCAAGATGCGTAAGGGACTTACTACAAAAATCGAGGAAATCATAGACGATATTTCCGGACTGAACTGCATAGATGGTTATGTGCTTTGTGGAGGCACGGCTTTAGCAATGCAGCTGGGGCATCGTCAGAGCGAGGACCTTGACTTTATGGCTTGGCGAAAATCAAAGGATGAAAAACCTGAGGTTGATTGGCAGGGCATTTATCGTGAAATTGAAGAAAAAGTCGGACATATTGACAATATGGACATTCTTGGCTTCGATCAGGTCATATTTCTTGTGAAATGTGTAAAACTGTCGTTCTATGTCAGTGATAAGTATGCACCGCCGATGACGGTCTTGCCATATCTGGGGAACATCCGCATAGCTTCAATGGATGCAATACTTGCGATGAAGCTTGAAGTTATGCTCAGGCGAATGAAATTCCGGGACTATTATGATGTTTACTGCATTGTTCGCAATGGCTTGGACATCGCTGTGGGAATTGACACTGCAATAAAGTATTCGCAATTTCGTCTGAAAAGAAAGAATGTCGTGGCAATGCTCCTGTCTGGCAGCTTTCACGAAGACTCAAACTTCAGGCAACTTGCTCCGATTTACGATGTCACCGAACCACAAATGCGTGAATACCTCCTCCGCAAACTTCAAGATGCCGGATTGTAAGATTGCGCTAAATTGTAGTGCAGTAGTCTTTCCGCTTCCATTGGGGGAATTTTTGTATAGAAAGGAGCAAAAAAGTTGAGCTGATATATGTGGGTTCGGCGCGAATGTTGAATATATGCGGACGCTGCAAACGGTGGCTTATTCCGTTTCCGTGCCTTGAGATACAGGCCGACGCCCACAAGGCGTACGACTACACAAGCAAGGGGAATCTCGTTGCCGTAATCACGAACGGGACGGCCGTGCTCGGACTTGGGAACATCGGCGCTCTCGCCTGGAAGCCCGTGATGGAAGGTAAAGTCCGTGTCAATGTTACCGGATATCGCTGCCGCTGCAAAGATACGGGGCACATCCCGTTCCATTTATCTGTCATTGACATTGATCTCCCTGGTATTGCGACGATGCGGATTCCTCTTGAGGAGCGCACCGAAGGTGAAAATTACTTGAGCGGCAACAAGTCCGTATCCGGAGTCCGTCTGAACCACTACAAGCTGTCCGACGATGGACGCCATCTCGAGATCGACCTTTCGATTACCCTGTACCGCGAGACGAAAGGCGACATCCGGCCTTTTGCAAAGTTTGTCATTTCGATTCTCGGACAAAATGATTTTTTGTAACTTAGGGGCGTAAATATATGAAAGCCCAATGGACCCTATATACAACTATTCCCTTTGTGCCGCGCTGCCGTTGATGTTGTTTTTCGGCTTCTACTTTTTGTTTGCCAGAACTCCGGAAAAGGCGATTTTTGACAATTTTCTGCGTTCCCGACGCATAATGGGAGCGGCAATGCTGTTGCTCGCGGCCAACTATTCGGTGCATTTCTTTATGAAAGTCCGTTTCAATGACGCCGATGCCGCCATCCTGATGAACCTGTCCACTTATTTCCTGTGCTACTGGCTGTTCAGCTCGGCCCTAACCACATTGCTTGACCGCAAATATATCACCCGGCGCAGGTTATTGGCAAATATGTCATTGTGGGTGCTGTACTCCGCAAGTTCCTGCATTGTCCTGAAACTGTTGCCGGAAGGGACGGCTCGGACAGTGGCGATATTGGCCTTGGCTGTGTGGCTGGTCGTATATGGGCTGTTCCTGACATGGCGGCTGCTGCGGACCTATCACAGGGTCATCCGCATTTTCAACGAAACCCATGCGGACGACATCGGGGCCTATATCAAATGGCTTTCCGTTTTCACTTATTGGGCCGTAATATTCGGTGTTGGCTGCGGACTGCTGACGTTCCTGCCCGACAGATACGTCTATATCTGGATTCTGATGTCAATCCCGTTCTATATCTATCTCTTCCTTTGCTATCTGAACTATATGCTGTTTTACGAGCAGGTGGAAAATGCAATGGAGGTCAATGAAGAGCTGGATCATTTTGGGGTGGAACCGATGCAGGATGCGCCGTCCTACCATGCCGAAATCGCGGAGAGAATCAAGTGTTGGGTCAATGCTGATGGTTACGTCCGGACAGGACTTACCATAAAAGACTTGTCAGAGCAGTTTCATACCAATCGTACCTATCTCTCCGAGTTCATAAATGCCACGTACGGAGTGTCATTCCGTGACTGGATTACAGGGCTCCGCATTGAATATGCGAAACGCCTGCTCGTGCAATATCCTAAGTTGACGCTGGCTGATATTTCAGAAAGATCCGGCTTTTTGTCGCCGAGTCATTTCATCCGCATCTTCAAGGAAAACGCGGGATGTACGCCTGCCAGATGGCGGAAATCCAGTTAAGTAACATTCAAAAAATAGCCTAAACGACAAAGATGTGCGATTCTGACAATTGAAACGCTATTTTTCATCGGGAATCGGCCCGAAATGAATGCTTTGTACTTTCTTTGTACAGAATATTTTTTAAATGCAGTTTAAATCACTTGCTAACAAACAGCTTATATTATGAAACGATTCTTTATTGTCCTTGCAGTATGTTCTTTATTGGCATCTGCCGTTTCGTGCGAGTACGACGCACCGAACATCAATTTCACCACCACCGTTACCAATGATTATTCAGAAGTCGTCCAGGCGATTGAGGATAATACATTGACCCTTGCCGAAAAGTTGAAGCTCATCAATGATGCGCTCGAGAATCAGACATTGACCATCACCCAGCAGGCGGACATCCTGAAGAGAGCCTATGAAAACGGAGTTATCAAATACGAGGAATTGTTCGAAAGGCTGCTTGACCGACTTGGGAAAATCAAAGAAAGCACCGAAGAGAAACTCGACGCCATCAAGGAGGCGCTCGAAACAGGAAACGATACCATGAAAACCAAGCTTGACGCCATCAATAAAGCGATCAACAAGGGAGTTGTGGACATCAATGCCAAACAAGACCTCATACTTACGGCATTGAACAGTATGTCTTCGTATAAATTCACAAAAGATGAACTGTTGGAAGTTGGCGATGACTATGTGCTGGTTCTCGCAACCTTCTGGAACAGTAATTTCGAAAATTATGAGGTGGTACGAGCCCTTATGGAATTGATACCGACATCATTGCCTGCACGATATAAGTTCTGGTACCATCAAGCGTCAGGCAAATATCCATTTAGTGGAAGTGAGACTACGAGTTTCTACGGTCCGGCCATTACGGAAGGCGGATGCTTGAATACCATAAGAGGCGAAAGTGATTTGTTCCTTGCGATTGACCTCGAATGGAACAGCGATGCTCCACGCTACAGGTACGTCGGTTTAAACACTTGTTACCTGCTCAAAAAAACATATAGACGCGGATATGCTTATTTCGTCGTAGATAAGGGAGGCAAGACAGCTGGAATCAACGTCAAGCCGGAGTCATCAATACCGGGCGACGACATGTTTAATGATTATTCCAACGTAATTGTATACGAACATCGTTTCGCCGCCGAGAAAGGAAGAACCGGCGTCTGGGGCTACAGAGGCCTGGCAAATGGCCAAATTCCCGGAGATAAAGTTAAAAGTGTAGACTTTATATTCGTGAAAGATGAGTAACCGCTAAATGCTTTATTATGAAAAGATTATTAATATTAACATTGACATTGACAGCAATCCTGTTCGTGCCCCTCATTGATATCGGGGCTCAGGAGCGCGGCAGCGGGACTTATCGCACTTGCACCTGGAGTCTGTATGGAGAAGCCGGCGCCACGATGTCGCATGGTATCGGCATTTCGAATGTGAATGCTGCGCCATGGACAAGCGTCTCCCCGGAAATCGGGGCCGGCGTGTCCTTCAACATACGCCCATGGATCCGGCTCGGCCTGAACTATGACTTTTCCAAATATGCCAGAGAATTGAGGTTCAATAAGTTGCAGCCATTGGATACTCCTGCCGGGGATGGCACCATTGACACTGACGGCACCCACACAGGAGACCTCTCGGGGGATTTCTCCGGAGAAATAATTCCGGATATAGACGGTACGCCGGCAGGGGACAGGCATCTTCTTGAGAAGACCGGCGGACTCGCTTATACCAAGATGTGGACACATTACCATGCCACCGACCTTACGCTGGAGTTCAACGTGATGGAAATCTGGAAAAACCGGACGGACAAGCGTTTCAACCTCTACGCGGGAGCGGGTTTCGGCTGGCTCTTCGCCAGGGGCAATACCTATAACATCGCCATGGGCAATGAGCGCTGGAAAGAAAAGTACAAGGAGACTACCGACATCTGGCTCAAGGCCGAAAACACCCGCCACAACTATAATTCAGGATATGTTCCAATGCTGGTTTCCGCGGAATTCGACGTGAGCCCTATCGTAACATTGGGATTACAAGGCAATTACAAGCGGCTCCTCAAGTGCGACAATGCCCCGAAGGGAATCGGCACCGTGTCCATGGTCGTGAGGCTGAATCTTCTCGGCGGAAAGTCCGGATACAAGAGCAAGGCCTGCAGGTTACGTGAATCCGAGAATGCCCTGGCCGCCATGAGGGACATGAATGAGATGCTGAAAGACGAGTGCGAGGACTCGATGAGCGACCTGAAAGATGAACTTGCAGAGTCGCAGCATGAAATCGAAAAGCTCAAGTCGCAATTGGAGGGTCTCAAAAAGGAGAATGAGGAGCTCAAGACGCAAGTGGAAGAGAAGCCGGAAATGTCACGTGACACCATCGGCAATATCTGTGTCATGTTTGATTTCGACAGTAGCAAGTTGCGCCAGCAGGCTAAGACTGAACTCGATGATTTCGCAGAGAGGATAAAGTCAACGGAGGGCTACGAGTTGTTTGTCATAGGAGAGGCTTCTGCACGTGGAGATAGTCGATATAACTTGAAGCTCAGTGAATTACGCATTGACAGCGTTATCAGTCACCTGAGCAAGAAGGGCATAGATTGCAGTCTGGCATATCGCCAGCCGCTCGGCGACATAGGAAAGGATTCGTCGAAATCAGCTCAGCGGGTCACGATAATTATTGTCTCTGAATGACATCATGTTGTTCGAGATGAGTTGCGTATGGGCTGACTGAAATGACCTTTTCATTTCTGTTCCTGAATCAGGCGCTCCTTCTGTGGAACCGATTTGCAATAAACAGAAGAAATGTCTATCTTCAAAGTTCGTTGACAAACTAATAGACAACAGCCATGGGAAACGGAAAATTCTTGCAGATCTTGACTTTACTGCTATGCCTTTGCTTCGGATATTTCACATGTAAGACATATAAGGATGTCCAGCATGTCAAGGAAGAAAACGCGATTTTGCATGAGGCTCTGGATTCTCTGCTTGTCGGGTCGACGATGACTTCACCCGATGCAGAGCCGGATCCTCTGTCGGCGGCTTCAAGCATATCTGCATTTATGGATGAACTCATCACAGACGCACACAAAGAATATCGCGCCGGCAAGAAGGCCAATGCCAAAGAGAAGTTGGGAGTTAAGGTGAAGTCTTCTTATCGGATGGAGGACAGATATGTCAGTTTCCGTGTCGAAGGCCCTGATGTGCGTGGAAATGCTGAAGGAATTGTCAAGCTTGATATTACAATAAGCCAGAGCGGGGATGTTAAGTCAGCCAAGCTGAACTCAGCTTCTACAGTCACAGATGAGGAGGTAATCGAAGCCTGCAAGAAAGCTGCACTCAAGACCGGCTTCAATTACAATTTTGATGCCCCGAAACTTCAGCGGGGTACGATCACGTACACTTTCTACAGGTAGGAATAAATCCTTTGTCAGGACATTGACATTGCCGACTATTACCCGACTTCTCCGGAAAACCGCCATGTTTTCCGGAGAAGTTGTTGCTATTTAGCGATTTGTCCGTAAAACTGCCCTGTTTTCCGGACGAAACCGATTATCTTGGTCAAAGTGCACGTCATGATTTTGCTCAGCTGTAGTGAATTAGATGGTTTTATGGTCGTATCCGGACAAACGTGACAATTATATTGGCAACGTTGGCAGGATAATGGCGAGATAAAAACATCGGGTTCAGCAAGGTTCAGGTTGATGTGTAAACTCCCATGTCCACACAAAAATAAATTCTAGGTATCTGCCTTGCGGGACGCTTCTCAAGGCGTCAGAATACGTCCCTTTCTGTGGTTCGGTTAGATTCGCTTCCGGGTGGTCGCGCATCCCTTGCCCTGCCACTGGCAATCTTACGAATGGCGACGGAGAAAGCTGGCGTCGGTATATGCCGGCTTGGGCTTTTTTGAGATATAGGACAATCGACATTGACATGAAGAAAGACCTTGTCATGATTTGGAAGGATAATCAGAGAATTGTAACTTTAGAAAAAAATAACAATATGGGACTACCTATAAACATTGACAAACTGTTAAGGGGCAACGTAGTTGAATGGGAAAGAATAGATTTCAAGAAGGGCTGGAATCCTGAGGACGTACTCCATTCCATTTGTGCATTCGCGAATGATATGCACAATTGGGGAGGAGGCTATATTGTTGTTGGTGTTGAAGAGAATAATGGCACCCCGATTCTTCCGCCATGTGGTGTCGATATCAAGTCTGTTGATGGCATTCAGAAAGAACTTATGAATGTCATGCATAAGATTGAACCGGTTCCAATCGTTATTCCAGAGCCAGTTCAGTATATGGGGAAGACGATTTTAATATTGTGGATTCCTGGGGGAGAGGCTAGACCATATAAGGCTCCAGTACGTCTTGGTTCTAAAGAAAGTCAGAAGGCATATTTTATCAGGCAGGGTTCTGTGACGAAAAAGGCGACCTTGCAGGAAGAGCAGGTTCTGCTGTCATTGGCAGCCAAGGTCCCATTTGATGACAGGATTTGTCATGCGGCAAGCCTGGATGATCTCAATTTACTCTATATCAGAGATTTTCTGCGTAGGGTAGATAGTGATATCACAGAAAAGGATATCAGCAGTATGTCATTCGAACAATTATGTTGGCAATTGCAGATTATTGGAGGTGCTCCTGAGTTTGTCAGGCCGAAGAATGTCGGATTGCTTTTCTTTTCCGAGAATCCTGAAAAATATATCCCATATGCGAGGATAGAAATTGTACGTTTTTATGATGACGTTGGAGATCACTTCGATGAAAAAATCCTTCACGGGCCGATACATCGTCAGTTGCAGGAAGCCCTGGACTATATCCGTTCACAAATCATCGTGGAGAAGGTTGTGAAAGTTGACGATAAGGCAGAGGCAAACAGGGCATATAATTATCCATATACAGCGATAGAGGAAGTACTATCCAATGCGGTTTATCACAAATCGTATGATGACCGTAACCCTATTGAAGTCCGCATTGAGCCCAATTCGATAATTGTATATAGTTTGGCAGGCCCGATGCCACCAATTACCAATGCAGACCTCCAGAATGAACGAGTAGTATCCCGCAACTACAGAAATCGTCGAATAGGTGATTTTCTGAAGGAACTTGATATGACGGAAGGACGTTCAACAGGTTTTCCTAAGATTTACAGGGCAATGAGGAACAACGGCTCTCCTGATCCGGCATTCAAAACAGATGAACTGAATCAATATTTTTTGGCGGAACTTCCTATTCATCCCGCGTTCGTGGGAGACGATGTCGCTCGTGATGTCGCTCGTGATGTCGCTCGTGATGTCGCTCGTGGTGTCGCTCGTGGCGCGGAGGATATGGATTCTTTGGAATTATTGATAATCAATATGATAGCCAAAGATGAACACGTAACACGTACCGAAATGGCAGAAGTTGCCAAAGTCAGCACGAAAACCATAGAGCGACAAATCAAGCAAATGAAAGATAAGGTTCGTTATGTCGGAATTGGTGGGAAGGGCCACTGGGAAATTTTGAAATGATATCAAAATATTATAAAGGCCTATAGCGAAATGATGGATTTTGTTCAGAGGTATCTACCGGACAAATTCTATCTTGCACCTTCAGGCACGACACATAGGTCGAATCGTAGAAGATCTTGGTTCTGGCTTTCCGCTCATTCTCAATGCTTGGAATGAAAAACACTGGCTCAAGCCAGAACTTCAGGAACAACCGGAACTGATGCAAGTGAAATTAACCCTACATGTTCAACCTGGCCCAATAAATGACCCAATAAATGGCCCAATAAATGGCCCAATAAAATTGACCGAAAGACAGGATCTGATTTTGCAAATGTTTGCTGAGGACAAAAGTCTGAGTAGGGAAAGGATATGCGAAAAGACGGGATTATCAGATGGTACAATCAAACGTGAGATTGCATTCCTCAAAAAGTCAGGATGTCTGGAACGTATCGGCAGCCTTAAAACTGGATATTGGAAAGTAAATTCGCGCATCCCTTGCCCTGCCACGGACTCAAGTTCAAACAGTGTAGGAAAAGTTTTGTAATCTGCGGAATATGAAGGAAAAATTTAACGAATTATTGAATGGGGTAAAAACACACAGATATTATGTTTGAAAAATACGTCAGGAAGTCATTGACCTTTATCGTGGCGATGAGTATCTCGTTTGTCGCGTCAGCATTGACAAGAACAGAGGCGCATCATTTTTTCCGGCATCGGGGGATGGACCGCGAGTACTTGCTTTATATTCCGGAGGGGATCGGTCCGGACGCACCTCTGGTTATGGTGCTGCACGGCTATGGCGGGCGTGCGATGAAGGGCGGGGAGAATTTGCGTGAAGTAGCTGACCGTGAGAAGTTTGCGGTGTGCTATGCGCAGGGTGCCAAGGATGCGAGAGGCAAGAGTTGCTGGAACGTCGGCTATCCTTTTCAGGCGGGATTGAAGACGGATGATGTCGATTTCCTTTGCAAATTGGCGCGTCATCTTCAGAAGGAATACAATCTCAGCCGCAACAATACTTTTCTGACGGGCATGTCCAATGGCGGCGAGATGTGCTACCTGATGGCGTATCTGAGGCCTGATTTTTTCGCTGCCGTCGCACCGATTTCGGGGCTGACGCTTGTGTGGATGGATAAGGAACTTCATTCGAAAGGCCCGGTTCCGCTCATGGAGGTTCATGGTACTTCGGACAAGACGTCCGCGTGGGCCGGTGAGCCTGAAAACGAAGGTGGCTGGGGTGCGTATCTGTCTGTGCCGATGGCTGTTGCGAAGTGGGCTGTAGAGGCGAAATGTACTCACGAGGTTACCGAAAATCTGCCGTTGAGGCGCAATGCCGTCGTGCTTCACCGTTATTGTGGTGGCGAGCCAGCCTGGAAGGGCGGCCCTGAAATTGAAGTCCGGCTGTATGAGGTCGTCGGCGGTAAGCACAGTTGGGCAGAGGCCGACATGGATACCTGCGATGAGATCTGGCGGTTTTTCAGCAAGTATCTGAGATAAATGGCGGGATAAGTGGCGGGACGCGGCCACGGGGGTGAAATGTAACTGATTGATAATCAGATATCTTTTAAGATGGGGCGTGGAAACGTAGACTTTTTTTGGCTGCGTTTCCACGCTGCGTTTTGTAACTTATTGATAATCAATGTCTCTAAAAATGGAGCGTGGCCGCGTCCCGCCGGGGCTACTGTTGCCATGCTTGTGTTCCTGTCCCGATGTTTAACAAATGTTTAACAAAAACGCACTTTCCATGGTTTGGTTGGATTCGCTCCCGGTGGTCGCGCATCCCTGACCCTGCCACGGGCAATCTTACGGGTGGTGGCGGAGAAAGCTGGCGCCGGTATGCACCGGCTTGGCTTTTTCGGCCAAGACGCCTTTACGGGAATGGGATTCCCGACGGCGCCTTGACCAAAAAAGCCCGCTGTCTATCGACAGCGAGCTTTCTCCTTACTCGTGATTCGGTTGGGATTCGAACCCAAGACCCACAGCTTAGAAGGCTGTTGCTCTATCCAGCTGAGCTACCGAACCATCCTTATGTTTCGACTCGAAGGTTGCCCTTTCGCGAAGAACAGGTCTGCAAATATAGGGATTTTTTATTTAATGGCAATGTTTCCAGGCGAAAGTTTTTGCAAATTTTATATGCCGGACACTCAAGAGTCTGAGACAGGCGGCGTCCGTAAAATGTATATTTGTCTATTTTAACATAAGAAAATACCACTTCGACTGGCGAGCAGCGCTGTTGTAAAGCATTGATTATCAAGAATGACTTTCAAAAGTGCCCCATTTTGGTCCACTTTTCATCCACTTTATGCAAAACGTTTTTACCTATTACATAATTTTGTAAACGAAATACAAACAGTAAGAGGAAATCTTCAAGGATTACATAATTATTCAATAACCAATTAAGTTATGCGTAAACTTTTAGTTGTATTGCTTATGTTTGCCAGCGTGGTATCATTCGCGCAGCAGCATAGTGTCAATGGAACGGTCAAGGATCAGAACGGACAGCCCGTCATAGGACTGACCGTATTGGAGCAGGGCACCAAGAACGGTGTCATCACCAATGCTGACGGCCGTTATGATATCACAGTGTCATCATCAGAAGCAGTCCTGGAGTTCTCATCATTGGGATATTCCACTGTAACTGAAAAAGTTGGAGGCCGCGCTGTCATCAATGTAGATGTACACGAGACCGCCATCGCTCTCGACGCGGTAGTCGCCATCGGTTATGGTTCAGTCAGAAAGAAGGACCTCACCACCGCAGTATCTACCGTCAATACAGAAGATATGGCCTTGAGACCGGTCACTGACGCCTCCGGATTTATTCAGGGCAAGGTTTCCGGCGTGCAGGTAACCCAGACAAGCGGCCAGCCGGGAAGCGGTATGGTCATCAGGGTCAGAGGCGCCTCCTCCATTTCTTCCACCAACGACCCTCTCTACGTAGTGGACGGTGTGCCTGTAGGAACAGGAAACTATGCCATCTCATATCTTTCCCCGAACGATATCGAGACAATGCAGATCCTCAAGGACGCTTCATCAGCAGCCATCTACGGATCACGTGCAGCAAACGGAGTAGTCCTCATCACCACCAAGCAGGGCAGCAAAGGCAAAGGCCCGAAGATCAACTTCAGCGCCTACGTCGGACTTTCCAACGTCACCAAGACCTATGACGTCCTCAATGTGGACCAGTACCGCGAACTCCAGAAAGAAATCGGAGTGGCCAATGTCCCGGAAGGACTCAAAGACGAAACAGACTGGTTTGACGAGACTTACAGAACCGGAATTACCCAGAACTATCAGGTTTCAGTATCCAATGCCTCCGACAAGTCACGCTACTACATGAGCCTCGGCTACAGCGACGAGCAGGGTATCCTCAAAGTCGCATACAACAAGAGGTACAATGCGAAAGTCAATCTCGAATCAGACCTGTTCAAATGGATTACCGTCGGAATGGACGTTTCCTATTCCCATTACAAGAACAACGGAATCATCTCCGGAACAGGCGCCAACAGGGCAGGCGTCGTGCTTTCAGTAATCAACACCCCTACCTACGCAAAGCCTTGGAGCGAAACAAACCCTGACTGGTATTGGACACAGTTCTACGGCGCGAACCTTACGACTCCGTCAGAGAACCTCGCCAGAACAGAGAACAACTACGACCAGACCGACAGGGCGGTGATGTCTGCATTTGCGCGCATCAACTTCACCAAGCACCTCAATTTCAAGAGCACGGTAAGTATGGACCGACGCTGGGTGCACAGCTACTCATTCCTCGACCCTATCCACACATCTTATGGTAGGACACAGCATGGAGAAGCATCCGACTCGAGGACCGACGACAGGAGAATGGTCTATGACAATATCCTGAACTACAACAATGTATTCGGCAAGCACTCCCTCGAACTCATGGGCGGTATGTCAGCCACCACATCCGACTGGCAGCAGCTTACAGGCTCGAGAAACTATTTCTCACCGGACAACAACAATGCGATTTTCGGCCTGAACGGCGGTAACAAAGGCGGCCTCAGAGGCCAGAGCCAGAGCTGGAGCGAATGGGCCATAATGTCATATCTCGCACGTGCAGCCTATAACTTCGACAGTAAATATTATCTCACGGCGGCATTCAGAGCCGACGGTTCCTCAAAGCTTGCACCGGGACACAAATGGGGCTATTTCCCTTCAGTTTCAGCAGCATGGAGAATCTCAGGCGAGAACTTCATGAAAGACGTAAGGTGGATGAACGACCTCAAGCTCCGTCTCGGATGGGGACAGCAGGGTAACCAGGAAGGCCTCAGCGACTACGCATGGCAGCAGATGTACTCCACCAACTACTACGACTGGACAGACTCCAAATATGCTGATTCAGTTCCTACGCTCGGCGGAAAGTCCAACATCGGAAACCGCGAACTTACATGGGAGACCACATCTCAGTGGGACCTCGGTATCGACCTCGCAGTGCTCAACAGCAGACTCACATTCACGTATGACGTTTACCGCAGATATACCAAGAACCTGCTGATAACCGTCCCTATGCCGTCGCCGTACTCTGACCTCATCAGGAACGACGGAGAAATGAGCAACTGGGGTATGGAGTTCGCCATCTCGTCAGTCAACATTGACAAGAACGACTTTAGATGGACCACCGACTTCAACCTCTCATTCAACCGCAACAAGGTCGAGAAACTCACTCTGCAGAAGGTCTATAACTACACCACCACATCCGAGGCTCTCAGCGAGCAGGTAGTGAGAATGACAGAAGGCAAACCGCTTTCCTGCTTCTATGGACTGACCGCGAAAGGTGTTGACCCGGAGACCGGTATGATGATCTACGAGGATTATAACAATGACGGAAAGATCAGTTCTTCAGACCGCCACTACATCGGTGATGCCAACCCTGACTTCATCTGGGGTATGACCAACACCTGGAGCTACAAGGGATTCAACCTCAGCGTTCTCCTCACAAGCTCCATCGGAAATGACATCTACAATGCATCCAAGATAGAGATGATCGGTATGTACAACGGCTCCAACCAGATTACCGATGTGCTCCGCAGATGGCGCGTTCCAGGACAGGTGACTGACATCCCTAAGGCCGGCGAAGTGGACAACCTCAAGGCTTCCACAAGATGGATTGAAGACGGTTCATATCTGAAAATCAAGAATATCACACTCTCTTACGATTTTTCAGGCAAATTCCTCAGGAAGCTGAATCTCACCAAGATACAGCCGTATATCACACTTGCGAACATGTTTACGTTCACCAAGTATTCAGGATATGACCCGGAAATGAGCCAGTATTCAAGCGCTACAAGTATGGGAATCGACTGGGGTACCTACCCTAACGTCAAGACCGTAACTTTCGGTGTCAATGTTGATTTCTGATGACTAAGGAGACATTATTATGAAAAAGATAAATTATATTCTTGCGGCGGCTGTCGTTGTGGCATTCCAGGCTTGCGACTTGGACTTGAATCCGCACACATCCTACAATGAGAACAATGTGAATGTGAAGAACGACAGCGAAAGCCAGTATTCTACCAGAACAGATATGTTGGGACTTCGCAACTCCCTGTATAACAGCTGGGTAAAGGACATCCAGGAAAAAGGTTACATGGATTGGCTCATCTCTACCGAGACCAGAAGTGACAATGCATATTGCGGCAGTCCGTCCACCGGAGCGATTGTTGCCATCGAGGCCAATAACCAGGACCCGGCAAACTCCAATATTGCCCGCGACTGGGACTGGTACCTGCAGCAGATAAGCAATGCCAACAACATTATCTGTAACATTGACAATATCTTCGCAAAAGATACCTCCGCAGTGAAAATGACTCAGAAAGAACACGACGAGTGGAAATCCGAGGCATTGTGCTGGAGAGCTTTCAACCTCTTCAGGATGGCCCAGCTCTGGGGCGACGCTCCTATGATTACCGTCATTCCGCCGGAAATCACATCCGAGAACATCGAGGAAGTGTACGAGGACTATTATCCGAAACGCACACCGGTAGATGAAATCTATGGCCAGGTAATCGAGGACCTGAACTATGCCTGCGACAATGCTCCTGACGTGAACCCTTCGGACAAATACCTGTTCTCCAAGGCTTTCGCGCATGGTCTGAGAGCAAGAGTCTATGCAGAGAAGCAGCGTCAGGACTGGAACCAGGTTATCAATGACTGTGTGGCAGTCGAGGGTATGGGATTCTCGCTCGTGGACAATTACGGTGACCTCTGGGGCTATAATGACGACGATGCTGTAAGGAACACCAAGGAATCCATCTTCGAGGTGACTTGGTCACGCAACTCAGGAAACTGGGTGTGGATGATGTATCACCGCAATGCCTACAACCCTACGGACAGCTACTCCTGGGCAAAATGGAGCACACCTTCCAGAAACCTCGCTGCCGCTTATGATGCAGCCGGCGACACTGAAAGAAAGAATGCCTCCATCGTTTACGACGAATGCGGCTGGAGCCTCTACTATCCGTCAGCGAAATATGCGTTCATGCACAAGGTTCCGACCAATGCCAGCAGTATGATCCTGATGCGCCTCGGAGAAATCTATCTCCTTCACGCAGAAGCACTTGTGATGACTGGCGATCTGGACAACGCATACATCTATACGAACAAGACAAGGAACAGGGCCGGACTTGCAGACCTTCCGCTTTCAGTGAAAAACAGCAAGGAATCCATGCTCAAGGCAGTCCTGGACGAGCGCAGACTCGAACTTGCATTCGAAGGCTTCCGTTTCTACGACCTTGCCCGTCACGATATGATCAAGCAGGTGCACGACGCGATGTCCGATCCGTCATCATCAAGCTATGACTCATATTGGCAGAAACGCTCACCGCTCACGGACGAGACCATCCTCTTCCCTGTGCCTCAGTCTGCCATCGACAAGAACTCGAATCTTACACAAAACCCAGGATATTAGAAATGAGATATTCATCTATTTATACTATTTTGGCAATGGCGTTCATGATGTCGTGCAGCTGTGATTCACAGACCTCGAATCAGACGCCGGAGCCTGAACCTGCCCCGCAGCCGCAGCCCGAGGTGGAAGCAGCCAAATCCTACACCACCACGGCGGACAAGTCCAGCCTCTTCGCGGAGAAGACCATTGCCTTCGGAAAGACAGCGTCAATGTCTCCTTACGCAGTGCGTTTCACGGACGAGACCTACCAGACGGTGGACGGATTCGGTGCGGCATTGACGGTAGCCTCCTGCTACAACATCCTGAAAATGCCTCAGGACAAGCGTGAGGCCTTCCTCAAACATATGTTCGACACGGAAAACGGAATCGGCAGTTCATTGATACGAGTATGTATCGGAGGCTCGGATTTCTCCATTGACAGGTTCACATGGTGCGACAAGGAAGGAATCGAGAACTTCGCCCCGGCAGAGTATGACTTGAAATACGTAATCCCTGTATTGAAGGAAATCAAGAAGATCAATCCGTCACTCCGCATCATCGGCTCCCCGTGGACAGCCCCGCGCTGGATGAAGAAAGAGGTGAACTCTAACGTCGACAGGTACTCCTGGACCGGCGGTACGCTCAAGCCGTCCTGCTATCAGGACTATGCGGAGTACTTCGTGAAATGGATACAGTACATGCAGTCGCAAGGTCTTGACATATACGCGGTTACCCCGCAGAACGAGCCTCTCAACGCCGGCAACTCCATGTCGATGGTGATGTACTGGGACGTTGCACGTGACTTCATCAAGACAGCATTGGGCCCTGCATTCCGGAAGGCTGGACTGGACACCAAGATACTCGTGTTCGACCATAACTACAATTATGACAACATGTCCGACCAGGCGCAGTACCCTCTGAAGATATACGCTGATGCTCAGGCCTCCGCCTACATTGCCGGTTCAGCCTGGCACAACTACGGAGGAAACGTCTCAGAACTGGACAAGATAGTCGCAGGCGCGCCTGACAAGGAACTGTATTTCACCGAATCCTCCATCGGCACATGGAACTACAACTTCAGTTCTTGTCTGATCAATGACATGAGGGACATCTTCTTCGGCCTGCTGAAGCGCGGCGGAAAAGGCGTCACCCTCTGGAACCTGATGCTGGATGAGAACAAGGGACCGTACACTGATGCCGAAGGATCCTGCAAGACCTGTTACGGCGCAGTCACCATAGCATCCTCCGACTACTCCACATTGGACTACTACACGCACTATTACAACATCGCGCATTGCTCGAAGGTTATAAATCAGGGTGCGGTACGTATCGGAACCACCGGTTATACCACCTCGGGACTGGATTATCTGGTGTTCAGAAATCCTGACGATTCCTACGGTGTGGTGATTCTGAATGAAAACTCCGACGCCAGGCAGCTCGTGTTCATTTCTTCCGCACATTCGGTGAAATGCGACGTTCCGGCCAAGTCGATAGTCTCTTTGAAATGGAAAGATTAAAAGATTAGGACAATGAATAAGATATTGAAAATAATGACATTGCTTGCAGTGCCGGCAAGTGTCGCCATTTCCTGCAAAGAAGAGGGGATGGATGTGAAATTCACGGACAAAGGTCCTGAAATGACGATTGAGAATTGCGATGACAAAGCATTCATGGGTGACTCCATAAGGTTCTCCATAAAACTTAATGACGAATTCCCGCTCTCCACATTGAAAGCGAAACTTCTGTTCGACGGTACTTCAGTCAGCGACCTGACCATCCGTACCAGAGAAAACGGAACCTACAATGCGGCCATTTTCGTGCCTCTGTTGAAAGATATTCCGAACGGAACCGCGGAACTCGCGTTCACCTCGCAGAATACCGGATTGGGAATCACAGAAGAAACGGTTGAGGTCAATATCGACAGACCGCAGCCTTCTACATTGACCCTCCTCTGCGACGGCAAGGAATACACCATGACCAAGAGCGGCGATTACGCTTACGAAGTCACTGACAATTTCCCATCCGAAGCATCTGCATTGATCAAATGCGTGCCGGAGGCCGGTAAGACTGCGATATGGCTCGGTTGGGACGGCTCGGCGCTGAAACCTGTCGCTGCCGAGTCTTCAAGCACGATTCCTTTCACCGCCGTCAAAGCAGGTACATATAAGATTTCGGCTGATCTCATGTCGCTGACGGCATCACCGTTCGGCAGCATCACATCTGCATTGTCAGAGTCTGCCAATGTGGAACTGCTCAACCTTCTCCAGGGTTCTATGATCAAGTTCACCGGCATTGACAAGCCTGACCAGTGGGATCTGGATTATGATTTCTTTACGCTCAATGCGGACAACTCCGTGTCATTCAAGGCAATGGACGGTCTTTATAGGCTGACTGCAGATTTCGGTGGCAAGTTCATCAAGGTCGAGGCGATGGCTGACAAGGACAAACCTGCGACACTTGAATCCGATGGGACAGTCTGGGCTATCGGTGCAGGAATCGGCAAACCTAATGTGGGCCCGTCTTGGAACACGGATGATGGTGTCTGGTGCCTGGCTCAGACAGAGAAAGGTATCAGCAGACTGACATTGACGGCAGGCGCCTCTATCGCGCAGACAGGATTCTCATTCAAGCTCTTCGGTCAGAGAGGCTGGGGCGTCGAGTTCGGTTCCTACGCTTCTTTCAATGACGAGACCGGCTTGTTCAAAGTCACTTCTGCAGGCAATATCGAACCTGCATCTGACGGTACTTCACTCGAGTCCGGCAAGGCATACCAGTTCATTTTTGATACCAATGCGGGAGTCAGCGCTGCGAAACTCACCATCAAGACTGTTGAAATTCCTGTCAATTCATTGGATATCAAGGTAAACGGAGTTCAGGCAAGCCGTTTGTCGGCAACACATTACAGCATCACGTCCATCGCATTGAACAAGGACGAGGCCATCACCATCTCAGGTGTGGAAGACCTTGCAAACTGGTACCTCGATCCGGACCTGTTCTACCTCGACGGGGCTTCTATAAAGCTCAATGTCGTGAGCGGCACATTTGCAGTGGATCTGTATCTCGACTACGGTTATGCGACTCTGCGCAGGCTTGCTGCAGACGGCTCCGAGGCTACAATCAATGACGGTGCGCTCTGGGTGATGGCCTGGGGACTTGCCAATCCTGTGATGACCAGCCAGTTCGCCTTCAATCCTGGTGCTGCATTCTGTATGGCTCAGGTTCGTCCGATGGTGTTCCAGCTTACCGGAACTGCTGTGGATGAGAAAGACGGAACCACTCTCGGCGGAAGATTCAGATATGACTACATTTCCGCGAAGTACTTCGGTCAGGACGGCTGGGGTACAGAGAAAGGTAAGATTCTCGGCGATGCCGGCACCGTGAAATACACCGACAGCGCGGCAGAGTTCTTCGACACGACAGTCGGTCTGCATGACAATATCGGCCTCAAGGAAGGTGTCAAGCTGGAAAAGGGTTCAGTTTATGTCCTTACCATTGACCTTTCTACGACTGCTACTGACGGCGTGGAATTGATTGACTTCAAAAAGGTCAAATAGTTATCAGTTTGTATAGTGTAGAGTCCGGCGTCTGAGAAAAGATGCCGGACTTTTTTCATTTTTCCTGATGCCGTGGAACGTGTTTTTTCAAGATTACTGACTATATTAGCAGATTGTAACCGGAAGATTCGTGATATGATCAGGAAATATATTTACATAATTCTGCTTCTGTGCCTGTGCTCCTGCGGACGCGAAACGGGCGTTGTAAACGAAGCCGTAAGCGAACTGGATGCGACATTGGCGATGAAAGCGACCTACGAAAAGGCGTTTGAATCCAGGATAAAGTCCATCAGGGAGGTGTACGGGCCGGACCGAAGTTATGAAAACCAGGTGGCGTTCAATCTCAGGATGGCAAATGAATTCCGTGCGAACAGTTTCGATTCCACCGTGTTCTTCCTTGCACGTAACCGTGAGCTTGCTGAGCAGAATGCTGACAAAGAAAGACTTGCCTCTGCAAATCTTTCGCTTGTGGGAGTGTATGCCAAGGCCGGTTATCATATAGAAGCCACGACATTGATGCAGAGCGTCATTGACGGCGGCATTCCGGAGAGCGTCAAGCTGCAATACCTCAGGACACGGCACACATTGGCAGGGGAGCTGATGTATTATGCGTCTGACAATACTGTGGGCGGGCTTCAGTTCGATGACAGGAACAAGCTTCGCGATTCGCTGATGAAATATGTAGCTCCGGGGACTTACGAATGGTATGACCTGAACAGGGAGGCGGCTCTGTCTGCCAAGGACTCGTCATCCGTGAGGAAATTCGCCAGAAAAATGATGATGTTGTCGCAGAAAAATGATCTCCGCAAATACGCCGGAGCCTGCTATTACTATTCTCAGGGCGTGCCCAAGAACCAGCCGGACAGCATAATGTATTGGCTCTGCAAGTCGGCTCAGGCTGACATCTCCAGCGCCACGAAGGATTACGCGTCATTGAACCTCATCGCCCAGTATATTTTCGATATGGGAGACGTGGACAGGGCGTTCAAATACTGCGCCGACCATTGTATGCAGGATGCATTGGCCTTCAACGGCAAACTGCGTCCGTGGCAGATTTCCAAATTCTTCCCTCGGATAGAGCACGAGTATGAACAGAGGAAGCGGGAGCAGAACCGGATGATGATGGCTGCCGTCGTCTTCGTGAGTCTGCTTCTCGTGGTACTTGCAGTGCTGTCGCTCCATATCTACCGGCATCACAATATTCTCGCGCGGACCAATGAGGAGCTCAAGTTATTGAACAGCAGGATAAAAGAGGCGGACAAGATCAAGGAAGAGTACATTGCGCTGTTCCTCGGAATGGTGTCGGACAATATAAACAAGACCCGAAAATATCAGAACCACATTCTCAAGTATCTCAAGCGTGGCAATGAAAAATACATCATTGACGAGATAGAGATGCTGCCGCCGATAGACGAGGACATCAAGACGTTCTACAAGATGTTCGACGAGACGTTCCTGAATCTGTATCCTGATTTTATAGAGCAGTTCAATGCCCTGCTTGCTGAAGGCGAGGCTATTGTGCTGAAGGACAATGATATGCTTACTCCGGAACTGAGGATATTTGCATTGGTGAAGCTTGGCGTGAACGAATCGTCCAAGATAGCGTCGCTGCTGCATTACTCGGCCAATACGGTATATAATTATCGCGCTAAAATCAGAAACAAGTCCAGAGGCCCTCGCGACAAGTTCGAAGATATGGTCAGGGAAATAAGGTGACGCCGGACGGCTTTTCTCATAGATTAAATTTGTTTTGAGCCGTTTTTTCAGTAAATTTACACGATTTTGCAAAACGATAATGATGGCGTTTTCGCAACTGGTTGACACAAAAACATTAAAACATTGAATATGACACAGAAAAAAACAAACGTAGTGGCTATTGTCACCATGTGCTTCATCTTCGCGATGATTTCATTCGTGACCAACATGGCCGCTCCATTCGGCACCATCTGGAAAAACCAGTATGAGTGGGCCGGAATGATGGGAAACATGATGAACTTCGCCGCTTATCTGTTCATGGGAATCCCGGCAGGTAAGATGCTCGTCAAGTTCGGTTACAAGAAAACCACACTGGCAGCCCTCGCTACCGGATTCATCGGAATCGTCATCCAGTGGCTCTCAAGCCGTGCATTCGTAGGCGAATCTGCTATTTACGTATACCTCTTCGGTGCATTCATCTGCGGTTTCTGCGTATGTATGCTGAACACGGTAGTGAACCCTATGCTCAACATCCTCGGCGGTGGCGGAAACAAGGGTAACCAGCTCATCCAGATCGGAGGAACATTGAACTCCCTTACCGGAACATTTACTCCGCTCCTCGTAGGTATGCTCATCGGAACCGTTACGAAAACCACAGCCATGAGCGACGTCGCTCCGCTTCTGTTCATCGCAATGGGCGTATTCGCATTGGCATACGTAATCATTTCATTGGTAAATATTCCGGAGCCTGCCGCTGAAAGAAAATCAGTGAAATTCGAGCACAGCCCATGGGCCTTCCGTCACTTCGTTATGGGAGTCGTTGCAATCTTCTTCTATGTGGGTGTAGAGGTAGGTATCCCTGCGCAGCTTATATTCTACTTCTCTGACGCTACTGAGGCCGGCGCGGGCATCACCGTGAATGGTATGGCAACCGGCGGTGCAATCGCTGCAGTTTACTGGCTGCTTATGATGGTAGGACGTCTCTGCAGCTCATTCATCAGCGGCAAGATCAGCACTAAAATCCAGCTCACGGCTGTTTCCGCTATCGCAATCCTCTTCACCGTCATCGCAATTTTCCTCCCTAAGGATATTACCATTTCAATGCCGGCCTACAGTGTAGAAGACGGATTTACAATGGTTTCAGGCGTTCCTATGAAGGCGCTCTTCCTGGTACTTTGCGGTCTCTGCACATCACTTATGTGGGGCGGTATCTTCAACCTCAGTACTGAAGGCCTCGGAAAATACACCGAGCAGGCTTCCGGTATCTTCATGATGATGGTTGTCGGCGGCGGCGTGATGCCTCTTATCCAGGACTTCATCGCCAAATATGAAGGCTACATGGCAAGCTACTGGCTTGTAGTGGCAATGCTCTGCTACATTCTCTACTACGCCCTCAAAGGCTGCAAGAATGTCAATACAGATATCCCGGTTGAATAATAACACATATATAATATGAACAAAATGGATATGCCTTATGTAGTCGGTGTCGACGTAGGCGGACAGACCACCAAGATAGGTGTTGTGGATATGAGGGGCCAGGTGCTGGCACAGACCGTTATCCGCACAGATACATACGATGAAGTAGAGCCTTATATCGAGGAACTTGCAGAAGCCATCACCAAGGTAGTGGCAGACGCAGGCGTTACCGGACAGGTCCGCGGAATCGGCATGGGTATCCCTAACGGAAACTATTATACAGGCGAAATCGAGAATGCCGTCAACCTCAAATGGGGTAACAAGGGTGTCGTTCCGGTAGCCAAACTCTTGAAGGACAAGATGAACGGCGTTCCGGTAGCACTTACCAATGATGCCAATGCCGCTGCTATGGGCGAGATGACCTATGGCGCTGCCAGGGGAATGAAGAACTTCATCATGATCACCCTCGGCACAGGCGTAGGTAGCGGTATCGTCATCAATGGCGAGGTAGTTTACGGCCATGACGGATTCGCAGGCGAGCTCGGACACACATGCGCAGTCCGCCACAACGGACGTCTCTGCAACTGCGGAAAGACCGGATGTCTCGAAACATACACATCCGCAACCGGCGTTGCACGCACAGCACGCGAGTGGCTCGACATGAGCGAGGAACCATCTTCACTTAGAAGCCTTGACAACATCTCCTCTAAGGATGTTTACGAGGCAGCCAAGGAAGGCGACAAGCTTGCGCTCAAGATCTTCGAATACACCGGAACAATTCTGGGCCAGTCATTTGCAGATTTCATCGCGTTCAGCTCGCCGGAGGCAATCGTACTTTTCGGCGGCCTCGCACGCGCAAAAGACTTCCTCCGCGAGCCTGTCGAGAGATCAATGAATGCCAATGTCCTTCCTTTGTGGCGCGACAAGGTAAAGATCGTGTTCTCTCAGCTTAAGGAGTCTGACGCTGCCATCTTAGGCGCTTCAGCCCTCGCTTGGGAGCTTTAGCTCGTCTTTCCTGCCTGGATTCATTTTCTCATCGGTCGAGTACCTCCAGTACACTCCCTCTCCGAAAACGAATCTAGTCTCGGAAATACTTCACAAGCTGTAAATAAAATAACAGGGCGGTTGAAAAACGAGTTTCAGCCGCCCTGTTATTTTAATTTTCCTTAACGGTCATTTCGCAATTCTTGCAGTCGAAATCCAGCACGAAACGCCGTCCGTTGTTTTCCAGCATCAGCGGATAATCGATTTTTCTTCCGTTCAGGTCAATGCTGCCGTGGCCGGTCCTCCCCTTATGCTTCGGACATATCCCCAATTCATACCGGATGCAATACTTCGTCCGCATAAGTTCTGCATCTGCCTGATGCCCAATCTCATACGCATCATCTATGACCTTCGCCCCGCAATCGGAATACACCTGGCCGGCAATCCTGTTGGCTACATTGGACTTATAATCAATCTTTTCCGGTGCGACCGGGCTGCCATCTGCCGCTCCATCCCTCAGATTCATAAGAGGACGTGCGATTGCCAGCATTCCGTCAAGCGACTCCGCAAGCGAACGCCTGATACCGTTCAGGAACGCTGAAGAAACGAAAGGGACGCATCCGTCGGAAGTCTCAATGACCAGTTCTGCACTAAAGCTATAATGCTCCGATGTTTTGGATAACTGACTCATTATCATTGACTTCATCCTCTCGGCATTCTCGGCGGCGGCATTGCCCCCGGGGACATTGACAGAAACCTTTCTGCCGTCCGGAGACGTTGCGTCAGCGGTGAAGGTATAGCCGCCGGACGCGTCGCCGGACACCGAAACATTGACATTGACCGGAATCATGCGGCGGCACAGTCGCGTCGCGAGGATTTTTTCGAACTCGGTACTGATGTTGCGGTAGAGCAGCGTCCCCGGCGTCAGCCCGTCGGTTTTGCGGCAGCGGATTGTCGTGCCGGAGCAGATGTCGCCCCTGAATCCGACGATGTCGCCGTTCCTGTCCGTAAATGCGAAACCATCTCCGTTACAGAGAGTTATGCCATGTCTACCTTCGACATTGAGCTCCATTTCATCCCTTCCGAGAGGGCGTATCGTGCGCACCTTGCCGATGACTTCGCCCATGCCTTTCGGAGTGTCCATGCTGGCCCATTGACCACGTTTTCCATCGATGAAAAGTTCCGTGTAGCCGCGGTTGAATGTCTTGGAAAGGTCGGGCGTGAACCCTCCGGTGATGATGCCGGAAGATGCCCTGCGGTATCTGTCCGGATGTCTTGAAACCAGCTCGTCAAGTGCCCTGGAATATGCCAGGACCGTATTCCTGACGTAGGAAATGTTCTTCAGACGGCCTTCTATCTTGAATGAAGTGACGCCGGCATCCGCCAGGTCGCCTATGCGTTTCAGCAGGTTGTAGTCTTTCAGGGAAAGAAGAGCCTTGTTCTTTACCAGCACGTTGCCCGATGCGTCAGTCAGGTTATAGAGTGACCGGCACGCCTGGATGCATTCGCCGCGATTCGCACTCCTGCCTGTAATGCGCTCTGACAGATAGCATTGCCCGCTGTAGCAGACACAGAGGGCGCCATGTACGAAGAATTCGATTTCGCTGCCGGTGGCATGACTGATTTCCCTGATGCGCGGCAGCTCCATCTCACGCTCCAGAACCAGTCGTGAAAAACCCAATCCTTTGTAAAACAATGCTTTGCCAACACTGCGGATAGCGCATTGTGTCGAAGCATGGAGCGGAATCCTGATGCGACGTCCATTGCCGTCCGAGCCGCCGTCCGCCATCTTCAGAATCGCCAGGTCCTGCACTATGATGGCATCCACGCCTGCATCTTCCGCCCGGCACATCAGGGAATAAGCTTCCTGAAGCTCATCATCATATATGATGGTGTTCAGCGTCATGAAGATTCTGGCGCCGAACTTATGAGCATAAGAGCATAGCTTGGCCAGGTCCTCCATACTGTTTCCGGCCGCCTGCCTTGCGCCGAATGCCGGACCTGCAATATAAACGGCATCGGCACCGCAGTCGATGGCCGCGATGCCGATTTCTATGTTTTTCGCCGGAGCAAGTAGTTCCAGATCAATCATTTCACTAGAATTTGCCGGCAAGAAATTACTTGCTGAGTGAAGTGATGAGAGTCTTGGCCTGAGCGCCGAACTGAGGATCAGTCTCGACCTTCTTGTAGTACTCTACTGCCTTGGCTTTGTTGCCGGCCTGCTGATAGAGAGCACCTACTGTGAAAGCGATTGCACCTGCGTTCTTTGCTGTAGGGGCAGCCTCAAGATATTTCTCGAAGTTTGCGATAGCGTCGGCATTCTTGTTTGCTTTCTGTGAAGCCTGACCTGCGATAAGGTAAGCCTGAGCGTTCTCCTTGTAGCTATTTGCCTTCTCTGCAAATGCCACAGCATCAGCATATTTGCCAGCCTTCAACTGAGCAGCAGCGTTCTTCAGGAAAGTGGTGGAAAGAACGGCTTTCGCATTGCCTTCCTGGCCGTGACGTGCAGCGAGCTCAAGATATTTGACTGCATCGTCAAATTTTCCGGCATTGCCGAGGAACTGACCGTATTTCAGAGCGGTGTTCGCATCTGTCGTATCGATGGCCATAGCCTCCTCGTAACCTGCGAGTACGCCTGCGATATCCTTGTTCTTCATCGCGTCATTGACCTTGGCGAGGGCGATTCTCTTGCCTACGGTAGGAAGAAGGCTCTCTACCTCTGCGGTAACTTCTTCATTTCCATATTTCTTGGCAACTTCAGCAGCCTCTACGAATTTGGCCTTGGCATTGGAGAAATCCTTGTTGTTATAGAATTCCTTGCCGATGGAAAGGATAACTGAAGGAATGGCGCTCTTGCAGTTTGCGACAACATCAGCACCTTCATCACCGAGAGCCTCGGCCATAGTGAGGGCTTTCTGGAAATACTCGAGTGCGCTGGTCTTATTACCCATTGTAAGCGCTTCTGCACCACTATTATAAGTCGCAGTAGCTGTGGCGAGATCCTGTGCGGTCATGAGGCTCATTGAGCAGGCAAATGCCGCCATGGCAAGAATGATTTTTTTCATGATATTAGTTCTTTAAATGTTTTTTCAAGTACAATTGTTGCAGTAAACGGTTTTAGCCCGAACACGCAATAAGGCAAAAATAATAAAAATATCTTAAATTTGCATAAGAAGCTTTTGATATATGAATATTCGTAGGATATTATTTTCGTTGTCCGCGCTGTTGGTCTCAATAATGATGCCAGCAGCGGACCTGCCGTCATTGCCGGTCGCTTCGAGGATCAAGACAGGCATGTTGGACAACGGTGTCGCATATTATCTCGTAACCAACAACACCGAGAAGGGCAGGGCCGACATCGCCCTCGTCCAGAAGGGCGGTTATGACAATGAAACCCCATATACTGCCGGATCCACCGCCGTACACGCGATGGGCTCGCTCACCATGCTGCCACATTTCCGTACCAATACCCCATTCCATTATCTTTCAAGGAATTGCATCTGGCCGGGAGCCGAGGGCTATGTCGCTTCCTATCCGGACGCTACCGTCTACCGTTTCCGCAATCTGGAATTTTCCAGGTCGAAAGACATCGTAGATTCCACATTGCTGATGGTGTTCGACATCATCGGTATGCAGTCGGAGTATTTGGGTGGCAGGTATGCACCTCAGAATCAGGCGATTATAATTTCCGGCGATGTCGATGCCGGGGCAGTGCTGAACAAGATGAACATGCTTTCAATGCTGGTTACACGCGGCCGTCCGTCGACGCTGGAATCGGAATACAAGTGGTCAGGTTCGACTGAAGCCTCATATAGGCATGTGCAGCCGACGGCCAAAGGATTGGCCTCAGTATCAGCTGAATACGTCTATCCGCGAACCCCGGAAAAGAACATGAACACCGTCCAGCCTCTGGTCTCGCAGAAGTTCGCATCCGAGCTCGGAATCATTCTCCGCAAGCGTCTGGCCAAGTCCCTGCGCAATGCCGGTGTGCCTGTCTCTGACATAAAGTATTCATACACAAGCAGCAAGGAGGGCCCGGGAAACGAACTCTTCCGTATCAGCATTGTCACATCCGAAGAATATCTGAAGAAGGCGACATCCATATTGTCGGAAACATTGGCGAACCTGGACACATACGGATCTGGTGCCGCAGAGTATCGCGATACGCAGAATGAACTGATAATGAACATGAAACGCGATTTCTCCGGGGATGTCGTGAACAATACCGTATATATTGACCAATGTATTTCGGCGTATCTTTACGGTGCTTCGCTTGCTTCCGCAGCCACCAGCATGGATTTCTTCCTCACGAAGAATCTGCAGGATGACCTCGGCGTGAAACTTTTCAACAATTTCGTGTTCGCGCTGCTCGACAAGTCGAAGAACCTCACCGTCGAATGCATGTCGGACACCCTTTCCAAGGTCAATGTCCCTGAGTGTTTCGCAGCATCGTGGTCAGCTAAAGCCGCTGAACCATATACGGTCAGCTACAGTGATACATTGAAACTCAAGAAATCCGGTACGAAGCTGAAAATCAAGACTGTGGCGCAGGAACCGCTTTCCGGCGGACAGATCTGGACCTTCGACAACGGCCTCCGTGTCATTTACAAGAATGTTCCCAAGACCGGCATGTTCCATTATATGTGGCTCCTGAAAGGCGGATATTCCTTGGTGCCTGGGTTGAAATCTGGAGAAGGAGCGTACGTTTCAGATATGTTGTCACTCTATGACGTGCCTGGAATGTCTTGCTATAACTTCTCCAACATGCTGTCAGCCAATGGTATATCCATGTCCAGAGAGGTTACGGTATCGGATCTCCGCATAAGCGGCGCAGCTCCGTCGTCACGTCTTCATCTGCTGCTGCGTTCATTGTGCTCTCTGGCGGAAAACAGGACCATGAACCGCGCGGCCTACGACTATTACCGGGAATGCAACAAGGTAAAGGCATTGGAAAAGACGTCCATGGAAGCTGTCCTGGACAGCCTTATGTTCCCTGGCAATGACTGTTCTTCGTATAAGCGCCCGATAGATCTTCCGGATGATTTCCAGAAACGCGCCGAGAAGTTCTATGCCAGCGAGTTCTCCAAGATGAATGACGGCGTGCTGATTATCGTGGGTGACTTCGACGAATATACATTGAAAAAAGACCTTTGCCGCGACCTTAGCGGTTTCAGCACGGAGAAAGCCTCTTCTTTCCGCACCAGGAGCCAGTTCCGTGTGGGGGCCGGCAATGCGTACCGTCTGGTTGCGGGCGACAAGCAGGAGGTGGAAATCGGCATTTCCGCACCTCTTATGTACACGGCGGCCAATTTCATGACGTCATACATTGCCGCGATGGCCGTGCAGGACAAGCTCGCATCCACGCTTGCCGACTGCGGATGGTACGGGAAAGCATCATGGGATTTCGTGATGTTCCCGGAAGAGAGGTTCAATTTCAGGATGCATTGCGCAATGTCCGACAGGACAGGCGTTCCGGCGTCGCTCGTTCAGGTCGATTCAGTCGAAGAGGTCGTCTCCAAGCTGAGGCGGGCAGTCGGTTCCGTGTCGGTCACACCGTCCGACCTCTCCGTCTACCGGTCCGTCCTGCTCAAGTCTGTCGAGGCGCGACTCGCTGACCCTCAAATGATTATATCAATGCTTGTGCTCCGTTATTCCTACGGGAAGGATTTGGTAACCAAGTACAAGGACAAGATAAATGAGGTGACGGTGGACAGGGTGAACCAGATTCTGAGTCAGATGGCGGAAGGTCGAACTGCCGAATATGCTGTAAGGACCAAGTCCGTAGGAGATAGATTCTTTATCGAGCAGGGGACTCCGGTATTTGACGGTGAAATCCCTGTACCTCAGCCTGTTGCTGATTCTCTCGGCATAGCCCGCGAAGGTTACAGGGCCATCGGTCTGGATACTACGGCATACAGCCCTGTCTGGCTGGATTCAGCACGCTTCCGCAGCTTCATGAGCGAATTGCCGAAGCCGGTACCTATGCCGATAATTCCTAAGAAGGACACATTGAAGACGGTGACTCCGGCGGATTCCCTCAAGGTCGTTTCTGACAGCACTTCGGTGGCGGCTGACTCCCTCAAGGTTGCCGCCGACTCGACCAGGATTGCCATCGATTCTGTCAAGGTAACGGTCGACTCCACCAAGTCCGGCTCGGGCAAAGTCTACGTGACTTCGTATTCGATTCAGTTGAAAGATACATTGAAGAGAAATAAATAATATATGGATCGTAAATTCGGAACAATTTTCGAAATAGGGGATTGCCTTGTTTCGGAAGAGGTCATAACTGAATATTTTGCTTGCGACTATGAGAAATGCAAGGGCTGCTGCTGCATCATCGGCGACAGCGGTGCCCCGCTGAAAGAGGAAGAAATTGCAAAAATAGAGGAAGCCTATCCTTCCTTTTCTCCTCTTATGCAGGAAACCGGCCGAAAAGTCGTAGATGAAAAGGGCTTTTTCGAAATAGACGTTGACGGTGATATAGTTACGCCTCTCTGCCCGGGCACGGAAGAGTGTGCATTCACTCATTTCGACGAGCATAAAAACTGCTTCTGTGCCATGGAACGCTGCTTTTTCTCCGGGAAAACTCGTTTCCGCAAGCCTATTTCGTGCTGGCTCTATCCCATCCGCGTCACCGAACTCTCCAACGGCAAACATGCCCTCAACCTTCACCGTTGGGATATCTGCAAAGACGCATTTGCCAAAGGTGCAAAAGAAAAGGTCCGCGTATATGAATTTCTACGCGAACCTCTTATAGAAGCCTATGGCGAAGAGTTTTACTCTGCCTTGTCATTTGCTGCCAAAAGTTTCTTGGCCAATTCATAATCCTCCGCATTCACCTTCACTTCCACGCTGTCAATCGCAGCATTGATCGAAGGATAAGAGGATGTCTGCCCGAAAACTTCTGCATGAACGCCGTTTGCATTGAGCATTCCGGCTGCTATCTCCGCGCTCATCGGGTCGGAGAATTTAGCTACTGTCTTAAATTCCTCATTCATGATTTAATTGTCTTTTCGGTATATATTTTATGATAAGTCGTGTACGCCAGGTACACTCCTGTTAGTCGTCAGAGGAGTTGCGTAGGGCGTTTTCCAGACCGTAGATTACTCGGATGGTGTCTTTCCGGAGACCCTCCAGCTCGAAACCGCCCAGCGTGCGGGTGAACGTTATCCGGTCCTCCATCATTCTGGTGATGCGGTTCAGGAGACTTCTGTTGCGGAATGTCATGTTCTCGCCATTCTCGCTTTCCAGCCTGTAACCATGGTTCTCCATGTAGTCAATCACGCCTTTTCGTATCTCGGCATATTCTCCCGGAATGACCGCCTCCTTCTTCACGAAGCCGAAAACGGGGTACACCGCAGCAACCGCTGCAAACATCAAGCCTATCTGCCACAGGGAGTTGTAACCGTTCCTGAACATTGTCTCGATATTGCCGTCCACCACGTGCGCAAGCACCAGCACCGACAATATGATGATGAGCAGAATCGAAAAGTAGAAAAAATACTTTATCGCGCGTACGATATATTTCATTGCCTTGTTCATAACATTCATTTTCACAAAAATAAAAAGATTTTTCTAAATTTGCCGCCGTACAAACCACATTTTATGAAGAAGACGATTCTTTTCATTGCACTGGCTGCAATTTCTTTTGCGGACATCAATGCAGACAATGCCCGTTATGTCAACATGTTTCTGGGAACTTCAGGAGACCATGGCCAGATGGCGCCGGGAGCCGCATGTCCGTTGGGAATGATTTCCGTCTGCCCCGACAGCGACCCGAACCAACATGCCGGATATGACTTCAGCGTTCCTGCCGTGAGCGGAATCTCCATAAACCGTGTTTCAGGAATCGGCTGTTCCGGATCGGGCGGCAACCTGAGCATCAGACCGGCGGCAGAGGGCACTCCGTTGAACATCGTGAAGGGCACAGAATCCGCACATCCGGGTTTTTACGCGACCACATTTGACAACGGCGTGAGGGCGGAACTGACGGCAACATTGAACATGGCCGTCGAAAAATACCTGCTCCCGGCCGGCGGCAACCGCACATTCTTCATCAATTTCGCATCTTCCATCGACACCAGGAACGTGCAATGCCAGTTCGACATCACGTCCCCGTCAATGATCGAGGGCTGGGTCGAGGCTCCTACCGCCTGCGCACGCGGCTCCTATAAATTATATTTCAATGTCTCTACGGATAGTGACTTCCACATCGTCTGCAGAGATGACGAGACGGCGACATTGCGCTTCGCGGAAGACGCGAAGTCGGTCGAATTCAGGGTCGCGGTATCGCCGGTGGGCCGTAAGGAGGCCAATGCCATCCAGGCAGATGCGGCAGCATTGACATTCAAGAAGATACATGCGGATGCGGTAGCGGCGTGGAAAAGCAAGCTGGAGCGTATCAGCGTGAGGGGGAGCACACTGGAGCAGAAGACATTGTTCTATACATTGATGTACCGGCTCTATCTCAGTCCGATGATGGCGACATCTTATGGCAAGTATAAGGGGACTGACGGCAAAATATATGATGCTGAGGGATTTACGTATTACAGTTCATGGTCCGTCTGGGATTCGTTCCGCTCGAAATTCCCGCTGCTATGTCTGATCGACCCTGTGGCAATGCGTGACATCAGCAGGTCGATGGCGGATATTTTCCGGACCGGGAAACGAGACTGGGCGACCATGCATGAATCCGTGCCTACCGTGAGGACTGAACATTCCGTGATAATGCTGCTTGACGCGTACCGTCGCGGCGCTGCAGACAAACATTGTCTCGAAGTCGCATACCCCGGCATGAAGGAAGAGGCGGAAAGGCTGCCGATGAGGACTCCTGACCAGAAGATGGAAAGTTCCTATGACCTGTGGGCGCTTGGCAACATTGCCCGCATTCTTGGCGAAGAAGATGAGGTGCGTGTGTATGCGGACAGGGCGGATTCGATTTTCATGGCGGTCTGGCCTTCGGAATTCATGACGGTTACGGATGATTTCGTGAAGATGAAGGGCAACGGACTGTATCAGGGAAGCCGTTGGCAATACCGCTGGGCAGCACCGCATTGCATTGACAAGATGATTGCGCTGGAAGGACGGGAGAAGCTGGAGAAAGAACTGGAGGAGTTCTTCGGCAAGCACTTGTTCAATCAGGGCAACGAGCCTGATATCCACACTCCGTTCCTGTTCAATCTCTTCGGTAATCCTGCTGAAACTCAGCGGCTTGTGCGCGCCCTGCTTACGGACGACGAAATGATCCACGTTTATGGGGGCAATGCTGAATACCCGGAGCCTTTCGTCGGAAGGGCGTTCCGCAATGCGCCGGACGGACTCGCCCCGGAAATGGACGAGGATGACGGCACCATGAGCGCGTGGTATATATTCAGTTCAATGGGATTCTACCCGGTAGTAGTCGGGGAGGCAACCTATGAAATGTTCTCTCCGCTGTATGATAAAATCCGTATAAAGAACGGTGAATCAGAGATTTCCATAAAAACCAAGGGACGCAAGTCTCCGGATGACATCATCCGTGGAATCTATGTCAATGGCCGCCCGATGGACGGGTATCGGATTTCTCATGAGGACCTGTCGGGCAAGAGCAGAATCGTCATAGAATACTGAAGCCTCGAAAAAAAGACGAAAAAAGTGTCGGATATGTGGAAAAAACATTACATTTGTAGATATAAAACGATAAAAATGACCAACACATATACCTGACACTTTTGTCATGCGCCTTTCGGCCAACCAATTCTTTATCCGCCTCACATAAGCGGAAATCTTGTGAATTTATCCACAACCAATATAGAATAATACCAACTATTAATACCTACGTTTATGAAAACTTTTTTGCGTATCATTGCAGCTTGCTGTGTGATGGCTCTCACGGGTCTTACCGTGTTCGCCCAGACAGACCGAGTTGTAATTTCCGGTACCGTCAAGTCGGAATCAGGTGAACCTCTGGTAGGTGCAAGCGTCATCGTGAAGGGCGCCACTACCCGCGGAACCATCGTCGAGGTTGACGGAACTTACTCTATTTCAGCTGCTGAAGGCGAGACTCTCGTTTATGATTGTCTCGGATTCGTTTCCCAGGAAGTGAAACTGACAGGGAAAAGCAGGATTGACATTGTCATGATTGAAGACACGAATTTCCTTGACGAGACTATCGTGGTCGGTTATGCGCCGATGCGTAAGAGCGACTTCACCGGCTCCATTGCGTCAGTGAAGAGTGACGAACTTCAGAAATCTACCGCGACAGTCGGCCAGGCTCTTGTAGGCCGCGTGGCAGGTGTCGAGATCCGTCAGTCAAACGGTGCTCCGGGTGCAGGCGTCAATATCCGCGTCCGTGGTGTCAACTCGCTGACAGCCAGTACTTCTCCTCTCTATGTCGTGGACGGTTATCCTGTAGCGGATGACGATTTCATCAACCCTAACGATATCGAGAGCATCGAAATCCTCAAGGATGCCGCATCAGCTGCAATCTACGGTTCACGTGGTGCTTCCGGCGTCGTTCTCATCACTACCAAGAGAGGACGTGACAATGAAAAGGCTACCGTGACCTACGATTTCTCTTATGGCGTGCAGACTCTCGGACGCAAGGTCGACCTTCTCAACGCGCGTGAATTCGCCGAGTTGTATGTCGAGGCCAGAAACAACTCCTACTGGGCATATTGCCAGAAGGGCGGTGTGGCCTACGACCCTAAGGATGACAATGCTACCCGTGTTGCGAAACTGAAGGCTGCCGGAATTACCCAGGGTGTGGACAATATCGGTCTTTCACCATTCTTCTGGGATTTCAGCAAGAATGACTATGCTTCCACTGCATTCATGTATGACACCGACTGGCAGAACGAATATTTCAAGAGAGCAGGTATGATGCGTCACAATGTCAGCGTAAGCGGCGGTACCAAGAATATCAAGTACATGGCATCTGTCGGTTATCTCGACCAGAACGGTATCATCGCGCCGTCCAACCACAGGCAGATCAATGCCAGAGTCAATATCGACGCACAGATTTCGAAGAGACTCTCGATGGCTGCAAGTTATTCAATGACAGATACCAAGACTCGTGAGGTGAAGACCTACGGACGAAGCAACGGCGGCGGCGAGAACTCAGAGGGTGCCGATGGCGCAACACAGGGCTGTCTCGTAGCGATTCCTAACTTCCCTGCATACAATGACGGCAGTCTTACCGGCACGGAGGCATGGGCAATCGCCAACAACAACGGCAACATGAAGGCTGAAGATTGGGCTGCTTACAATACTGAAGGAACACTGGCACGTTCATGGATGAACTTCTTCGCCAAGAACTGGGGTATCAACTCTTCGGAGTCTCCTCTCGTAGTGGCACATGACCTGCCTATCAAGAATACGAAGACCAGACATAACTTCACTGTATCAGCTACATGGGAGCCTGTCGACGGTCTCAAGCTCAAGGCTCAGCTCGGTCGTCTCTGGTATGACCAGACCTACACCAAGTTCCGTCAGAACAGTATCGGTTCGGGTGCCACCATCGCTTACAACAGCGCATTGGAGACCTCCAACCATTACGCCATTTCCAGAACACTGAAGAATCAGGACTCTCTCGGTGAGTTCACAGCCGCTTACAACCACAAGTGGGGTGACCACCGTCTCGATGCCCTCGCAGGTTTCACTGTCCAGGACAATACCTACAGCAGTATCGGTATCATGGCCAAGCAGTTCACCGACAACCGTATTCCTGACATCAGTGCGACAGTAGACCCTAAAGCGGTCGAGGAATATGGCGTCAGCCGCAGCGAGTACAACCTCCTTTCTTACCTTGCTCGTGTAAACTACTCATACAGCGACCGTTACAGTCTTACCGGAAGCTTCCGTGCCGATGGTTCTTCACGTTTCGGTTCCAAGAGCAAATGGGGTTACTTCCCTTCAATCTCAGCAGGTTGGACACTTTCCAACGAGCCTTTCCTGAAGGACAAGCTCCCTGGAATGACATTCAGAATCCGTGGAAGCTGGGGTATGAGCGGTAACAACAATATCGGTAACTACGCTTCCATCGCCACTATCGGAACAGGTACCACCGCAATGGGCGGCAGCGTTACCTCTACCGCATACGAGAAGGCATTCGTAGACCCTACATTGAGCTGGGAGACCACCAAGCAGACCAATATCGGTCTTGACCTCAGTTTCTTCAACGGTCGTCTCAACCTTATCGGAAACTACTATATCTCCAATACTTCCGACGTGCTCTATCAGCTCGGAATCCCTTCAATCTCAGGTTCTACATCCACTACCACCAACCTTGGTGATTCCAAGATCCAGAACAAGGGATTCGATATCCAGCTCGACGCACGTATCCTCGAAGGTCCTGTAACATGGACTGTAGGAACCAACATCTCAGTGAACCGCAACAAGGTGCTTTACCTTTCTGACGGCGTAGATGAAATCTACAACACCACCATGCGTTCTGCACAGACCCATGTCACCAAGGTAGGACATCCTATCGGTTCATTCCTTGCCTACAGGACTGACGGTATCATGTCAGAGGCTGATTATCAGAACGTTCTGAAAGACCGCGAGGTGTTCGAGGCTAACGGAAAATCATTCCCTGAAGGCTACATTCTGAAGGGACCTGCAGTTCCTGACTATGCACTCGAGTATCTCTCACCTGGTAACGTCATCTACCACAACACCAACGGAGACAACAAGATTACCGAGGCTGACCGCGAAATCATCGGTACTCCATATCCTGATTTTACAGGCGGTTTCAACACTGCGATTTCCTTCAAGAACTTCGACATTGCCCTCGGTTTCACATATTCAGTAGGCGCACAGGTAATCAACTTCAATGACTACTATTGCTACAACATGGAGGGTTCAGGTAACCAGTACGGCGTAGTCCGCAACCGCTGGAAGAGTGATGCAGAGCCTGGTAACGGTTATGTTCCAAGAGCTTTCCGTCATGGTACCAAGAACACCGGCATGAAGATTTCCGACCGTTACATCGACGATGCCGATTATCTGCGTCTTTCTACCGCAAGCATCGGCTACACCTTCCCTAAGAAGGTCTGCGAGAAACTCCATATCCAGGGTCTCCGTGTCTATGTGAACGGCGACAACTTGTTCACCCTCACCAACTATCGTGGCTTCAACCCTGAGGTTGACCAGTATTCTACCGGAGGAAAGACTGTTGCCGAGAACAAGTCCAATGCCAACATGATGCCTGGTTTCGACTGGGGTTCATATCCTGTGGCTAGGGTTATCACCGCTGGTTTCAAACTTACTTTCTAAATGAATATGACTATGAAACTCAATAAACTTTTTTCAATTATTGCAATTTCAGTAGCGGCTGTATCCTGCAGTGATTTCCTGAATCTCTCGGATCCGAATGCTGTCACGACAGCCAACTACTACACTTCCCTCACGGATGTCCAGAACTCCGTGAATGGAGTATATGCTGTCCTCAAGGAGGGCAACTTCATGGGAAGCAGCGCCTGCTACTTCGAAGAGAACAAGGCGAGATTCCTTACATACCCTGATACCGGAGTAGGCGGCGGTGAAAACGCGCAGTTCGACAACTGTACTGTACAGGCCGGCAACCAGATGGTGCTGAGCCGTTGGAACACCATCTACAAATGTATTGACCGTGCCAATGTCGTGCTCAAGCATATTGATGACATCAAGTATTCATCTGCTGACGTAAGGTCACAGCTTGAGGCTGAAGTCAGGTTCGTGCGTGCTCTCTGCTACTATACCCTCGTGTGCGACTGGGGTCCTGTCCCTGTGGTCCTCAGCAAGATAGAGACATTGGACGGTGTGAACAAAGCCAATGTCCGTCAGCCTAAGGAGACCGTTTACCAGGCCATTTTCGATGACTGCGAGTTCGTTGTTTCCAGCAAGCTTCCTGACCTTCAGACAGCTGCCAACTGCGGTCGTGCATCCAAGGTCGCTGCCGAGGCTCTCTGGGCAAAAGCTGCTCTCCAGATGGCTACGGACGAGGACTTTGCTGCCAAGAAGGAGGAACTCTGCAAGACTGCCATCACCCAGCTTACTGCTGCATGGAGCAAGAAGCCGTTCGGTGATTTCAAGAATGTGGACCTTACGGAAATCTGGGATGTGGACAAGCAGGCAACTGCTGCCGAAGGTATCTTCCAGCTGGTGTTCATCGGCGGTTCAAACTCTGCCAACTCATCCTACAACACGCAGTTCCGTCCTACCGATATCACTGATCCTGCAAAGGAAGTGAACGGAACGGCTACTTCAGGAGGTCATTTCATGCCGTTCAACAAGACGACAAGTCTTTACAATGAGGCAGGTGACCTTCGTATGTCCAAACTTATCGCACGTGGATCCCATAAGGGTAGCGACACTTATTACACATTGAAATACCGTGACCTCGATCCTTCAGGATATTACGGCTGCAACAATGTCGTTCTCCGTTATGCCGATGTTGCCCTGATGTTGGCTGAGGCTTATTATCACAGCAACCAGGCAGCCAAGGCTCAGGAATATCTGAACATGGTCCGCAACCGTGCAGGTCTTTCCAGCGTAACTCCTACCGGAAAAGCTCTCCGCGATGCCATCTATACAGAGCGTTGGAGAGAGTTTGTCTACGAGTTCAAGGCCTACAGCGACATGAAGCGCGGCTACACCAAGGCCGAAATGCTGGACCTCATGAAGAAAGACGGCGCTACCGAGTATGACAACACGGATTACTATCTGCCGATTCCTCATACTCAGCATATCCTGAATCCTGACGGACTTTACCAGAACCCTGGTTACTAGTCCTTTGACCATAACGAAAACCGGAGCCCCGCATCAATCGGAGCTCCGGTTTTTTCGTGATGTTATTGAGATTTATTTGTTTTTGTATGTGATAGATACAGGGTATAGATAGAACACCGTATTGGTGCCGGCGATGTCGTGGACGGTGATTTCCACGTCTCCCGCTTCATTGCAGTCGGCGCCGTAAATGAAACCGGTATTCTTCACTTTAGTTGTGGAGAGTTCAATGTCTTTGCCTGAAACTATTTCTTTGCCTCCCACTTTGATGGAAACCTTGCCGGTCATTCCTTTGGATGCAGTAGACAGACCTACGGAAACATTGGTCACAGTCTTTCCGGACAGGTTTGTCGTCTTCATGACCAGTTCGGAAAACGTGTTCGATGCCGTACCCATCTTTATCCTGTTGCTCGCCGAACCGTCGAAAATTCCCTTCTCGAATCCGCATAACACCCCGTCTTCTTTCGCCCACGAATCACTTCTAGTTGCGCTGATTTCCCAGGAAACCTTTTCCGGCGAACCTGCGTCAGGTATGGACATCTTGCCTTTTCCGTCGTTCAGTCCATTGGCGAGCGAAGAAAAATAGTTGCACGGCGCAAATGTGTAGTTCACCGTGGCATCTGCCGGCTTTTCTCCTGCCAGTCGTGTGATTTTAGTAGGCTCCTTCACGGCATCATTGGCCGCCTTAATGGCGATTGCACGGTTTTCGGCCGTCACCGGAGTGCACAAACTGCCCCTTTCCGTGTTGGATACGTCGTAGGTATAGGTGCAATCCGAAATATCTTTCCCCAAACGAGGCTTGAATACCGTCTGGAAGACCGTGGCAGCCTCGCAGAAACGTGTGATGCCTTTGTCGGAATGCACACCGTCACGGGACATGTCCATCGGATGAGTCCAGTTCAATTCGGATGTGCGGAGATTCTGGACGGCTGTGGCACAAGGAATTATGGTATTTATCGGAATGCGCTCCTTGAGCGGCTTGATGAATCCGAGGCATGTCTCCCACATCTTGTTGTTGTCGCCGTCGAATTTCTCCCAGAGGACATTGTTCTGGTAGCGCACGTTGCCGTAGACGTGGGACATCAGATAAACCATCGTCGGGAGGTGGTCCGGATGTGCATTGTTGAACCTCTCTACCAATGTCTTGATGGCATTCTCCTCTCTCCCGGTCCAGCTCCATGCATCTTCCGCCCCGGTATGCTCCTGAATCGAAATCACGTCCCAAGGTTGCAGATTGACAATGTCTTTGAGGCAGTCATCCTGTTTCACGTCCCATACCTCCCAGTCTTCATGACCTGCCCTGCAATAGAACAATGCGCATGAATTCGGCTCATCATACACTTCTACATAGCGCGGAAGTGTGAATCCACCGCGATATACCGCATAAAGGTTGACGTTCGTTATGCCCATATTCTTGAATATGCGCGGCAGATGTTCCACGGCATCGGCTGTAAGCGAGTTTCCGATGAAGAGCACGTTCATGGTCATGTCTTCCGGGCCTATAGGTGTGTCGGCGCCGCCTTTGTCGCATGAGGCGAACAGCGACGTCAGGGTAAGCAAGGTTGTTATGATTCCAGTATGTTTCATGATGTTATTTTGTCATTTCTTGAAGGAATGTTATTTCTGCCGGGTCGTATGGCGTATGGTCCGGGCGGAAGATGTCGTGGAACCAGATTTCCGGTTCAGGGTCTCCGACTTTGTGTCCCCACGGGTAATGGAAATGGCATTTGCCGTTCACAAGACCCCAGCTGATGGCTCCTACATTGTACTTCTTCAGAATTGGCAGAACATCGAAAAACGTGTTTCCGTAGTTTCTGGCGAGGTATTCCTGGCAAACCATCGGCCTGCCGAAACGCTGTAGCATCTGTATGTCGATTTCCACTTCTTTCGGCTTCGAATAGCAATGGAAGGTGATGATGTCGGAATTCATGCAGGCATAAGCCAGGAGGTCCAGCTTGGTGGCCGTGCCGTTTATGCCCGGACGCTGCCATACAGGAGAACTGAGAGGCTGGCTTGGACGGACTTCCCAGGCCCATTTGTATACCTCCGGCATGAATTTGCTGACGTCACATCCGTTTTTAGTGTTCTCAGGCTCATTGCACAGGCACCAGTAAAGTATTCTGTCGTCGTTCTTGTATGTGCGCAGGATGTCCTGGACATATTTTTTCAGACGTGGCCATTGCGCCGGGTCATCGAGCACTGCCTTTCCCGGGCTCGGAATCCAGTTCGAATTATGCGTGCCCGGAATCGCTTCCGGCTGAGGACCGAGCCTGAACACCTTGTCATGGTTGCCGCCGTTCGTGAAGAACGTGATTATCAGCTTCATGCCATGCTTGTCCGCTATGTCGAGAAACTGGTCGACACGTTTCTTGAATCCCACTTTGTCGGCATACCACAGCCCCTCGTGCAGGTAGATGCGCAAGGTATTGAACCCGATGCTCTCCGCCAATGAAAGTTCATTGTCAATGATTTCCGGATTGAATGTTTCAGGTTGCCAGATTTCGTACTGGTTGATGGCGTATGACGGCACATAGTTGCAGCCTACCGGCCATTTCTGTGAAGCGTACCACTCGGCAGCCTTCTCTTTGGACCATTGCCCGCCGCGTGCAACAGCATTGGTGGACGGCACCAGAAGCATTGCGGCGAGTAATGACAATATTGCGATTCTTTTCATTGATTTTGTCTATTTGATGTTTCCCAGATAATAGTTTGCCCAGACATTTCCGTTGCGCTCGGCGAGAGCCTTCCGGAAGCATTTCTTGGCCTTCATGTTCCTGCCCAGGCCTTTGTAGGCGATGCCCTGCATGTAGTAAGCCTTCGTATTGATGTCCTCCGGATAGTCTCCGTAGCCGAAACTTTCGAAGAAACGCTCCACGTAGTCAGTCACGCAGGACTTGCCATACTTGGCAGTCTCCCGGAGCATGTTCCGTACATTTGCCTTAGGGTCCAGCTTCTTCATTGCCAGAGCTTTCTCGTAATTGTATATGCCGTCGACCGGTTTGACTTCCACGCCGGCAGCCTTTCCGAAATATTCGCGTGCCTTGGCATTGTCCCCGACCTTTTCATATCCCAATCCGATATTGTAGTAGACCTGCGCGTCGCGGGCGTAGTACTCCAGGTGCGCGTAGCCGTGGTTCGCCGGATAGTCATTCATCATCAGCGCATATTCGAGCGCCTTCTCATTGTTCCCGTTCTTCCACTCTTTCAATGCTGACAGCAGGCATGCATCGACATAGATGTCATGCAGGTCCTCGATATGCTCCCTGCGTGAGTAGAATCTCGTCAGCAGCGGCTCCAGCACTTCCTCATATTCGCCGTTCAGAATCCTGAGCTTGATCGCCTTTGTCTCTGAATCATAACGCTTTTCGTACAATGCTTCCTTGCCGTTGAACAGGTCATATCTTTCCGTTACAGGGACGTTCATAAGCTCCATGATCTCATCGCACTCAGCCAGGAACAATGCATTCCGTCCCTTGTCCGCCGCGATAGCCTTGCGATACCATTCTGCCGATTCGGCGAGATTGTTTTTCCAGAATCTGCATCCCCAGCCGATGTTTCTCAATGCCATTGCGAAGTCCGGATTGATGCGGACAGCATTTTCCCATGCCTCCATGGCCTTGTCCGGCTGCTTCTGATAGTAGAGATTTCCGAGATAGTACCAGGTGTTGGCGCTTTCCGGCAGGTATTCCAATGCCTTTCCGAACACTTTCACCGTCTCAAGCCTGAACGGGAAGACATAGTCGATGCTTCCGCTTTCAGCCTTCTTGAACCATTTCTCGGCAGTAGTCTTATCTTCTTTAAGGTCAGCGAGATAGCCCAGATAATACTCGACGGTAGGATATGCGCGTACGGCCTCGGCATCCTCCAGAATCTCCTGCGTGTCACCCATGAAACCATTGTTCATATAGTACAATGCGAGTTCTACGTATGATTCACTTGTGCCGCGGAGCAGGCTCTTCAGCTCAGCCTCAGGCTTGGCTCCCATCATGACAAGTTCACGTGTGGCATAATAGTCAAGAGGATCAAGTTTCACGACTTCCGCTGCAATGCTCTTCGCCTCGGTCTTCTTTCCGGAATACCTCAGGAGCGTAGCCAGCAGATTCTTCGCGTCAATGTTCATACCGTTGTATGCCACAGCCATTTGCGCTTCCCGGATTGCTTTTCCGGAATCACCTTTCATGCTGGAAATCTGTGCCAGCTGATAGTAGGCGGCAGAGGCGTATTCATAATCCCATACGGCCCTGTACAATGTATCTGTAGCGGCATCGTAGTTTCCTTCTGCCTTGAGGACGAGTCCGAGATTGTACATTGACTCGCCGTCGGCAGGACGGGTGTAGCTTGCGGTCTGGCGCTTCAGTGAGCGGCGGAGATACTCCTTGGCCTTGGCATAATCCCCGTTCTTCCTGTAGAAGATGCCCAGCTGAGTGTTGCTCCTTACATCATAAGGGTCACGGCGTACAGCCTCCTCGAAATAGATGTTCGGATCCACGTGAGCTTGATGGAACTGCAGGTTGCGCATGCCGATATAATAAAGGTCCTCGATGTTGTCAATGCTCTTCGGGTCAGGGTCGAGCGGGATCACAGGCTCAGGGAGCGGCTTCGACCTGTCGAGAGCGTAAGGATGATAGCTGATGAGTTCCTCGCCTTCGGCAGATGTGAGTGTCAATGTTACCTCGGTCGGTTCCTCCACGTCTTCAGGAGAAACCTTGAAGTCATCAGCGAACGGCTTGTCCGGAGCCATAAATGAAGTTTTCTCATACAGGACCTTGCCCTCACGGCCCGTAACGGTGATTTTTACGGAAGGACGGATCTGCGTCACATTCGCTGCAATGTGGATGGCCCCTGACTTGTCAATGTCCATGTTCACGGTTGCATCAGCATTGCCCCTGTTCACGTGACGGAGGTCGCGGATGCCGTACCAATATGCTGTGAACTCCTTGGTCTCGTGAGGATTGATCCAGCAGTAATCCGGCTGGTTGTCAGAATATGCGCCTGTCATCAGTTCCACATACGCGCCGTCAGAATCGGTAAGCGTCTTGCAGTCCCATTCGTGGCCGTAATTCATTGGCCCCCAGGCCCAGAACTTGCCGCCCTTGTTGATGTTGTGGTCGGCCGCCAGCATTGTTCCTGCATTCTTGCCGTGGTCGTAACCGCCGATGAAATCGTCTTTCAGGTCATAGACGAATACTGAACCGCCCGTCAATGCCGGCAGGTTTTTCCAATAGCTGATATCCTTGCCTGCATAGTCCGGATTGCCGCAATACTCGGCATCCGCTACTGGCCAGCGCAGGAAACTGTTCTTGTGGTGGTAGGTGCCGAAATCGGTATTCTCCGGAAAGATGATCTGGTAATTCTCATTGACGTGAGTCGCGACGTTGTTCCAGTGCAGCATGGAATTGCGGTCCTGCGCATTGTTGAAGAAACGTCCGGTGACCTCGATATAGGACTTGTCCGGATGGAGCGTAAGACCTATGGCCCAGCTCATCCTGTGACGGTTTTCCACTTCGCCCACCCAGATGGTCTTGCTGCCGTCGCCGTTGTCGACCAGTTTGTAATCAATCGGATACTGGCTGGTTGCCCTGTGATGGTGGAATACGTTCCATTCCACGCCTCCGCTTATCCATGCGCCGAGCATGCCCACATTGGCCGGCTTTATCACGTGCTGGCGATAGAAGATTTCGTAGCCGTTGGTCTTGTCGGTGGCATAAAGCAGCCTGCCGCCGATATCGGGAAGGACGCAGAGCTTGATGTAGTCGTTTTCGAGATACAATGCCTTGTGGGTGGAGTCCACCTTGACATTTGTAGGATTGTCGTTCATGGCATACGGATAGACTCCGCGCTTCGCCCTCTGGTAGGCGAAATCCCTCTCGAACAACGGCGCCCTCTCCGGAGCGTCAACTCTGTAGGTAGGAAGGTCAATGGTCCCTTCCCACATCTTTACCGGGCCGTTTTTGGCCGAAACCATGATGGTAGACAATGCTACCAGACATATTGTCGCAATTCTCTTCTTATTCATTGTATTTTACTTTGTTTCTTTCATGCAACGTACAGGAAGACCGGTGGTGTAAGCCATGCCGTCATTGTTCTTGACACTGGCATTGTTGTAGTAGAACCTGAGTCCTTTGCCGCTGACAGGCGCATTGGTCCAGAGGCCTCCGCGGTATTCCAGATATTCTACGCAGTTTGCATTCGTGCTGAGATAACCGGAGGTGAAGAACATTGTCTTGGATGAACCGCCGTCGGTCACGAACTCATAGCCGTAGTTGGCATCGCAGGAGGCTTTGTTATTCTTCCATTCCATGCTGAAACACATCGGGTCCGCCACTCTATATCCTTCAGGACAAGGGTCGTAGATGGTCTTCACGCCTTTTCCGCCTTCATTGTTGCCGGTCGGATTGCCCCAGATGCCCTCCGGCATTGTGCCGACTTTCATCCATGTGGCGGCATCCAGAAGCCTGGTGTCAGGATTGGCGATGGCATAGCCGACGGTGCCGGTCTCTTCCGTCGCTGCGGCCGTCTTGGTCAGTTCGACACCCGGATTCTTGTACTTGGCAGCGGAGGTCGGCCTCTCCAGCGGCACCGGTCTAGGGAGCGGATCCTTTCTGCCCCACTGGTAGAAATAGCCGTAGCTGTTCTGGTCCTTGAATTTCAATGCTACCGCTCCGAGGTTCCTGTCCATCATGACGAAATCACCTGCTGTGGCATTGGTCCAGTTTATGTCGGCAGCCTCGCTTACCCACACGTGGTATGACCACAGGACCTTATCCGCTGAATTGCAGATGGCTACGAGAGCATTGCCGAAAGTGCCCTTCACCGGGACCTTGAGCTCGTTGCCGGAAATCGTAGGTGCTCCGATGACATCGCCGCTTCCCGTCGAAATGGCGTACTGCCAGAGAACCTTGGCCTTGGTAGCCGGATTCGCTGAACTTACGGCAGTGCCGGAATAGCTGAAATCCTCTGAGAATGAATAATATGGGGTAATGTCGAAGGTGATGTCGCCCGCCGCTGCCGTCCTGATGCAGTTCGCCTTTCCGAAATACAATGTGAGCAGCAATGATTTAAGAGGTGTCACCACTCCCGGTGCGACAGTGATTTCCTGACTTGTGGATTTCGTATAGACCATGCCGTCATTGTCGGTGATGGTGAAGGTGAAACCCTTGGAATATTTCCCTGCAGGAATGAAGATGATGAAGTCCTTGCTTTCATCACGATGGCCGGCAGTGCCGATGGAAATGCCGCCGTCGATGTTGACGGAAACAGCGCTTCCTCCGTCTTTCAATGTGTATGTCATGTCGGCAAGATTGACCGTAGCCTTTCCTGTCAGCAGTTCGCCGCCATTCGCCTTGACTTCAATGGATTTGACCATGATGCCCATGTCCTGCCAGTCCGCGATCCTGAACTTCAGACCGCCGCACAAGTTGGAAAACATGAGTTTCTTGCCTGACGATACGGCCGCCATCGGTACTTTGCTGATGTTCGCGCTCGCGTCCAATGCGCCCGAATAGGTCTGCTCCGCCAGTCCTGCGAAATTTATTTCAATGTTTTCGCCGGAAAGTTGTGCCCCGTTTGCGGCAGAAGCCGGGTAAACGGCGTAGAGCTTGTCGCCTGTAACTGATTCTCCCTCAGGGTTGAATGCCCCTGAAGTCTCCTGGTCTGATTCTGTGGAATATTTCGCTCCCAGAGGTGTGGCGGAACTATAGACCATAATCTGGTCGCCGGAATTCCAGACCACGTTGCCTGACATGTCGATGGCAGTCCTGGTGGAAGGCAGCACTGCAGTGAGCGCCCCGCCGTTCTCCTGCATGTCCACCGTCTTCTCCTGTGATTCCTTGTCGCAGGAGGCCAATGACAATGCTGCAGCGGCGATTATGCCGATATGAATATATCTGTTCATGATTCTTTCGTTTTTAGTCGTTAATTCCAAGGGTTCACTTCCTCTCCTTCGCTCCATTTAGGACCGTCGGAATTGAACTCTCCCTGTCCAGGGTCCGGTACAGGAGCAGGCTCCGCTGCCGGTTTGAGCTCGATCGGAATCCATTTCTGGTAATTGTTCGCCGTGAGCCCGAAGAAGGTATCTTCACCTGAAATGTCATCCTTCACCACGGCATTGAACAGAAGCTTGTCGGATACGATGCCGAGGAATGATTTAGGTATGGAGAATTCGATGGTAAGTCCGTCATCTTCTGTGGTGTCGTCGAGAGTCCCCAAGATGCATGATGCCACTTTCACATTGGCGTCCGAACATACGATCTTGCCGTCCTTGAACGAGAATTTCAGCGATACAGGTGTGCCGGTGCCGTTTCCGCTCTGGAGCATCACGGTACATTCGTCGGACGAAGTCAGGGACGCGTCCTTGCGCTCGATCATGCCGTAGACATTGTCATTGTCATAAGCGAACCTGAAGGTCGTGCCGGTCTTGCCCGCGCTGCCGATGAACAGGGCGTCGTCAACATCCTTCCAGTCTTTGCTGCTACCGTCGGTTTCAGGGGTGAGGACGGCTGCGTTGATTCTGTGGTTGAGGACGAATTTCGCGATATTGATGCGCGACCTGGATACCTGTTCGCCATTGGAAGTCTCGCTCCAGCTGGTAGGGAATACGCCTACAACTGTGTGGTCGTCAATGATTTCCAATGAGCCCCAGCATCCTTTTTCGAAGCTTGGCATCGGCGTTCCGAACTTGTCGGCCAATGCGTTGCCCATCCTGATGTAGAAAGTCTTGCCGGCATTGCATGAAAGCATTGTCTCGCCGGAACGGAACTGCCTGAGATAAGGTGCGGCTTCGTTCGTGAAGATGCTTGACTTTCTGTCAGCAGGACCCTCTGCGTCGCCGGTCAGTCCGCCGGATGCCCAGTTGTCGCTGCTGTATGCCATGGTGAGATTGTACTGGTCAGCGGATGTTCCGGTCCTGCCGAATCTGGATTCCAGGGCGACTGCAATCCTGTCCTTGCCGTTGAGCTGGATGGCTACAGGCATCTGGTCGGTGAAGATAGTTTGTCCTGACCCGTCCATTGCCGTGCCGGCTCTTTGTCTGATAATCTTTCCGACTGATGTCCAGGATTTTCCGTTGTCGGTGGAACGGAGAAGCGCTGTGCCGGAATCGCCCAGGTTCGGGTCCGAGCTGGTGAAATATACATGGACCTCGCCACTTGCGAGCTGGAGTGCTGACGGCTCCCATGTGGTTCCGCGGTAAATGATCTGCGGTTCGCTCCAGGATGCGCCATTGTCGGAAGAACGGCGCATCATTATTCCGTTGTTCAGGTTGTTGAGTCTATAACCCTTGTTCAGACGGAATGAGGCGAATGCCAGAATGTCACCGTTTGACAATACGATGGCGTCTGCGGAGGAGAACAGTACCCTGTCCTTGACAGAGCTCTCGTACTGGTTCATGTCGGTTTTCTCGAACAACGGAGAGCCGCCCTCCGTCCAGGACGTGAGGTTCATGCTCTTCGCATAATATACGTCGTGTGCGGAGAGATTCTGCTGATAGATAAGAAGATAGGACCCGTTTGCCAGTTTCTTGATTCTCGGATACATAGGGTAGGCAGGCGTGATCTTGGGCTGCTCCAGCGTGACGATGGAACTGTAGTCCATCTCCAGTACGCTGTTCTGCCAGGTCGCCGCATGGGAATTCAGATAACCTTTGTTCTGGTTGAGGTCATAAATGGACGTGATGTCACTGGTCACAGGCTTCTCCTCTCCCTGGTCCTTGCCGGGACGGGGATTGGGATTGTCATCAGCATTGCTGGTCGTGCAAGAGACCGATGCGATGGCTATAAGCGTGCAGAAAAACTTATTGTATTTCATATTTCGTAATGTTCTTGACTGATTGTGTATTAATATCCGGGATTCTGGTCTTTTGCCGGGTCCATTGCCGTATTGTAGTTGAACTCGTCGGTCGGAATCGGCCACCACCATGCGGCATCCTTGACCTCGGATGCGGACGAAATCTTACCGGCCTTCACGGCATATTCGGCGAGCAGGCCGCAGCGTTTCAGGTCGCAATACCTCTTCGCCTCGAAGCATGTCTCATAGCCTCTTTCCTGAAGAAGCATCTCCATGAAACTGTCCTTGTCGGAGTAATTCGAAAGCTGCCTGTCTACTGGTTGCGCTTTCTTCGGGTTCATGCCGTAAGCGCGGCGGCGGACCATGTTCACATATTCCATAGCCTCTGCATTAGGCTTGCCGTCCCTTCTGCAGATGGCCTCTGCGCAATAAAGCAACACATCGGCGTATCTGTATACAGGCCAATCGTTTGCGCATGACGTGGCATCCTCGTAGTCGCGGTATTTGAGGCAGATCATGCCGGTTTTCGTAACAGCATTCAGGGCACCGTTGTCTTTCTGTATCCACAATGACCACTGGTAACGGTAATCATTCTTGTCCCATGACGCGATGAAATTGTTGTTCTTGTAGTCTGTGTAGATTCCTACCGCTCCTGTCGCATATACCGGGTTCGGCTTGCAGAGGAACATCCACTGGAACTTGGCAGGCACGTCCCTGTTGAATTTGATGTAGAAAATCTCTTCCGGTGTGCCGGTAGCGGCAATTCCGTAGACCTTCGAGAAGTCATCCGCGGAAGAAAGCGTCACCAGCGAATATCTCCCGGAGGAAATCACTTCGCCGAAAGCCTCCGCCGCTTCCGCCCATTTCTCCATATACATCAGGGCTTCGCCTTTCAATGTCAATGCTGAATATTTGGTAGGACGGCCGGCAGCGGCGCTCTCCGGAAGACTCTGTGCTGCATAATCAGCCTCATCCACAATGTATTGCCAGAGAGTCCCGGCAGGGGTTCTGCCCTTGTTGAAGTTGTCCATATTGCTCTCGTCGAAGAAAGGAACTGCTCCCCAATACTTCACAAGGAACGAGTATGCGAAAGCCCTGAGGTAGCGGGTCTCTCCGGTGAGATGCTTGTATTCCGTCTGGCTCAGGTCGGCGTCACCTATCTGCGACATTATTTCATTGCTGAACCTGATGGCCCTGTACAGGACCGCCCAGCTGTCCTTGACGAATGTCTGGCCGTTGGTGGTAAGTCCTGTTTCGTAAGACGTATTGTAGTTGCCTCTTCCGTAGGCATAATCTGCCATTGCTTCCGGAAGGATGCTGAGATAGCGGCCGAAACCCGCATCCCTTTCCAGCTGCGAATAAATGGAGTTGATGACACTCTGCACTTCATCAGCATTGCTCATGAACGTGGTCGCGTCTATTTTCTTCGGATGCTCGTCGAGCAGCTTCCAGTCTTCGCAGGAAACGATGGAAGTCAATGCCAATCCGATGGCCAGCATCTTCAATATCTTGTTTTTCATCTTGTATACTGTTTTGATTATGAACACATTTCTAGAATGTCAGCCTGCAGCCGAGTGTGACTGTCCTGGCGATAGGGTAGCAGGAAGCATCCACGCCCTGGGTAAGCGAGGAGCCGCCTCCCTTGGCATTCACGTCCGGGTTCCAGAGAGGGTAGGATGTGAAGGTGACGAGGTTCTGTCCGCTTACATAGACCTTGGCCTTCTGCAGCACCTTGCCCTTGCATGGAATGGCGTAGCTGAGTTCAATGTTCTTCAGTCTCAGATAGGTCGCATCGTATACGAACCTGTCGGACAACTTGAGGTTGAGGTTGGAAATGAGGTTCGGATATTTGGCGTCCGGCCTGTCAGGTGTCCAGTAGTTGTAGTATACCTCTCTGAGGACATTGCCGTTGCTTGCATAGCCGTAAGCGATGGACGCCATCGTCAATGAATATATGTCCCCTCCGAAGGAGCCCTGGAAGAAAGCGCTGAGAGTCAATCCTTTCCAGCTAATGGATGTGTTGAAGTTGAGAAGGAAATCAGGATTAGGGTTGCCGATGATCCGCTTGTTTTCCGTGCTGATCTTGCCGTCTTCATCGAAATCCTTGTACTTCAGCTGGCCTTTGTCATCGTAACCGTCCTCCACATATCCGTAGAAGAGGTACATCTGCTCACCCTCTCTCATGATGTTCAGCTGGTCGCTGATGAGTGTGTTGGTAATCTTGCTTCCGAAAATGTCCTTACCGTCCGCAAGCTTGAGAATCTTGCTTCTGTTCAGCGAGAAATTGATGCCGAAATCCCATTTGACCGCCTTGTCGACCAGTCTTGCGTCGGCCTGAACCTCGACGCCGGAATTGCGGATGGAACCGATGTTCCTCAATGCTGTCGTATATCCGCTGGAACGTGGCATTTCCACATCATTGAGAAGATCGTAAGTCTTCTTGTAATAATAGTCGGCAGTGATTTTCAGCCTGTCGCGGAACAGACCGAGGTCGAAGCCGGTATTGAGCTGTGCGGTGGTTTCCCATCTCAGATCGCCCAGATATGTGTTTTTAGGAGCATAGCCCACTGTGGTCTGCTTGTCGAATACCACATTTACGCTTTCCAATGTGTTCTGTGTGGAATATGGAGAGATGGCAGTGCTTCCGGTAATTCCGTATCCCACTCTTACTTTCAATTCGGAAAGCCAGCTTACATCTCTCAGGAAGTCCTCCTGTGAGGCTCTCCATGCGAAGGCGGCAGACGGGAACCAGCCCCATTTGTTGCCCTTGCTGTATCTTGAGGAACCGTCGGCGCGGAAATTCGCCGTGAGGAGATATCTGTTGTCATAATTGTAGTTGACACGTCCGAGGAATGACAGGATCTTCCAGTCGGAGTAAGAAGATGACGGAAGTCCCTTGGTCTCGGCTGCGTCCAGGTCGTAAGTCTCCACGACATCGCTGAGGAAGCCCTTGGCTGTTCCCGTGGAAGTGCTCTTGGTGATGTTCTGTTCGTAAGTTACACCGCCCATTACGCTCAGGTTGTGCTTCTTGAAGGATTTTTCGTAATTGATGATACCGTTTCCGGAAGCGTTGAGGGTCTCTCCGTATGAAATTGAAGCAGCACCTACGGAGCTCGGGTATTTCTTGCTCTTGAAATAGTCGCTCCTGCTGATGCCGTTGCGGACATTTCCCGTCAACTGGATGGAAAGGCCGCTTACCGGTCTGATTGTCAAACCTCCATTGACCACAATCCTGTTTGAACGCCATTTGTCCGATACCTCATATAGATATGCGACCGGGTTCATGCCGCCGGCCGGCTGTGTGATGAGGTCGTTCCATGTTCCGTCATCATAGTGCGGAGTCGCCAGAGGAGAGGTCTCGAATGAACTTCCGATAACTGATTCTCCACGTCCGCCGCCCTGGGAATTCATCCTGTCGTGTACGGTGTAGCTGTAGATGACATTGGCATTGGCAGAAACATATTTGGAAATGTTGTAGTTCAATTTGGCATTGACGGAAGCCCTCTGGTAGCCGCTCTTTTTCACGATACCGTCCTGCTTGAACATTGAAACTCCCACGATGGACTGGAGTTTTTCGCTGCCGCCGGTGACGGTGATTGCGTGGTCGGTGATGAGCGCCGGACGGAAGATTTCATCCTGCCAGTTTGTATTCCATTGGTTGGCAGCGATTTGCTCCGGAGTGAAAACGGCGGGCTGGCCTTGGATATCAGCCTTGTCATTCAGATAATGCATGTACTCGTCGCCGCTGAGAACCTCCAGCTTTTTCGTCAATGTCTGTACGCCTGCGCTGCCGTTGTACTCCACGCGGACGTCACCTTTCTTGGCTCTTCTGGTGGTGATGATTACGACACCGTTGGCTCCTCTGGAACCGTAAATAGCTGTGGCAGAGGCATCTTTGAGAATTTCCACGGACTCGATGTCGGAGGTGTTGATCATGTTGATGTCACCCGGGAAACCGTCGATGATCCACAGAGGGTCATTGCTTCCCTTGATGGAGTTGGCTCCGCGGATTCTCACCTGCATACCTGCTCCCGGCTGACCGTTGATTTGTGAAATTTCCACGCCGGCGACTCTTCCCTGCAATGCATTCGACACTGCACTGACAATGTCGAGAATTCATTGAGAACCTCGCCTTTTACCTGCGCGATGGCGCCGGAGAGGTCTTTCTTGCGCTGCGTGCCGTAACCGATCACGACGGTCTCGTCCAGCATCTGGCTGGAATTGCTGAGCCTGACCGTGATTTCCGCTTTGCCGTTCCAGATGACTTCCTTGTCGTCATAACCGAGGCAGGAAACCACCAGAACAGAATTTGATTTGAGTGAGGTCAATGTGCAGACACCCTTGTTGTCTACCGCTTGTCCGATGGAAGTCCCCTTGACGACCACGGCCGCTCCAGGAAGAGGACCGATTTCATCCACGACTTTCACACGGCAAGTTCCATTGCCTTGTCCATAGGCTGTGTGTTGAATTGAAACCAGGCCGATAACCAGGGCCGCCAAGCCCAGCAGATGCCTGAATTTCCCGAAGAATTTAAACATAATCCGATATTTTAGTGTATTAATTTGTCGTTTGTCCAAATGTACACTATAATATAGCCGGTTATGAAGATGCCTTCGGCCGATGGTTAGTTTATTGCATTTTTTGGCGAGTCTGTTTCATTCTTTGACGCATATTCCGCAGGCAGGCAGCCATAGGTCTCCTTGAAGCATTTTGAGAAATACGATGGCGAACGGAAGCCTACGGCATAACAGATTTCGCTCACACGGTGTTTCCCTGTTGCGAGCATTTCGGCAGCTGCAGCCAATCTCCTGGACCGCAGATATTCCACCGGACTCGTGCCCAGCAGGCTGCGGATCTTCCTGGTGAGGGAACTGCGGCTCATGTACAAGGCCTCCTCCAGGTTCAGGACATTGAAAGACGGATCGCTCATGTGCTTCTGGATTTCACTGTCCAGTTTCCTGACGAAATCGGCATCCCTCTCCACCAGATTGATGGACTTGCTTTCCGTTGCCGCATCGGCATCCTGCATGGACTCCTTGATTTTCCGCTTGTTCTCGATGATGCTCTTGATGCAGGCAGTGAGATAGTCCAGCGTGAACGGCTTCTCGATATACAATGCCGCCCCGTATTCCATGCAACGGATTTTGGTCTTTTCTGACGAAATCGCTGACAGTACTATTATAGGTATACGGGACGTCTCCGGATCGGAACTCACTTTTCTGCACAGTTCCACGCCGCTCATCTTCTGTAGCGCAATGTCGGTAAGAATTATGTCTACCTTATTGGTTTTCAATGCCTCCAATGCGTTTTCAGCCGAGGCGAAAGCCAATATCCTGTAATCCGTCCTGAGCTTCCGTTTCAGATAGCTCTGGAGTTCCGGGTTGTCCTCCACCAGCAGGAGCATCGGCAGGCTTTGGCCGCTCTCCACGGGAGCCTCCATGACGGCAAGACTGTTCTCCTCCGTCTTCACGGGCAGCTTCAGTATGAAATTCGTCTCGCTGCCGTCGGCCAATGTCAATGAACCTCCGTGCAGTTCCGCAAGGGTCTTGGCGAGCGGCAGTCCGATTCCGAAACTTTGCGAATAGCTCGCCCTCTCATTGCTGAACTGGATAAACGGCTTGAAAATCTCCTTGCGCCTGCCGGCCGGAATTGCCGGTCCGTCGTTTCTGAAATTGACGGAAACATTGTCCCCATCGATGGAAATGCTGATGTTGATATAGGATTCGGCGTACTTTACGGCATTGTGAATCAGATTGTTGATGATTTTCATGAGCGCCTTTTCGTCAGCCGCCAACACTATGTGGTCCTGCGGATGATTGAATTTCAGCTTGATGTTCCTGTCCTTGGCCGTCTCCGAAAAATTATAGCATGCGTAGTTTATCAGGTCCACGATGTCAATGTTCTTGCGTTCAAGGACATAGCCGTGCTGCTCCACCTTCACGAAGTCCAGCAGCTCCTTTACCAGTTTGTCCAGATAGTCCGTGCTGTTGCGTATTATTTTCAGATCATCGGCAGTGTCGGACGCCTTTTCCCCGGACATTATGTTCTGCAGAGGAGTACGTATGAGCGTAAGCGGTGTCTTGATTTCGTGGATGACATTGGAGAAAAAGGACATTTTCTCTGCCAGCATTTCTTTCTCCCGCTGCTGTTCCAGTTCTTCCTGGGCCTTTCTGTGCCTGTCCTCCTGTCTTTTCAGGACAATGCCGATGGATGCGGCCGTAATCATCAGGATGATGCCGGCCAGTGTTGCCAATCCGGCCGCCGATTGCCAGAACGGGGGTCTGACTTCCATCCTTATGTCTTGATGTGCAGATACTTGCTCGCCCGAAGGCTCCACGACGGTGATGCGGAACGTATATTTCCCGGCGGGGATGTTGTAATAAAAGACACTCATGTCCGAAGATATGTCCCGCCAGTCAGGGTCATACCCGTCCAGCTTGCATAAAATCCTGTCGCTCTGCAGGACATCCGAGGCGGGAGCCGCGAAATTGAATCCGAATGAATTTTCTCCGGGCTTGAGTTCAATGCTGCGGGCCACGTCAATGTTTTCGCGGATGGCTCCGTCTTCTGACGGAACGACCACATCGTCTCCGATGGCGAAATCGGTTATCGCTACATTCGGTATGCCTCCTTTTGCTTGAAAATCAGCAGGATTGAACATTATGAAGCCGTCCGTGGAACCGAACAGGAGGCGTCCGTCAATGAGCGTGATTCCGGACTTGTTCAGGAAATCATCCACCAGCCCCGATCTCTTGTTGAAAACCTTGATGGAGCCGTTCTTCTCATTGTATCGCACAAGTCCCTTGTCGGAACTGAGCCAGAGATTGCCGAAATCATCCGGCCTGGCAGCGAAGAAAACTTCGGTCGGCAGGTTTTCGATGTTTTCCCGGTTGTAGGCGCGGAACTGCCCGGTGCGTCTGTCATATTTGTAGAAACCGGTATTGAAACCGATGGCCCAGAGGTCGCCGTTTTTGTCCAGACAGACGGAAGAAACCATATCCGGGATGCTGTTTCCGTGCCAATGCCCTGTTACGGTATTATTGAACTGGTCGTATGCGAGCACGCCTTGGCTGTATGAAGCCACCCAGATGGTGCCGTCGCCGTCTTCCGCCATATATTCGATGGCGCGGTCGCCCAGACATTCCACCTTTCTGAATTTGTCCGCCGCCGGGTCGTATGCCATCACTCCCACCGAGGTGCAGAGGAAGATTTTTCCGTCGGACGATTTGAAGATGCGCAGTACCCTGTTGTCGATGTCGACGTCCGATACCGTGAAATGCGGATATGACTTGACGTTTTCCGTCCTGATGTCCAGCCTGCAAATGCCTTTGTGATAGCCTATCCAGAGGTTGTCGCCGTCGATGCAAAGTGCGTTCAGCGTCTCTGGCAGTCCTTTTATGTTTTTGCGTGCCAATGCCCCTGTTCCCGGGTCCAATGTCATCAGCCCATTCCCTTTAGAGGCGACCCATACGATGCCGTTCCTGTCCTGGGCGAAGCCGCAGATAGAACTGCCTTCAAGCGGTTCGCCGTCGGTGGTCTTGTAGAATTTCTTGAATATGTCCTGGCTGGGGCTGTGATAATCAATACCTTGCGTGGTCGTCCCGATGAACAGGCTTCCGTCGGAGGTCTGGATTGCCGTCGTGGTATAGTCGTCTGACAACGAGAATTTGTCGGCATTGTCGTGCTTCAATGTTGAACAGGTGCCGTTTTCCACCGAGTATTTCACCACGCCGGATGATGTCGCCAGCCACAGGATGCCGTCGTTTTCCGACAGATATACCGGCCTGGAATCGGCGGGCAATGTCACCAGGACGCTGACTTCCCCCGTCCTCAGGTCCAGCCGGCAAAGGCCATGTCGCTTGCTTGCTATGAACATCTGGTTGCTGTAACTCGGATTCAGCACTATTCCCTCGATGTCATCCTTCTCGAAATAGCCTGCCTTGCCTGAAGTTGCGAGCCTCTCCATATTGAAGTCGCTTGTGATTCTGTAAAGGTTGTCGCAATATACGGCCACGTGCATCTTGTCGTTCCGGTCAATGACTATCCTGTAGATGTCCCGGACCAGTTTTCCCTCGGGGTTTTTCAAGTCAATCTTGCTGACGGCATCGGTTTTAGGGTCATAACTGAACAGTCCCTGCGCTCTGGACCCGATCCATGAAATGCCTTTCGAATCATTGTGTATGCTATAGATCCTGTCGTCCAGCAATTCAGCCTGCAACGGCTGCCGGAAGGAGTCCTTGCGGTAATCGTAAATGACTATCCCGTTGTCAGTTCCGATAAGGACATTTCCTGCGGAATCTTCTGCAAGAACATTGATATAGTCGGATTTTACGCCCAGATCTTGCCGTCCGTAGTTCTTGATGCGCGTGCCGTCATATCTGTTGAGGCCTTTGTATGTCCCTATCCACACATATCCTCGGCTGTCCTGCATGACACATTTTACGGAGTTGTAGGATAATCCGTTCCGTGATGTGACTTGCGTGAACCTGCATGGTGATTCTTCATGTAATCCGGCATTGGCAGAGGGAACATGGGTACACAGGGCCAGAACTGTGAAGGTTATTGTTAAGCGCATTAAATATTTCATGTGTCGAATTTATGAAAAAATCCAAAAAGTTGTGCAATAATTCGTTATTTTTGGAATATTGTGGCTTTTCAATCACTTGTAAACCAACGCTTATGAAGAAGATTTTCGCCATTGTCGCATTGATGTCGATGAGTTTCCTGCATCTGGAAGCGCAGACTTTCATGGTCAATGCCATTGTTCCGAAAGAACGGTCGAAGTGCAATATCTGCAAATCCAATGAGAGCGCCTTCGTCCTTGGAGGATATGAAGTCAAGGGCGGTTTTACGCTGGGCTCCCCGTCGGGCGGACTTGTTGCGGACAATGTCTCCGGAAAGGCTGTGTTCAACATCAAGGGCGCTTACAGCAAGATTACGTTCCTGGTCGGTCCGTCCTTCGGCGCGATGAGCTCGAAAAGCAATTCGATCGTAACTTTTTCCGCAGACGGCAAGAGGCTTCTCGATGAAGTGGTTTTCGCTTATGATTCCCCCAAGTTCTATACCTTCGATGTCACCGGGGTCAATGAATTGGTGTTCACCGTTCCGCGTGGAGGTCTGGACATCTCTTTCGGAAACGTCAGGCTCTGGAAGGCGGGGGTCGCAGTTTCCAACCCGAACACCATTCTTGCAGGTGTTCCGAAAGGCACTGTGGACCTCATGAAAACCAATCAGTTTTATACGTACAGGGAAGGTTTCGTAAAACCGGTTCTGGGGGACAGGTACCAGGGCAAGATGACTCAGGAAAAGACCATCAGCATTAATCGTAAGGACTATGATTCAGGCCTGCAATTTTCTGTGAGCCAGGCGCTTGCCGGAACCGAGTACGGAACTGCCGGTTTCTGGCTGGACAAGCGTTATGACAAGGTCTCGTTCATCGTAGGGCCGCGTGACAACCAGAGTTCCAATTCCAGTGCATGGCTTGTTGTGAAAGCCGACAGGAAGACAATATATGAGGGGATGGTCAAGCAGACCGATCTGGCAAAGCAGATTGTGCTGGACGTGAAAGGGGCTGAGCAGCTGTTGCTTACATGTGAGTATAGAAATAGTGATTTCCTTGGCGGCATTACCTATGGAGTGGTGGACATCAAGGCTTATCCTGCCGGTGCAAGCGTTCCGGCTGAAGGGCTCATCAATCCGAACAAGGAATGGATTTCCAAACTGCCTGACGTGTGTCCTCTCATGTCCAGCATCAAGCCGTATTCGGTACGAGGCGTAAGCGCTGCCAACAATACGCTGTTCGTCGGTGAATCTCGTCATTACACCTTCTCGATGGGCGGAGAACGTTATTGGGAAGGACTTCTTCTCACTACCGGCAATACGTTGCTGGGAGACAGGATTGCTTCTTATGCTGAGTTCGACCTTGCCGGAGAATATGACTGGATAAGCTTCGATGCGGCAAGTTTGAGCAAGAATCACGTGATGGATGACGACAATCTCCGGATTTATGCCGACCAGCAGCTGGTTTTCGACAAGACCATTTATTGCACCTGGCCTAACCAGCATTACGAAGTTCCTGTGAACAAATGCCGTACGCTCCGTTTCGAGAAGATGGGCAACGGCAAGAACAAGCAGACAATCATCGGATTAGGTGACATCATCCTCTATCGCGGCAATCCTGTCCCGAACACCATATTTGAACATGATGTTCCGGACTGTCCTTATCAGACCGACTTGATAGACCTTTGCGGGAAGCCGTATTTCCACTTTGTCGGAAGATATGTCAGCGATTTGACCGGATTCAGCATGGACGACTGTTTCCATGACGGCAGCACCATCACCAAGTACTTCCGGATGAAGGACGGAAGTCAGATAAACAAAGGCTTCATGCTGGAGACCAATATCCCGTTGGGCCTTGAAAATGTGACTGTCATGGACGTCGTATTCATGGCATTGACAGGAGTCGGCGCATCCGTAAGCGGTTCCGATGTCTCGGCTTATACGGGTGTCTCGGCAGGCGCTTCCGGTACGCCTACGGCAAGTATCTTCCTGCTTCTGGAAGACAAGGACAGCAAGCAGGCTTCCGCAGCTGCATTCAATCCGTACGGTGAATATGAAAGCTGCACCTTCACGGTCGCCAACAAGCTGGAATATGTGGATGAGTTCGACGATGTGTTCCAGAACCGCAGCGAAGAAGCATTGCGCAACCCTGTGAAGCTCAATGTCTTCGCGGATCGTGTCCTAGTGGGCGAGTATTGGCTGGACAACAAAATGGAGCCGCTCACGGTCACCGTTCCCATCTTCAAGTGCCATCAGCTGATGTTCTGGCTGGAATGTGGCGACAAACGCTCGGGTCAATATGTGTTCTACGACCTGAAGCTCAGCAAGGAGTCTTGCAACATCGCGATACCGACGGAATATACACCGGCCAAGGTCGCGGACACAGCTGAAAAATCTTCCGAATCAGCCTCCGGAAACACCACAGAGAAAAAGGAGAAGCGCAAAGGCTCTTTCCTTAAAAATGCCCTCAAAGAATGGTGGGGCCAATGATATTCGACATCGCGCTGCTGATTTTTGACGGATTCTTAGTATATTTGACAATTGTTTGATTGGCTTCGGCGTTTTTTGGAATGTTGTTTGCTGAAACGTTCGGAGTGTGATTATTTTTAATAAACGAAATTGTTATGGAAACAGATCCGATTATGGAGCGTCGCGAGCGTGAAGCCAAACTCGCGAAAGAAAAAAGCTTGAAGACCACGATGTTTATACTTATCGGCGTAGTTGTAGCTTTGGTTGCAATACTCGTATATGTCTGGAGCCAGAAATCCACGTTGATAGGTGAACTTGAGGATGAAAAGCGTGACCTTACCGAGCAGATGGAAAATCTGCAGAGCGATTACGCATCACTTTCTTCTGACTATGATTCCATCAATTCGCAGCTCGATACCTCACGTGCCGAGGTTGCGAACCTTATAGAAAGGATAAAGAAGACGGATGCCACCAACAGGGCGAAGATGCGTCAGTACGAGAAGGAACTCGGAACATTGAGAAGCATCATGCGTAATTACATTGTTCAGATTGATTCTCTCAACACATTGAACCACAAGCTGACAGCTGATGCTGCCGCTGCCCGTAGAGAGGCTGCCGCAAGCAAGGCCGAGAACGCGCAGCTTTCGCGTCAGGTCGAGGACCTTTCAGGCCAGGTTGCTGCAGGTGCGGTGATGAAGGCCAGAGGACTACGCATTGAGGCATACAACTCTTCCGACAAGATTACTGACAGAAGCAGCCGCGTAGTGAGACTCCTTACGTCGCTCAGCCTCGTGGAAAATGACCTTGCACCTAAAGGACAAGTAAGAGTGTATATCCGTGTGAAAGATCCAGACGGAATCATTCTCACCAACTCGAACCGCACCTCATTTACCTACAACGGCGAGACAATGGTCGCTTCGGCTTCCAGACTTGTAGACTACGAGGGCAAGGAAGTGGACCTCAGCATCTATCTGAACGATATCCCTGGTTACCAGAAGGGTATCTACACCGTTGAGGCGTACACGGAGCAGGCCAAGCTCGGTTCGGCAGAATTGATGCTCCGCTAATTGTAAAGCTTTGATTTACATACATATCCCATTCTGCAGAAGTTTCTGCACTTATTGCAGTTTCTATTCCGAAGCGATTCCAGTATGCAAGGGACGGAAACAGGAGGATGGTGAGTCCGAAAGGTTCTGCCGCTATGCGGAAGCTGTGGTTTCAGAGGCGGCGGCGCGTGCGGAAGAAATCCGTGCGACAATGCCGGAGGACTGCTTCTCGCAGAAAGTGGATACATTATATATAGGAGGAGGCACCCCGTCGGTGCTTCCTTCTCATGTTTTGTCCGATATCGTGACCGGCGTGAACAATGCAGTATCCGGCAGCCCGCGTCATGATTATTCTGAATTCACGATGGAAGTCAATCCCGAAGACATTGTCGAAAAGGGTGATGACTACGTGAAATCTTTGCTGGACCTTGGAGTCAACCGTATCAGCATGGGAGTGCAGTCTTTCGATGACGATGTCCTCCGCTGGATGAACCGCAGGCATGATGCGGAACATGCAGAACAGGCATATTGGATGCTCCGCTCAAACGGCTTCCGGAACATCAGCATTGACCTTATTTATGGTGTCGGCGGGTTGACCGACGAGGTCTGGGAGGCGACGGTTCATAAGGCTATCGGCTTGAGTCCCAGTCATATATCGGCGTATCAGCTCTCGATAGAGGAGGGAAGTGCATTGGCAATGCTGGCGGATTCGGGAAAATATCAGGAAGCATCGGAAGAGACTTGCAGACGCCAGTACGAGACGCTTTGCAGCCTTCTGACGGAGGCCGGCTATCACCATTATGAGGTGTCGAACTTCGCATACCCGGGTTTCGAGGCGCGTCACAACTCCGCATATTGGCGCCGTGTGCCGTACGTAGGACTCGGTGCAGGAGCGCATTCCGCACTCGCCGGTCCTGACGGGAAGGTCAATGTCCGCAAGTGGAACTCGGAGTCGGAAAGCTGTTATGTCGCTGAAAAAGAAATTCTTACGGAGGAAAACATGTTGATGGAGACGGTGATGCTCGGGTTGAGGACCGATACGGGTGTCGACCCTGCGTGCCTTCCTCATGCGCCTATGTCAATGCTTTTGGATGAAGGAGCATTGGAATGGACCCGGGAAGGGAACCTGAGGATTCCGGAGGACCATTTTTTCGTATCGGATGAAATAATCAGAGAACTTGTTTGACATCTTCACGGGAGGAACGTTATGGAAAATATCTACGCAGAAAGAATCGGAGCAATCCGCAATCTCATGAAAGAAAGAGGCCTTGACGCCATGGTTATCAGCGGCTCTGACCCTCACAGCAGCGAATATCCGGCTTCACGCTGGAAGCAGGTGGAATGGGTGTGCGGCTTCACCGGTGAGGCGGGCGACGTGGTCATTACACTTGACCATGCAGGGCTCTGGACCGATACGAGATATTTCATCCAGGCTGTGGAACAACTCGCCGGAACTGGCGTGGAACTGCACAAGACCAGGATTCCGGGAGAAATACGTATTCCGGAATGGCTTGCCGAGGTGGCATTCCCTGACAGGCAGGGCTCCGTTACCATAGCTGTGGACGGCCTTGCGCAGACAGTCGCTTCCGTGGATGCGATACGCGCAGCCTTCCGCCATGTGGGACGACATCCGGACGACGGCATTGACAGGGACAAGAGCTTCCGGATCGTGGATATGCCTGACGTTCTGGAGTTTCTGTGGAACGACAGGCCTTTCGTGCCGTCCACTCCGGTGATTACCCTGGGCGAAGACATAACTGGAGAATCCCGCAATTCGCGCATTGAATGGCTGCGTTATTTTATTGATGGCAAGGACTGTGATGCCATTCTGATTACGGCATTGGACGAAATAGCGTGGCTCCTGAACGTCAGAGCTTCCGACGTGGAATATAATCCTGTCGTGATTTCCTATCTTCTCGTGACTTTGGACAAGGTGGAGTGGTATGTGAAGAAGAATTATGGCGCTTCAGCCGACCCTGAGACGCGGTCAAGCTTCGCCGAACTGGAAGCTGACGGCATAACGCTGCTGCCTTATGACGATATCGGTCTGCTGTTCAATGACATGGCGGAGGACGGACTGAGGCGTATCTATGTGGATCCTTCGACATTGAACTATCACCTGGCCTCGCTGGCGGAGACTTTGCGCGGGAAAATCAAGGTCGTGACCGGGAAATCTCCTGTCCCTCTCCGGAAGGCGGTGAAAAACGAGGTGGAAATCGCCGGAATGAAGGAAGCGCACATGGAAGACGGGCTTGCCATGGAGAAATTCCTCTACTGGCTGGACATGGAAATGACATCAGGAAACATTGTCACTGAATGGGATGCGGCCATGAAGCTGGATTCGCTCCGGTCCGGGATACAGGGCGCCCGCGGGAACAGTTTCCAGACGATATCAGCGTACGGACCGGGCGCGGCACTTCCGCATTATGTCACTCCTCGCGAGGGGTCCCGAGTTCTTGAACCTCACGGACTTTATCTCTGTGATTCCGGCGGACAATACCTGTTCGGCACTACGGATATCACGCGCACCGTTCCGCTCGGACCTTGCACGGAGCTGGAAAAAGAGGACTATACTCTGGTGCTGAAAGGCCATATCGGCCTTGCTTCCGCCATTTTCCCTGCCGGCACATCAGGCTGTCAGATAGATTATGCGGCACGTGGACCGCTCTGGAAATACGAGCGAGATTTCGGGCACGGCACAGGACACGGAATAGGCTTTTTCCTGAATGTCCATGAAGGCCCTCAGGAAATCAGGCACAATTTCAATTCCCAGCCGCTTCTCCCGGGGATGATAACGTCCGATGAACCGGGTATTTACAGGGAAGGTATGCACGGCGTCAGACACGAGAGCCTGCTCCTCTGCGTGGATGCCGGTTCCAATGAATTCGGTTCTTGGCTGTGTTTCGAGAACTTGACGCTCTGCCACATCGATACTTCGGCAGTGGTCCGCGACCTGCTCACAGATGAAGAGACTGCCTGGCTCAATGCTTATAACGAGCACGTTTACAGGACCTTGTCTCCTCGTCTGCCATATAATGTCGCGCAATGGTTGCGTGGACGCACCTTGCCGGTGTAAAAAATCACAAAAAGAGTTTCTGTTTCAGGGCACGGATGCCGTAGAGGACGATTCTGTCGAACGGGATGCTTCCGGAGACATATTTCAGCCCCGAGGCGATGAGCCCTGCAGCAGAGTACGACTCGCGCACGTCATCCCATCTTTCCAGCACCTCCTTGCCCTTCAGTTCGACGCGGCCGGACACTTTCCTGCGTGCCGCATCCAGTTCCTCGATGTTCCTGATATCGGTGTACTTCATCGCGCACCTCCTTCTTCATCGAAGAACAAATTTATGAACATGCGTACGAAACCATTGAGAAACAGCTTCTTGCGCAGCAGGAACAATATGCCCATAATCAGCAGGAACACGCCTGCGACAATGAACGCCCCCGCTGCATAGCTTCCGACAAGGTCGCCCAGCAACAGGACGCCGCCGAAAGCCGCAGCCATCAGCACAATGCTTCCGAGGCTGAGGAAAAGCGTCGCCAGAAGTATCTGGTTCAATGTTATCGAGAGTCCTTTCGCAGTCCTCAGCTTGACTTCGTCCACTTTCAGGTCAATGTATTCCGCGGCACTTTTCGCGAAATCTTCTGCTGGTCTTGTGAATCGGCTGTCCATCAGGCCTCCTCGAACTGGTCATCGATATCTTCTTCCTTGGCAAGCGCCCTTTCTAGCCTGTCCAGCTGGTCCAGCAGCTTGGCTCTTGCTTCTTCCTTCATTTCGCTGCCCTCTTCACGGATTATCTCTTTGAGGTCATCAAGGTCCTGCTTCATCTTTGCAGCCTTGTTTTTTGCGTAAGCGTATGCTTCAGAGGCCTTTTCTTTGGCCATGTCATATCCGTCCTGTGCGGCTTCCTTTATTTTGCGGCGTGTGACTTCTCCCTTTTCCGGCGCGAAAAGAATACCGAGCGTTGCTCCTATTGCAGCTCCTGCAATGAAGGTTATCAATGAATCATTTCTCATTTTTAGTGTCAATGCGGTTTTATCGGAAGACCGTAACGGTCATGCCGTCACCGCATTCCGTGTAAAGATAGCAAATTTCCGGCAAAAAAATACAGGCGGACAACTTACGCTGACCGCCTGCAATATCTTATTTCCCCGGATTACGCTGCCAGAATACCGTTGGCGTGGAGGAATGCGTTGACTGCTACTGTGGTGAACATCACCCAGATGATTGTAGCTACGATGATGCCGAATACCTTGAGTCTCTTCATCCAAACCTGGTTGTCCCAGCCCACGGTCTGGAACATGCTCCAGAAGCCATGGCAGAGGTGGAACCATACTGCGCAGAACCATGCGATGTAGATGATCAGTACCCAGATGCTTCCGAAGGTCTGCTCGAGAAGCATGTAAGGGTTCTCAGCTTCGCTTCCGCAGAATTCGAGGAGCTGCATCTTGGCCCAGAAGTGTGTGAGGTGGAAGAACAGGATACCGAGAATGATGATTCCGAGTACGAACATGTTCTTTGCCGACCATGAATCAGCCTTGGCCTTGCTCGCTACCTCGTAACGCTTGTAGCCGCCACGTGCCTTTACGTTGTACCATGTGAGGTAGCATCCGTAGATGATGTGCACGATGATGCCGAGTGCAAGAACAGGCACCATAATGGTTACGATTGGCAGTGCCATGAAATCGCATCCAAGCTGGAAGAGACCGTCATAAGCGTCCCAGCCACCTGTGAATGAATCGATTACTGAAAAGAAATTGATAGTACCATGCAGCAGGAGGAACACTACAAGGAATGCTCCGCTGACAGCCTGGATGAACTTTCTCCCGATGGAGTAGTGGAATGCGTTCGCCATTAGTTAAGAAGCTGTTTAAATTTTTTTACTTCGAGATTTCCGGCACTCTGACTGGTCAGCTGAGCCTCCATCTCCTGATTGCGTAGGCAAAGATAGGGCGTTTCTTGCAAGTTTCATAATATTTCGATAAATTTGTTTCCTGAAGATTCCTTTTGAATAAATCATTGATAATTATGTACAAGAGAGTTTTGTTGAAATTAAGCGGTGAAAGTCTTGGCGGTCACGAGGGTAAAGGCCTTGATACTGCGAGCCTTCAGGCTTATGCGGAGGAGATTGCGGCAGCGGCGAAGGCCGGTCTGCAGATTGCCATCGTGAACGGAGGCGGAAATATTTTCCGCGGACTCCAGGGCGTAGGAAAAGGGTTTGACCGTGTGGACGGGGATAAGATGGGCATGCTTGCGACCGTCATCAATTCTCTCGCATTGTCAATGTTCATCAAGGAGCAGGGCGTGAATGCGCAGGTGTTTACGGCTACTCCGATGGAACCGGTTGCCAAATATTATATGAGGGATGATGCCGTGAAGGTGATGGAAGAGGGAGGAGTCGCCCTCATTGCCGGAGGCACCGGAAATCCTTTCTTCACGACTGATTCGGGGGCTGCCCTGCGCGCGCTTGAAATCGGAGCGGATGCGCTCCTGAAGGGAACCCGCGTGGATGGCGTCTATACTGCTGACCCTGAGAAGGATCCGAAGGCCGTGAAATATGATGAACTCACATTCGACCAGGCCATCAGCGGACATCTGAAGGTCATGGACCAGACCGCATTCGCACTCTGCAGCGAAGGCAATATGCCTATCATTGTCTTCGATATGAATTGCAAAGGTAACCTTACCCGTCTCCTGAATGGGGAGAAAGTAGGTACACTCGTACACGTATAATCTTAATAATCAATACTATGCTACCAAAAGTAAATGAGATTGTCACTGCTGCTGACAAGAAAATGAAAGAGGCTGTGAACTTCCTTGAAGAAGATCTCAAGACATATCGCGTGGGCAAGGCGAACCCATCTATCCTCAATAATGTCGTAGTGGACTATTATGGTTCTGCTACTCCGGTTCCACAGGTCGCTTCCGTAACTGCTCCTGATGCCAAGACTATCCTTATCCAGCCTTGGGAGAAGAGCATGATCCAGAAAATCGAGAAGGCCATCATGGATGCCAATATCGGACTTACTCCGCAGAACAACGGCGAGCAGATCCGTTGCAACATTCCGCCGCTTACCGAGGAGCGCAGAAAGGAACTCATCAAGAAAGCCAGGACTGCCGGTGAGAATTCCAAGGTCGTTGTCCGCAATGCGCGTCGTGACGCTGTGGATCTCCTGAAGAAGGCTCAGAAGAATGACGGTCTTCCTGAGGATGCACAGAAGGAAGGCGAGGACGAGGTGCAGAAGGTTACTGACAAGAATGTCAAGGAAATCGACGCTCTCATCGCTGCCAAGGAAAAAGATATCATGACGGTATAGTTTTTTTGTTTCCGAATAACTATATTTGCTCCTGTTATGATTGGACAGACACGATATTATTACTTCTATTATTACTTTTATCAGAAATGATGAAAGTCCGGGAGGCGTGTCATAGAGTTTGAATCGAATATAGGTAAATGATATTCAGGCTGCCCGGATGTGTTCGGGCAGCCTTTTTTGCATTTGTATGCGAAGAATCGGCAAGTCGGATACTTGCCAAAATATAAAACGGACAATGATTATAAAACCTGCAATGCGGACGCAAGCCGTCCGCGAGTACTATTTCTCCAGGAAATTGAAGGAGATAGGGAGGATGAACCAGGAACGCGAAAGAACCGGTCATCCCGCTGTGATCAATCTTGGAATCGGAGCCCCGGACGGGATGCCGCCTGCCGCTGCCATTGATGAATTATGCCGCACGGCGGCTGAACCCGGAAACCATGCTTATCAGAGCTATGTGGGCATTCCTGCATTGCGTAAAGCATTCGCTGACTGGTATTTGCGGTATTATGGAGTGGTGCTGGATCCTGATTGTGAGATTCAGCCGCTGTTCGGATCCAAGGAGGGCATCCTCCTGATCAGCCTTGCTTTCGTCGATCCCGGCGACAAGGTTCTGGTGCCCGACCCGGGCTATCCGACTTACACTTCGGCGTCAATGCTCGCGGGCGCTGACATTGTCAAGTATGATTTGAAGGCCGAAAACGGCTGGCTGCCGGATTTCGATGTTCTGGAGTCAATGGACCTCTCCGGCGTCAAGATAATGTGGACCAATTATCCGAACATGCCGACCGGCGCGAAGGCGACACCGGAACTCTACGGCAGGATCGTGGACTTCGGGAAGCGGCATAACATATTGATTGTCAATGACAACCCATATAGTTTCATTCTCAATGATTCGCCGTTGTCCATATTGGCGTCCGAAGGGGCGAAAGATTGCTGCATGGAACTGAATTCACTTTCCAAGGCCCATAACATGTCGGGATGGCGCATCGGTATGCTTGCCGGAAACAGGGAACTGGTTTCGGAGGTGCTGAAAGTGAAGAGCCAGATGGATTCCGGAATGTTCAAGCCGATGCAGCTGGCTGCAGTACAGGCACTTGCCCAGGGCCCTGAATGGTTCCGTGAACTAAATGCCGGATATGCTGAACGTAAAGTGGCGGCCGGACGGATTTTCGACTTGTTGGGAGTGGAATACGACCATGATTCCAGCGGACTTTTCCTGTGGGGACATGTGCGTGGGGACAATGCTTTCCTTACGGGCGACGGTTCTGCGAGTCTGGGTGAAAGGCTCTCTGACAGACTGCTTTACGATGCCGGTGTGTTTATAACTCCGGGCTTTATTTTCGGAGAGAACGGAAGAGATTATGTGCGGATATCGCTTTGCGCGAAGACCGAAGTCCTTGCGGAAGCGGAGAACCGGATAAAGGACTTGTAAATAATGAAAAATATCAGTAATATGGCGAATGACGGACAAATGGAAAAAGCCTTGAAAAAGCCTGTGGTGGCAGTCGTGGGACTCGGTCTTATCGGCGGCTCCATGGCTATAGACCTGAAAAGACGCGGCTTCACCGACCATGTGATCGGAGTCGAAAATGACAAGGTCAATGCTGCCGCGGCAGAGAAAATAGGTCTGGCGGATGAGGTGGTGCCGCTGGAAGATGCTGTGAAACAGGCAGATATAATAATCATTGCGGTTCCTGTAGGGGCGGCGGTGAAGATGCTTCCTGAAATCCTTGACATGTTCAAGGAAACCGGAGGCGGCGACAAGATAGTCATTGACACCTGCTCTACCAAGGGTCAGATTGTCAGGAGTGTACATTATCATCCGCTGAGGGCACGTTACGTGGCGACTCATCCGATGGCCGGAACGGAATATTCCGGACCTTGGGCGGCGATGCCTGGTCTTTTTGACGGAAGAGCATGTATCTTTGCAAATAGCGAGGAATCGGATCCGAAGGCGGTTGCGACAATAGAGAACTTGTATGGAGCCCTGAATATGCGGCCCATATACATGAATGCGGACAGCCACGATGTGCATACGGCGTATGTCTCTCATATATCGCATGTTACATCCTTCGCCCTGGCTTTGACGGTCCTGGACAAGGAGAAGGACGAGAAGCATATTTTCGATCTGGCATCAGGCGGATTCTCTTCCACGGTGCGTCTGGCGAAGAGCAATGCTGACATGTGGGTGCCGATCTTGTCCCAGAACAGGGACAATGTCCTGCAGGTCATTGATACCTACATTGACAAGATGCGGGAGTTCCGCGATGCGATTGCCGATTACGACCAGGACCGCATCCGCGGGCTGATAAACGACGCGAACAGAATAAAGAAGATTATAAGATAATACATTGATAATTATGGAAACTAAACTAGATATTCTACCGGTGGAGAAATGGGGACTTTTCCCCGAGGGGCAGCGCCCGCTGCTCATTGCCGGACCATGCAGCGCTGAATCGGAAGTACAGGTGATGCAGACCGCGCGCGGACTTAAAGCGGCCGGGGTCAATGTCTTCCGTGCCGGAATTTGGAAACCGCGTACCCATCCGAACAATTTCGAGGGAATCGGAACTCCAGGCCTGAAATGGCTCCAGAGGGTCAAGAATGAGCTTGGAATGAAAGTGGCTACCGAGGTCGCCAGCGAGAAACATATCTTCGACTGCCTGAAATTCGGAGTGGATATGGTATGGATCGGCGCGAGGACTACCGCGAATCCGTTCCTCGTGCAGGAAATCGCTGATGCATTGAAAGATACGGATATTCCGGTGTTGGTGAAAAATCCGGTGAACCCTGACATTGACCTTTGGATAGGGGCATTGGAACGGCTGAACCAGGCGGGAATCAGGAAGCTTGGAGTGATTCACCGCGGCTTTTCCACCAGTGAGAAGATCCAGTACCGCAACCTTCCGGGCTGGCAGCTGGCGGTGGAGATGCGTACCCGGTATCCGGAGATGCCTTTCTTCGCTGACCCGAGCCACATGGGAGGTTCGAGAAAGTATCTCAATGAATTGTCACAGAGAGCATTGGACCTTGGTCTTGATGGCCTGATGATAGAATCGCATTGCGATCCTTCCTGTGCGATGAGTGATGCCGGCCAGCAGGTTACGCCGGAGGATTTCGCGAAATTGATAGGTGGCCTGAAGGTGAGGGAAGCGGATTCTGACAGTCCGGAATACAAGGAAAACATTGACCAGCTCAGGGCTCAGATTGATATCATCGACGAGAATCTGCTGTACATCCTCAGTACCCGTATGAATGTCAGCCGCAGTATCGGCCGCTATAAGAAAGAACACAATATCGCCATTCTGCAGACGTCCAGATGGGATGCAGTGCTGTCACAGATGATAGAAAAAGCTAAAGAATATGGTCTGTCGGCGGAGTTCGTCTCGACGGTCTTCAATGCAATCCATGAAGAGTCGGTGCAGGAGCAGAACAAGATTCTATCTGAAGGAGTCCAAAGCTCCGAGTAGTGTCTTCTCGAACACTTCCTTCTCGTGATCTGACAGGAAATCTACTTCAATCGGTGTCTGGAACATCTTCTTCTGAAGAGTTTCAGGCATTTTTTTGTAGTTCCTCAGCCTCTGGCTGTCTTTCTCCGTGGTAGCGATGAGTGCAGTCGGCCATTTGTTGGTCGCGCCCGTTATCCTGCTGATATCCAATGCCGTATATTTGTGGTGGTCATTGAATTTGAAATGCTTGACGATGTCGTAGGAGTCGCTGAGATACCTTCTGAGCGGTGTGTCGGAAGCGATGCCGGACACCAGAATCAGTTTATGTGAATAGATATATCTCTTGTCCTCGTTTTCGAAAACCGGCTCCAGCGGGCAGTAGTTGATGGTCGTGAAAAGCACGGTCATCTTCTTTCCGTTGCTTGCCGTGCCCTGACAGGTCTCCAGGTCGTAACCGGTGATTCCCAATGACTTGACCCACTCTACCTTTTCCCAGTTTTCCATGAAGGTCGGGCATTTCGACACGATGATGATGTTCGCGTGGAGCAGTCTTTCCGGTAAATCTCTCAGGCGCCCGAACGGAAGCAGGCAGTCATTGCAGGGAGGGCGATTGTAATCCACCAGGACAATGTTGAATGATGCTTGCAGGGAGCGGTACTGAAAAGCGTCGTCCAAGACGATGAGGTCGGGTGTCTGAAGGTCTTTGTGGACACATTTCCTGGCCTTTTTCAGCGTGGCCAATTTTTCCGGATGCAGAAGGAAATCGCAGCCCTCGACCCTCGTACGGTCCACAGCAACAGTGATTTCCGGGAATTTTCTTTTTATCTGGAGAGGCTCGTCGCCCGCGAATGCGGCAGAGTCATCTGTAAGAATCTGCTGGAATCCGCTGCTCTTGCGCTTGTGGCCTCTGGACAATACAGCAATGTGTTTGTCCTTCCATTTTTCGCTTGAAAGCAGAGTCCGGAGAATCATTTCCGTATGCGGTGTCTTTCCTGTTCCGCCTGCTGCAATGTTCCCCACGCAGATGGTGGGAGCCTTGCAGGTATGCACCTTGAACACCCCATGATCGTACAGGGCGTGCCTTATTTTCAAGGTCAAATAATATGGTGCTAAAATTACTCTTTCAAGCATAACGCGCAAATATAGTGAAAATATGCTGAAAAGCTAGAATTATTTGCGTTTTACACTCCGTAAACGCTGGAAGTTTCGTTTAGCGGACAATTTCCCCACCTTTCTGAAATATAATCCAGCAATGCGTCCACCTCTTCAGCCGTCGGAGCCGTCACCAGTTTCACCCTGGTCTCCTTGAAGTCCGGCAGACCCTTGAAGTAGCAGGCTAGGTGTCTTCTCATCTCCAATATCCCCGTAACAGGTCCTTTCAATGCGGTAGAGAGCGAGAGATGCCACTTGGCCAGGGCGACACGGTCATTGACACTCATTGGCGCAGCCTCCTCTCCGGTCTGGAGGAAGTGCTTGATTTCGTGGAAGATCCACGGGTGGCCGAACGACGCGCGTCCCACCATTATGCCGTCGACACCGAATCTGTCGAATGCGTCCTTTGCCTTTTGCGCCGAATTTATGTCGCCGTTGCCGATTATCGGGATGTGCATGCGCGGGTTTTCCTTTATCTTTCCGATCAATGTCCAGTCGGCCTCGCCCTTGTACATCTGACATCTGGTGCGCCCGTGCACGGTCAATGCCTTGATGCCTGTATCTTGCAGTCTCTCAGCCAGTTCCACGATTATCTTCGAATCTTCGTCCCATCCGAGCCGCGTCTTCACCGTCACAGGTTTGCGCACTGCTTCGACAATGCTCTTCGTAATCATCACCATCTTGTCCGGCTCGCGCATCATCCCCGAACCGGCGCCTCTGCCCGCAATCTTGCTGACAGGACATCCGAAGTTTATGTCAATGACATCGCATCCGTGTCCTCCGGCAATCTGGTCCGCATTGTCTGCCATTTTGGCGGCTTCCACCATGGCTTCGGGATTGTTTCCGTATATCTGGATTCCTATAGGTGCTTCATCATCAGATGTTTTCATCTTGGCGATTGCCTTGGCGGCGTCGCGGATCAGTCCGTCCGACGGGACGAATTCCGTATAAACCATATCTGCTCCGAACCATTTGCATACGATGCGGAACGACGCGTCAGTGACGTCTTCCATCGGTGCCAGCAGCACCGGTTTTTCTCCAAGGTCAATATCTCCGATTTTCATGGTTGTATTTTATTCCTGTTTCCCGCCTCCGGTAAAATCGTTTTTTATCGGAAAATCACGGAATTCGACTGCAAAAATACAAAAATAGGCTTGAATTTTGCGGCAATGAACCCGGTCAAATTTTACAAAAACATTGATATGAAAGAAATAAAGACGATAGGCGTGCTTACGTCAGGCGGTGATGCGCCAGGTATGAACGCTTGTATCCGTGCGGTGACCAGAAGTGCCATTTACAACGGAATGAAGGTGATAGGTATCTATAGGGGTTACGAGGGCCTTCTGCATGGTGAATTCAAAGAGCTTACTACAGAGAGTGTCAGCAATACCATTCAGCGTGGCGGTACGATTCTCAAGACTGCCCGCAGCAAGGATTTCACGACTCCTGAGGGCAGGAAGCAGGCATATGACAATCTCGTGGCGAACGGAATCGACGCCCTCATCGTCATCGGCGGAAATGGTTCGCTTACAGGAGCCCAGGATCTCGCCCGTGAATATGATTTCCCTGTAATCGGCTTGCCGGGCACCATTGACAATGACCTTTACGGCACAGATTCCACAATCGGTTATGACACGGCTCTCAACACTATCGTGGAGTGCGTGGACAAGCTTCGTGACACCGCCACGTCTCATGACCGCATCTTCTTCGTCGAGGTAATGGGCCGTGATGCCGGTTTCCTGGCTCAGAACAGTGCCATCGCTTCCGGTGCCGAGGCTGCGATCATCCCTGAGGACCAGACGGATGTGGACCAGCTGGAGCAGTTCATCAGCCGTGGATTCCGTAAGAGCAAGAACAGCAGTATCGTAATTGTTTCCGAGAGTCCCAAGGATGGCGGTGCAATGTATTACGCCGACCGTGTCCGCAAGGAGTATCCTCAGTATGATGTCCGCGTGACGATTCTCGGTCATCTCCAGCGTGGCGGTACCCCGAGTGCCTTCGACCGCATCCTTGCCAGCCGTCTCGGCTACGCCAGCATCGAGGCCATCAAGGAGGGTCAGCGCAATGTCATGGTAGGTATCAGCAATGACCAGATTACCTACGTTCCGATCGACCGCGCCGTCAAGAAAGACAAGCCGATCGACCGCGAACTGATCAATGTCCTCGCCGTTTTGTCGATCTAGCGGGCGCGCCCCGGGCGGAGTACTTTGGCGAGCCCCGGGCGGGGTGAAACCTCTGGAGGTTCGCTGCGCTCATCCCGTCAGGCTGTCGCCTGACACCCATTCA
>OHKV01000133.1_pt1 | contig 77803 bp, 59 predicted proteins | sample 1568951 | NCBI WGS metagenome assembly OHKV01 (sample SAMEA3879528, study PRJEB24766) | human gut metagenome | biome: human-associated habitat; feature: feces | place: USA | collected 1985/1987
CTCGAACCCACGACATTCAGAACCACAATCTGACGCTCTAACCAACTGAACTACAGCCACCATGTTATTTGCTTTACTTAGCAGTATTGCTTAGTTCTTTAAAGCGAGTGCAAAGGTACGGGTTTTGTTTTAAACTACCAAATGTTTTGTCAACTTTTTTTAGATAAATCGTGTTTTTATTTGTTTATTAGTGCTATTGTAGGAATAATGTGCTCTATATTGCTAATTATTTCCCATATTCATATCTTTTGATACTGTTCGCTGGTATCAGTGTTGAACGTACCGAAAGTCATAAAAAAAACGTCTAAGACATTGCCTTAGACGTTTTATTGTAATTGGGGCGTAATTTTCTTTTACTCTTTTGGTGTAGAGAGGTTCTTGCAAATTACTTTGCAGGAGCCTGCTGTGCTGGTGCTGCCTGCTGAGCACCTTCAGCTGCTGGTGCTGCCTGCTGCTGGCTTGAGCCGAAACCAGGAGTAGTGTTTGGGTTTGTTGTCTGAGTTTCAGTTGCAGTCTTCTCCATAACGCTTGTACCCTCTGTAGAAACAGGAGCCACGTGAGCGCATACGATGCTGAGAACAACCATTGTGATTGCGAGACCCCATGTTGCTTTCTCTACGAAGTCGGTAGTCTTGCGTACACCTAAGATAGCGTTAGATGATGAGAAGTTTGATGCCAAACCGCCACCCTTTGACTCCTGAATAAGCACAATGCCAATCATGAGCAAAGATGCTATCACGATGAAAATTACGAATAATGTGTAAATCATTTTTCTATTTGTTATTTTTGTTATTTATTATAAGTTTCTTTAAAAATCTTATTTGGTCTGCAAAGTAAGCATTTTTTTTTGGATAATTCAAATTTAAACGCTGAATTATTTCAAGAGCCTTCGAATATCTACCTTGTTTTATGTATATTTTGGCTAAAGTCTCTGTAAAGTAGCCTTCTTCGCTTTCGTTCTCGTCCTTTTTCTCTTCTTCAAGTTCGGGTTTATAGGTGGGTTGATCTTGCAGTTGTATCTTGCCACCATCTTTGTTGATGAAGTCGTCGATGAGTTCCTGACCTTTCAACTGGGGGCTCTGTTCGGAGGTGTCGTCTTCTTCGCTTTCTGTTTTTAGCAGGTATGCGACATAGTCTACAGCAGCATCTGCAGGCGTTGGCTTGCGTTTTGGTTCATTTTGAGGTTCCAGTTCCTGTTCTGGGGCAGAGTCGAGGAAGTTGTCGATAATAGATATAGTGCGGTCGTCGTTGCTTGTTTCTATCTTGTTGGTAGCTTCCTCGCTCGGGTTCTTGAACTCATAGTGTGCACTCTCCACAAGTTGGAACAACATACTTCTGTCTGTCACGTACAATGCAGTTCGACGAAGTTCATCGTCGAACGCACTATCGTGCAGCAGATACATGTTCTTCAACATTAATATTCGTGCCGTCTGATAGTATGGATAGAGCGCAACAATGTTTCGGAGCTCATATAGAGTCTCCTTGCTCATCAGTTCAGGATGGTTTATGAGGCGTACTAAATCCACTTTTTTACGTTTTTACATTATTAATGTTTATATTACCAGTTGGCAACTGTTGCGTTGAATATCTGCTCTGTGATGTCTTTTACCATTTGTGTTACGAGTTCTTCTTGCACCGTGGCAAGACTTTGTGTTGTCTCGTACGATTTTGACGAGGTGAACTGGCGTTCAAAGTCTTCGCTATGGTTTACGTTGTTCGTAAATCGTACGTTGACGGTGATTGAAAGTTCGGTTTGTGCCGACTGTCCACTTGCTGACACTGACTTGTTGCGCTGCGAGTATTGTGTTATCTCACCCTCTATTTTCAGGTCGCCGTTGCGCTTCACCTGACTCAGTTTGGTGTGGCTTGCGAACATGTCCTTCAACTGGTTGTTGAACATCGGTCCCATCGGTCCCCATACATAACTTGAACGGATAGGGAAGTCGGCTATCTGTATTGTCTTTGTCTTTGTATAGTCGATGCTCGCTCCGTTGAACTTGTAGCTTACCTTGCACGCCGAAATTGTTATAGATGCAATCAGTACAAGTGCTATATATATATAATGTGTACGGATTCGTTTCATGTCTTTATTATTTGTCGAGTCCATATTGCTTTATGCGTCTGTAGAGTGTGCGGTCGGAGATGCCCAGCTCCTGCGCAGCCTTCTTACGATTGCCACCATTGCGTTCGAGAGCTTTCTCAACAACCTGACGACCTATGTCGCTGAGGTTTAGGCTCTCGTTGTCATCGTGCTGTGTGCTGCCGTTTTCTCTTATCTCCTCGGCCTCTACATCCTGATACGGACTGAATGTGGCTGGCTGCAGAGCGTGTACCTGCTGGGCAGCTGCGAAATTGTCGAGTGTGCGGTTGTCATCAATCTGTTTGCGCAGATTGGTCATCTCGCGACGCAGGTCGCTCACATTGCCTCTCAGTTCGTACAGAATCTTGTATAGAATCTCGCGTTCGCTCTCGTACGAGTGCGATCCGGTTGGCGTTGTGGTGGCAAGCTGCGTGCTTTCCTTGTCCTGCGGTATGAACTTGCTCAGCGTTTCGGCGTCTATCACGCGTGTTGTGCTGAGTACGGACATCTGCTCAGTGATATTCTTCAGCTGGCGCACGTTGCCCGGCCACTTGTATCTAAGCATTATTGCCTTCGCTTCGTCGGTTAGCGTGATGCGGCTCATGCCATACTTTTCCGCAATCTGCATTGTGAACAGACTGAAGAGTAGAAGAATGTCGTTGCCGCGGTCGCGCAGCGGTGGCATCTGGATTGGTATGGTGTTCAGACGATAGTATAGATCTTCGCGGAAGCGTCCCTCGCTGATTGCTTTGTGCATATTGACGTTAGTGGCAGCAACTATGCGCACGTTGGTCTTCATTATCTTTTGACCGCCAACGCGTATGTATTCGCCCGTTTCGAGCACACGCAACAGGCGTGCCTGCGTTGCCAATGGCAGTTCGCCCACCTCGTCGAGGAAGATTGTGCCTTTGTTTGCAGTGCCGAAGTAACCTTCGCTCTCGCCGATGGCACCGGTGAATGAACCCTTCTCATGTCCGAATAGTTCGCTGTCGATAGTGCCTTCCGGTATTGAACCACAGTTGATGGCGAAGTATTTCTCGTGTTTGCGTGGAGAATTGTCGTGTATCAGTCGCGGTATTATCTCTTTTCCCACACCGCTCTCGCCCACAATGAGCACACTGAGGTCTGTCGATGCCACTTGTTTTGCAACGTCGAGAGCACGGTTCAACGCATCGCAGTTGCCCACGATGTTGTACCGTTGTTTTAATCTTTGCAGTTCAGATGTATCCATTTGGTAACAAAATTACATATTTCTATTAAAATAGATGCAGCTTTATGCGACTTTTTTAGCAACCGATTGTGTTATCGGTTGCCTTGTTGATTGTTGGTGTCGCGTTTCTTCGGAATAGAAAATCTCACCTTCTCGCTTTCATCGCGCTTCTCATGGTAGAGCTTCGGCAGCGGATTGGTAAGTGGTAGCTCGTATTCTTCGCGGTTACGCACGATGTCGATAGCTGCATAGATAGCGTGGCGCAGTGCGTTCTCATCAGCAACGCCAGCTCCAGCATTGGCGAAGTCGGGAGTCAGTGCGGGTGCTGTGCATACGAGTGGGAGTGCTGATATGTAATAGATGCCGTTGCTCTGCATTGTTGTAGAGAATGGTATGTTAGCCTGATCGTCGTACATTGCGAGCGTGCAGTCGAAAGCATCGCATACATTATTGCCGAAGTAATCTTCTGCGGCATATGGTCCGTATGCTGTGATGCCTTCCTCCTCGGCTTTCTTTATAGCTGGCAGTAGTATCTCCTTCTCTTCTGTGCCGTCAGCGCTTGGGTTAAGTGCGAGCACGCCTATACGTGGATTCGACAGACGGAAGTCGCTCTTGAGGCAGTTGTGCAGTTTGCGAATGTTGTTAAGGATATTCTCTTCTGTGATGTTTGCAGGTACATCCTTGATAGCCAAACCATTGGTGGCGAGGGCGATGCGTAGTGATTCGTTTACCATTATCTTCATGCCCTTAGCACCATCACCGATGCAAGTCTCTGCATATTCCTTCAGTCCGTTGTATGTGTAACCAACTTCGTTGGCAGTCATGTTGGAAAGGCATACCGGACAAGCCACGAGCACGTCGTAGAGTTGGCTACGGAAGTCGGTCATTGCCTTGTCGAGAGCTTTGAGAGCCGATTCGCCTGACTCTTTAGTGGGTTGTCCGAGGTCTACTTTCACCTCTTCGTCAAAGCAAGCGAGCAGATTAACGCGTCCATCGACAGCATCTTCAGCCTTGTTGATGATGCTGAAGTTAGCTTGCATATCAAGGGCCTTACGATGATAAGCTGCAATCTTCGGCGAGCCGTAGATGATAGGTGTGCATAACTCAAGCATTTCAGGCTCTGCAAAGGTTTTAAAAATAAGCTCATATCCGATACCATTGGTATCGCCGTGGGTTATTGCCACGCGGATTTTTCTGTCTTCCATTTGTTATTTTGTTTGGGTTGTATTGTATATAGTGCTGCTTCTGTATTGAGTAGCACGTTGCGTTTTTTCGTTCCTGGGGCGTAGACGAAAGCCTCTGCCACTATTGTGGTGTGCTTGTCTATGTGCTTTATTATGTGTTGCACGAACGGACCGCCCATTGCGTCGCCGTGCATCTCCCATAGTCCGCGACGTATGGTTAGTGTGTCTGTGTCGCTTCTGACATCAGTTGTGACGATACTACCTTGCGTTGTCGTCATGTACATATCGTCGGTTTCGCCCTTTATGTTCACCTTCATCACACTGTCGCGGTTTTCCGACGTGTATATACAGATATTTGCCATTGCTGTTGGCGAGTCGTTGGATATCCAAATGAAGTCTTTTCCCTTCTTGCTCGCTCGCATATCTGACGGTATGCGCATATCTATACCGAACATCTGTTGCACTTCTGCTTCCAACTTTGTGTTATGCTTGTGCTCAAGCAGTGTTATGGCGTTCTTTATTTCGTTGCGTTTTAGCAGATTGCGTATGTTGTTGGTTGCATCTTGACTCTGCATTGCATAATGCAGAAGCTTCATCGAAGGTGTACTTACGTGTACAATCATCTGCGGTTCAGCATATACGTTACGCTCGTATTTTACCTTGATTTGTTTCAATTTGTGGTCGATTTCTACTACCACGATGTTGCGAGCGAGTCGTAATGTGGCATTCATAGATGTGCCGATATTTACGTCGAATGCAGGCTCGGGCTGCGGCAGGGCAGTGACCGGCTCTGTTAGTACCTTATATAATATACTATCGCTATCGCCAATGAGCACTACTTCGTATGGTCTGCCACCACTGTCGGGCAGCATAGTCTGCTTGCCTCGAGTGCAGGCCATGAGTGTAAGCGTAGCGAAAAACAGTATTGTATATCGCATGGGGTTATTGTTGTTCGCGGCGTTTGCGCTCCTCTTCAATCTTTTTCGCAGTGCTGAGCAGTCCACATGCAGCGAAGATATCTTGACCTCGACTTGCACGAATCGTGGTGAACACGCCGTGGTTAGTCAGATAGTCGCGGAAATTCTCTATATGGTGGTCATCTGTGCCTTGCAGGTCTACGTTGGGGATAGGGTGGAAGCGAATCAGATTAAATCGACATTCCAGTCCTTCCACGAGTTTCACTATTTCGCGAGCATGTGTTGTGGTATCGTTCACGCCCTTGAACATGATATACTCGAAAGAGAGTCGGCGCTGATGTGTGAAGTCGTAGTTACGCATCAAGTCTACCACCTCTACAATAGACATGCCACGCTCTGCAGGCATCAGCTGCGCACGCTGTTCTGGTATTGGCGAGTGCATACTGATAGCAACTTGACAATCACTCTCGTCGAGGAAGCGTTGCAATTTCTTGCGTATGCCTACGCTGCTCACTGTGATGCGCTTCGGGCTCCAAGCGTAGCCATAGTCGGCTGTCATCACCTGTGTTACCTTCAGTACGTTGTCGAGGTTGTCCATCGGTTCGCCCTGGCCCATAAACACGATGTTCGTAAGCTTCTCGCGTTCGGGCAGCGAGTATATCTGATTGAGAATGTCGGTTGTTGTGAGGTTCTCCTCAAAGCCCTGCTTGCCTGTTTGGCAGAACAGGCAATTCATTTTACAACCCACTTGTGACGAAACGCACAGCGTAGCGCGGTCGTGATCGGGGATGTACACAGTTTCCACATGTTTGCCCGTAGCTGTGGGGAAGAGGTACTTTATTGTTCCGTCCTTCGATACTTGGCAGTCTATCGGCTCCATACATCCAATGGTGTATTCTTCAGCCAGTCGCTCACGATTGGTCTTCGAGATGTTTGTCATCTCGTCAATCGATTTCACGTGTTGTGTGTATAGCCATTTCGCCATCTGTCCGCCAGTGAAGGCTGGCATACCGAGCGATTTTGCTACTTCCTTGAGCTCATAGAGCGACATACCCATGAGCGGTTTCTTTATATCTGCCATATCTGTGTGTACCATTTGTTTGCTATAGTTGTAGTCCTAAGCTACAAAGTTACGCATTTTTTTTGAAAATGGTAGAGAGTATAATGAAAAAAGCGTGTAAAAACATATTGTTTCTACACGCTTTGTTTGGTAGTGGATAGGGGAATCGAACCCCTATGCCAAGATTGAGAATCTTGTATCCTAACCATTAGATGAATCCACCAACAGTATTATTTGCTCAAGAGAACAGCGGAAGCTGGGGGATTCGAACCCCCGGTACGGTTACCCGTACGGCAGTTTAGCAAACTACTGGTTTCAGCCACTCACCCAAACTTCCATACGGTTGAAGTTAACCGGAGCACTGTTTCTCAATTGCGAGTGCAAAGGTATTGGTTTTTATTGTAACCACCAAATGTTTTCAGTACTTTTTTATGATAAAATGCGCATTTTGCTACATTTTTGTAGTTGAGTGCGTTTGATAAGGTCGTTTTGTGACGTTTTTTATTCTTGAATGCGCTTGTAGTAGCGCAGCTTGTTGTTTTGTGGGTAGAACATGTGTGTCAGTTCGGTGAGCAAAAAGTCGGGACGGAATGATATTTCTTCAAAATAAGTTGAGGTTTTGCCGTTACATTCATATATGTTTCCGTCTTTGAACGCCTTTATTGTCTTGTATCCGCTGTATTCTGTACTTAGTTGGTTACGTGTGAGCGGTCTGTCACCATAGTAGATGAACAACCAAATGTCGGCATTAATGGCTTTGCTGATTACCATTTCGGGTGATAGATTCAGCGATCCGCTGTGTGTGTCGTCGGCAAAGATGTAGTCACCACCTGCATCTTTTATCAATTTTGCCATCGAACTATTGCCTCCAGGGCAGTACCATACGCCACTTGTGACGCGTTCGGTGAGTACTTTAGGGTGATTCTTTTGCTTTTTGTTATGTTCGACGATTGTGTTGTAGTTGTGTTCAATAGTAGTAAACAACGAATCAGCGGTATTTTCTTTACCGATTAGCATGGCATAGAAGCGCATCCATTCGGCGCGTCCAAGTGCGGAGGTTTCCATATAGTCGGCACATTCTATAATTGGTGTGCCGATATTTTCGAGTTGTGCATGGCTGCTTCCCTCAAATGGTGATAGGAACATGGCATCGGGTGCTACTGCAATGATGCGCTCGATGGTTGGCGACATACTGTTGCCACAGTTGGTGATTGTTCCTTTTGCTGCACGTTGTAGCACGTCTTGTTGGGTGATGTATGCCAAGTCGCATACGCCTTTAATTGCTTCGCCAGCACCCAAGTCGAATAGTAGTCGGCAGTGTGGTGATGTTGTCACTATTGCCCTACGTATTGGTGTGTATATGACAGTGGCATCTGAGGGTGGAATGACTTTGCCCGAGTCGCTGCGGTTGATTAGGGCATAGCGATGTAGAATTGTGCCACTCTTCCAAGGGTTGCTAAGCTTTACGTCTACGTATCCATCGTGTCGAACTGCGGTTATATGTTCTGCGTATTTGAATGTGATGGTGTCACCATTGTTGTCGTCGTTTATTGTACTCTTTCCGTTACACGATGAGAGCAACAATGAAGTTATATATATATAAGGTATAATACTATATAATATATAATAATGTATAGACCGTTGTGTATTTGTTCGCTTATTCATTCTTGTTGATATTGTAGTATATTTGTTGAGTGATTTTTATGTAAAACAAAAAAGTGAAATGTTCGTTTGAACATTTCACTTTCGTTTGAGGTACCTAGCAGAGTCGAACTGCTCTACACGGTTTTGCAGACCGTTACCTAACCGATCGGCCAAGGTACCAAATGGCTCATTGCTTATTTGCGAGTGCAAAGGTAGGCATTATTATTGTAACCACCAAATGTTTTTGTTTCTTTTTTCTTATTTATCTTATTTTTCCACGTTTTTTTGTGTTTCTTCTTTCGTACGTTTTATGTTTAAGTATCCTTTTTCCTATAATTACTGCATTGTTCGGCGTGGAAAGTATTGTTTTGCTTTTTGTTAAGTTTGTGGTTTTTTATCATTTGCTCTTTCAGTGCACAGCCCTTGCAGCCATAACATCCGCTTTCTGCTTCGCTAATGGCTTTATATGTTCTGTATGCGATGTAGCTGATGGAGATAATAATTATGAGTATAACAGCGATGAGTTGTAACATATATGGGTGTGATAAAGTTAATAGTTAGTCAAATCGTGAAAAACTCGTAAGTTATAGTTTGATAGTGAGAATCGGTACGTACATCTGCGATGAGTATCGCGGATGTACGTATCGATTGTTCGCCTTAGTTTAATAAGCGAAGAGAGGGTAGTCCTTCATTGTCTCGTTCACCTTGGCGCGAACACGAGCGATTACCTCTTCGTTTTCTGGGTCGTTCAGTACTTCTTCTATGAGTTCAGCAATCAGCACCATGAGGTCTTCCTTAGCACCACGTGTTGTGATAGCAGGAGTTCCGAGGCGTATGCCCGATGTCTGAAATGCGCTACGTGTGTCGTATGGCACCATGTTCTTGTTGACGGTGATGTCTGCAGCAACGAGAGCGTTTTCTGCCACCTTACCGGTGAGGTCGGGATACTTCGAACGGAGGTCGACAAGCATAGAATGGTTGTCTGTGCCACCGCTCACGATAGTGAAGCCACGTTTGATGAGTTCGTCAGCAAGCACGCTTGCGTTCTTCTTCACCTGTTTTGCCCACTCCTTGAACTCTGGCTGCAGAGCCTCGCCGAAAGCCACAGCCTTGGCAGCGATGACATGCTCCAACGGACCGCCCTGCTGTCCTGGGAATACTGCAGAGTTGAGCAGCTGGCTCATCATCTTTGTTACGCCCTTTGGTGTCTTCAAGCCCCATGGGTTCTCGAAGTCCTTGCCCATAAGGATAATGCCGCCACGCGGACCGCGTAGAGTCTTGTGAGTGGTAGAGGTTACGATATGAGCGTACTTCACGGGGTTGTCGAGCAAGCCGGCTGCGATAAGGCCTGCAGGGTGAGCCATATCAATCATAAGCAGTGCGCCAACCTTGTCGGCAATCTCGCGCATACGCTTGTAGTCCCACTCGCGGCTATATGCCGAACCACCACCGATGATGAGCTTCGGTTTGTGCTCCAGAGCGAGCTGCTCCATCTGGTCGTAGTTCACGCGGCCAGTCTCCTGGTCAAGGTCGTAGCCGATGGCGTGGTAGAGTATGCCCGATGTGTTCACTGCTGAACCGTGTGAGAGGTGTCCGCCGTGTGCGAGGTTTAGACCGAGGAATGTATCGCCAGGCTTCAGTACGGCAAGCAGTACAGCGGCGTTAGCCTGCGCACCAGAGTGCGGCTGTACGTTGGCATACTCAGCATCGAAGAGTTTCTTCACGCGTTCGATAGCCAATGTCTCCACTTCGTCCACTACCTGGCAGCCGCCGTAGTAGCGTTTGCCTGGATAGCCCTCGGCATATTTGTTCGTGAGATAAGAACCCATTGCCTCCATTACCTCGTCGCTGACAAAGTTTTCAGAAGCTATAAGTTCTATACCCTTCAGCTGGCGCTGATGTTCTTTCTCAATGAGGTCGAAAATCACTTGATCTCTTTTCATAGTTAATAGAATTTTAATTATAGTAATGATTATACGAGTTCTACTTTCTCGATGAACTGTTCCTTGTCGCAGTAGTGGCATTTGAGGATGCCCTTTTCTTTGTTCACAACGTGGAATACGGTGTTCATCGGTTCGTTGTTGGTGATGCACTTCGGGTTGTTGCACTTCACGATGCCACGCAACTCATCGGGGGTCTTCACCGTCTTCTTCTCCACTACCTCGTAGTCGTGTATGATATTGAGCACCACGTTCTGTGCTACAACCGAGAGTCGCGAAATCTCCTCGTCGGTGAAGAACTTGTCCGACACTTTGATGATACCCTTGCGTCCAATCTTGTTCGACGGATAGTTATAACCGATAGTTACTGGTGTTTCAAGGGTCTCTAATTGTAGTAAATTTACTACCTGATATGTCTTCTCTGCTGGTATATGGTCGATGACAGTGCCGTTCTTGATAGCAGCCACTTGTCTTTCTGTCTTGTTGCTCATGTCGTATTGTTTGTTAATTACTAAATAATTGTCTTATCGTTGCGCACCTCGTCGAGTGTGATGCCGAGCACGTAGCAGAATATCGCCTCGCGGGCGAACAAACCGTTGCCTGCCTGTTGAATGTAGTAAGCGTGTGAACTCTCGTCTACGTCGTATGCTATCTCGTTGACACGTGGCAGTGGGTGTAGAATTTTCATGTTGTCCTTTGCTTTGCAGAGCATCTGGCGCTTCAGGATGTACACGTTCTTCACACGTTCGTACTCCATGAGGTCGGAGAAGCGTTCTTTCTGCACGCGTGTCATATAGAGGATGTCGGCATCCGCAATCACGTCTTCGTTGAAGTCGGTGTGCTCTTCGAAGCGGATACCGTGTTCGCGACAATAGATCTTATACTCCTCAGGCATTGCCAATTCCTTTGGTGCCACAAAATGGAATGTAGGATTGAAGTGGCGCATGGCAGTGATGAGCGAGTGCACGGTGCGTCCGTACTTCAAGTCGCCAACGAGATAGATATTAAGGTTTTCGAGAGTGCCTTGTGTTTTGTAGATGGAATAAAGATCGAGGAGACACTGTGACGGGTGCATGTGTGCACCATCGCCTGCATTGACAATAGGAACTGGAGCAACTTCGCTGGCGTATTGTGCTGCGCCTTCAACGTAGTGGCGCATCACGATGACATCGGCATAGTTGGAAACCATAAGTATAGTGTCCTTAAGTGTTTCGCCTTTGGTTACGCTTGATGCCTTGGCATCCGAGAAACCGATGACGCGCGCGCCGAGGCGGTTTGCTGCTGTTTCAAAACTCAATCGCGTGCGGGTTGAAGGCTCGAAGAATAGCGTTGCCACCACCTTACCTTTCAGCAGTTCGCGGTTAGGGTGATTCTCAAACTCCTTTGCCATTTCGAGCAAATACATTAGCTTCTCCTTCGGCAGGTCGGCTATTGTTACAAAATCGTGTCTCATTATTATTTAGAATTAATGGTTGTCTACAATTTGTCTGCTAAGGTAGTTATAATTTTTCAGATATGGCGTAAATGAAAACTATTATTTATGCTTTTCTCACTTTTTTGCCTTACCTTTGCAAAATATAAGAGATATTACTAATATAATTCAGTCCTATTACTAATATAATAAGGAATACATTACTAAAAATATGAGAAAAGTATTCGTACGCTCACTATGGACGTTGCTTGCCATCGTCATTCTCGGTTCGGCTGTTGCGTTCACGGCTATATGGAACGGTTTTATCGGATATATGCCGCCAGTTGAGGACTTGCAGAACCCGATCAATCGCTTCGCAACACAGATCTATAGTGCTGACGGAAAGGTCATCGGCACGTGGAACTTCAATCGCGAGAACCGTGTCTGCGTTTCATACAACGACATCTCGCCATACCTGGTGCAGGCGCTTGTGGCTACAGAGGATGTTCGTTTCTACGACCACTCGGGCGTAGACTTCATTGCTTTGGGCAGAGCCATCGTCAAGCGCGGTCTGTTCGGTCAGGCTTCTGCCGGTGGCGGTTCTACCATCACGCAGCAGCTTGCCAAGCAGCTCTATTCCGAAACCGCCAAGAGCACCATGCAGCGTGCGCTGCAGAAACCGATAGAGTGGGTTATCGCTGTGAAGCTCGAGCGCAACTACACCAAAGAGGAGATTATAGCTCTGTATCTCAACTATTTCGACTTCCTGCATAACGCTGTAGGTATAAAGACTGCGGCCAATACCTATTTTAATAAGGAGCCTCGCGACCTCAATATTGAGGAGGCTGCTACGCTCATCGGCTTGTGCAAGAACCCGTCGCTGTTCAACCCCGTGCGCTATCCCGACCGTTGTCGTGAGCGTCGCAACGTGGTGCTCGACCAGATGCGCAAGGCGGGCTATATCAGCGATGCCGAGTATGCGCAGCACGTCGAGTCACCGCTCACACTCGATTTCCACCGCACCGACCACAAAGATGGTGTAGCGCCTTACTTGCGCGAGTTCCTGCGTGTGTACATGTCGGCTGAACGTCCACAACTGTCTAACTATCCGTCGTGGAACCGCCGTCAGTTTGTCATCGACTCAATTGCATGGGTGAACGATCCGCTCTACGGATGGTGCAACAAAAATCGCAAGAAGGACGGCTCGCCGTACAATCTCAATGCCGACGGCTTGAAGGTGTACACCACCATCGACTCGCGTATGCAACGCTATGCCGAAGAGGCTGTTTATGCTCACGTGGCTCGCTACTTGCAGCCGGAGTTCTTCAAGGAGCAGAAGGGCAAGCCGAACGCTCCGTTCACCTCCGCACTGACACAGAAACAGGTTAACCAGATTATGGAACGTGCTGTGCTTCAGAGCGAACGCTATAGAGCACTGAAAGCTGCTGGCGCAAGCAATGAAGAAATTCACCGCTCGTTCCATACGCCTACAGAGATGACTCTCTTCACCTATCATGGCGATATCGACACCATGATGGCACCTATAGACAGCATACGCTATGTGAAGTCGTATCTGCGTGCAGGCTTTATGAGTATGGATCCGAAGACGGGAGCGGTGAAGGCATACGTAGGCGGACTCGACTACACACATTTTATGTATGATATGGTTACGGGCGGTCGTCGCCAGGTGGGTTCTACAATAAAGCCGTTCCTCTATGCGCTTGCCATGGAGAATGGTTTCACCCCATGTTCTATGGCTCCTAATGTGCAGCAAACCTACACCGTGGGCAATCAGACGTGGACTCCGCGCAACGCCAACCGTAAACGCTACGGCGAGATGGTTACGCTGAAGTGGGGATTGGCGCAATCGAACAACTGGATTTCTGCTTATCTTATGAGTAAGCTTAACCCACAGCAGTTCGTCACCAAGCTGCACGAGTTTGGCATCGACAACCCCGAGATAGTGCCCTCGATGGCACTCTGTCTCGGTCCGTGCGAGGTGTCTGTGGCAGAGATGGTGAGTGCCTACACCACGTTTGTCAATAAAGGCATTCGTTCTGCTCCGATGTTCGTGAGTCGAATAGAGGATAACGAGGGCAATGTCATCACCGACTTCCAACCGCGTATGAACGAGGTGATAAATGCAGAAAGCGCCGACCGTATGCTCGTGCTTCTGAAAGGCGTTGTCGATGGCGGTACGGCTGGCAGATTGCGCTACAGATATAACTTTACAGGCGAGATTGGTGCTAAGACTGGTACCACCAACCGCAATGCCGATGCTTGGTTCATGGGCTTCACACCGCAACTCGTCAGCGGTTGCTGGGTAGGTGGTGAGGATCGCGACATCCACTTCGACACCATGCGCATGGGACAGGGCGCAACAATGGCTCTGCCCATCTGGGCAAACTTTATGAAGAAGGTGTATGCCGACCCCTCGTTGCCTTACGACGAAACGGCGAAATTCGATCTGCCACCAGGCTACGACGGCTGTTCGGACGGCGAGACCTCGTCCGATGACCCCGGCGATGGGGCTCTTGACATAGAAGAGGTGTTTGAATAATAATAGGGTGCTGTCGCTTGCACATGCAAGAATAGCACCCCTTTTAAATTATAGTATTATGAAATATTTTGTAGCAAATTTCAAGATAGAATGTGAGGCAGAGCTGATGCAGCCTGCTCGTGAGTTGTTGTCAGCAGCCGCCTGTGAGGCTGGCTTCGAGGCGTTTGAGGATACCGACGACGGATTGTTAGGTTATGTACAGCGCCCGATGTATGACAAGGACGCACTCGATGCTGCCATTGCCGACTATATGCCGGAGGGTGCAGCGGTGAGTTACGCTGTGGAGGAAGTGCCCGACCAGAACTGGAATCAGGGCTGGGAGGACGAGGGCTTCGAGCCTATTGGCGTAAGCGACAACCTCGTAATCTACGATGCCAAGCACACCGACCGCGAGATGTTCGCTGGCGACGACGGCGTGATGCGCATCTTTATTGAGGCACGCAACGCCTTCGGAACGGGTACGCACCAGACAACACGCATGATTCTGCGCCGACTGCTCACAATGGACGTGCATGGCAAGAGCGTGCTCGACTGCGGATGTGGCACCGGAATACTCGGCATCACTGCCTCACGTCTTGGTGCCAACCCCGTGCTCGGTTATGATATCGACGAGTGGAGTGCCGACAATGCGCAACACAACGCAGCGCTGAATGGTGTTGAGAATATGAGCGTTATGCTCGGCGATGCGTCGGTTCTTAATAACGTAGCGGAATGCTTCGATGTGGTCATTGCAAATATTAACCGCAACATCCTTATAGCCGATATGTCAGCGTTCCGTGCACACATGAAGCAAGGTGCACAACTCATCCTCAGCGGATTCTACGAGGCTGACGTGCCGATGATAGAAGCGGCTGCTAAGGAGCACGGACTCTCGCTCTGCGACGTTGTTACGGACGAAGAGTGGGCTTGCGCGTTGTTTTGTTAATCCTGGTTTCCGATTGTGAGTTTCTTCAGCGCATAGAATGAACCGTTGAAGATGTTGAAGTCGACGTAGCCCTTAATGCCAGGTAGTTGTCCTACATCGGTGTGTTGCCAGAAGTGCCACGTGCCCTTGTATTCCACCTTGTCTACATAATAATGCGCTATCCAGTAGGGATAGTCGTCGAATACGGGCGCATTAAGGTAGCTCTCCTTAAATTTATAATAGGTATATATGATAGGCTTCACGTGATATTTATCCTCTACGATGTGCAGCCATGTAAGAATGTCGCGCTGAAAATCCTCCACGTTACGGTCTTGCGGTTTGTGCTCCACGTCGAGCACGGGCGGAAGGTCGCCGTTCTCCAGTCGCACTTGTTTTAGGAAGAAATAAGCCTGGTCGCGTGCCGACGATTTGTTGCTCCAGAAGTGGTAGGCTCCGCGTATAAGTCCGTGCTCACGAGCCTGGCGGAAGTTCTCCTTAAACCTGTTGTCGGTGCGCGACGAACCTTCTGTCGACTTAATCATCACGAAGCGCAGCGGATAGCCCTCGATATTGCTGTCGCGCAGCTTGTCCCAATCAATCTTGCCTTGATAGTGCGAGATGTCTATGCCGTGTATCTCGTAGCCGGCAGGATAGTTGGTATCGCCGAAGAGCGCACGCCAGCGAAATCCGGTAGGACTGACGAAGTAGGTGTAGAAAGCCCAAACATATACGCATATCATCACAGCCGAACTTGTCCACCATACGGCACGCGGATGGCGTGAGAGTAGAGCGGAGAGGCTTGAGCAGCGCTTTTGTTTAGTTGTTGAGCGTCGTTTGCGAGGTTTGTATGTGCGTTTGTTTGCTTCCATATAGTTGTTTCTGTCACCGTTTGCGTCCGCAGTCTAATCGGATTGCGTCCGCAGTCTGATCGGATTGCGTTCGGTGTCTAATCGGATTGCGTTCGGAGTCCGATCGGATTGCGTTCGGTGTCCGATGATAATCTCTTTATATAAGGACGCTTAAAGTCCTGCTTTTACATAAAAAAAGAAGAGCAGAATGACGGTTGTCACTCTGCTCTTGCTGTATAAAGTCTTTTGTTTTGAACAAGCAGAGTTTTTACTTAGCCTGCTCAAGCTTCAGAGTCTTAGTTGTCTGGTCGCATACCTCTGTTGGTCCCCAGTACTGGATTGGGCCAGGATATACGTAGCATGTGTTCTTAGCCCACTCCTCGCGATGAGCAGCGAAGAACTTGAACGGAGCACCATCGAGCTCAACAAGAGCCTTGCGGATAACAGGCTTGTTAGCACCGTTGCGACGTTCGATGTTCATCATCATTGTGATAGGCACACCACCTGCAATCCACTGCTCTGCAGGCGCTGTTGTGTTCTGGATGATTGACATGTAGCCAGTCTTGCCGTTGCTGATGAGGCGTGATGCGTTGAAACCGAGTGAGTAGCAGTAGTCAGCGTCGTAGTTAGACGGAGCTGCGCAACGTCCCTCGTAGCCGAAGAAGTGGTGCTGTGCAGAGAACTTACCGCAGAACTTGCCCTCAGCCTTCCATGTGTTGAGCTTGGTTGCTACCATGCGAGAGAGAAGCTTCTCTGTCTCGATGAGCGATACCTGAACGTTGCCGTGTGGGTCGCGGTCGAGGCAGAGCTGGCGTGCAACGTCAGCTGGGAGCGACTCGAGAACAGCGAGGTTCTCCTTAGCGATAGAACTCTTAACGAATGCAATCTGCTCCTCAGCATTAGCGAACTCGCGTGACTCGCCTGTTGCAGGGTCGGTGAGCACCTCGTTGAGCTCAGCGATGAGCTTCTTGATAGCAGGGATGAACTCGATGAGACCCTCAGGAATGAGCACTGTACCGAAGTTGTTGCCGTCAGCAGCGCGGTCAGCAACAGCCTGAGCGATGTATGTTACAACGTCGTCGAGCGACATCTCCTTAGCCTCAACCTCCTCTGATACGAGGCAGATGTTAGGCTGTGTCTGCAATGCGCACTCAAGAGCGATGTGAGAAGCTGAACGGCCCATGAGCTTGATGAAGTGCCAGTACTTACGTGCAGAGTTGCAGTCGCGCTGGATATTGCCGATAAGCTCAGAGTATGTCTTACAAGCTGTGTCGAAACCGAATGAAGTCTCAATCTGCTCGTTCTTCAAGTCGCCGTCGATAGTCTTCGGGCAGCCGATAACCTGAACGCCGTACTTCTTTGCTGCGTAGTACTCAGCGAGCACACAAGCGTTAGTGTTAGAGTCGTCACCACCGATGATTACGAGAGCCTTGATGCCAAGCTCGCGAAGAATCTCAATACCCTTCTCGAACTGCTCTTCCTTCTCGAGCTTTGTACGACCCGAACCGATGATGTCGAAACCACCAGTGTTGCGATACTGATCCATGAGCTCTGATGTAATCTCGATGTACTTGTGGTCAACCAGACCGCCAGGACCGAGGATGAAGCCATAGAGCTTGTTCTCTGGATTCAATGATTTAACACCGTCAAACAATCCTGAAATTACGTTGTGACCGCCAGGAGCCTGACCGCCAGAAAGAATAACGCCTACGTTGAATGCAGGAAGCTCTGTCTTCTCGCCAGCCTCGAAAGTGATAACCGGCATTCCGTATGTGTTAGGGAACAACGCCTTGATCTCTTCCTGGTTACCTACTGACTGTGTTGCCTCACCCTCTACGGCCTTAACCGGCCCCTGGAGAGCCTTAGGCAATTTGGGCTGATAAGCAGCTCTTGCAATCTGCAATGCACTAATTTCCATGTGATTTTAATATTAAAATATGTGTAACGTATAAATAGATACTTTTTTGCACTGCAAAAATACTCTTTTTCTGCGATATACTGAAAAAAAAAGAAAAGAAAACATACAATTGGAAGAATTTTAGCAATAATGCTTGTTGCGTATTAATATTTTTCTTATCTTTGGCATGTTAATTTAATCTTTTAATCAATAATCATTTTATTTGTTATGGCAAACAAACGAAACCTGAAACGCAATATCAATTATGTTTGTAGCGAACTTTTTTCGGAGGCAGTGGCTGCTTCCATGTACAATTCAAAAGCAACAGAAGAGGACGTGAATGCATTGCTCGCTTCTATCCTTGTAATACATAATGACTATGTACGACGTGTGTCGCATCAAGAGCCAGGACTCTCGCCGAAACTGTTCTATAAAGACCTTGTGAACAACTTCAATAAGCAGGTGTCTGAGATTGTAGACCAGGTTGTAAATCTCGGCTAATCAGAATTTTCAAAACATAAACATACATAATACACAATGAGTTTTTTGCAACGCATTTGCAAGACATTGTTGTATAAACGCATGGGGTGGACCGCTCATATAGAAGTGGACCACCCCGAAAAGTATATACTCTGTCTTGCTCCACACACCAGTAACTGGGACTTTATCATCGGACTTCTCTACTCGCGTGCAGAGGGAATAAAGGCTAACTTCCTTATGAAGAAAGAGTGGTTCTTTTGGCCACTTGGTGTATGGTTCCGCCATCTTGGTGGCATCCCCGTCAATCGTTCGAAACATACAAGCATGACCGACGCTATGGCTGAGGCTGCGCGTCGTGCGCCAAACTTTAAGCTTTGTGTTACTCCGGAGGGCACACGCTCACGTAACCCAAACTGGAAGAAGGGATTCTATTTCATCGCTTTAAAGGCAGAACTGCCAATATTACTATATGGTCTTGACTTTGAGCGCAAACTGATAGAGTGTAAGCACATTATTGTGCCGACGGGAGATGTGGAAGCGGATATGAAGCGTATCAAGACTTATTTTAAGGACTTCAAGGGTAAGAACCCTGAACTGTTCACCGTCGGTGAACTTTAATTTATATGAAGAACAGGTTATTGTCTATTTTGGTATTTGCAGCAACCCTTGTGACGCTTCCTGCTTCAGCAGGGGGACATAAGACATCGTCAAACGGGGGGCTGGATATTCGCCTTAAGAATTATGTGCTCGCCACACGAGCCAAGAATGTCGTCTACGCCGTACAGCCATATATGGAGTCGTACAGCGTAGACGACGCTCGTCGTGTGCTTACGCTCAACGTGAGTACAGGCTTCGCTACGCAAAGCTTTACAGAGAAGAGTGTTGGCTACTATTATAAACGTCTTGCTAAGGCTTTGCCAAAACCTTACAATCGCTATAGGCTATGTATCAACACGGCAGGTATGCCGATAGAGATGCTTGTGCCAGGAGCGAAGTTGCGCGACGGTAGTGCACCAGCAGGGTGGGGGCGTATAGATTACTATGATGCACCATGGGTGATGAACGAGTCGCAACCACATTTCGTTTCGCACGGACTCTTCGACCGCCATATCGCCCTGTGGCAGTCGCACGGCATCTATTACGACCAGAAGAAAAATAAATGGAAGTGGCAGCGTCCGAACCTTTTCTGTACTAACGAAGACCTTTTCACACAGACTATCGTTGTGCCTTATCTCATTCCGATGCTCGAACGTGCAGGTGCTGTGGTGTACACACCGCGTGAGCGCGACTGGCAGCGCAATGAGGTGATAGTAGACAACGATGCTGAGAAAGGATACGTTGAGGATAATGGTCGCGAGAAATGGCGTACAACTGAGGAGCGTGGCTTTGCCTTCCATCGTGGCATGTATCGCGATGGCGAGAATCCGTTTGAGCAAGGCACAGCACGCATGGTGCGCACTACAAAGAAGAACAACGAGTCGTGGGCATCATATCAGCCTACCATTCCGCAGTCGGGTCACTATGCCGTTTATGTGAGCTATAAGACCATAGCTAAGAGCGTAAGCGATGCGCAATATATAGTAGTGCATAAAGGTGAACGCACTTTGTTCCGCGTCAATCAGCAGATGGGTGGCGGTACGTGGGTGTACCTCGGAACGTTCAACTTTGATGCAGGCAATAGTGCTGCCAATCGGGTGATTGTCACCAACTCGTCGGCAGAGAAAGGCGTAGTTACTACCGATGCCGTGCGCTTTGGTGGCGGTATGGGTAACATACAGCGAGGAGGATCGACAAGCGGCATGCCGCGTTGCCTTGAAAGTGCGCGATATAGTGCGCAATGGGCGGGCGCTCCTTACTCGGTTTATAGTAGCAAGAACGGCACTGACGACTATGCCGACGACATCAATACACGCTCGAATATGCTCAACTGGCTTGCCGGAGGATCGGTATATGTGCCTACACACGAAGGCAAGAAAGTGCCTTTCGAGCTTAGTCTTGCTGTGCATAGCGACGCAGGAGCTACACATGTGAACGACTCGATTATTGGTTCGCTTGCTATCTGCACCACCAATTTCAACGACGGACGTCTTGCTACTGGTGTGTCGCGACAGATCTCGCACGACTTTGCAGATATGCTTCTTACAGGGGTACAGCGCGACCTTACTGCCACCTATGGCAAGTGGACACGTCGCTACCTGTGGGATCGCAACTATAGTGAGACTCGCAAGCCGGAAGTGCCGTCGGCAATTATAGAGACTCTGTCGCATCAGAACTTCGCTGATATGCGCCGCGCACTCGACCCTAACTTCCGCTTCACCCTTGCACGCTCGCTTTATAAGACCATTCTGCGTTACGTCAATGGTAATCATTCGCTTGCTTGTGTTGTGCAACCACTACCAGTGAGCAACTTCCGCATAGTGCGTACTGCAGACAACCAGCTGCAGCTCTCGTGGCTGCCAGTGACCGATCGTTTAGAGCCGAGCGCAGTGCCTACTACATATAATATATACATAGCAGAGGGCAATAACGGGTTCGACAACGGACGTAGTGTGTCAAGCACATCGTTCACGTTCACTCCGAAGCCGAATGTAGTGTATCAGTTCCGCGTTACGGCAGTAAATCGTGGTGGCGAGAGCTTCCCGTCAACAACGCTTGCCGCCTGTGTAAGTGCTCAGGCAGGAGCACGCGATGTGCTTGTAGTAGATGGCTTTACACGCTTCGCCGGTCCGGCAGTGGTTGACGACGGCACACGCCAAGGCTTCGATCTTGATGCAGACATGGGCGTGTCGCTTGGCATTAATGCCGGCTTTGTGGGCAGACAGATTGACTTCGACCGCACGCGTGTGGGCAGTGAAGGTCCTGGCGCATTGGGCTATTGTGAGGACGAATTCGCAGGCAAGTTCTTCATGGGTAAGCGGCAGAACGAGTCGGTGTGTCATGTGGCAGACATAGCTTTGTCTGGCGCATACAATGTAGTGTCGTCATCAGTCGAAGCGGTGGAGAACGGCTTTGTGAAACTTGAGAACTATCGTGTGGTCGACATCATGTTCGGACTGCAGAAGGACGATGGCTACTCGCTTGTGCGCTATAAGACCTTCTCAGCGTTGCTTCGCAAGGCTTTGGAGTCCTATGTGCGTGGCAACGGACGAGTGTTTGTGAGTGGCGCATACGTGGCGAGCGATATGCAGCTTGATGCTGAGCGTAGCTTTATGTCCAACTTGTTCAAGGTTGGCTTCGGCGGACAGAACACCGATATAGCTACAAACCTGGTGAACGGACTCGGCATCAGCTTCGACATCATACGCCGTCCAAACGACCGCCATTATGCCGCGCAGTCGGTAGATGTAGTCAGTCCGCTTGCACCAGCGTTCTGCGCTATGCGCTACGCCGACGGCACCGATGCAGCTGTGGCTTACGACGGCATCGACCATAAGGCGTTCGTAATGGGCTTCCCCGTAGAATGTATCAATAATGTGCGCTCACGCCAGCAGGTGATGAAGGCTGTTATGACATTTCTTGCCAAGTAATTTGGCTATTTCATACAAACAATATAACTTTGCATGTATATTTAAGAAAAAACTAAAACATATAATATAATGTATAGATCGAATACATGCGGAGAGCTTCGTCTCTCTGACTGCGGCAAGACCGTAACACTTGCCGGATGGGTACAGCGCGCTCGCAAGATGGGTGGTATGACATTCGTTGACCTTCGCGACCGCTATGGTATCACACAGCTTGTCTTCAACGACTCTGACGACAGCGACCTTTGCGCACGTGCAGGCAAGCTCGGACGTGAGTTCTGCGTGCAGGTGACTGGCGTAGTAAACGAGCGTGAGAGCAAGAATGCTAATCTGCCTACTGGCGATATCGAGATTATCGCCAAGGAACTGAATATCCTCTCGGAGAGTGCTACACCTCCGTTCACTATAGAGGACAATACTGACGGTGGCGACGATATCCGTATGAAGTATCGCTACCTCGACTTGCGCCGTCCGACAGTTCGCAAGAATCTTGAACTGCGTCACCGCATGACAATCCTCATCCGCAACTTCCTCGATGCGCAGAACTTCATCGAGGTGGAGACTCCTATCCTCATCGGTTCCACACCTGAGGGTGCACGTGACTTCGTTGTGCCTTCACGCATGAACCCCGGACAGTTCTACGCTCTTCCGCAGAGCCCGCAGACTCTGAAGCAGCTGCTCATGATTAGTGGCTTCGACCGCTACTTCCAGATTGCAAAATGTTTCCGCGACGAGGACTTGCGTGCTGACCGTCAGCCGGAGTTCACTCAAATCGACTGCGAGATGTCTTTCGTTGACCAGGATGATGTTATCAACCTCTTCGAGGATATGGCTCGCCATTTGTTCAAGGAAGTACGCGGCGTTGAGTTGCCGGCTAAGCTGCAGCAGATGACATGGCACGAGGCTATGCGCCGTTTCGGTAGCGATAAGCCCGACTTGCGTTTCGGCATGGAGTTCGTAGAGCTCATGGACGTGCTGAAGGGCACAGGTACATTCTCTGTATTCAATGAGGCTGAGTATATTGGCGGTATCTGCGTACCTGGTTGCGCTGACTACACACGCAAGCAGCTCGATCAGATTACCGATTTCGTAAAGCGTCCGCAGGTAGGCGCAAAGGGTTTGGTTTACATCAAGTTCAACGCCGACGGCACCGTGAAGTCGTCTGTAGACAAGTTCTACACACCTGAGGTACTCGCAAAGGTTAAGGAAACAATGGGTGCTAAGGATGGCGACCTCGTTCTCATTCTCTCTGGCGACAACGCCAACAAGACACGCGTTCAGCTCTGCACTTTGCGTCTTGAGATGGGCGACCGTCTCGGTCTGCGCGACAAGAACAAGTTCGAGTGCTTGTGGATTGTCGACTTCCCTCTCTTCGAGTGGAGCGACGAGGAGCAGCGCCTTATGGCTACTCACCATCCGTTCACAATGCCTAACCCCGACGATATCCCATTGCTCGACGAGCATCCTGAGCAGGTACGTGCCAAGGCATACGACTTCGTTTGCAACGGTATTGAGGTAGGCGGTGGTAGCCTCCGTATCCACGACAGCAAGCTTCAGGAGAAGATGTTCGGCATCCTCGGTTTCACAGAGGAGCGTGCTATGGCACAGTTCGGCTTCCTCATCAACGCCTTCAAGTACGGAGCACCTCCTCACGCAGGTCTCGCATTCGGTCTCGACCGCTTCGTTTCTATTATGGCAGGTCTTGATTCAATCCGCGATTGCATCGCATTCCCGAAAAATAATAGTGGTCGCGATGTAATGCTCGACGCTCCTTCAGCTATTGATCAGAAGCAGCTCGACGAACTTCAGCTGAAGGTAGATTTGACTGAGGAATAAGTATTTAGATATGCAAAACACGTTGATATAAATCAATAAATGTAAAAAATATTAAGAAAAAGTCCGGGCTCCCGGACTTTTTTTTGTATAAATATGGGAAGTTTGTAAAATATTTAACTAATTTTGCAAACAAAGAAACCCATAGCGTGCTCTACGTGAGGGACTTTATTAATGTTTTTATTAGATTATGGCAGAAAAGAAAGCAACAGAAAAGAAGGTAGCTGTAAAGAAGACTGCTACTAAGACAACTGCAACAAAGACTACTACAAAGCGTTGTGCTACAAAGAAGGCTGAAGTTGTTTTGAATGTGAATGCAGAAAGCGTAGGCTTCCGCGCTGGTGATGTTTATCAGGCACTGGCTGCAGCTGAGAAGGCTTTGAGCATTCAGGAAATCGCAAAGGCTGCTAACATCAGCAGCGAAGAAGTTTACCTCGGTATTGGCTGGCTCTTCAAGGAGGGCAAGGTAAAGAACGAAGAGAACCTCATCACCTTGGCATAATCAAGGCAAAATTGCATACGAAAGGAGCTTTTACATATTATTATGTAACAGCTCCTTTTTCTATTTGTATGTACCGATAAATATTGTTCATATTTATTTTAAGAAGTGATAAAAAATATTTATCTTTGCATATCTAAAACTTTTTCGATATGACTCAAGATAGAAATCACCTGGTAATCATGGCTGGTGGAGTAGGAAGTCGTTTCTGGCCTATGAGCACGGAAGACAATCCGAAACAATTTATTGATATCCTCGGCGTTGGCAGAACCCTTCTGCAGCTTACGTATGACAGATTTAAGGAAATCTGTCCGCTTGAGAATGTTTGGGTGGTCACGAATAAGAAGTATGCAGCTTTGGTGCGCGAGCAGCTTCCGGAGGTGCCAGCCGAGAACATCCTTCTTGAGCCATGTCGTCGCAACACAGCTCCTTGTATTGCATACGTCACTTGGCGCATCAAAGCAATAAACCCTAAGGCTAATGTTGTCATAACACCGAGCGACCACTTCGTGACTGATGTGGAGGAGTTCCGTCGTGTCATCAAGTCGTGCATGAAGTTCACGGCAGAGACAGACGCTATCGTTACATTAGGCATGTCGCCAACCCGTCCTGAGACGGGCTATGGCTATATACAAGCCGATCTTTCCACCTCTTCGCCACGCAATCGTGAGATTTATCGCATAGACTCATTCCGCGAGAAACCCGATTTGGAGACTGCAAAAGAATACATATCGCATAAGAATTACTTCTGGAATGCGGGCATCTTCGTGTGGAGCGTTTCTACCATCGTTAACGCTTTCCGCGTTTACTGCCCTACGATCAGCAAGATATTCGAGAGTATGCTGCCCATCTATGGAACACCTGCAGAGCGTGAGACAATTGATCAGCGCTATCCGGAATGTGAGAATATCTCTGTCGACTATGCCATTATGGAGAAGGCAGAAGAGATTTTTGTCTGTCCAGCAAACTTCGGATGGACTGATCTTGGCACATGGACATCGCTGATGCTTCTCAAGCATCACGATCTCTACGGCAATACTACTATAGGTGAAAATATCCAACTATACGATTCGCACAATTGTGTGGTACACACTCTGAACGAGAAGAAGGTTGTTGTCCAGGGACTCGACGGATATATCGTTGCTGAGAACGACAACTCGCTTCTTGTGTGCAAACTTTCTGAGGAGCAGCGCATACGTCAGTTCGCTGAAGAGTAGGGCATTGGGTATCAGAATATAAAAAGAGTGGAACAAAACAACAATTACGTTGCTTTGTCCCACTCTCTTTTTATCATCTGTTCGGGTATCAAATGCTGTTACAGACGTTATCTATTCGGCATCCAACGCTGTTCAACCGACACTTCCAGACTAAAACTCGGATTGAAATTGTAGCGTAGCGTAGCTCCGATGCGGTCGCCAAAGTTGCCGAGGTCGTACATGGAGTAGGGGGATATGCCGAAGGCGTTGCGGCTGAAGCGTCCAATGCCATAGCCTCCGTAGTAACCATCGTACAGCCCATATTGTAGTCGGTTAGCAATGTTGTTTGTTATAGACTTCTGTCCGTAGAGGTAAGCCTCCCAATGCTCATTGAACCGATATCCAAGAACTGCTGACAGACCAGCATCACGCCAGTTGTTACCGGCATAGTTGATGTTGTTGAAGTATCCGCCGATGGCTACCGACAGTTTGTCGGTGACAGGCATGGCGTACATCAACGCTATGTTCTCCTGAAAACCAGCACCACTATGTGCTCCCTTGCCGAACGCAGCGAACACAGATGCACCTAACTGTACGTTCAGTCCGCGGTGCAGCGCCCAACTATTGAACCCGCAGCCCCAACCGAATGGATAGCGGCTGACGGGTGATGCTGTTGTGGCACTGAGCATGGGCAGATGCAGCGAGTCGTTGTGAGTCGGTTGCAAATCGTATGACGGTTCTTCTGCTTTCTGCAGTTTGCGCAAGCGTCCACCGTAGCGTGTCGGCATGATACGCTGCGGAGCCGATTCGTCGAAGCGTGCCTGACAGTTGCTTATGGTGCTTGTTGTCGTAGCATTAACCTCTTGTGCTGTAGCCGACGTTGTGAAGACTACCGACAAGACCAATGCTACGAGTGCTCTTGTCTTTTTTGTCATAAATGTTTTTTCTTATTCGCCGAGATACTGACCGATGAAGAATATCGCACCTGTCTGTCTTTCTGTGATGATGTAGACGAACGGACGGTTGGCGTGGAACTTCACGTGGCGTGGCTCGTCGGGGTTGAGTGCCGTCATCGCAACCATTCCTGCTGTTATAGCTGCTGCCTTTGTTCCCTCTTCGCTGACCTCTATCTTCGCCTTCTGCAGCATCTTTGATATGAAGATGCTTGCGTCAGACATGTTCTTGAAGTTGGCTGCGCCTGTGAAGATAGATGGTGCACCGAGTTTTGATATGGCATCGTTGAGAACCACCTCTGTGCTTGTGGTGAATTTCGGCAGCTTCAGGTCGACAACGCACTTCTCCATATCTCTATATAGCGAGCCTATCTTCTGCGCGTCAAGCTGTTTCATCATCTCCTCAATCGACACGCCTTCCTTAGGCAGCAGCACAGTCATGTTGTATGTGCGATTGCCGTAGGGCAGAGTGACCGCCTCAAAGGTGTTGTTGTTGAGGTAGCTGAAGTTGTCCTCCTGGTGCATCATTTGTACGCGTTTGATGTCGCGTGTGTAGCCACGGAAGTTTTCTTCTTTCGTTAGCTCCTTTTCAAATGGTGTCTCCCACGTGCCTTCAAAGTATATGGCGTTCATCAGTACCGCAACGTCAGAAGCCGAGAGCTGATCAACAATCTTCGGAATCATGCCATTGGTCTGCTTGCTGCACCACTGGTTGATTTTGTCTACTGCCTTGTTCGATGAGAAATCAAGACTCTCTACGCCAGCATCGTACATCTTGCCGACTGTGTTTCGGAAGTCGCTTTTCAGCGAGAAGTGTTTGTCGGCAGCTATGTAGTTTGCAATGTTGATTGTTGTCTGCTTGTCGGCGGTTGCCGTACTGTTGAGCAATGCACGATACGACTCGTTGAGAGTCTGCAACGTCACATCGCCGACACCGAGCGATGCGAGTATCTCTTTCTGCGTATCACCATCAGCACCATTTGCCAGCATACCCATCAGATAGGATACGCTAAGTGGCGATATAACTTTGCTCTGCATATCAATCTGAGTCTTGAACAGATTGACGGCGAACTCATTGCCCTTGTTGATAGTGGCACGCTGGTCGTTTGAGAGAATCAAGTATTTCGCATCGGTATCCATGTACGAATTGGGTTTTGTGGCGTTGTCCTCCTTTACAATCTTGTTTGTTGAAGAGCAACTTGCCAGTGCCAGTGCTGACAAACCGGCAAGTGCTGCAGTCTTTATCTTTTTACTCATATCGTGTTTGCTGTTATTCTTTTCTATTATTTACGTTATTCCTCCTCTGGGGTAATCAGCTTGTAGCCCTTGCCGTGGATGTTGATAATCTCAATCTGGTCGTCGTCCTTGAGATGCTTGCGCAACTTGGTGATGTACACGTCCATTGAGCGAGCGTTGAAGTAGTTGTCGTCAATCCATATTGTCTTCAGGGCGAAGTCGCGCTGCAGAATTTCGTTGGCATGGCTGCAGAGCAGCGCAAGCAGTTCGTTCTCCTTTGTAGTGAGCTTAGTCTGCTTGTCGCCGATGACGAGCAACTGTTTCTGTGTGTCGAACGTGAAGCGACCGATGTGGTACACCGAGCTCTCTTTGTTCTTCTTGCCACGAACACGGCGGAGGATAGCCTCAATACGGAACACCAACTCTTCCATTGAGAACGGCTTGGTGATATAGTCGTCGGCACCAATCTTGAAGCCTTCGAGGATGTCCTCTTTCATTGTCTTCGCTGTGAGGAAGATGATAGGCACTTCGGTGTTTGCCTGGCGAATCTCCTGAGCAAGGGTGAAGCCGTCCTTCTTAGGCATCATCACGTCAAGAACACAGATGTCGTATTTTGTTTTCATAAAAGCCTTGTAGCCAGCATCGCCGTCGGGGCATAAGTCGGCTGCGTAGCCCTTTGCCTGCAAGTATTCACGAAGCAGCATACCGAGGTTCTCATCGTCTTCACAAAGTAAGATTTTCAAATTGTCTTCCATAATTGTATTATTTAATTGTTTTTATTCTGTTATTTTATATTCTAATTGCGCACCTTGCGTGTTGAGCCGTCAGCGTAGCGCACGATAGTAATGCCCTTTGCAGGAGCGTTGAGACGCTGTCCGTCAAGCGAGTAGTAGCCGGTAACGACGTTTGCACCTTCGCTGTCTACCTGCTTGATGCCTGTCTCGCCCAACTCTACGCGGCATTTAGCTGCGTTCTCGATAGTCGCCTTTATATTGTTGCCATTAGTAACCTTCTTGATAATCAGTGCACAAACGTTCAACTTCGATTTGTCCTGAATCAGCTTATGCTGCGAAATGTTCTCGAAAGTTACTTTGTGAGTCTGCATCGTGCCTACGGTATAAGGACGGGTCAGCGAACCCTCTACGCCATACTGCACGCCTCTACTATCGATGGCAACTTGGTTGAACTCCAGTCCGTATAGGGTAGATTCGTTGCCTTTGAATCTGTCATATTCTGGCAATACCTGATCATCCCATTCGCCTACACGGTTAGCCTGTCCCCAACTATCTTTCTTCAGTCCGTCTGCAGTGAGCACGTATGCCACGTCGTATTCGGTGCCCTCTTCCACATCCAGACAAGGCAGTACATTAGCTGTTACGTTGATATCCTTTCCGTCGTATGCAGCTTTTACGCTGATGTCGAAAGATGCAGTCTTGTCCAACTCGTATTTGAAGTTGCTTTGACCGTCAAAGGTGTTCACCTTTTCGTCTCTTGCGCACATGATGAGTGGACGGTTCGTATTACTCCATGTTGAAGACAACATACTGCTATATGCATTTGTTGCAAGAGCGTCGCCATCATGAATTGAGATGCCGATGAAGTCGTCCGGATAAAGTCGTTCCAACGACTCCATGATGGCAATGCCGCGTGGGCAATACTGGCACCACAATCCAGTTACGTCCTCGAACACCACACGCTTCTTGGCTGCCTGCAGCACAGTCCAACGCTCAATGTATGTATAGGCTACGCTTGTCTCATTAGGATGTCCGTCCACCTCTGTCACGTTGAAGATGACATCGCTCTTGCCAAGTTTTGTGCCCGGCTTAATCGGAATTAAAACCTGCTGCCTGTTATCGAACGGAGTCTCGAAGTCGATGGTCTGCGGCTCGCTTGACTCCTGTGTCTCGAAGTCGTAGAGTGTGTATGTAATCTGCTTCACGGGATTTGTTCCGTAATTGATGAGATTTATCGGAGCGTTCACGAACTCGTCGTTCGGACTTACCGTCACCTTGCCTGCTGTCATCGGCGCCACATTGTATGAGTCTGCCTTAGCAGTGAGTGTTGTCCCCGTCAGCATGACGATCAGTAGAGATAGAATGTGTAGTAGGTTTTTCTTCATAGCTATGAATTTTAAGTGTTTATGTTTAAGTGATTAATCCTTTCTTGTTGATATTTTCTTTTATCATATAGCATATTAATCTTTAATTATCGGCAGTTTTATGGTGAACTTCGTTCCCTTGCCGTATTCGCTCTCGATAGAGATGTCGCCGTCGTGAAGCATCACTATTTTCTTCACGTAAGCCAGACCTAATCCGAATCCTTTCACATCGTGCACGTTGCCGGTATGTACACGGTAGAACTTGTCAAACACCTTGCGGAAGTTGTCCTTCTTTATGCCTAAGCCGGTGTCGCGCACCGAGAAGTAGAGGTGGTCGTTGTCGTTCCATGTGCGTAGGTATATGTCTACAGGTTGGTCGGGCTTGCGATACTTCACTGCGTTGTCCAGGAGGTTGTTGAGCACGTTCTGGAAGTGAACCTCGTCGACGTACAGTGTTGAGTCGATGGCCTCAATCTCTGTGTAGATCTTTCCGCCGGTGTGCTCTACGCGTAGCGAGAATGAGTTGGAGATATTCTCCACCATCTCGTTCAGGTCGAGCTTCTTCTTCTTGAATACCGCCTTCTTGCGGTCGAACATCGACATCTGCAGCACCTTCTCTACAAGGAAGCGCAGTCGTTTCGATTCGTCGAAGATCACCTGTCCCAAGTGCTTCGTCATAGCCGGACTCTTCGTTACCGACTCGTCGTTCATCATCTGTGCAGCGAGCGAGATGCTGGCTATAGGTGTCTTCAGTTCGTGGGTCATATTGTTGATGAAGTCGTTCTTTATCTCGGTGTAGCGTTTCTGTCTGAAAATCACTACTATAGTGAAGATGAACGTCACGAGCAATACGAGCGTGAAGGCTACCGACGGTATCATAAATCTTACTGATGAGAAGATGTACGAACCCATGTCGGGGAAGTGGATGCGCACTACGCCCATCTTCGATTGTGGGTCGTTGCGGAACAGCACCTGCGAATAGGTGAATTCCTCGCCCTCTTCTGTGTAGTCGGGACAACGATACACCTCGCGTCCGTCTTGTGTGCTGACGGTGAAGTGATATGGTATGTTCACTCCGTTGTTCATCAGCTCGGCTTTGAGGTCTTGATCGAGCAGCTTGAAGTTGATGCGCTCCTTAAGCGGACGTTCCGAGGCTGAGTAGAGTATTGAGTAGACCACCTCGTCGAGCAACGCCTTCTGATAGATATAGCGGTTCTTCACAATCTCTTGCAGCGACTTTGAGGCTTCGCTGAGCGAGTTCTTGTCCGTGCTCAGAATCATTCCCTTCGGCATCTGCGACGGCTTTATCGTGATAGTCTTCAGCTCGAACGATGAATATACCGTGCCGTCCTTTCCTGCAACGCTGTATTGGTGCGACTGCTGTATGCTTCCGTCCAACTGTCCTGAGCGTGTGCCGATGGAGTCTTTGCGGAAAGCGCGTCGCTCTGTCTCGTTCACGTCTTTCTCAAGATAGCGCAGAGTCTCGTTGAGTTCCAGGTTGCGTGATGCCTGATACAAGGCGCGGTTGACCGACTCGTCAAACTGCTCCTTCTTCATGTCCACCATTGCCTGGATGTATTTTAGCTGAAGGAATAGCAAACCAAGGAAAGAAAATCCCATAATGATTGCTATTGTCCATATTGTTTTCTTCTTCATAATTTAAAATCTTACATCTGCAAAGATAGAAATCTTAGTTGATACTAAAGTTGAAATAGTTAATAAAAAACGAAAGATTCGCAATTATTAACCAAATTAAGTGGTTATAATTACGAATCTTTAATTATGTGTGTTGTGCAGTGTGCATTTACTGTCTCGAACTGATAAAGCCTTCGAGGTTTTCGTATTTGCGCTTCATCAGTCGGTTGTAGACGTTGCGCAGCCACAGGCGGTGGGTAGCAATAAAGCCTAATCCGATGAGTAGCATTGTCAGGTATGCGATGTTCTCTGAAAACAACGACTGTAGTATGTTCACAAGAATGTTTGGCACGATGAATACGATAGCCACTAATACTAATTGTATGTAGTTGGTCTTCAGACCTGCCTTGTCAGTCATCTTAGTGTTCAGCGGAACTGTTATCTTGTTATATACAGCCGTCTGGAAGGCTATGAAGTACTGGAAACCCATTGTGAATATCAAGTAGCTCACGAGCATCAGCAGCGACCACTTGCCACTTATCACTGCAGGCAGCATAAGCAGGAACGGCGCAATCAGTAGCAGCGAGTAGAACACATACTTTGCCTTGAGCAGTGAGAGGATGTTCTCGCGGTGTGTCAGCATACAGTCGATGTAGTTGCCCTCGTAGCTCATCAGTCCGAGCAGGTTCATTGTGCCGAATATCATAAACGCATACAATCCCCAAAAGTTTGTCATGCCACTTGAGTCGTACACGTCCGACAAAACAATAAACGCGCAGATCATAGCCATAGTGAAGAAGCCCGATTTCAAAGCTTTCTTTGGAGTGGCGTTTCTAAGGAGCAGCTTTATCTCGAGCTGCATGAAGAGTCCTATCTCGCCATACTTCTCGAAGAAGGCAAACTTATTGACCTTCTTCACACTCTTCTTCACCTCCGTGCGCATCAACTCGCGCTCTATACTTACGTATTGCAGTCGGCGGTTGACAGCAGTAATGCCTACAAGCACCACGATTGCAATAAAGATTGGTAACACGTTGTGTTTGTCGAGCATCGTACCGACGGTGGAGTAGAGGCTGCAGAACTGATTCCAACCAGCATTGCTGCCAACGTACAGCGGCATTGCTTCTATACCATATATAATAATAGGTAGTATCCACCATATTACCGAGCGGTTGATGAGCGTGCGTGCTATCGAGTACCACTGACTGTTGACAAGGATGAGCACCAGGCAGAGCAGCATTGTCAGCGTAGCCGTTGCCATGCCGTAGCTGAACACTATCGACATCAATGCGTAGGGCAGGAAGAATGCGAACCAGACAAAGTTGCCTTTGCTGATGAGCGAGCTGTATATGAAGGCGTCGATACATGTGTATCGTGGCAATGGTAGTAGTATGTAGGGCTTGATGATGTGTGCAGGTGTCTGCTGCATAGTAAACCTCATGTTGAAGTCGACAAGCAGCAGAAACGGTATGCCTATGCACAGATTTTCGGTTGCCGTTGCAGTGATGTCGCTATTTACAATGAGTGATAAGCCAACCGCCAGTCCCATAAGGTAGATGACGATAATGAGGATAGAGAATAAAATGAAAAACTTGGCAAACTTGTTTTCCTTTGCGCTCAGACTGCGGTCGTCGGCAAGCCTACGATGCCGCAACAGCAGTCTGATAAGTTCAAATTTAGGGATGGTGCATTTCATGTTGTATTTGTCTGAAGCCAAGTCGTCGACCTTAAAATCTTATCTAAGGTCGATAACTTCAGCTGTAGGATAATCCTTTGAGTTGAATGTGAAGATTGCGTTAGAGAGGCTCTTCGGCGAGAAGTTGCTCACCGTGATGGTGCTCCACTTTCCCTTGTGCTTCATCTTTACCTTTGATGGCACACCCGTCTTACGGTTGATGGTGATGTACATCTCCGCGATGCTTTTGTTTTTGTTCTGTGCCACGAGATGCACCTCGTCGTTTGCGCCAGAGGTTGTAGCCGACATCTTGTAGCCTGTCTTGTACATTGTGATGAACGAGTAGGGGTTCATCATCTGTTGTTGAGCCTGTGTAGGCGTACTTACGTTCACCTCGTTGTTCTTCTTCATGTACGTCCACTGCGTCTTGCCGTTGTACCATACTGTCATTTGCGGTGTGCGAGCGTTGAACTTGTTGCCCTTAATGGCTATGGTGCCCGACACGGTTCCGGTTGAAGCATTGCTCATTGTGAACGAAGCACTTGCTCCGCCCGATCTGCCTATTACTTTTGCCGTGCGGTCCAGTATCTTTCGTGCTGCGGCTTCGTTCTTCTGTGCTGCGCTTGTGCTTACACCAAACCAAGTCATGCACATTGTAATGATAATTCCTAAAAACAAACGTCTCATAATTCTACTATGTGTTTTGTTATTTATATTCAGTTTCTTATTAACCTCTCAGTTGGTTCATGATAGCTGTCAGCTGGCCCTCGTCAGCGATGAGCACATCGCGCGGCTTACTGCCGTGTGCTGCGCCCACGATGCCTGCCTTCTCGAGCTGGTCCATGAGTCGTCCGGCACGGTTGTAGCCGATGGAGAAGCGACGCTGTATCATACTCGTACTGCCTTGCTGACTGACGATAACGGAGCGTGCTGCCTCCTCGAAGAACGGGTCGAGACTGCCCATGTCTGCACCGCCAGTGTTGCCACCGCTTTCCGAGTCGTCGCCCTTCGGTTCTGGCAGTTCCATAGGATGTGTCGGACCAGGCTGATGTTCGATGAATTCGTTAATCTCGCCAATCTCTTTCGTGCTGATGAATGCACACTGCACACGTGTCGGCTCGTTGCCGTTGAGGTAGAGCATATCGCCCATACCGATGAGCTGGTTAGCACCAGGACGGTCGAGGATGATGCGCGAGTCCATCATCGAGCTTACCTTGAAGGCGATACGTCCAGGGAAGTTCGCCTTGATGTTACCAGTGATGATTGATGTGGTAGGACGCTGTGTGGCAATAATCATATGTATGCCGACAGCACGTGCCAACTGAGCGATACGTGCGATTGGCATTTCCACCTCCTTGCCGGCTGTCATGATAAGGTCGCCGAACTCGTCGATGATAACCACTATGTACGGCATGAACTCATGGCCGTGTTCCGGGTTTAGGCGGCGATGCAGAAACTTGTCGTTGTATTCCTTCAAGTTGCGTGCGCCTGCTAATTTCAGCAAGTCGTAGCGGTGGTCCATAAGCGTACACAGACTCTTCAGCGTGCGTACTACCTTTGTCACATCGGTGATGATTGGCTCGTCGTCGTCGTCCACCTGTGCCATGAAGTGGTCAGCGATAGGCGAGTAGACACTGAACTCCACCTTTTTCGGGTCGATGAGCACGAGCTTCAGTTCGTTCGGGTGTTTCTTGTAGAGCAGCGAAGTGATGATGACGTTCAGACCTACCGACTTACCCTGACCCGTAGCACCGGCTACGAGCAGATGTGGAATCTTCGTAAGGTCTGCCATGAACACCTCGTTGGTGATGGTCTTTCCGAGCACGATAGGCAAGTCGTACTTCGTCTCCTGAAACTTCTTCGAGTTCAGAATACTCTCCATCGATACATTGTGGCGCTTTTTGTTCGGTACCTCAATACCGATAGTGCCCTTGCCTGGGATTGGTGCAATGATACGCACGCCGAGAGCCGAAAGGCGTAGCGCGATGTCGTCTTCGAGGTTGCGTATCTTTGTGATGCGAATGCCCTCTGCCGGAGTAATCTCGTAGAGCGTGATAGTCGGACCAACTGTAGCTTTTATCTCGCGTATCTCGATGCCGAAACTCTTGAGCACCTTGATAATCTCTTCGTTATACGCCTTTATTTCATCCATATCGATGTATGGCTTGCCGTCGTTCTCGTCTTTGGTGAGCAGACTAAGTGTCGGGTACTTGTATCGTGTGAATGGTTCAAGCGGATTAATCGGCGTATTGATAGCCTCGTCGGTGAGTTGTTCGCCCTTCGCTTTTTCGTCTTTACCCACCTCTACGGTCAGTTTTTCGCCATCCGTTTTGATTGGGGTAGGGGTTGGAGTAGCGGTTATTATCGGTTCGGCTGTAGCCTTGCTCGGTTTCTTTGCTCCGAGGTTAGAGAATTCGGTGAGGTCTATAACCGGTGTTGGTTCGCTCTCTTTTCCCGTTTCTTTAGCAGAGTTTGTTGTCTTATCATCTTCCGTGCTTAACTTGGTGTGCCCATCCTCAATACCCGTTGTGTCGCTATCGGTGTTCGATAGCTTGTCCGTAACAATCTCCGATGCTTTGCCCGTGAAGCTCTTTATGGGGTTGAACATACGGCGCACCCATGTGATGGTCTGCTTGCTGACGAATGTGAGCAACGCTATCGCCGTGAAGAATAAGACAGCAGTTAGCCCCGGAGGTCCAATCACATTTTCGGTGAAGTCGACGCAGACAGATCCGTGGTAGCCACCAGGGTTGAAAATAGCCTCTGGCATGAGTGGTGCGAGTACTTTAGCAAGGAACACCGACAACCATATCATGGCTATGCCCATTCCGAAGAACCACTTCCAAATGTTCAGCATATATATCTGCATCATCTTTATGCCCGAAACAAGCAAGAAGCAAGGCACAAAGAATGCTGCGTAACCAAAGTTTTTAGTAACGAGGGTGTAGGATAATATAGCTCCCATTGAGCCACAATAGTTCTTAAACACCTTGCCTTGATTGAGCCATTCGCCAGGGCGTGTGTGTTCGAGCAGGCTTTGGTCTTCAGCTCCCGTATTTATGTAAGAGAACAATGCCACGAAGGTATAGACAGCGAACAGTGCTATCACCATGCCCAACAGGAAGTCGGTACGCTCGCTTTTGAGAATACTTTGCAGTCCTATTGCTTCTTTAAAATTAGAGGCTTTGCGCTCCGTCTTTTTCTTTGCCATATATTTTGTTTGAAATTGTGTTCATATATTAGGAGGTATGGGCATCCTGCCCATACCACGCACCCTGCCATACCACGCACCCCACGCAGTAGGAGGTATGGGCATCCTGCCCATACCACGCATCCCATACCACGTTGCCCACGCAGTAGGAGGTATAGGCATCCTGCCTAAATTGTTTACAAAATTAGTGGAAAAAAGTTGGAAACGACCATAAATTCGCAACTTTTTTCTAATTTTGCAAAATCTTTCCACATCAAGATGAAAACAATATACAATAAATTTGATAAAAGCATTATAAATTCTCTGCCATTGGTCGATTTTCAGGGTCGGATAACAGTGGTACTCAACGAGTCAGAAGCCGACCGCGCTGTCGACTATCTTCTCACGTGCGACGTGTTGGGGGTCGACACCGAGACGCGCCCAGCATTCCGCCGTGGACAGAACCATAAGGTTGCGCTATTGCAAGTTGCCACCCACGACCAATGCTTTCTGTTCCGTCTCAACCACATAGGTTTGCCCGATTCGCTCGTGCGCTTGCTGAGCAACAAACTCGTGCCGATGATTGGTCTCTCGTGGCACGACGACCTGCTCTCGCTCCATCGTCGTCGCGAGTTCGAACCGGGTTGGTTCATCGATATCCAGGACATCATCGGCAATATCGGTGTCGAGGATAAAAGCCTGCAAAAACTCTACGCCAACCTCTTCGGCGAGAAAATCAGCAAACGACAGCGTCTCACCAACTGGGAGGCGGACGTGCTTACCGACAAGCAGAAGGAGTATGCCGCTATCGACGCATGGGCGTGCATAAAGCTCTACAACGAGATAATGCAACTGATGGCTACCCACGACTACGAACTGAAGATAGTCGAAGAAGAATAAAACTACGCACCCCACCAGGGGGTGCAGTGGTCTCCACTGCACCAACCAAATAGATATTAATAGATGGTATGGGCAGGATGCCCATACCTCCTAAGTATTAGAATATGTACAAAACACTATATTTAAAGAAAGGTAAGGAGGAAAGCCTCAAGCGTTTCCATCCTTGGATATTCTCCGGTGCCGTAGCCGAGATTGAAGAAGGCGTAGAAGAAGGCGAAATCGTGCGCGTATTCACCTCGCAAGGCGACTTCATCGCTGTCGGCATGTATCAGATCGGTTCTATCGCAGTGCGCGTGTTGTCTTTCCGCGATGTCGAGATAGACGGCGAGTTTTGGTTCTCGCGCCTGCAGTCGGCTTGGCAGATGCGCCAGGCTATCGGACTCATCGGCCGTGAGAACAACAACACGTTCCGCCTTGTGCACGGCGAGGGTGACAACCTCCCCGGTCTCGTCATCGACTGCTATGGCGACACCGCAGTCATGCAAGCACACAGCGTTGGTATGCACCTTGTTCGCCATGAGATATGCGAGGCTCTTGTGAGAGCTTCCGAAGGCGAGATAAAGAACGTCTACTACAAGAGCGAGACAACGCTGCCCTTTAAGGCAGACGTAGAGCACGAGAACGGCTTCATCTACGGCTCGATGGGCAGCGACGTGGCTATGGAGAACGGCTTGAACTTCCACATCGACTGGCTGAAAGGACAGAAGACCGGCTTCTTCGTCGACCAACGCGAGAACCGCCACCTGCTCGAGACTTACTCTAAGGGTCGTTCGGTGCTCAATATGTTCTGCTACACGGGCGGCTTCTCTGTTTACGCCATGCGTGGCGGAGCAAAACTCGTCCATTCCGTTGACAGCAGCGCAAAGGCCATCGAGCTCACCAACAGAAACATCGCCCTCAACTTCCCAGGCGATGAGCGTCACGCTGCCTTCTGCGAGGACGCCTTCAAGTTCCTCGATGCCAACGATAAGACATATGATCTCATCGTGCTCGACCCCCCTGCGTTCGCCAAACACCGTGCAGCCCTGCGCAACGCCCTCAAAGGCTACACACGTCTCAACGTCAAGGGATTACAGCGCATCAAGCCCGGTGGCATCCTCTTCACCTTCAGCTGCTCGCAGATAGTGACAAAGGAGAACTTCCGCAACGCTGTCTTCACAGCTGCGGTGCAGGCTAACCGCAAGGTGCGCATCTTGCATCAAATCCACCAGCCTGCCGATCACCCGATTAACATCTACCACCCAGAGGGCGAATACCTCAAGGGATTAGTCCTTTACGTCGAATAACAGTAGGAGGGTATGGCATCCTTGCCATACCCACGCACCCCACAGGGGGCACTTGTAGGGGGTGCACTTGTCTCAAGTGCACCAACCAAGCAAGAACTGCACCAACCAATAAGTGTACAAACCAACCTCTGTTGGTGCACTTCTTGCTCTGGCAAGCGGCAAAGCCGAGCGGAGACAAGTGCACCCCCTAAGGAACCGCACCTAACTTAGGAGGTATGGGCATCCTGCCCATACCACGCACCCAAGTTGTTTACAAAAGTGGTATGGGCAGGAATGCCCATACCTCCTACCACACAGCAAATGAACAAATTACCAACAATCAGCACATTCGTCAACCAAGTACGACACTTCGCCCACCACCACCAACTATTCACCCCCCGTGGCAAGTACATCATCGCCCTTTCCGGCGGTGCCGACAGCGTTTCGCTGCTCCTCGTGCTGAAACACTTAGAGTCTGAGTTAGGCATAACCCTCGAAGCCGCCCACTGCAACTTCCATCTGCGTGGCGACGAGTCCCTGCGCGACGAGCAATTCTGCCAGCAACTATGCCGTCGCCTCCACGTACCCCTCCACCTCGTCCACTTCGACACGCACGCCTATGCCGACCTGCATCATGTCAGCATCGAGATGGCAGCACGCGACCTGCGCTACGCCTATTTCGAGCAGCTCCGCCGCGACATCCACGCCCACGACATCTGCGTCGCCCACCATCGCGACGACAGCGTCGAGACCCTCCTCCTCAACCTCGTACGCGGCACAGGTCTGCGCGGACTGCGAGGCATACAACCGCGCAACGCCCACATCATCCGCCCCCTCCTTTCCCACAGTCGCCAGCAGATAGAGCAGTACCTCGACGCCCTCGGCGAGAGTTACGTCACCGATTCAACCAACCTCCATAACGACGTAAAACGCAATAAGATACGCCTGAACGTTATACCATTACTGCGCGAGCTAAATCCGAGCGCAAGCCAATCCATCTTCGAGACATCGCTGCGCGTCACCGAAGCCTTGAAAATCTTCGACGACGCCATACAGCGCAGCATCGACGACGTCACCACCCCCATGGAGAGCACTTTAGGGGGTGCACTTGTAGGGGGTGCACTTGTCTCAAGTGCACCAACCAAGCAGTCGAGAACTGCACCAACCAAGCAGTTAGGAACCACACCATCTCACCCCCTCACCATCTCCGTCCCCCGACTGAAGCAGCAGCCCTCCCCCGAGTACACCCTCCACGAAATACTCAGCCCCCGAGGCTTCACCTCAGCACAAATCGAGCAGATATACACCTCGCTCGACACCAACCCCACAGGCAAAATCATCACCTCCTGCTCGCACGAACTCGCCTTCGACCGCAGCACCCTCATCCTCCAACCCAAAACACCCACACCTCTTGTCCGCCCTATGCACATACCCGAAACCGGCACATACGTGCTTAGCGACAACCTGAAGCTGAAGGTAGAGACCGAAGAATGTGGCGACCGCTACGAACCCAGTCGCGCTGCCGACTGCGCTTGTCTTGATGCATCGGATATCAAGTTCCCACTCACCCTGCGACACATTGAGCAGGGCGACCGCTTCGTCCCCTTCGGCATGACCGGCACGAAACTCCTCAGCGATTATCTCACCGACCGCAAGAAGAACATCTTTGAGAAACGAGCACAACTCGTCCTCACCGATGCCCAACAGCGCATACTCTGGCTCGTCGGCGAACGCACCGACAACCGCTTCCGCATCACCCCACACACCCAACAAGCCCTCCGCCTCACTCTTCAATAGGAGGTATGGGCATCCCTGCCCATACCACGCACCCCACTTAGGAGGAGGGTGTGTCAAAACTAAAATATTTGGCAAATTGAATAGCAAACGGTTCTAATCGTAGGAGGCTACGGCATTCCTGCCGTAGCCATTAGTAACTGAAATACAACTGTTTGCAATGACTACGGCAAGAATGCCGTAGTCTCCTACAGTTAGCCATTCATCACAATTCTATAGTTTTGACACATCCTCCCCTAAAAAACAAAGAGCAATAAAGTGATTACAACATAGAAACAACAAAAAAGGGTGCACGAAGCACCCTTTTTGTTTGTTAGTATCTGAAGTGTTGAAAACCTCTTTACTTTACAGTTTCTTAAACACCCCCTGCATCTGTTCGCCGAGTCCGATGGTGTAACCCTGCGATACAAACACTACGCGGTTGAAGGTATCGGCGATGATGAACATCGGCATCTGCTTCTCGTTCATCAGCTTCATCTCACGGGCAATCTGCTTGCGTACCGATCCGTCCTTGTCGAGGGCGAACTGCACGGTAGACGGCAGACCCTGGAACTCGTCGTGGTTGAACTTCGCTGCATCCGCCTCGCTCTCGAAGAGCAGCACTACCGGACGACCCCATGCCTCGAACGCTTCCTTCATCTTCTCGATGTCGTGCAGAGCGTGGTTGGTTGGCTCCTGACCTACGCCGAGAATGCCCACAACATAGTAGCCGCGACCAGTCTGAGAGAGCAGGCTTACTTCCTTGCCGTCCTTTGTTACAAGACTCTCCGAGTTGAACGAACCGATCACAGACACCTCGTTGGTGTTCTGGCGTATCTCAAGAGGCAGAGTGGTGGTTTGACCCTCCACAATTTCGAACAGACGGTTCGAGGCGAGCACACTGCCGCTCGCAAGGCGTGTGCCCGTGGTGAGCATATATGTGCCCGCATCGAGCTTGTAGCCCTTCTTGAACGTGTTACTCCATGTCGTGCCGTTGCCCATGTCAGCCTGACCCTCCTCGAAGTTCAGCAGATGAGCCGTGCCGTTCTCTATGCGGCTGATTGTGAAGTGGCTGTAATACTTCGGGTTGTCGAGTAGCTTAGTAGGCTCGTATGTCAGCACGATTGTGCCAAGCGCGGCAGCAGTAGATGTCTTCTCGGCTGTGTTGTCGAACTTCACATCCTGCCATTCGCCGTTGGTTTTTTGGTGCACTTGAGACAAGTGCACCCCCTGGGATTTGTACTGTATCTTGCCCGTCACAGCGTCCTTCTGCGCTTCGATGCCGAGGCTGCGAGCCACGTCTACGAAGAAGATGTCGCGCGAACGCTCGTCGGTAATCTTCGACTTCATCACGCCAACAGGAGTCTGTGCGATGCGCAAAGCCTTCTTGTCAGGGTTAAGACGAATGTTCTTCTTTATCCACTCTACGAGCTTCATCGGGTCGGCGCGGAAAGCGTCGGCAGTCTTCTTGCTGAACGCCTTCTCGAAGTACTGCTTGAACGGTATTGTAATCAGCTCGTCCTCAACACGCGGCGAGAGCTGGTCGGTCGTTGCGTTATAGCTGTCCTCGAGAATCTCGGTTGTGATGTCACGCAAGTCCTTGTCGCTGAGTGTGGCGAGTATGCCCATCACGCGGTCTTCGTTGTCGCTGTGGCGGTTGATGAAGTCGACGATGGTCTGCTTGTTGCCGCGCGACTTGAAGATATACTCTGCTCCGCGCTCACTGATGCGCTTCGCCTCCTCCATAGTGGGGAAGGTGGCTGTGTATGCCTTGCGGATGCTGTCCTCAAGAGCAAAGCGGCGCTGGTTCTCCTTGTGCATCTCGTCGCTGACATAAGGCAGCTGTGGGTCTTCCTTCGGTGGAACGAGGTCCAAGTAGGTGCATTTAGGGGGTGCACTTGTCTCAAGTGCACCAACAGAACCGGTTGGCTGCGTGGGTATGGCAGGGATGCCATACCCTCCTACAAGTGCACCCCCTGGGAGGGTGAGTGTTGCCTCCTTCTCCTTGCCGAACGATACCTTCTGGTAGGTGTATTTGCCGTCTTTCGACGCCCAAACAACCAAGTCGCCGATGCCTGCAGAGAGCGAGGTGTGACCGTTTGCGTCGGTGTACTTCGTTACTGCCGTGAAAAATTCAGCGTAGTTGTAAATCTTGAACTCGACACGTGCGTTCTCCACCGGCTTGCCTTCGCTGTCCTTTACGTAGAAGTCTACCGAAGCAACCGGCGCATAGTTGGACGTGAGGTTTATTTCTGTGAAGTTGCTTGTGCGCAGCATCACCTCCTCCGGACCGTTATAGTCGCCGAAAGCGCGTGTGTGCATTAGCATAGCTCGCGAAGCCGGAGCATTGAACCAACCGAGGTTCAGCACCGGCTCCGGTTCGCAGGCACCGAGGAAGTACCACTTGCCGTCAGCCCATGCCTCTACCCAAGCGTGGTTGTCGTCGGTGTGTGCCCAGCGCGGTGTGTACACCTGGCGTGCAGGAATGCCCACGGCGCGCAATGCCGCAACGGCAAACGTACTCTCCTCACCGCAACGGCCGGTTGCGGTCTTCAGCGTAGCGAGTGGTGCCGATGTACGGGCATCTGAAGGCTGGTAGGTCACCTTCTCATGGCACCAGTGGTTCACCTCAATGATAGCATCCATCATCGACATACCCTTGATGCGGTCCTTTAGTTCGTTGTAGAACACCGATCGTGCATTGTCCAGAGCCTCGTTGTTGACGCGGATTGGCACAACGAAGTGGCGGAAAAGCAACTCCGGAACGTTCTTGCCCCAGGGCATCTCCTCGCGAGCCTTGAACGCCATGCGTACATTGTCGGCGAAGAACGAAGTGGGGTAGTCGGTGACATCGGCAAGCGGCATGTAGGCATAGAGGAACTTCAACGCTTCCTGCTCGTCAGCCGTAAGCTTTTCTTTCTGTGTGTTGTAGAATGTCTTGCCAACGGTTTTTATGCGCTCCTTGAAGATGTTCTCCACTGTGTTGCGGTAGTTGGTGTCGGATATGAATTGCCCTTGTGCATTCGCCGTAAGGCTCAATGCGAATATGGAGGCAGAGATGAGTATTTTTTTCATTCTCGTTTAAAGTATTTTGGTGCACTTATAGGAGGGTATGGCATCCCTGCCATACCCACGCACCCTTTGATTTATAAAAAAGGAGACTATGGCGTGTGGTCATAGTCTCCTGTATGTGTTTAAAGTTAGGGTGTATCAACAGAGCTGGTTGGTGCACTTCTTGCTCTGGCAAGCGGCAAAAGCCGAGCGGAGACAAGTGCACCCCCTGAGAGTGTATCAACAGAACTGATTGACTGCGTAGGTATGGCAGGGATGCCATACCCTCCTACAAATCAATCTTGTTTACACGCTTCTCATGGCGACCACCTTCAAATGGAGTCTTGAAGAACTCGTCCATGATCTTCTCTGCTGTCTTGTTGTCGATGAAGCGACCCGGCATAACGAGGATGTTTGCGTCGTTGTGCTGGCGTGTGAGCTGAGCAATCTCTGGATTCCATACCAATGCTGCACGTACACCCTTATGCTTGTTGAGGGTCATTGCCATACCTTCACCGCTACCGCAGATGCCGATGCCAGGATAAACGTCACCGTTAGAGATAGCTTCGCCTAACTCATGAGCGAAATCCGGGTAGTCGCAGCTAAGGTCGCTGTATGTACCGTAGTCCTTAAACGGAATGTTGTGGCTCTCAAGGTACTCAACAACAAATTTCTTCAATGCGTAACCTGCGTGGTCGCATGCAATGCCTACTGTCTTAATTTCCATAGTACTGTAGTTTTATTGGATTATTAATAAAGCAAGCTTATGCAGAATTTCTCATCGAATTGTGAAGTTCTGCATAAGCTATGCCTGTTTATTTAGATAAGTAATCTTTCACCTGCTTAAATACGTTCTCTGCGTTGAAGCCCAATTTCTCGTCGAGCACCTTGTAAGGAGCAGAGAAACCGAACGACTCAAGACCGTATACCATACCCTCAACGCCTACGAGGCTCTGAAGTGTAACGGGGAGACCGGCTGTCATACCGAATATCTTGGCACCCTTCGGCAGTACACTCTCCTGATACTCCTTGCTCTGTGTACGGAACAGACCCTCTGACGGAACGCTTACGATACGTGTCTTGATGCCGTCAGCGTTGAGCAACTCGGCACCTGCGAGGAGCGTAGACACCTCCGAACCAGAAGCGAGGAGGATAACGTCGTAGTTAGGATCGTCCTTAACGATGTATGCACCCTTGCGAACCTGAGAGTAGTCAGTGCCTTCAGGCAGGGAGTTCACGTTCTGGCGTGAGCAAATCATTGCTGTCGGTGTGTCCATGTTCTCGTTAGCCATCTGCCAGCATACTGTTGTCTCGTCTGCATCTGCAGGGCGGAATACGCGTACAGAGTCCTGTCCCTTGTGGTTCTTCAGCTTCTCCATGAGGCGAATCTGTGCTTCCTGCTCAACCGGCTCGTGTGTAGGTCCGTCCTCACCAACGCGGAATGCGTCGTGCGACCATACGAACTTGATTGGAACGCGCATGAGAGCTGCCATACGAATTGCCGGCTTCATGTAGTCGGAGAATACGAAGAATGTGCCGCAAGCTGGGATAACACCACCGTGGAGGTACATACCGATGCAGACGCAAGCCATTGTAAGCTCGCTGACACCTGCCTGGAAGAATGCTCCGGTAAAGTCGTCCGGTGCAAGCTCGTGTGTCTTCTTGAGGAAACCGTCGGTCTTGTCAGAGTTGCAAAGGTCGGCTGAAGAGCAAACCATGTTTGGCACCTGCTCTGCCAGTACGCCGAGGCAGTTGGCTGAAGCTACACGTGTAGCTACGTCGCGCTTCTGAACGAGAGCGCTCCAGTCTACCTTAGGAGCGTCGCCAGAGAACCAAGCCTTCATCTGCTCAGCCTTTTCCGGATTAGTCTTGCGCCACTCCTCTTCGGCAGCATGTCTTTCCTTAACGATCTCGCGAAGCTCAGCGTTGCGCTTTTCGTAAAGTTCCTTAACGTCGTCGAATACTACGAACGGGTCGTTGAGGTCGCCCCCGAGGTTCTTCACTGTGTTCTCGTAAGCACCACCACCAAGCGGTGCGCCGTGAGTCTTCACGCTGCGCTCGTAGCTTGAACCGTCTTCCTTGCGTGCGCCCTTAGCCATAACGGTGTGACCGATGATGAGGGTAGGACGCTGCTCTTCCTTGTTAGCGAGGATGAGAGCTGCACGGATCTCGTCAGGGTCGTTACCGTTTATTTCAAGAACGTTCCAACCCCATGACTCGTACTTCATACGTGTGTTCTCGCGCATTACGACATCGCACTCTGTAGAGAGCTGAATCTCGTTGGCATCGTAGAACATGATGAGGTTGTTGAGCTTGAAGAGACCTGCGATACGGCCTGCGCCCTGAGATATTTCTTCCTGAACACCTCCGTCAGAGATGTATGCGTAAATCTTGTGCTGCATCATGGTGCTGCCAAGACGAGCCTCAAGGAACTTCTCTGCAATAGCAGCACCCACAGCGTAGGTGTGTCCCTGACCGAGGGGTCCAGATGTGTTTTCAATTCCATGAATAATGTCACGCTCAGGATGTCCCGGACATATAGTGCCCCATTGACGGAATGTCTTCAAATCGTCAATTGTGTACTTGCCCTGCAAAGCGAGAGCTGAGTAGAGCATTGGCGACATGTGACCAGGATCGAGATAGAAGCGGTCGCGGCCCTCCCAAGTCGGCTGATCTGGATCGAACACCAAGAACTCCGAGAAAAGAACGTTGATAAAGTCAGCACCACCCATAGCACCGCCAGGGTGACCTGATTTGGCTTTTTCTACCATCGATACAGCAAGCAGTCGGATGTTGTCTGCCGCATGGTTCATTAAATCCTTATTATTCATTTTATTATTTAAAGTTTAACAGTTTCTTTGTAGAAAAATAGGTTTTAAATTATTTTACACAGTCTTTTAATCACCATTTTTCGTCGTTTCCTTTTGCAAAGATAGCGAATATAGTTGATATAACGGCTATATTAATTGCGGAATTTAAAAATAATTCTATAATTTGCCGACTTTTACTTGTGCTTAGCTCCTAATTTTACTATAACCTACGAGGCGATATGTGCGTTGTCCTATACCTTTATAATATATAAGCATTTGATAGCTGTTTTCGGTTTGGAAAAAGTTGCCTTCTGTTGAAACCGGATGCAGGCTGTTGTCGTTGTGCTTCGTAAGGTACTGATAGGAGTAGTAACCTTGCTTCAGTGGTACGTTTGCCTCATAAAGCTTTGTCTGCTCGTTGTAGCTCATCTCGTATTGCGGCGTGAAACGATCGTTTGTCCATACGCCGTTGATAAACACTCTGCCGTTCTGTCGTGGTGCTTGTAGGCGGAAGTTGACGACGACGTATTCCGAGATGCGGTCGTTTTCGATGTTGTCGCTGTTGCGTATGTAAAAACTGCCGTTGGCATCTTCGTCGTAAACATAGCTTGGACGTGGCAGATCAGTCCATATTTGTGCGTGGTAGTTAGTGCCGTCCCACCATGTGTTCTCAATGCCAAGGGTGGGGTGGGTGACATCAAGTATCTCGAACTTATGATACTCGTTGCCTCCATCGAAGATAAGGTTGCGGTTGTACTCCCAACGTAGTCCGCTTCCGGTTTGGTATTGTGGTGTAGGGTTTATGCGGGCGGTGCTCCAACGCCCGTTTTGCATGACGACGGTGTACAACTCGGTGCTTGGATTAGTGATGTTAAGAGCAGAGTAGTTTATTTCTGCTCCCACTTGCTGGTGGGCTTTGTTGATGCCGATGTCTGTGTTTGTGGTTACGGACATACTTGCCTTTACGAGTGGTTCCACTATCATGAAGCAAGCCGTGAAAATAGTGTCGCCGTTGTTCTCGTCGTAAACCGTCAGACGATAGTTGCCGCTCATTTTGATGCGGCAATTCTCGTTGGGGATAGAAAGGCGATAGTGGGTGTAGAGGGTGTTGGTGTTGAGCGACTCTTCTATGTCGTCGATGGTGCAGCCATCGGCAAATCCCTCACAATAGTCGGAGTCGAAAATACCCTCCGACACACTCCAGTCTGCCTCGCAATGCTGCAGTCGATACACATAGCGGTGGTACTCGTGTGTAAGGTCGTCGAAACTGATGTTTATCGGTTCGCCGTTAAGCGTGGCTATAGGCATGGATAGCCAGTTGTTGCCAGCCACAACCTGCAATGATGCAATATTCTCCGACTTGATGTCGTTGTATTGCGCAAAGCTGTTGGTGGCGGCAAGCGCCGACAATGCGATGATTATAGCCAATAGGTGTTTTCTCATAATCTGTTGTTTTAGGAGCGTTTGCCTATTAGAAGTCTACCGACACCTTCACGTTGATTTGTCTGCCCGTAAGGTAGTTAGGAACTGCATACTGCTGTCCAGTCACGTCAGTAATCCAGTAGTAGGAGTTTACGTTGTTGATGCCGAAGAGGTTCAGGCACTCAGCTCCAACCCACAGGTTGCGAATTGGGTTGCGCTTTTTGTGGCGGTCGCTGTTGTCGATGATGCGGTAGTTCAAACCAACATCTGCGCGTTTGTATGCCGGAGCACGGAACACGTTCGATTCGAGCTCGCGGTGTGGGGCAGAGAAGGGTAGACCGTCGGCAAGTGCCAACTTGAGCGACATCTTCCAACGTGTTGTGCCAGGGAAGTAGTCGGTGAAGAAGAGGTTGACAGCATAGCGTTGGTCGGTAGGCAGAGGGATTGACTTGCCGTTCAGCTTCATGCTTGTGTTCATCAGCGATAGCGACACCCACGAGTCTGTACCCGGTACAAACTCACCAAAGAGTTTGAGGTCTAAGCCTGCTGCATGTCCGCTGCACATATTGTCGCCATAATACACCACCTTCACGTTGTTCACGCTATAAGGCACAAGGTTGCCAAGTGCCTTGTAGTATGCTTCGGCTGTGAACTTGAACGGGCGGTCGTTCATCTTGAAGCGGTAGTCGAAGCCTGCGATAAAGTGTATCGATCGCTGGCTCTTCGCCTTACGGTTGAGCGAAGCATATGTAATGCCGTTCGTTGTGGTGGTGTCGCGTATCTCCTTAAAGAAAGGTGCCTGATAGTACAAACCCGTGGCAAAGCGCATCGTTATGTTCTCGTTGAATGCCGGAATGATGCCCAACGACAGACGCGGGCTGAGTATTGTCTCCTTCGTGAAACTCCAGTAGGCGAGACGCAGACCGTAGTTCAACGTGTAGAGTGTCTTGCCTTCCGAACCGGTGAAGCGGTATGTGTCCTGCGCATACGCCTCTACACGATTGGCTGTAAGCGTGTTCTTTGCACGCATACTGTAAATCATATAAAGATCCTTGCCAGTGTGCGGAATGCTGTATTTGCTCGAGTCGCGCATCTCGTACTCAACGGAATTCTCGTTGATGTGCTCCCATTTATATGTAAATGCAGCCTCTATGTCGTGCTTCTTCTGCTTCGTTTTGAACAACAGTTTGGCACTCTCCACGTGAGCCTTCAGGTAGTTGCGCGTGTGCTGGAAGTAGGTGCCTACACCGAGATTTTCGCTTGTTTCGGTCTGCGTGAGCCAGTACTGTCCTTGTATGTCGTACTTCTCCTGCTCGCGTGTGTTGAACGCAGAAGCGATGAGCGAAAGGCTTGTGTTCTCGTTGAATTTGCGAGTGATGCCCAATGAACCGAAGAAGGTGCGGAACACGTCTTTCTCCTGTCCGTCGAAGTATACCTTGAATGCCTTTACGTTCTCCATCGTGCCGAAATTCGTCTCTCGATCTTCGGGTGTGAAGTTATAGTGGTTGTCCGAGATGTTGCCGAGGAACTTGATGTCCCAGCGCTTGTTGGGCGAGTAAGTAAGATACGTCTGATAGTCGATGAACGTAGGCTGATACTCGCCCTTGGTGTCCATCGAGCCTAATAGATACTTCGTCGTCTTGTAGCGCAGACCATTGCTCCACGAGAACTTCTTGTTGCTCATGCCGACGAATGCGCTTGCTCCAAGCATACTGGCTGTGGCTGACGCTTCGAAGCGTTTCGGACGGCGATACTCGATGTTCAGTGCCGACGACATCTTGTCGCCATAGCGTGCCTCGTAGCCACCGGTTGAGAAGCCAATCTTCTCCACCATATCGGGGTTGATGACCGAGATACCCTCCTGTTGTCCGCTTCTTACAAGGAACGGGCGGAATATTTCCACATTATTTATATATACACTATTCTCGTCGAACGAACCACCACGCACGTTGTACTGCGATGAAAGCTCGCTGTGGGTAGATACGCCAGCCTGGCTTTGTATCATTTCCTCTACGGCGTTGCCCGTAGTGGAGGGCATACTCTTTAGATGCTCTTTGCTCAATTCCTGCGTTTGTCCAGTCTCGATTCGTTTGCCTGTGATGGTTACTTCCGACAGGGCATTGTCGCTGCTGTGCAGAACAACCTGCATTGTCTGCTTACCACGTGGACGGCGCAGTGTGCGAACTTTGGTCTTATAACCGACCATTGAAAATCTGATTTCAACAGAGTCGGCAGATTGAAGTTGCAGACTATAGTCGCCTTTAAGCGAAGTCATTGTCATCTTGCCTTGTTTAGGGCATGATACGGATGCAAATTCTACGGGGTCGTTGTTCTCGTCAATGACCCTTCCACTTAAGGTGAATGTTTGCGCCTGAGCAGATACGAAAGCGCAGAGACATATTATTTGAAGTATAAACAATTTCAGTTTCATACATAACATAACGAAAATAGTGTCGATTTATTGTATTTTTGCAGCGTAAAAGCATTTGAATTTCTGAAAAAGAATTAAAGAGTGTAATTTTTACAAATATTATTTTGTAATTATTATAAAAAAGTATATCTTTGCAGTAGTAAAATGAAAAGAATATAGACAATGAAACATAACGACGCAGTAACAAGACTTGTAGAACATGGCATCAAGCCTTCTGTTCAGCGCATTCAGATCATGCATTATCTGATGACTCACTTTACTCATCCTACAGTGGAGGAGGTGCATAAGGCTTTACTACCTAAGGTGCCTACACTTAGCCGTACCACGGTGTACAACACGCTCAGAATGTTCTCAGAGCACAATGCTGCTCAGATGATAACAATCAACGAACATCGTGTTTGTTATGACGGCGATGTGAGCCTTCATGCACATTTCATCTGTAAGTGCTGCCGAAAGGTGTATGACATTTTCGACGAAGTGTCGGATGTTGTAAATCGCAAAGAGTTGGCAGGTCACAAAATCGACGACGTACAGCTATATTATAAAGGTGTATGTAAAGAATGCTTGGCAAAGCAGGCTGAAACTGCAGTCGGATAATTTATAGATAAGGCTTTTTTAATATAAATACTATTAACTCTTAAAACAGAAGAATTATGAAGAAGAAATTTATTTGCACAGTATGCGGTTATATTCACGAAGGTACAGAGGCTCCTGAGAAGTGTCCAGTTTGCAAGGCTCCGGCAAGCAAGTTTAAGGAACTGAACGATCCGACAGAGGGTCCAGCTTTTGCAACCGTTCATACTCTTGGTGCTGCTCGCGATGAGGAGGCTACACCAGAGATGATTAAGGATCTCGAGACTCACTTCAATGGCGAATGCGGTGAGGTAGGTATGTATCTCGCAATGAGCCGTCAGGCTGACCGTGAGGGCTATCCAGAGATTGCAGAGGCATTCAAGCGCTATGCTTTCGAGGAGGCTGAGCACGCAAGTAAGTTCGCAGAGCTTTTGGGCGACGTTCTGAAGGATACTAAGTCGAACCTTGAAGCTCGTATCGCTGCTGAGCGCGGTGCTTGCGAGGACAAGTTCCGCATCGCAAAGAACGCTAAGGCTGCCGGCATGGACGCTACTCATGACACCGTTCACGAGATGGCAAAGGATGAGGCTCGCCACTGTGCTGGCTTCATGGGCTTGTACAAGCGTTACTTCGAGAAGTAAAACATCTTCGTAGTCGTACAAACGGCTATATGATGTAGCATAATAAAAGAGGATGTACCAGACAAATGTTCTTGTCGGTGCATCCTTTTTTCGTTGTGTATCGTCCGCCGTCCAATCAGATTGCGTCCGCCACCCAATCAGATTGCGTTCGCCACCCAGTCGGATTGCGTTCGGTGCATGATGATTTATCTTGATGTTTAAGCATGAAAAAAAGGTGTGTCAGAACTCTGCAATCGGAGCTCTGACACACCCTTTGTTGTTTTGCGACCAATGGTCTTGTCGTTATTATCCGCAGAAGAACAGCACAACGAGCTGCGCTGTGAAGATACGCAGGAACATACTCAACGGATAAACCGTAGAATAGCCGATAGCAGGAGCCTCGCGCGAGCAAACAGAGTTGGCGTAAGCGAGGGCTGGTGGGTCGGTGTATGTACCGGCGAGCATACCCATAATGGTAAAGTAGTTGAACTTGTACTTCATGCGTGCTATAGTGCCGACAATCAGGATAGGGATAATTGTGATGATGAAACCAGTGAGTACGTAGAGCAGACCGTCGCCTTCTACAACCGTGTTCCAGAAGTTGGCGCCAGCCTTTATACCTACACTCGCAAGGAACAGCACAAGACCTATCTCTCGAAGCATCATATTTGCCGATGTCGTGGTGTAGGTGTTGAGCTTCATGCGGTGGCCGAAGCGACCGATAAGAATGGCGATGATAAGCGGACCGCCAGCGATACCGAGCTTCAACGGAACCGGCATTCCTGGTATAGCGAACGGAATGCTACCGAAGATGATACCGATGAAGATACCGATGAAGATTGTTGCCACATTAGGTGCATCAAGACGCTTCACAGAGTTGCCCATCAGCTCAGCGATGCGGTTCACGTTGTCCTCCGGACCTACTACGAGAATTTTGTCGCCTACCTGGAAACGGTAGTTGCGGCTTGCGAAGAGGTCCATGCCCTGACGCGAAAGACGTGTTACGGTTACACCGTATACAGACGAGAAATGCATCTTGCCGAGTGTCTTACCGTTCATTGACGAGTTGGTTACGACGATGCGGCGCGAAACGAGCGGCTGCTTGCTTTCGTTCTCCTCCCACTCAGTCTCCAGCTCCGGACCGATGAACGCCTGGATAGCCGGTGCGTCAGCCTCAGCACACACGACGAGCACCTCGTCGCCCATGTCGAAGACCGTGCGGCTGTTCGGTATGCTGTATTCGCCGTTCTTGAAGAGGCGCGAGAACACAACGTCGCGGTTGAGGAAGTCGCTAATCTCTGCAACTGTACGGCCAGAGAGGTATGCGTTGTTCACCTTGAGGTGCATCTGATGCGGTTTAGCCTGTGGATTCTCAGCTTCTTCTGCTTCAAGTGCCTTCTCCTCCTCCTCAAGCTTGGTACGGGTTAGGAAACGGATGGCGATAGTAGCACCGATGATGCCTACTACACCAAGTGGGTAAGCGCAGGCATAACCGGACGCAATCTGTGGCAGTTCGCCGTAGGTCTGTTGCCATACAGAGCTGAGCGCTTCGTTTGCAGCACCAAGACCCGGTGTATTGGTTACGGCTCCGTAGAGCGTGCCCACCATCATCGGGAGGTTCGACTTCACATTAGTATCGAAGAAGAGATAGTAGCATGCAAACATAACGCCTACGTTCAGCAAGATAGCTGTGGTAGAGAGCAGGTTGAGCGTTACACCGCCTTTCTTGAAGCTCTCAAAGAAGCCAGGACCGACCTGCAAACCGATGCAGAACACGAACAGAATAAGTCCGAAGTCCTGAACAAAGGTCATGGTGTCTTTGGGGGCAGTGAAGCCAACATGGCCTGCTAAGATACCAGCGAAAAGCACCCATGTTACACCGAGTGATATGCCGCCAATCTTAATCTTACCCAGCAGAATGCCGACTGCGATGACAATGGCATAGAGTAGGGCGATATGGGCAATCGACTCAGTATTGGTGAATAGGTTGATTATCCAATCCATTTTTTAGTGTTTTAATGTTTTAATAGCTTTAATATAGTGTTATATAGTTTCTATACTCTGTTTGGCTTTCGTTTGAAATAGCAATTGTGATAGATAACTAAAATGTAAAATTCAAGACCGACAGTAAAAGATGCCGGTCTTGAATTGTATGATTTCAAATGCTTAGTAGCTGCGAGCAATCAGTACACGCTGTGTAGCCGGCTTGCCAGAAACCATGTCTACGCCCGGTGTCTGCTCGAACATAAATGGCACGCAGCGGATTGTAGCCTGAGTCTCTTCCTTAATCTTAGCCTCAGTCTCGGCTGTGCCGTCCCAGTGGCAGAGGAAGAAGCCGCCGTCCTTGATGCGCTCCTTGAACTCCTCGTAGTTGTCGCACTCATAGATGTGAGCGTTGCGAAAGTCGAGAGCCTTCTTGTAGATGTTAGCCTGGATATCCTCAAGCAACTGCTCTACGTATTCAACGATGCCGTCGAACGAGCGTGTCTCCTTCTCGAGAGTATCGCGACGCATGATCTCGATAGTGTTCTCCTCGAGGTCGCGACCGCCCATAACGAGGCGTACAGGCACACCCTTCAGCTCATAGTCGGCGAACTTGAAGCCCGGACGCTTGTTGTCTGCGTCGTCGTACTTCACGCTGATACCTGCTGCGCGCAACTGGCTGATAACCGGAGCGAGCTTCTCAGAGATAGCCTGCAGCTGCTCTGCGTTCTTTGTGATAGGCACGATGACAACCTGTATAGGAGCGAGCTTCGGAGGCAGCACAAGACCATTGTCATCAGAGTGAGTCATAATGAGTGCACCGATAAGACGTGTAGATACGCCCCATGATGTAGCCCATACGTACTCTGGCTTGTTCTCCTTGTTGAGGAATGTAACGTCGAATGCCTTTGCGAAGTTCTGACCGAGGAAGTGTGACGTGCCGCTCTGCAGAGCCTTACCGTCCTGCATCATTGCCTCAATTGTGTATGTGTTCAACGCACCTGCAAAGCGCTCTGTCTCGCTCTTTACGCCCTGAACGACCGGTACTGCCATCCACTTTTCTGCAAAGTCGGCGTAAACGTGAAGCATCTTCTTTGCTTCTTCTTCTGCCTCCTCCTTTGTAGCATGAGCTGTATGACCTTCCTGCCAAAGGAACTCTGATGTACGGAGGAACGGACGTGTGCGCATCTCCCAACGCATAACGTTACACCATTGGTTGCACATCAAAGGAAGGTCGCGGTACGACTGAATCCAGTTCTTGTATGTGTTCCAGATGATGGTCTCAGATGTTGGGCGAATGATGAGTTCTTCTTCGAGCTTTGCTGCTGGGTCTACCTCGATGCCAGTCTTGTCCTCATTGGTGCGAAGACGGTAGTGAGTAACCACTGCACACTCCTTAGCAAATCCTTCTACGTGCTCTGCCTCGCGGCTGAAGAACGACTTCGGGATAAGCATAGGAAAATAGGCGTTCTGTGCACCAGTTTCCTTAAACATAACATCAAGCTGATGCTGCATCTTCTCCCAGATAGCATAGCCATAAGGCTTGATAACCATACATCCGCGTACGGCTGATTGCTCAGCGAGGTCAGCCTTTGTGACGAGGTCGTTAAACCACTGGCTGTAGTTCTCTGAGCGCTTTGTGAGTTGTTTTAATTCTTTTGCCATTGAATTTATAAAGTTGTATTTATGTTTTCTGCTTTAAGTAAATAGCTTCTTATAGCGTGCAAAAATACAAAAAAAAAATGGTACAACTGCATGATGTGAAAAAAAACACATAACTTTGCACGATATTAAATAGAAAAATGATGATATGGAAACTAAATTGAAATTGGTTTATAAGATTTTGCGATGGGGATTGGCGTTGTTTTTTAGCAGCACAATTCTCGTTGTAGTTGTTTATCGTTTCGTGCCAGTATATGTTACTCCATTGATGGTGATACGTTGTGTGGAACAGATAGCAGACGGAAAGTCGCTCACGATGCACCATAAATGGAAACCACTTGACAATATTTCACCGTCATTGCCGGTTGCTGTGATGGCGAGCGAAGATCAACGTTTCCTTCTGCATCATGGTTTCGACTTTGATGCCATACAACAGGCTGCAAAACGCAACAAGCAAGCAGCAAAGCATAAGTATGGAGCAAGTACAATATCGCAACAGACAGCCAAGAATGTATTTCTGTGGCCTGGCAGAAGTTGGGTGCGCAAGGGATTTGAGGTGTATTTCACGGCTCTTATTGAAATGTTGTGGGGGAAGCATCGTATCATGGAGGTTTATCTGAACTCAATTGAGATGGGCGATGGTATTTATGGTGCAGATGCTGTTGCTAAGTATCATTTTAGTAAGACGGCAGAAGAGCTCACTCGTTCGGAGTGTGCTTTGATTGCTGCTACTTTGCCTAATCCGCGTAAGTTTGACAGTAGTAATCCTACAGCCTATTTGCGTGCGCGTCGCGGAAAAATTGAGTTTGAGATGAAGTTTATGCCGCTTTTTCCGAAAGAAGGAGAGGACTATGATCCATCGACAGCATCGGGTGGAATTTACAAGAATAATTAGTTTTCGTGATAAACGTTCAATAGTCTTAATAAATACTTTGTAGTATTGCATTTAAATACGAATAAAAAATAGTGGATACTCTTCTTAAATCATTGAACCCCAATCAGCTTGCAGCTGTAGAATATACCGATGGACCAGAACTTATTATAGCTGGAGCAGGGTCTGGCAAAACCCGAGTCTTGACGTATAAGATAGCATATCTCTTGCAGAAGGGACTTGCCCCGTGGTCTATACTTGCTCTTACCTTTACAAATAAGGCAGCACGCGAGATGAAGAGCCGCATCGCAGACCTTGTCGGTGAGGAGCGTGCACGATATCTGAATATGGGCACGTTCCATTCTGTATTCCTGCGCATACTGCGTGCTGAGGCGGAAGCCGTAGGCTTGGAGCGCAACTTCTCAATCTATGATGATGGCGATTCGCGTGCAGTTGTAAACTCAATTATTAAAGAACTGAAACTTGATGATAAGCAATACAAGGCATCTTCCGTTTTAGGACGTATCGGGGCGGCAAAGAATAGTTTGGTGACACCGGATGTCTACATGTCCGATCCACATCTTGCGGAGCGCGATAAGGTTTCGGGTATGCCCAAAGTGGGACAGATATATGCTCTTTATGCCGCACGTTGCAAGGCTGCCAATGCAGTCGACTTCGACGACATGCTTCTCTTTACCTATAAACTCTTTGCTGATAATCCGCAGATTGCGCAAAAATATGCAGAGCGATTTAGTTATGTTCTTGTAGACGAGTATCAAGATACCAACTATGCCCAGCAGTCGATATTGACCCTCCTTACTAAGGAGCGACGCAATATTTGTGTTGTTGGTGATGATGCGCAGAGTATCTATGCTTTCCGTGGCGCAAACATTGATAATATTCTAACGTTTCAGAACATATACGAAGGTGCACGCCTATTTAAGTTGGAGCAAAATTATCGTTCCACACAAACTATAGTGAAGGCTGCTAATAGTGTCATTATCAACAATCAACGTCAAATACGTAAAGATGTGTATAGCGAGAATGGCGATGGCGAAAAGGTACGTTTGAATATAGCTTATTCAGACAAGGAGGAGGCGAGCGTAGTATGCAACGAAATTCGGCGTTTGCATAACCGTTATGGTGTGGCGTATGGTGACATTGCTGTGCTATATCGCACCAATGCGCAGAGCCGTTTGTTTGAAGAGGAATTTCGTCGGCAGGATACTCCATATCGCATTTATGGTGGTATGAGTTTCTATCAGCATAAGGAGATAAAAGACGTGATAGCCTACTTCCGTTTAGTAGCCAATCCGAATGATGAAGAGGCGTTGAAGCGTGTCATCAATTATCCGAAGCGTAGCATCGGCGATACAACAGTGTCAAAGCTTATCGCTGCATCGCGCGATTGTAATGTAAGTTTGTGGAACGTTGTAGGTAATCCGAGCATGTATAACGCAGGAGTATCAGCGGCTACAGAAAAGAAGGTTGTAGGCTTCTATTGTATGATGGATGAGTTTATAAGAGATAATAATACAACTGATGCATACGTATTGGGTAAGGCCATCTTGGAGAAGTCGGGTTTGAAGCAAGAATTGGCTGCTGATAAGTCAATGGAGGGGATGGAGCGACAGGATAACATAGAAGAGTTTATGTCGGGTCTGCACGACTTTGTTGACACTAAGCGTGAGGAGGGTTATAAGGATGAAGTGTATATCGCCAACTTCCTTCAAGAGGTAGCTCTACTTACAGATAGCGATGAAGAAAATAGCGACGATGTTTCTTCTAACGAGCGTGTGTCGCTAATGACAATACATGCGTCAAAGGGTTTGGAGTTCAACTCTGTTTTCGTTGTCGGCTTGGAGGAGAATATCTTCCCGAGTCCGCGCTCAAGCTCATCGCTCAGAGAGTTGGAGGAAGAACGTCGTTTACTGTATGTAGCCATAACACGTGCCGAGCAGCGTTGTTTCTTGTCGTGTGCAAAGAGTCGTTATCAGTATGGCAGTATGATGTTCAATGAGCCAAGTCGTTTCTTGAAGGAGATTGATAAGCAGTATTTGATTGTTGAGGGTAATGTTGGAGGCTTTCAGTCGCCAGCTCAGCAATATTCACAGCGTCCAGAGTCTCCGCTGCGCAGTTCGCATCAGTCTTCAGCTCCTTCTGGATTTCGTCGCATATCTACCGCTACATCGCAGTATCGGCAGATGTCGACTACGCCTCAGCGTACACAGAGTGATCTTTCTGCTAAACAAACTATACATGTAGGTGCGCGTGTTGAACATCAGCGCTTTGGTATAGGCAGCGTGATAGCCGTAGAAGGAGTGGGCGAGAACGAAAAGGCTACTATAGAGTTTCAGAACGCCGGAACCAAGACTCTGCTTATGAAATTCGCAAGATTGACAATTTTGAAGTAGGAAAAACAGAATAGTATTGTGTATGTTTGGAAAAATTACTACCTTTGCAATCGATTACACACTAATATTCATTTAATACAAATTTTATGATTCTTCAAAATTTGCAAAACGATTTCAAAGGTTCTAATTGGAAGCGCGAAATTGACGTGCGTGATTTTATTCAGTCTAACTACGAGGCTTATGACGGTGACGAGTCGTTCCTTGTAGGTCCTACAGAGCGTACAAACCATCTTTGGAATGTGCTTTCAAAGATGTTCGAGGTGGAGCGCGAGAAGGGCGTTTACGACGCAGAGACAAAGTTGCCTCAGAGTATAGACACTTATGGTGCCGGCTATATAGATAAGGATAGCGAGGTGGTGGTTGGTCTGCAGACTGATGTGCCATTGAAGCGTGGTATCTTCCCGAAGGGCGGTATCCGCATGGTGGAGAAGGCTCTGAAGTCTTACGGCTACGATCTTGATCCTGCAACAAAGACTATCTTTACAAAATATCGCAAGACACACAACGAAGGCGTATTCTCGGCTTACAATGATGACATCAAGGCTGCGCGCCATGCTCATATCATCACCGGTTTGCCCGATGCTTATGGTCGTGGACGTATCATCGGTGACTATCGTCGTATAGCTCTTTATGGTACAGCAAACCTTATTGAGGAGAAGAAGCGTTATTTCAAACGTATCGATATTCAGGAGTTTACAGAGGAGATTGTACGCCATCGCGAGGAGGTTTCGGAGCAAATCCAGGCTTTGAAGCAGTTTGAACGCATGTGTGCTGCATACGGTTTCGACGTTACCAAGCCTGCGACAAACGCTCGTGAGGCAGTGCAGTGGACCTACTTCGGCTATCTCGGTGCGGTTAAGGACCAGGACGGTGCTGCCATGTCGCTCGGTCGTGTCTGTGCATTCTTGGATATCTACATCCAGCGCGACCTTAAGAACGGCACACTCACGGAGCAGGAGGCTCAGGAGCTTATCGACCAAATGATTATGAAGTTACGCATCGTACGCTTCCTCCGTACACCTGAGTACAACGATTTGTTCTCTGGCGACCCGATCTGGGCTACTGCTTCTATTGGAGGTATGGGTATTGATGGTCGTTCGATGGTTACAAGGACCGACTACCGTTTCCTCCATACACTTTACAATATGGGACCGTCACCAGAGCCAAACCTCACTGTGCTTTGGAGTGAGCACCTGCCTGAGGCATGGAAGAAATATTGTGCAAAGGTAAGTATCGACACAAGTGCTATCCAGTACGAGAACGATGACCTTATGCGTGCTGACCTCGGCGACGACTACGGCATCGCTTGCTGCGTGTCGCCAATGAAGATTGGTAAACAAATGCAGTTCTTCGGTGCTCGTGCAAACCTTGCTAAGTGTATGCTATATGCTATCAATGGTGGTCGCGATGAAATGTCGGGCGAACAGATCGCTCCGCGTTTTGCTCCTATCACTGGCGATTACCTCACATATGAGGAATTCATGCCTAAATTTGAGCAGATGATGCGTTGGTTGGCAAAGACTTACGTCAATGCTCTGAAGATCATCCACTACATGCACGACAAGTACGACTACGAAGCTTTCGAGATGTCGCTTCACGATGGTGACGTAGAGCGCACACGTGCTACAGGTATCGCAGGTCTGTCTATCGTTGCCGACTCTATTGCTGCAATGAAGAACTGCCGCATCCGCATCATCCGCGACGAGAGCGGTCTTGCTGTCGACTATAAGATAGAGGAGGGCGAGTATGTACCATTCGGTAACAACTGCGACGAGACAGACGAGATAGCAGTGTCGCTCACAGAGACATTCATGGAGTATCTGCGTCAGCATCGTACATACCGCGATGCTATTCCGACACAGAGCTTGCTTACTATCACATCGAACGTTGTGTACGGACGTAATACTGGTGCTACACCCGATGGTCGTGAGAAGGGCGTTCCGTTCGCTCCGGGTGCAAACCCGATGAACGCACGCGATATCAAGGGCGCTGTGGCAGCTCTCGCTTCTGTTGCTAAGTTGCCGTTCCAGCACTCGCGCGATGGCATTTCTTACACATTCGCAGTCGCTCCGTCAGCTCTCGGCAAAACAAAGGAAATGCAGGCAGAGAACCTCACCCACTTGCTCGATGGCTACTTCACACCGACCGGTGGACAGCACATCAATGTGAACGTGTTCGATCGCGATCTCTTGCTCGACGCAATGGAGCATCCGGAGAAGTATCCGCAGCTCACCATCCGCGTCAGCGGTTATGCTGTGAACTTCGTGAAGCTCACACGCGAGCAGCAGCTTGACGTGCTTTCGCGTACAATCAACCTCGGAATGTAATTCCGGAGGAATATAACTGTTGAATATAAGAGGCTGTGGTTTCTACGACGTGGAAGCTGCAGCCTCATATTGTTAAAATCAATATTTTTCCTTTACAGGTTTTAAACCAAAAGCTCTGCGCTGCGTCATAATATCAAAACAAAGATGCTATGGAAAAAGAAGAACAGTATATATACGATCGTTACGGTAAGCAGAACCCGTTTACTGTGCCCGACGGCTATTTCGATAGTCTGCGCACAGGACTTATGCAACATGCTACAACTACCACAAAAGCAATTCCTCTTTGGAAGCGTTGGCGAGGTTATGTGGCTGCGGCATGTTTGGTGGGTGTGGTTACTGTTGGGCTTGCTACCTATTGGGGCTTAAAAACGACAGACGTTGCCGATACACATGTGGCTGTTGCCGGATATGCTACGGTCGATGATGACTTCTCTGACGATGAATATGCCGATTATACAATGCTCGATAATGACGATATATATTCGTTTTTAGCAAATAATTAAAATCATTATAGTAACCGATTTTAAAGATATAGATACAATGATAGCACTTTTTAATAAGAATGTACGTAGCGTGTTTGTGTTTTTGGCTATAGCTGTGTTTTGTAGCCAACCAGTCAATGCGCAGAAAAAGCGAGCATTCGACCCCGTAAAATTTGAAGCTGATCTGGAAAAATTCATAGCTTCCGAAGTGGAACTAACCCCCGCTGAAGCTTCCGAGTTCTTTCCTGTTTATCGCGAAATGCGTAAGAAACAGTTGGCGTATTTTAGGAAAGAGCGTTGCTTTAGAAAAGTGGATACCAAGGACGCGAAGGCTTGTGCAGAGGCAATACGTAAACGCGACAAGAATGAGGTTGAGTTGAAGGTCCTTCAGAAAAACTATCATGAGCGTTTTCTGACCATTTTACCAGCCACGAAAGTATTTAAGATATTGAAGGCAGAGCGAAAGTTCCATAGACAATGCTTTAGAAAGGCAAAACCACAGAAGAAATAAAAACAGTAAAGTAAAGGAAAAGAATAGTAAAAAGAAGTGATGGGTAGATATTTTGTAGAGTTTGCATACGACGGAACCGACTATCATGGCTGGCAGATACAGCCCAATGGCAATTCGGTGCAAGAAGAATTGCAGAAAGCCTTGTCCACAATATTGCGTCAGTCGATAAGCGTTGTAGGTGCAGGACGTACAGATACCGGCGTACACGCACGTCGGATGACGGCACATTTTGAGACCGACACTGAAGTTGATTGCATCCAGTTGGTGTACAAGTTGAACCGCTTGTTGCCACGCGATATTGCCGTCCGCTCGGTATTCCCCGTTGCCGGTGACATGCATGCACGCTTCAGTGCTACGCTCCGTACATACCATTATTACATACATACTTCGAAAAATCCGTTCTTGCGAAAGTATTCTTGCGAGATGCACTATGATCTCGACTTCGATTTGATGAACAAGGCAGCTGGCTATTTACTTGAAGTGGAGGATTTCGGGTCGTTCTGCAAGGCTCATAGTGACGTGAAGACCACTCTTTGTGATGTGTCTGAAGCCGTATGGGTGCGCGATGGTGAGAATGCTTGGCATTTCCGCATATCTGCCAATCGCTTCTTGCGCAATATGGTACGTGCCGTAGTGGGCACACTTATAGAAGTGGGTCGCCATCGGCTCACGCTTGAGCAGTTCCGCGAGGTTGTTGCCAGTGGCAATCGCTCGTCGGCAGGTGAGAGTATGCCCGGTAACGCATTGTTCCTGGAGGATGTAAAGTATTAATATTTAGAATTCTAATATCTCACCCCTACAACATTTTTCCTTTTCTTATGTGGCTAATATTAGCATTTTGCTCAGCAGCACTGCTGGGCTTCTATGATGTATGCAAGAAGAAGGCATTGCTTGATAATGCTGTTCTTCCAGTGCTGTTTTTGAACACCGTAATCTGTTCGCTTATATTCATTCCGTTCATTGTTCTCTCGTTAGGAACAAGTGTGCTTGACGGTACTGCTTTTTATGTAGAGCCGAGCACTTGGGCAGAACATAAATATATTATTCTGAAAGCGTGTATAGTGTTGTCATCGTGGGTGTTTGGCTATTTTGCAATGAAACACTTGCCGATAACCATCGTTGGACCGATCAATGCAACGCGCCCGGTTATGGTGCTTGTGGGTGCGATGCTCGTCTTTGGCGAGCGTTTGAACGTATGGCAGTGGATTGGTGTGCTCTTGGCGATTGTTTCATTCTTTCTGTTGAGCAGAAGCGGTAAGAAAGAAGGTGTTAATTTCTCGCATAACCGTTGGATATTCTTTCTTGTTGCAGCAGCCATACTCGGTGCCGTGAGCGGTTTGTACGACAAGTACCTCATGGCTCCGCCTGCGAATGGAGGAGTCGGCTTAAGCAGAATGGTGGTACAGAGTTGGTACAATATCTATCAGTTGTGCTTGATGGGGGTTACGATGTTTGCTATATGGTACCCGACACGCAAGAAAACTACTCCTTTCAAGTGGCGTTGGAGCATCATTCTGATAAGTGTGTTCCTAAGTATTGCCGACTTTGTCTATTTCTACGCTTTGAGCTTGCCGGGTGCAATGATATCTATCGTGTCAATGGTGCGTCGAGGCAGTGTGGTAGTAAGCTTCTTCTGTGGTGCGATGCTCTTTAAGGAGAAGAATCTGACAAGCAAGTTGGTTGATATGCTGTTTGTTATACTCGGAATGCTATTCTTGTATATAGGTTCGCATTAATTGAATTTACGTTTTTTAGTAATTACATTATTCGGCAATCCAATATAAAGTGTTAACTTTGTAGGCAAATCGTAATATAACAAGACAATATCTATGGCACGAAATATATTTAAAGGACTTGGTGTAGCACTTATAACGCCATTCACCTCAGATGGTAGTGTTGATTTTAAATCGTTGACCTGTTTGGTGGAACATCTGATTGATAATGGCGCAGACTTCCTATGTATCCTTGCCACGACGAGTGAGGCTCCTTGCTTGTCGGCATATGAAAAGGAAGAGGTGAAAAAACATGTGATTGACATCAACCGCGGACGTTTGCCAATACTTATGGGATGTGGTGGCAACAATACAAAGGCTATTGTTGACGAACTAAAGAATAGTGATTGGCGTGGCATAGATGGTGTGTTGAGTGTTTGTCCGTATTATAACAAACCCTCGCAGGAAGGTCTTTACCAGCATTTCAAGGCAATAGCAGAGGCAAGTCCGCTGCCGGTTGTTCTTTATAATGTACCAGGACGTACCGGTGTGAACCTTAAGGCAGATACTACAGTTCGTTTGGCTAACGATTGTGAGAATATCATTGCAATCAAGGAAGCCAGCGGCAGCTTGGAGCAAGTTGACGAGATTATAAAGAACAAGCCGGCTCGTTTCGACGTGATTAGCGGTGACGATGCTCTCACGTTCTCTATGGTGGCGAGCGGGGCTGCCGGTAGCATATCCGTTATAGGCAATGCCTTGCCCAAGGAAGTGTCGCGTATGATTCGCTTAGAGTTTAACGGTGAGTATGAGGCAGCACGCACAATACATCATCGTTTCACCGAGTTGTACTCGTTGCTCTTCATTGATGGAAATCCGGCAGGTGTGAAAGCACTGCTGCATGAAATGGGATTTATAGAGAACGTGTTGCGTCTACCGCTTGTTCCGACACGTATCACAACTCTTCAGAAGATGACAGAGATACTGAAAACTCTGAAAATATAACTCACAGCATTTTGCTGTACGAACATTAACGTGGTTTGACACACAAGGCTATCATATTTCCTACGCTATGCATAGTGTTGTTAGCAATCTTTCTTGTTAATATCTTTTACGGAGCAGTTAAAATACCAGCATCCGAAGTGTTAGGAATATTAAAAGGAGACATTGCTTCCAACGTCTCATGGCAGTACATAGTTATGAGCTATCGCTTTCCGCAGGCTCTTACGGCGTTGCTTACGGGTAGCGTGTTATCGGTATGTGGTCTGATGTTGCAAGCTATATTCCGCAATCCGCTTGCCGACGCTTCTATTCTTGGCATAAGCAGTGGAGCCGGATTGGGCGTGGCTTGCGTTATGCTGTTGTTCGGTGGAGGCTTGTATATAGGCGGTTTGTCGTTTGGAGGGTTCGCTGCAGTGTTTGCTGCAGCTCTTTCGGGCGCATTGGCTGTTACGTTTATAATGCTTTTTCTTTCAAGTGTTATTCGTAATAACGCCTTGCTTTTGGTAGCTGGAGTTATGCTCGGTTATGTCACGTCATCTGTGGTTATGCTCTTGAACTTTTTTGCGTCGGCTGATGGAATAAGAGCTTACGTCCAATGGGGAATGGGCAATTTCTCGGGCGTATCCGAAACGATGTTGCCATTATATGCTGCTGTTTCCATGATTTGCATAGTTGTCTCATCCCTACTTGTGAAGCCCTTGAATCTGATGCTTATTGGAAGTAGATATGCAGAGAATTTGGGAGTAAACATAAAGCGTTTGCGGACGACGATATTGTTGCTGACAGGAATAATGACCGCCTTGTCAACATCTTTCTGCGGGCCGATAGCCTTTATTGGCTTGGCTGTTCCGCATCTGGCTCGCTTATTGTTGCGTACAGACGATTTCCGGCTTATTATGCCAACCACAATCCTTATTGGTGCCTTGGTCGCCTTACTGTGCAATTTCGTATGCGTACTGCCAAGCAATGGCGGAATACTGCCGCTGAATGCGGTGACACCATTCTTGGGTGTACCAATAATATTATATGTAATATCAAGAAAAAGCTACTCGTTATGATTGAAACAGAACGTATTAAACAGCTTCGTCAGTTGCTTCATGAATATAACCACAACTATTATGTGCTGAATATGCCCACGGTCACCGACCGTGAGTTCGACGATTTGATGCATGAATTGCAGCAGCTTGAAGAAAAACATCCGGAACTCTACGACTCCAATTCGCCGACACAACGTGTGGGTAGCGACCTTACACAGGGCTTCGCGCAGGTCGAACATAAATATCCGATGCTCTCATTGGCTAATACATACAATGAACAGGATGTGCAGGATTGGTACGAGTCGGTTAAGCGTGGACTTGAAGGCGAGGAGTTCGAGGTATGCTGCGAGATGAAGTACGACGGATTGTCGATATCGCTCACATACGAGAACGGACGTCTTGTCCGTGGTGTCACACGTGGCGATGGAGTGTATGGCGATGACGTGACAACCAATGTGAAGACTATCCGTTGCATACCGCTTGTGCTCAATGAGAACGTTGCATACCCGGAGGCGTTTGAAATTCGTGGCGAGATACTTATGCCGTGGAGCGTATTCGACGATCTGAATGCAAAACGTGAGGCAGCGGAAGAACCATTGCTTGCCAATCCGCGTAATGCGGCAAGCGGCACATTGAAGAGCCAGGATCCACGTCTTGTGGCCGACCGTCATCTTGATTGCTACCTCTACTATCTGCTTGGCGAAACTCTACCCTCCGACGGACACTACGAGAACCTGGCTGAGGCTGCGAAGTGGGGATTTAAAATCTCACAGGGTATGCGTAAGGTAAAGACTCTTCAGGAGATCTACGACTTTATTAATTACTGGGATGCAGAACGCAAGAACTTACCCGTAGCAACAGACGGAATAGTACTAAAGGTGAACTCTATTCGTCAGCAACAGCACTTGGGATACACGGCAAAGTCGCCACGTTGGGCTATCGCTTATAAGTTCAAGGCAGAACAGGCGGTTACACGTCTGGAAAGCGTGTCGTTCCAAGTGGGACGCACCGGAGCCGTAACACCGGTGGCTAACATGGATGCAGTGCGACTTGCCGGTACAATGGTCAAGCGTGCCACGCTTAACAATGAAGATTTCATAAAGAATCTCGGTTTACACATCGGCGACTATTTATATGTTGAGAAGGGGGGCGAGATTATCCCCAAGATCGTAGGCGTTGATGTGACAAAACGCTCTGCTGAAGCACAGCCCGTAGAGTTTGTCGATTGCTGTCCTGAGTGCGGCACTCCGCTTGTGCGTTACGAAGGGGAGGCTGCGTATTATTGTCCGAACGACACGGGATGTCCGCCGCAGATAAAAGGACGCATCGAGCACTTCATTGCTCGCAAGGCTATGAATATTGACTCGTTAGGTCCCGAAACAGTTGACGATTACTATCGTCGTGGACTAATACATAACATAGCCGACCTGTATTGCATACAAGTGCAGGATATTAATGGCAGCGGTAATCGCGAGCGCTCGGCACGCAAGATAGTATCAAGCATAGAGGCTTCCAAGCAAGTGCCCTTCGAGCGCGTTGTCTTCGCTCTCGGTATACGTTTTGTCGGCGAGACATCCGCACGCCAGCTGGCTCGCCATTTCAAAACGATGGAAGCATTGCAGAACGCTTCGTTGCAGCAGCTGATGGAGGTCGATGGAGTGGGAGAGGTGATAGCCAAGAGCATAGTGGCTTACTTCCACAATCCTGCAAACATGGCGATTGTCAACCGTTTGCGCGACTATGGTCTGCAGATGCAGCTTTCTTCTGAACAGATAGTAAGCGCAACGAACAAACTCGAAGGTAAGAGCATAGTTATCAGCGGTGTCTTCTCCAAGCACAGTCGCGATGAGTACAAGGCTATGATAGAGCAGAACGGAGGCAAGAACGTCGGCTCCATCAGTGGCAAGACTTCCTTCATTCTTGCAGGCGAGAATATGGGACCGTCGAAACTGCAGAAAGCCGAAAAACTGGGCGTGCAGATAATAGACGAGGATACGTTCCTCAGTATGTTAGAGTAATAATGTAGAAACCATACATTCTGAATATGAAAATAGTAATAGGTATAGACGTAGGCATTAGCACTACAAAAATCGTAGGTATCAACGAGGAAGGCGATGTCGTGTCCCCAATCAGAATACGCGCTACCGATCCCGTAACCTCGCTTTATGGCGCATTCGGAAAGTACCTGCACGACAACCACATCCAGTTACATGATGTAGAGAAAGTGATGCTTACCGGTGTAGGCAGCGCATACATCAACGAGCCGGTGTACGGGCTGCCGACAGACAAGGCTGAAGAATTTCTCGCCGACGGTTTGGGTGCTCGTTACGAAACACATCTCGACCGTATGCTCGTCGTCAGCCTTGGCACCGGCACATCCATTGTGAAGTGCGACGGCGACGACATCAAGCATATCGGAGGTATCGGCATCGGCGGCGGTACGTTGCAGGGCTTGTCGCGCCTGCTACTGAAGACCGACGATATAAAACAGGTGGCAGCGTTGGCAGAAGAGGGCGATCTCTCGCATATCAATGTGCTCATCAAGGATATCTGCACAAACCCTCTGCAGGGACTTCCGATGGATGCCATTGCCTCATTGTTCGGCAACGCCAAGATGAATGCCTCTCGCGAAGACATTGCCCTCGGACTAATCTGGATGGTGCTGCAGTCAATTTGTAGCGCAACGATTCTCTCGTCGTTGGGCAGCGGCATAAAGGAGTTTGTGATGATAGGCAATCTTACGCTTCTTCCGCAGGTGCGCCATGTCTTCCCCGCAACCGAACGTCTGTACGGCGTAAAGTTCCGCATACCGCGTTATTCCGAATTCTGCACAGCCATTGGTGCAGCCCTGTCTTACCGCAACGTTCAAAGCACAACGCTTTAATACTCAATGTACGGACCTATCCGTTCAATGTCATGGCTGGAGAATTCTTTCATCAGTTTCAGCTCCGATATCGAACGGATATTTCCGCGTAAACGTCTGTAGTCGCTTATAGCGCGAGCCTGATAATAATTCAAGTACGGATGTCGCTTAAGTTGTGACAGCGTCAATTGGTTTATGCGCAATCTACGGATGCTACTCTCGTCAATACTGATGTATTTGACAGCATCCTCTGGGAAACCTTCTATTTCCAGCAACTGCTCCTTACTTACAAAACCGCCCAATTGGTTGCGGTACCTTACAATTTGTCGCGAGTAATAGCTGCCGATACCCGGTATCTTCATCAGTTCCGTAGTATCAGCACCATTTATCTCAATGTGTTCTCCAATGCGTATTTTAGGTGTATAGGCTTTATGTTCCACGTTCGGTGCATTTTCGCCATTATCCGATGCGTATCGGCTGCTGCGTTCGTATCCTCGTTTGCGGTTTCTTACTTCTGCCAGCGAACTCGCAGGCAAGTAGTCCGCACCGATACGTATATACGGCTCCAAACGCTTGTAGTCCTTAACAGTCAGTCCATAGACATATGCAAAGTCCTCCTTGCATTGATACACACCGCCCCTCGCCCTGTACTTATATATATTGCGAACCTGCCAAGGACGCAACCCCAATTGAAGAAGTTGCGTACTGTCCGCAGTGTTCGGGTCGAAGTAAAACAACTTCGACCCTTTGTTCGTCTCTTCCACAGCATAACCTTGCCCGTCAGCACTCTCATGGCTTTCGTCCTTTACCGTGGCAGTCTCCTTTCTCTCCTCAATCTTGTTGCTGGTGTCATCAGTTAGCGACACCGCACCAAAGAAGATGATTGCAACCAACGCTAAAGAGCATAAGCATATAAAAGTGCGTCTGTCGGCTCTGGTCATATAGAAGAATTCTTTCAGAAACATTGTGGCGTATTATAAATGGGTTAGTCTTCCATCAATTTTCTGTAGCGACCCTTCTTTATTTCTTCATTTCCCAGTCTGCGAGCCTTGTTGATCTCGTAGTCCGAATAACTTCCCTCAAAGAAGAACACCTCGCCGTCACCCTCAAAAGCAAGAATGTGCGTACATATACGGTCAAGGAACCAACGGTCGTGGCTAATCACTACAGCACAACCAGCGAAACCCTCAAGACCCTCCTCCAGAGCACGCAGCGTGTTCACGTCAATATCGTTAGTCGGCTCGTCGAGCAACAGCACATTGCCCTCCTGCTTCAGTGCCAACGCCAGCTGCAGACGGTTGCGCTCACCGCCCGAAAGAGTCTCGCAGAGTTTGCTCTGGTCCGTTCCCGCAAAGTTGAAACGCGAGATGTAGGCACGCGCATTCACATCCCTGCCACCCATACGTATCGTCTCGTTACCCTGCGAAATAGTCTCGTACACCGACTTCTTCGGGTCAATATCCTTATGCTGCTGATCCACGTAAGCCAACTTAACCGTCTCTCCAACCTCAAACGTACCGCCGTCAGCATGTTCCAATCCCATAATCATGCGGAAAAGCGTAGTCTTACCCGCACCGTTCGGACCGATAACACCCACGATGCCGTTAGGCGGAAGCATGAAGTTCAAGTCCTTGAACAGCACCTTCTCGCCGAAAGCCTTCTTCACATGCTGCGCTTCAATCACCTTGTTGCCAAGACGCGGACCGTTCGGGATGAATATCTCCAGCTTCTCCTCACGTTCCTTCTGCTCCTCACCGAGCATCTGCTCGTAAGCATTCAGACGAGCCTTGCCCTTAGCCTGACGAGCCTTCGGAGCCATGTGTGCCCATTCCAACTCACGCTCCAATGCCTTGCGACGCTTTGAAGCCTGCTTCTCCTCCTGCATCATTCTCGTAGTCTTCTGCTCCAACCACGACGAGTAGTTGCCATGCCAAGGAATACCCTCACCACGGTCCAACTCCAAAATCCATTCGCTCACATCATCCAGGAAGTAGCGGTCGTGAGTCACGGCGATAACCGTACCCTCATACTGCTGCAAGTGCTGCTCCAACCAGTCGATGCTCTCCGCATCCAAATGGTTCGTCGGCTCATCCAGCAACAGCACATCCGGCTTCTGCAGCAGCAGACGGCACAGAGCCACACGGCGGCGCTCGCCACCCGAGAGATGCGTAACCGGCAAGTCGCCCTTCGGGCAACGCAGCGCAGCCATCGCGCGGTCCAGCTTCGAGTCCATGTTCCATGCGTCCGTCGCGTCAATGATGTCCTGCACCTCCGACTGGCGCTGCATCAGCTTATCCATCTTCTCCGGATCACCATAGTACTCCTCCAGGCCAAACTTCTCGTTTATCTCCTCATACTCCTTCAGAGCATCATACGCCTGCTGCACCCCCTCCATAACGTTCTCCTTCACCGTCTTCGCTTCATTCAGCGGTGGGTCCTGCGGCAGATAGCCAACCGAGTAGCCCGGACTCCACACCACCTCGCCCTGAGTAGGTTGGTCCAGTCCGGCTATAATCTTCATCAATGTCGACTTACCTGCACCATTCAAACCGATGATACCTATTTTTGCACCATAGAAGAACGAGAGATAAATGTCCTTCAATATCTGTTTACGATTCTGCGGGATGATCTTCGACACCCCAACCATAGAGAAAATAATTTTCTTGTCGTCTACTGTTGCCATTTTTATATAGAATGTTGAAAAAGACTCACTGTGATAAATAAGATTTAAGATTTACTTTTGCAAATTTAAAAAATATATCCGACAAATCAGCATCTTTTCATTAAATCACACCCTATTTTGCTTTCTTTTATATGAAACCCAATAAAATATTACAAAAAAGCATTGTGTTTTAAAAAAAAATATTACCTTTGCAGTCGATTTGGAGGTTCCGTAGCTCAGTTGGATTAGAGCAACAGCCTTCTAAGCTGTGGGTCTTGGGTTCGAACCCCAACGGAATCACTTTGTGACCCCATGCGGGTCACATCGGAACAAAACAATGTCAAAGAGGATTCTACTTCGGTAGTATCCTCTTTGTTGCTTATATACAGTTAGTTACGAGCGAGTAACTTGAAATTCAGACAGTTATTTAGAGGACGAGCGTAATGTCTAATTAACGCAGCGGATTTGAACCTGGTGCTTTGATGATGACATAACGGGACACAACGATACATAAATGTGTGACACTTTGTGTGACACTTTTCTGAAATGTGTGACACTTTCTAAAAACGTGTGACACTTTCAGCCACTAAATAGCTGGGATTGGTAAAACCACCAATTAAAAATTGTTAAACTCCCATTATTCTCATCTTCTTCACTTATTTGTCCGCTGTACTAAAACCTACTTTAACGATGAAGAAGGAATTGGTAGAGGTCGTCTTCGACCGTAGAAAAAACTCCGAGAAGAGGGGTTACGGATTTTTGGAAGTGCAAGTTTATCTTGGACGTGCCACTCGTAAATACATTATGATTGGCAAGTATTCACCCGACGACTGGCAAGCAGCAGCAGCTTCGCCCGAAACACAAGCTCTGGTAGCGAAGTGTAAGAAAATCATAGCTGCGATGGACGTTCTTGACGAAGAGCGTACCTACGACAATTTCATGTATCACTTTAATGGCGAAGAAAAGAAGCCAAAGGTGGAAGTGAAAGAGGAGAAATCCAAAGAGCCGGAGAAAAGTGAAAAGAACTTTCTCGACTTTATGGAGGAAGCTCTCGCCAATGAAGATTTGCGCGAAGGCACACGCAAGCACAAGATATGTGCTATCGAAACCGTGCGCACATTCGGTAAACTCAACACCTATGGCGACTTGACTCCGAAGAACATCATCGCCTTTGACAACTGGCTACATGATGGCACCCGTACCGATGTGACGTGTTACGGCTACCACAAGAAAATCCACAAGTGGGTTCGCCAACTTTATCAGATGGGCGAAATCCCACAGGATCCTTATCAAGTGGTGACGTTGAAGCGAGGCAAGTGCCGTGAACGTGAACCGCTCACCGAACTTGAACTGAAGCTCATGCGCAACTACAAGTTCGAGGGCAAACTTGCCAGGGTGCGTGACCTCTTCATCTTCGCTGCCTACACCGGTCTGTCGTTCTGCGACACACAGACCTTCGACTTCGAGAGCATGACGAAGAAGGAAGGCAAGATGTACTACATCGATGGTAGCCGTATCAAGACCGATACGAAGTTCTTCACGCCTATCCTCTCTCCTGCGATGAAGGTGCTTGAGAAGTACGACTATCAACTGCCTAAGATAAGCAATCAGAAAGCCAACGACTACCTTCATGTGATACAGATGGAGCTGCACTTCAGGCAGAAGTTGACTTTCCATTGTGCGAGTCACAACAAAATCTTTTATTGATTGAATATCAACGAATTAAGTATTTAAAAGAATGTAACTGCTAACGATTTAGAAACGAGCTATATTCTTTTTCTTTCACAACTTTACAATATACAAAGAACGCTTCGATTACGAGTGCAAAGATAAACCTAATTTCTGAAAAAACAACATTTTACGCTGTGATTTTACAAAATATTAAGATTGAATTGGCTTTGCAAAGATAAAAGAATAGTTACCAACTGTAATTTTCCGATTATGGCATTTCAATGTTCAACAAAAAGGAAAGCATAACCCGAATGTTTTTATTCCAATAGGATAGAATATTTCCTGATAAATATGAAAATATTCAAATAAATTTGTTTTGTTGCATACAATATTATGAGCAAAGTATCGTTTTATAGATATATAATTTGTATCTTTGTCCACAAACAATGGTTGAATTATGGAAAGAAAAGATTTAAATAGAATAAAAATGGTTCTGGTAGAAAAGCATCGTACCAGTAAATGGTTATCTGAACAGTTAGGGAAAGACCCCACAACTGTTTCAAAGTGGTGTACAAATCAATCTCAACCGACATTAGAAATTTTGCTTCGTATAGCAGAACTTCTTGAAGTGAATTATACTGAGTTGGTAAGAGTTGAATAACAGAATTGAATAAATGGCAAAATGTAATTATGTCTGAAAAGAAAGAGTTTATTTCAACCCGAAAGGGCATTACATATCTTGATTTATTCGCTGGGGCTGGTGGCTTCAGTGAGGGCTTCATGCAAGCCTATACGGATGACAAGTATTATGATTTTCGTTTAGCAAGCGATATAAATGAGAATTGTGAACTTACGCATCGTGTACGTTACAACAAAATGCTTGGTCTTGATACGAAATTTATGTGCCAAGACATTATGGAGGATTCTTTTTTGCCGAACCTACTCAAAGAAATAGGCAATCAAGAAATTGATGTTATAACAGGTGGTCCAAGTTGTCAGTCGTTTAGCCTTGCTGGACGCAGAAAGAAACTTGATAAACGTGATGACTTGTTTTTTCATTACCTAAAGGTAATCAAGGCTTTACGTCCAAAATATTTTGTAATGGAGAATGTAAAAGGAATTCTTACAAAGGATGAAGGTCGAATCAAAGAAAGAATTCTTCGTGAAATCAGATCTATCGTTGATGATGCGAAGATGAATCAACTCTATGCATTCTTGGAAGATGTATTAAAGCCACAAATGCCTGCATCTTTATACTATGCCTTGTACATTAGGCTTTGCATGGAAACTTCCACAGATAATTTGGATAAGCAGAATGAGATTTTCTTTGAGAATCTTGAGCAACAATTAAAGGAGGTGACCAAGCATTTGCCATATAGTATAAGCAAAAGTGACGAAAGTGTAAATACTATTCGTCATGGTCTTTTGTTGTTAAAGATGAAGCAGCAAAGAGACTCTATCCGTAAACAAGTCATTCAGTTAAAGACTAGTGCCCATATTGACAATGACACTTTTATGGATGGCTACAATGCTGTTATAGAGACCATATCAGATGAGCAAATTCTTGAAAAGACTTTAGATGCCATCGATAATGTTGCAAAAATGGGAGATTGTGCAGATGAAGCACAGTCCTTGAAGAAGTCTTTGGAAATACTCACCTCTACTTTCGACGAATGTATTGAATATATTCAAGAACAGCTCAAAGACAGAAAAGACCTTCTCAATCATCTAAATAAAATGATGAAGGAAATCCGTCTTTATAATATCGAAGAGCCATTCGTTCTTCTTTCTTCAAACTATGGCGTTCCTCAAAATCGTGAACGTGTAGTATTCGTAGGCTGTCGAAATGACCAAGAAGTAATCAAAGAGATACCTGCCACCGTTACTGATAGCGAGAAGGTGAAGGTTTACGAAGCACTTTGGGATTTGAACATGATTGGAAATGGTGAAACTGTAACTTCATATAAGAAACCAAAATTGAATCCAAAATATGAAAGTACCAAGATTCAAAGAGCCATTCAAGGTGAGCCAGACGAACGAGGACTTTTATTCTCTGAATGGTCTAAAATAGGTCGTTTAGGACATAGATTTACATTCAACGAAGAACCTTTCTATGTACTGAATATGAGTGAGTTGGAAAAGCCTAAAAAATATCAGCACATGGAATTATTCAACCACCAGACGAGCCTACAAAATGAGAAAGTTCGTGAACGCTTGCGAATTATTGCAGAGCATGGAGATTATGATGATGCAAAAGCAGAACTTAAAGAGAAAGGGTTGGAGTCTCAGAAGCGTAACTATGTCGTTTTGAATCCTCTCGGGCAAAGTCCTACTGTCTGTACAATGCCAGATGATTTCATCCACTATTCTGCGTATCGTCCTATGACTGTTCGCGAAATGGCTCGCCTGCAAAGTTTTGACGATTCATTTGTATTCCAAGGGAAACGTCAGACAGGAGGTAACAACCGCCAAAAAGAGATACCACAATATACACTTGTTGGCAATGCAGTACCACCACTTATGGCAAGGGCTATTGCTAATACATTGTTGAAACATATTAAATAGAAAGGATTGTCACATGGTTAATATGCGCCCATTCACAGCCTTTGAGCAGAAAAATTTGAAGTTTCTCGTAAATCATAATTTAAAGTTTACGCAAGTTGAGATTACCCCTACTGGTTTAGGTAAGGGTATTCTTGACTCTACTGCTCCTATGCGAGCCTATTTCCTTGAAAATGGTATTCACAACTATGAAGAACAACTTCAAGGTCAAGAACATAAGCAAGTTAAAACAGCTTGCATTCTTACGGATACAGCTCAATTCTTTACCAAGGCATCTTTTTATCGTCCTAATACAAAGAAAGGTGACCCTCGAATGTGGATTTACGGCTTTGGTTCATATACAGAAGGAAACGACATTCATGTACTGTTTTGGCATGAACAAACCTTGTATAGTATCAATATAACCCATATAGACATAGAGAAATGCTACAATTCAGCTATCATTACACCTATGCAGGAGGTTTTGAAAGCTATCAATCAAGAGGGCAACTCTGTTTCAGAGGAACTTCTTGGGCGTTTCCGTGCTGTTAAAAACCAATGGTTCGAATCAGAAGTTACTGCCGATACAGGAATTGGTAGAACAATAGAATCATTCCTTGGTATCAGCATGAATAGTGACAAAACTCCTGACTATAAGGGTATTGAATTGAAAAGTCATCGTGATAAGAGAAGTAGTAAGAAGAATGTACTTTTTACCCAGACTCCAGAATGGGGTATTAGTAAATTGAAGTCAGGTCGAGAAATTGTAGAAAAGTACGGCTACTTCAATGAGGAAGGTTTTAAAACTTACCAAAATACAGTTCAATGCACACCGCCAAACAGTCAGATGTTATTCTTGAATGTCAACCATGTAAACGAACTCCTTGAACTACAAGCGGAAAGGAAAAAAGTTGAAGATGTTGCAGCGTGGAGGTTGGTAAAGTTACACCAACGTTTGCAAATCAAGCACCGTGAAACTTTTTGGATTGAAGTTGAAAACGAGTTGAATAATGGTAAGGAATACTTCCGTTATAAGCAAATAGAGCATACGAAAAATCCTAATGTAGGTCAATTTGATGTGCTTCTTGAACAGAACATTATAACTGTTGATTTGCTGCTTTGCCGTCCAAGTGGACATGGCGATACATACTCTTTCAAAATCAAGAAGAAGGGAATGCCATTATTATTTCCTGAATCGGTAGTATATAACATATAGTCATAAGTTGTAAATGTTCATATATTTCCCTTATACAAGATGTGGCCATGACATTGACGCACTATTTATTGAATCTTTAAATATACAATTTCCAAAACATTAATTCACATGGTGTCTTATATTGTAAATTTCATTACGAGTGATGAAGAAAAAGGAGCATACTTTGCTCTACAATCTTCAGAATGTAGTATTGAAGATATATATAAAACAGAATTTGTAACAAAACTAAATCAGTTGGTTGGTAATGGAGACAAATCTCCTGAAGGAATTTTTGTGTTTCAAATTATCAAAAAATGGAAAGATGTTTTTATTAAGTTCATAAAAGCTGCATCGAAAAATATTCCTGAATTACAGTCTGTTATAGCCTTGGTTTCAAAATTGGATGAAGGTAAATGTTTGGGAGTGCTACTTAATTGTTCTGTTGATGCAATAGAAACAAAACGAATTATATTAAAAATGCAGGAATTGGAAAGTGGTATAACCACAACAGAACAATTTAATGATTTTCTAAATAAGTATTCTGTTTTGTTTGAACATTATCGTTTATTGAGTTATCCATACAATAAGACCATACGATTCGGACAACAAAAGCGTGAATTAAGAAAATGCAGATATTGCGGATGCTCTATGTCAGACAATGCCACTTTTAAGACCGATGCGCATACAATTTCTAATTGTCTTGGCAATTTAGCTTATTTTACTAATGATGAATGTGATGAATGTAATAAGAAATTTGGCGCAACCATTGAACAAGAGTTTCTTAGATATATGTCCTTATCAAGGGCTATTTCAGGGCAATTTGAGAAATTTAGAGCATACAAAGCGCAAACAAGCTCCTTCGAATTGGGCGTAAATCCTGATACTAATAAATTAGAAATCAATATAACAGACTATTCTAAGGCATATATTAAAAAAGGTAAGTCAGAAATTGTTCTTGATGGTGGTTATATTGATTTCTCAGATGTTTATCGTGCTATGGTTAAATTCGTAATAGGAATGTTACCAGATGCTGAAATTATACATTTCAAAGAAACAATAAGTTGGATTAACAAAAAAAATGCAATTGTACTTCCAAATGTAAAAGAAAGAATTCATAGAGAGCCTGTTGTGCATCCATTCATCAATATGTATTTCAGAAAGAATGATTCCGAATCGTTGCCGTATTTATGTGCAGATTTACATGTTCTTCATTATGAGTTTGTATTCATGATTCCTGGATGTGAACTTGATAGCAATGTTTTTCCGTCTTCCATAATGGATGATTTCTTAAAACTGTATGAGAGCAACGAGAATTGGAATGACATTTCTATGAATTATGACGAACCTACAAAAATGTACTTGCATATAAGTTTTGAACAGCTTGAAGAAAAAGAACCTTGAAATTCTGCAACCATCAAATAGGGAACTTGTAAGTTGTAAAAATTATTAGGGAGGGATTTTTGCCCTCCCTTTTTAAGAGATTCTGCCCGATTTAATGTTGTTTAGGCAACTTCTTCTTTATTATTTCGGATTCTTTTCGAAGTTTGTTGGCAATACTGTCTTTATATGCAGCCATCTCAACCATTTCATAATGCCGACGAATGGAGTCCTCATAAACAGCGACACGATTTCTAACATTGTCGATAACATCTTCATCTCGTTGTACAGAGAAATATTTTTCTATGTACCGAATATTCGGGTCGTCAGATGTCAGTACCATTCGCAATGCCCGATACTTTAAATCTGCCTCCTCCCAATCTTGATGCGCTCGCCATTGGGTTAGATTGCCCCAAATGGAGATAACGAGAGATAAAGCCAAGCCAACGATGAAAAGAAGAACATACTTGGATGTAGGCTCAAAGCGGTGGGTGACAATTTTCTTCTGAGGTGCGTTGCTTATGACGTCAAGTTGCTTTTGTAGGCCTTTTAATGCTGCATCTTGCTCTTGCTTCAACTGCTTAACTGTATCAAACAAGAGCTTGCTTCGCTGTTCCCCGTTACTTGCTTCTTTCTTGGTAAGGTCGGTAAAGATACAGATAGCCTCTCTTAAT
>OHKV01000138.1_pt1 | contig 75223 bp, 66 predicted proteins | sample 1568951 | NCBI WGS metagenome assembly OHKV01 (sample SAMEA3879528, study PRJEB24766) | human gut metagenome | biome: human-associated habitat; feature: feces | place: USA | collected 1985/1987
CGCCAATGTGCAAGCGCTCCGTGTTAACTCGAAAAATGTGGCGCAGCCACTTTTTTCCGACACACTGGCACGGCCGGGCATTCGCCCGGCCGTGCTTTAAAGGATTATTCCCCGGTAAGCCTTTGAATATAGTCGTGAAAAGCGAGGTCGTTTTCAGCCCAAAAAAACACGTCGGTATCCTCTTTGTCAACCGCAGCGAGCACGCGGGGCAGCGTCAGCCGTATTTCCCGGCCATCAGTCATATGAAAGCGGATTCAGGTATCGGCGCAGCCCGACGGGGATTGTCCGTTTTCCATTTTCACAGGCTGAGTAAGCTTGAGCTTTGAAGCATGCTCCGTTTTTTCCTTAATGGTTTGGCTGTCTTCTACCTCCAATTTGCGCGATTGATGGTTAACCGAAATGAATTCAACACGTTCCGGGGTTAATAGGCTCATCAGCTCCTCATAATCCAGTTTAACGGCGTCAAAATCAATCGGATCCCCGCTGCCCGTCTGCGCGCACCCGGCCAGGATTCCAAGCGCCAGCAGCAAAAGGCCAAACATCAACTTCTTCATGCTATCCTCTCCTTTTCAAACGCGCGCCCAAATATCTTTATAAAACGTTAGGGGACGGAGCCTTGCCCATAATGCGCATGTTTACCGCCGGTAAATCTCCTGCACGTACAATGCGTTCTCACGCACAGAAGCTCTGCCGACTTTTGAACGCATAAGCTAAATGAGCTAAAGCGGCGTATCCAACCGAGCAAACTTCCCGATCCGCAAATGAGGCAGGGATTTATTCGGATACCGCTATCTCCCTGAGCCCTTCGCTCACCTTAATCGGCGCGCCGGTGGCCGCTTGAACCTCTTCAACGGTTAAGCCGGGGGCGATTTCCGTCAGGACAAGGCCGCCGTCCGTAACCTCCAGCACGGCCATCTCCGTGATGATCTTGCTTACCACCTTTTCTCCGGTCAGCGGGAAGGTGCACTCCTTGAGTATCTTGTGGTTCCCCTTTGCCGTATGTTCCATAGCGATGATAACGGCTTTAGCGCCGACGACCAAATCCATCGCGCCTCCCATTCCGGGGACCTTTTTTCCCGGCACCATCCAATTGGCCAGGTTGCCCTTTTCATCCACCTGAAGCGCGCCCAGCACGGCGACGTTAACATGCCCGCCGCGTATAACGCCGAATGAATCCGCGCTGTTCACAAACTGCGCCCCGGGTACGGCGGTAACATAGCCGCCGCCCGCGTTGAATACATCCTTATCTTCCTTGCCTTCCTGCGCTGCCGGGCCTAGGCCGATAATGCCGTTTTCTGATTGGAACGTAACGTTAATGCCGTCGGGAACATAATCTGCCACCATGGTCGGAAGGCCGATGCCGAGGTTAACCACGTCACCGTCCCTGAGTTCCTTAGCCACGCGTTTTGCTATAAAAACCTTTTTATCCATTGCTGATTTCCTCCTTTATAACTGTACGATGGCGTGGACAAAGATACCGGATACCGTGATAAGGTCGGGATCGATTGCGCCGACCGGCACGATCTCCTCCGCCTCAACAATGGTGTACCTTGCCGCCATAGGCATGATGGCGTTGAAATTCTTGGTGGAGCCGCGCATATAGCAGTTGCCAAACGCGTCCGCCTTAGTTGCGTGTATCAGCGCTACATCTCCATGCAGGGCCTTTTCCATAAGATACTTGCGCCCGTCCATTTCAACGGTTTCCTTCCCCTCCGCAACGACGGTCCCAACGCCCGTCGGGGTGAAAAACGCGGGGATCCCGCACCCAGCGGCGCGGATTTGCTCCGCAAGCGTTCCCTGCGGCGTTAATACAACGCTTTCGGGGTTGTCCATGAGCATCCGGCCGGTCAGCGGGTTTCCGCCTATCCAGGTGGAGTGCACCTTGGCCACGCGCCCCCGCTCCATGAGCTTATAGGTGTTCTGGTACTGCCAGCCGGTATCGTTGTTTACGATGGTAAGCCCGCTCGCTTCGCTGCTTTCGAGCAGGGCCTCAAGCAGGCGTTCTGGACTCCCCCCCGCGAGAAACCCGCCCACCAGAAGAACGTCATGATCCTTCACGCGGCGAACCGCCTGCTCGGCCGTCATAAGCTTATTCATATACATTGCCTCCATATAATAAATTTACAGTTAAAACAATATGTAAGGGTATAAGTTTATTGTAACGTCGGCGGAATCCCCGTGTCAAGCCGCCGCGCGGGGGCCCTTGCCGCTGAGCAAGGGCGTTCGTCTATGCTCGACGCTGGTTACGGCATAGGGGCGATTATCCCGGGCGCGGTTACGGCGCGCTTAGCTTGAGGAGGTGGCGCGCGATTTCAAATTTAAGCTCGCCGTATTCATCCTTGGCGGGGACTTCCAGCATAACCATCACGAGCCGCTCCTGTTCCGGCTCAACTCCCGTCCTGTACCCCACAAACCAGGATATTTCGCGGCTTTTATCGCTGCCGATTTCCGCCGTGCCGGTTTTCGCGGCCACGGTGCAGCTGTTTACCTTCAAGGGCCGGCCCGTGCCGTTGTAATCGGGGCTTGTTACATGCTCCAGCATGGGCGTGAGGGTGCGGATGGAGGATTCTTCAATCACGCCCTCTTTCCAGACGCTTATTTCCCTTGTCCAAACGGCGCTGTAATCGCGCCCGTCCGTCTTAAAGAGGCTGTGAACCAGATGCGGCTCAGGCGCGTCCCCGCCGTTTGCGAAGGCGGAGAACGTGGCCGCAAGCTGAAGGGGCGTAATGAGCATCTCGCCCTGCCCATAGCCGCTGTCCGCTAGGAATTTATAATGCCAGTCCGTGCCCTCGTTCATCAGCTGCGATTTCGCGGCGCCCAGCTCAAAGCCGACGGCCTCGCCTAAACCAAGCTTCGCGCAATAATCGATGAATCGCTCCTTTCCGATTTTCAGGGCTGCGTCCGCAAAATAGATGTTATCGGAGTTAACGATGGCGTTATGCATGTTCAGGGGTTCGGCCCTGTTGCGCATGCGGTTGCGGCGTATGCCTGGCCATATCCAGGAGCCGTATCCCGTTGGGAACCATAGATCATCCTTAATCGTGCCTGTAAACACTTCGTCGGGATCGAGCACGCCGTATTCAAGCGCCATCGCCGCGGTAAACGCTTTGAATACCGAGCCGGGCGGATAACGGCCCTGCGTCACACGGTTGTAAAGCGGCGTATTCCCTGCGTCTTTCAAGGCCTGATAAGCTTCGTTGCTCATCCCCCGCGCGAACAGGTTCAAGTCATACGAGGGGTAAGACGTCATGGCCTCTATGTCGCCCGTGACCGGGTTCATCACGACCACGGCCCCCGCCGTATCGTCCCCGTATAGGACCAGATCCATCAGCTCGTTCAGGCGAAGCTGAAGATCCATATTGATGGTGAGCTGCACGTCCAGCCCATCCTGAGCGGGCTGCATAAACAGCGTATGCCGGTTGGTCCCTTCTTCCGTGCGAACGAAGATGCGATAGCCGTCCACACCGCGAAGTTCCTTTTCATAGAGCTTTTCCAGCCCGAGCTTGCCTATTATGGAGTCCGTGGTATAGAGGGCGTTTCCATCCTCAAGCTCCGCGTTGAGCGCTTCGGCCTCCTCCTTAGTGGCGTTCCCGACGTACCCGACGAAATGCGCGAGCGTATCCTTATAGGGATAATCCCTAAGCTTGGCGTAGTTTCCCTCGTCGATACCCACGCCTTTAATCCCTAAAAGCTGTTCCCTCAGCGAGTTTGGCATCTCGTCTGGATAAAGCTCGTGGATAATGGCGATATCGTCATAGGCCTTATTCAGCTTCTTTTGTACCTCGTCGGTTTCCATACCCAACAGCCCTGCCAAACGGCTTACATCCGCCTCGTCAAGCTCGGATACGGAGGCGTATACGCTCAACGCGTCAACCGTCTGCGCCAGCGCGCAGCCGTCCGCGAGAATCTCTCCGCGTTTAGCGGCGATTGAGCCGAAGCGCACCGTGTCCCCCCATTCCAACATGGGGAAAATGAGCGCGGGGGACCATTCTATGCGCCAGCTCCCATCCTCCCTGCGCGCGACCATAGAGTAATCGTACTTCATCTGCCCGATAATGCCGGATTGAAACGTAAGAGTGTAATCCATTGTGGTAATGATTTCGCCCTCGTTTTTACGGATGTTGGAAATATTGAAAGAGTCGATTTCCAGCGCGTCGAATATAGCGGTATGCTTGTCCACAAACTCCTGTTTCTGTATGCGGTTGGCCCGCTCCTTCTCCTCGTCGTTACGGCTTGAGCTGCTTAAAAGCGCGTACGCTTCCTCATACGCGCCGGCACGAAGGTATTCAATGAACTTCTCGCAAGCGCCGCCGCCCGTGAGCTTTTGGCATGAGTTAAGCGGGAGTACAAGTAATATACAGGCTGAAAAAAACAGAATAAGCTTTATTAATCGGCGAATCTTCATAACTTTGCGACCCTTCCATACTGAACGCCTCAGCGCTTAGGCGCGTAACCGCGCCGCCTGAATGCGCATAAGTTGGTAATAAAGTATACATTCCATTATATTATGGGAATGCTTGCTTGTAAACCATTGCGGCCGGCTGTTCATACCCCGTTCATTTGACACTTTGGATAACGGTTGATATAATATAAAATCATGGACATGCCAGCCGTAATTAGAAAAACGGAGGTTTTTTATGGAACTTAAACCAAAGCGCAAGCCGACGGGCCAATTCTTCAGCAGGATTGCGGGGGCTATCGGCGCGGCGGTCAAACGCGCGGAGGCGCGCGTGGAAACGCTCGTAAAAAACAGAAGGATTAAGCTTAGGCATAAGCGGCTTCAGGCCGCTGGGCTGGAGGCCGTTCCCGCGCCGAAAAAACGCTTTGTTCGGCCGCTGATTTTAGCGGCGGACGCGCTGCTGCTTTTGGCCGTTGTAGGTTCGGCCATATTTCTGATTATCGCGGCAAGCTCGGACGGCGGGCGGCTGGATGTGACGCTGGATGCGGACGGCGTCCGGCAGGTTTATAACGTTGCCCCGTCGACGGTTAAAGAATTTCTGGATGAGGCGGGTTTGGAATTAAAGGAAGAGGACGAGGTTTCACCGCCCCTCTCAAGCGAGCTTGAGGCGGGCGCGGTGGTTACGGTTACGAGAGCCTTTCCCGTGGCGGTGGCCTCAGGCGATACGGTAACGCTTTTAAACGTTACTTCCGGTACGGTCGGCTCCGCGCTTGAGATGGCGAATATCGATTATACAGTCAACGATGAAACGACGCACATGCTTTTTGAGGATCTCGAGGCGGGCATGCAGATACGGCATACCTCTGTGGAAATCCAGTACGACACAATCTACAAAACGTTGTTCTATGATGAAAAGACGGAGAAGGATTCCAGCATGTACCGCGGGCAGTCCGAGATGGTGCAGGAAGGCCGGAACGGGGAACGCCAGGTAACGCAGAGGGTTGTCGTTAAGGATGGGCGCGAGGTATCGCGTGAAATCGTGGATCAGGTCATAACAAGGCCGACCGTGGATGAGATTATCCGCATCGGCACGAAAATACGGTATCAGACCAATCGCGCAGGGGAATGGCGCGAGTATATCGAGCCTGTTAAAAGTGCGGACGATCCCCGCGTTAAAGAGGTGATGTACGTTGAGGCAACCGCCTACTACACCGGGGACAGGACGGCGAAAGGCACGCGCCCGCGGCTCGGCACGATTGCGGTCAACCCGAGGTGCATACCCTACTATTCGTGGATATACGTACCCAATTACGGGTTTGGTCAGGCGCTCGATACGGGGGCTTTCCGAAATTATGAGGATGGATATAAGAACCAGATCGACCTTTATATGAATTCCTCATCCGAATGCCGCCGCTGGGGGCGCAAGCGCAAGTATAAAATCTATATCCTAAAATCCAAGCCAAAGGGATGGGCGGGCCAACACGTTGACGACTTTAGATAAGGGCTTTCTCGAACAATACGGGATAACGCCGAACAGGGCGCTGGGGCAGAATTTTCTCTGCGACGCCAACGCGATAGAAAAGATACTCGCCGCCGCTAAAGCGGGCGGCGAGTTTGTGTTAGAGATTGGCCCGGGACTGGGCGCGCTGACCGAAGGGCTGGCCAGGCGGGCGGAGCGCGTTGTGGCGGTTGAAATCGATAACGCGATGATAGCGCCGCTGAGCGAGAGGCTGTCGGAGTACGCCAATGTGAGAATCCTGCACGCGGATTTTTTAAAGGCTTCGTGGAAGGAGATGGCCCCGCCGGACGGTGGGGATTTTATCGCGGCGGGCAACCTGCCGTATTATGCGACCACGCCCATCTGCCTCAAGCTTTTCGAGCAGGCGGGGCGCATCCGTTCCATTACCATTATGGTGCAGAAGGAGGCGGCGCGGCGTTTTTTCGCCGGGCCGGGGGATAAGGTTTACGGCCCGCTTAGCGTCGTGGCGCGGTCATGGTATGATGCTTCTTGCGTGATGGAGTTGCCGCCGGAATGCTTTTATCCCCAGCCCGGCGTAGATTCAACCGTTGTTCGCCTTGTGCGCGCAGAGGACGTCCCCGGTATTGATCCAAAAGCCGCGTTAAAGACAGTCGGCGCGTGCTTTCGCATGCGGCGCAAGACCATTATCAACAACCTTTTGGCTGCGGGCATTCCCCGCTCTGAGGCGCTTAGCGCGTTAAAGGAGTCGGGCGTAAAGCCGGAGGCGCGCGCGGAATCCGTGGAACCTAGGCGGCTTATCGCTCTGGCCGAGGCGCTGTCGGGGCTTGAGCCTGGATAAAGCGGCAGGGCAGATCGCCGGCATGTCGGTTGATTCCAGAGGATAGCGGGTGAAAAGGCTAAGCGGAATAACCTGGACTTTTCGCGCGATTTCGCGTAAGCCTAAAGCGCTGCGGCCTGCGGTTATTCCGTTTCCCGTATGCTTCCAAAGGGGAAGGCAGGAACTTTTTTTAGCTGCAGTAACCGCTGGTACGGCGTAGAACTGACGGTGTTGTAATCCCGATTATAGGACGGCGGCACTCAGTAATCAAGCATATATACGTTTATAATAACTGAAAACAGACTGTATCAATTCTATTTTTAAACAAACTGTGATTCGCTTGACTTTACATTTTGTAATTGCTATGTTTATTGTAGTTTTTGGCGGATTGTGACATTCTCTGCCGAGGGGAGAAGATGATGAAAAATATCTTTACACGCGTTATAAGCATCCTATTACTGTTAAGCTTTATATTGGCCGCTCAAAGCTGCACGCCAAGCTCGTCCGTACCCACGCCCCCGCATGACGGCACGCTTAAGCCGTCGGACCTTTCCGGCACTTCCACGCCGGGAGAGACTCCCGACGACGGCGTTGTCGAGCTCACGCCGCCCATAACCCCCGCACCGCTGCCCAATGGCACGGATGAGCCGACAAAGGCTCCTGCGCCTACCGCTGCCGTTACCCCGCAACCCAACGGTACGGGCGGCCCTGCAACCACCGGGGGCAAGGTAGCGCTGACGTTTGACGACGGGCCGAGCGCGGCGGCTACGGCGAAAATATTGGATCTGCTTGAGAGGTATCAAGTGAAGGCCACATTCTTTGTGCTGGGAAATATGGCGGAAGCTTTGCCGGAGCTGTTAAAGCGACAGGTTGCGCTTGGCTGCGAAATCGGCAACCACACGCAGGGCCATAAGTATCTAACCAAGCTTTCGGTAACGGATATGCGCTACCAGATCGATACGGTCAACAATCATGTCGAAGCCGTCACGGGGGTCAGGCCCCGCCTCCTGCGGCCGCCGTACGGCGCGAAAAACGACTATGTCCGGGCCGAGGCGGGCATGCCGCTCATGCTTTGGAACATTGATACGGAGGACTGGAAGCACAGGAACGCGCAAAAGACCATTGACGCGGTGCTGAACTTTGTTAAGGACGGGGATGTTATCCTGATGCACGATCTGTACGCCACCACGGCCGAGGCCTGCGAAACCATAATTCCAGAGCTGATAAACAGGGGTTTTGAGCTTGTGACGGTCAGCGAGCTTTTTGAGGCCAAAGGAATCGCGCTCAGCGCTGGAAAGGATTACCGCATGGCAAAATAATATACGAAATTACGATATAATGGTATCCTTAAATATAAGCCTGCCTTAGCGCATGGACAAACCGTTCTATAGGATGTTAAACTAGAGACGGGTCCGGCAAAGGCAGGCTTTTTCGCGGCCCGAAATTATGATAGAAACGGAAGCGTGAACGTGTCGTATCAAGCTTTATACAGGCGATACAGGCCGAGGGTGTTCGGCGAGGTTATCGGACAGGGGCATATTACAACCATTTTGAAGAACCAAGTGAAATCCGGCAGGACGGCGCACGCCTACCTGTTCAGCGGCGCGCGGGGGACGGGGAAGACCAGCACGGCGAAGATACTGGCAAGGGCTGTGAACTGTGAAGCGCCGGAGGACGGCGAGCCGTGCCGAAAATGCGCGGCCTGTTTGTTGAAGGAAAGCGACAATGTGGATATCGTAGAACTTGACGCTGCCTCCAACACCGGCGTGGACGATATGCGGGCGCTGCTTGAAAAGGCGCATTACACACCCCTTCGCCTGAGGATGAAGGTTTATATTATCGACGAGGCGCACATGCTTTCCAACAGCGCGTGCAACGCGCTGCTTAAAACGCTGGAGGAGCCTCCCGCGCATATCCTGTTCATACTCGCCACAACGGAGCCGCAGCGCATCCCGGCGACCATCATTTCAAGGTGCCAGCGGTACGATTTTCGCCGGTTTACCGTGGATGAGATGGTGGGCAGCATGAAACGGGTGTTGGCGGAGGCGGGGGCTCAAATTGAGGACGAGGGGCTTATGGCTATCGCGCGCAGCGCGGACGGCGGCATGCGCGACGCACTCAGCCTCGCGGATCAATGCCTGGCCTTTTGTGGGAACAACGTTACGGCTAGGGATGTTTACAACGTGCTTGGCGGCATGGATCAGGATTTTATGTTCGATATGGCGGACGCAATTCTCGAATCCGACGCGGCGCGCGCCCTGCGGCTGCTCAACGGCGTAATCGCCGGGGGGCGGGATATCAACGTTTTTACCAGCGGCCTAATCCAGCATGCCCGCGCGCTGCTGCTCGCTAAAACTTGCGGCCCTTGCAGCGATATACTCGATTGTACTGAGGACGCGATGCGCCGTTACCTAGAGCAGGCGCAAAAGAGCGGAGTTGAGCGTATCCTTCGTATGCTCAATGAACTGACTAAAGCGCAGAACAGCTACAGATGGGCGCCTATGCCGAGGGTGCTTTTTGAAAACGCGCTGGTACTTATATGCCGCCCGGAAAGGGATGAATCCATCGACGCGCTGCTCGACAGGCTGGAACGGATGGAACGGATGATACGTCCAGAGCCGCGCGGCGCGGCGGATGCGGCTGTAAACGCGCCCGCTATCGCGCCCGCCGCGACTGAGGTTAGAACCTGCGAGGAAGATACGCCGCCATGGGAGGACACACCGGTCCCACAGGCCCCACCGGAGCAGCCGTCCCCGCATGCGGATTTCGGCGGAATAGCTCAGGGCATGCCGGGTGAACGCGGGCCTAATAATGAAAATGCCGCCCCCGCCGGGCACAATACGGGAGAGGCGGGGGACGTATACGCACGCCTGCTGGAGACGGCGAAGCAGCAGAATATGACGCTCTATACGTTCCTGCTCAAGTCCACCGAACGTGGCGTGCGGGACGGTATGCTTTCAATCGCATACGAAAACGAGCTGTTTCACCGCGCGTTAACCAAACCGGAAAACCAAAAGGCGCTTGAGGATATGCTTCATTTAAGCTTTCCGGGCATGCGGCTTGAAATCAGGCTTGCCGATAAAAAGGGCGGCGATTTGGCGGCGCGCGCGGCGGCGTTGTTTGGGGATAAGCTGGAGATTGAGGATTAAGGGGCATAGGCTGTCAAAAAAAGGGGCGGCGCCCTTTTCTGAGGGTTACATGGGACGCATATGGCGCTGCTTACTATAAAGCCTCGGGGAACCGCTTTATACGAAATGCTCAGTGGTTTTTCGACAGTCTCAGCCCCCCTCAAACAAATGAGGGGGGCTAACGCATATACCGCCTATTAGATCGGCAACAGGTTTTTATAGGCTTGTTTTGATGTATAAAACAAAGCCCGTTATGGCATGTGTCCCTGGTTTTGTAGTTTTTTGCGCGGCAGTGGAGAACACCAGAAGATGAAGTCCGCGCCGCGGTGCACAACAGCAATGAAGCCTGGAAGAGTGCGGCGCGGCCGCTTTTTTAGCGCTTATATTATTCCGCCTTAAGGCGGAAAGTTTTTACGCTGCGCGTTTTTCCGCACCCTGGAAGATGATGATCTCGATGAGCGCGGACATCAAAGCCTGGCTTTCAATTAGTTCGTATTCCTTAGCGCCGTTCTCCTGATTGTAGCTGACGCGCGTCGCCTGCAAAACGGCGAGGTATTTCTTCACGTCCGGCTGCACCTTTAAAATATAATCGATTCCGTTGCAGCTCACGTTTAAATCATATTGCAGGCATAGCGGCGCGGATCTGCCGTGCTTGATGATCTGTTCATACGCGGGTTCCCAATTCTTCTCCTTGAATTTCCTGATAACCATTTTTAATTCCTCCGATTCTTAATAGTTTTTAGGTGACATTGGTATAAATTTGACTTCATACATTGCATCTAGTTTTTGGCTTTAGTGTTTATACCTTTTTTTTCAGTGATGGTCAGCAACGATTTGTTAGCGTGAATATCTTGTATTCAGAAGAGATTGTATTCTCTTGACCGGACATTAATCAAGAACACGCTCTCTGTCCGCGGTTTGGACGCGAACTATCCCATCAGCTAAACTCTCATACGCTATACCTCCTCTCTGGTTTGGCTTTCGCATTGTCATAAAATATTCACATGGCACTATATTAGCCAAAAACCAAATAATATTTGTGTTTATATAAATATTCTATACGTAATAACAAATATTGTCAACCCGTATTTCGTTTATTCTCAAATATTTATTTGTTTTTCATTTGATTGATTACGTTAAAAACCATATAATTAAGAAAAACGGGGTGATCAATTGTCTGCCGCAAAAAAAATTAAAATCCTTTTGGTTGAACGAGATTTGACCTTAACGGAATTATCAAAACGTTTAAATAAACACCTCTCAACGATGAGCGTGAAAATGAAACGCGATAATTTTACCGAGCAGGATTTAAGGGAAATAGCGGATTCGCTCAATTATGATTATGAAGCGGTCTTTACCGATAGGGAAACCGGTAAATCCATTTGAGACGTGCGTAAAGCACGCCCCTGCCTGTCAAAAAAACGGGGTTGGGTCGGAGCCGCAACTATTATAGGCTTTCAACCGAACCTGACGACAAGTGCGTCGGGTTGGGAATGCCTTGCGCGGCAAGGGTGTCTTTGCACGGGGCGCTGACCGCGCCAATGCGCAAGCGATCCGTGTTCACTCGAAAAACGTGGCGCAGCCACTTTTTCGACACACTGGGGCGTGCGTAAAGCACGCCCTTTACCCAATAACAATGGGTGCGCAATTTGTAAGCTTTCAGGCACGCAGCCGGCGCTGGCAAATAAAAAGACCATATAATAAAACTTACAGGTACGCGTGGTGAAGGCCGTATTTATCAATACTTATACCGCAGCCATTTTCGGTAAGGATTATTTCGGCCGCCCAGTGACGCGCAAGCAACACGCAATGACCGGTGATTAATAAGTATAAAAGCTTTTTCGCGGTATAATAGTCCCCTTTACGCACAGCCGTTTGGTAATGATTCATGATATGGTATCTTCGGATTTTTTTCTCCAGCGGCATTTCATTAACCCCCCAATGATGATTTGTATAAATATATCCTGAAATCCGACCGTTTGTCACATGGTAATAACAGGGATTAAAGGCCGATATATATGGGGTTTAGCTTTAACTGTTACCGGTTATTCAAAGTGCGCTAACACAGCGCGCGTCATCGCGGCTTTATGAAAATACGCGTGATCGAACAAAAAAATCAGTTTAATATTCTTGATTCGATATGATACCGCTCTAATAAAAACTCTTTTGAGGTTACGAATATTTATAAAGCCGGCGCCGTCATTGAAGCCGGCGCCGATTTATCTTCTTATTGCTTTATAAACCCTGTTGCGAACGTTCTAAAATATCTCATCCGAGCGATTTTTAGGGCATTATATCCTAATGCGCGTTTAGTACCCCATCCTGGTATAGGAGCCGTACAGAAACTCATGCAGCATCAGGGTAGCCGCTTCAAAATCCACGTCGAACACGCCTTTTTTTCCGTCATGCCCGGTAATTTCATACGTGCCGTCGAATGGCACGCGGGTTTCGCTGAGCGTGAGGTCGGAAGAGAGCGCGTCCATACCGATGGAGAGCATTTGATCCACGGGGATATTGGTTTCAACATGCTCGGCGGAGAAATTCAGTATATCCATAAGCGTTACGGGGTTGCGCACCTTAGTAAGCTTATTAAAGATGATGAACATCACATCGCGCTGGCGCTGGGTGCGCGCAAAATCGCCGGAGCGGTCGGTGCGGTTGCGGCAATGCCATAGCGACTGTTCGCCGTTTAGGGTCTTGGTTCCCGCGCGGGAGCTTAGCCTGTCGCTATTGTGCGCCTTTTTGTTGATAAACGCGATTTCCGAAGAATCCAGCTCAATCTCGATACCGCCGATTTTATCGACGATCTCGACAAACTCCTCGAAGCGGACAATAACGTAGTTTTGAATATCCAGGTCGTAATAATCGTTTATTACGTTGATGGTAAGGCCGATGCCGCCGAAGCGCGACGCAGTGTTAAGCCGGTCTTCCCCGTGGCCGGGAATCTCCAGCCAGGTGTCCCGCATGAAGGATACCAGCTTGGCCGTATTCGCTTTTTTATTATAGGAAAGGAGTATCATCGAATCCGTACGGCCGTGAGCCTCGCCCTTCTGCGCATCCGACCCGGCAAGGAGTATATTGATAACATCCTGATCCAGCGGATCCTTCTTATAAATCGGCTGGGGCGTAGAGGGCGCGAGATCCGTAGAGCCTGGATCATTAATTTCGGACGGATCAACAATGCCTATCGAGCCCTGCTGCATGCGCCAAAGCTGGATGCACACGTAAGCGCCAATACAGATAGCGCCCGCCAAAACGACGGTAACGGCGCTGACAACGACTTTTTTCAGAGCAGACATCTTCTTTTTCTTTGGTTGTTCGTGCTCCATTGTTCGACTCCTTAAAGTGTAAATATTTAAATAAATTACGCCCGTCATACTCTATTGCCGGGCATTCAATTAATAATAACGCATTTTTGCGAATAAAATAGTGAACAAATTGTAAAAACGGCGCAATTTGCCGACTAGGGGTTGACAGCGGCGCGGACCTATGCTGGCTCGGGCTGTGATTGACAGGTGGAAACTGAGCGTATATAATGCGCGTGAGAATGGTGAAACAGCACTTGGGCAGCCCGGTAAAGCGGTTCCCGAAGGATTTAATCGTAAGCGGCGGCACGCGCGTGAAATTCTTGTATCGAAAGGCTTTCCTAAATGGTGCGATGACGCACCGGCGGCGCAAGCGCTCCAAGCAACCCTTAAACGGCCGCGCCGCCCTTTTGACAGCTCGGCGCGTTTGCTTAGATTTTACGGCTTTGCGGCCATAAAGCGCGGAGGCATATGATTTATAAAAGCATAACCCAATTAATCGGGCGCACGCCCTTGTTGGAGCTTGAGCGGTTCGGCCGCTGCTATGGGCTCAAGGCGCGGGTGCTGGCGAAGCTGGAGGCGTTTAACCCTACGGGAAGCGTGAAGGATCGCGCGGCCTACGGCATCGTCATGGACGCGGTTTCACGCGGCCTGCTCAAGGAAGGCTCCGTTATTATCGAGCCGACGAGCGGCAACATGGGTATAGGTCTTGCGGCCGTCGCCGCCACGATGGGCTTTAAGGCGATACTGGTCATGCCGGACAGCATGAGCGCGGAAAGGCGCAAGATACTTTTAGCCTACGGCGCACAGCTTAGGCTTACGCCCGGGGAGCAGGGCATGCGAGGGGCTATCGAACTGGCGGAGAAGCTGGCGCGCGAGATACCCGGGGCATTTCTCGCGGGGCAGTTTTATAACATGGCGAACCCGGCGGCGCATACGCGCACGACCGGCCCGGAGATATGGGAGGATACCGGAGGAGAGGCGCACGCTTTTATCGCGGGCGTAGGCACGGGCGGAACCATCTCCGGCGCGGGGGGATATTTGAAGGAGAGAAGGCCCGATATTGAAATCATAGCGGTGGAGCCTGCCGAATCCCCTGTGCTTTCGGGCGGTCAAAGCGGGCCGCACGGCCTGCAGGGGATAGGAGCCGGGTTCATTCCCGATACGCTAGATACGGATATTTACGACAAGATAATTACGGTAACATCCGAGCAGGCGATTGAGGCCGCGCGGGCCTTTGCGCGGCATGAGGGGTTCTTGGCGGGTATATCGTCCGGCGCGGCGCTGTGGGCGGCGGTTCAAACAGCGCGGGAACCACGCTTTTACGGCAAAACCATCGTGGCGCTGCTTCCTGATACGGGTGAACGCTATTTATCTTGCGATCTCTTTACCGGGCATGAATAACAAAAGGCTGGCTTGCGTAAGCCTTCCGGCGGATGCTTATACGCTCTCACGCTATTGCGGCGCTAAGGAGCTTGAGTCGTTTTATCGCGCGTTCGGGCTGGACGGCCTTGAGCTGATACTGTGCGGCGAGCTGGATACGGCCAAAATCAGGCGGCGTATGGCGCGCGGTCTTCACGCGGTGTTTTATCCCGGCTGGATCGATCTATGGCGCGGGGATTACGCGCGGCTCAAGATGGAATTTGGGGAAAGGGCGTGCTGGGAGCGTTTTTTCGGCGTAAAGGACCGGGCTGGGCTCATCGCGCGGTTCCGGCATGATTTTGACGCGGCGGAGGCGCTTGGCGTTGAATATGTGGTTTTTCACGTTAGTGACGCTGCGCTTGAGGAGTATTTCACCATGCGTTTCAGCCGCGCTGAGGATGAGATCGTTTTTGAAACCTGCGAGCTTGTAAACGCGATAACACAAGGGCGCGCATATGGGTTTGAGCTTTTGTTTGAAAATGTATGGGGCGGCGGCCTAACGCTGACGCGCCCGCGCGCGGCCCGTGCGCTCATCGAGGGCGTTAAGTTTGAAAAAAAGGGGTTTATGTTTGATACCGGGCATATGATGATAACCAACCCCGCGCTGAAAACCGAGCGGGAAGCGGCAAATTACATCGAAAACGTCTTTGAGGCGCACGGGGAGCTCAAGCCGCTGTTCCGGGGCATGCACCTGCACCGTTCGCTGACCGGCGCATACGCTATGCGGACCGCAGCCAGTCCGCCGAGGATGGAGCGTGAGTACTTCGCCCGCTATGCGCAGGCGTATGCGCACTTGAGCCGCATCGACCCGCACCTGCCGTTTGAAACCGGCGCGGCCCGCCGGATAGCGGAACGGATAAAGCCCGCGTACCTTACGCACGAGCTTACGTGGCATGGGGAGGATGCGTACCGCGCCGCGCTTAGCACGCAATGCCGGGCGCTTGAAGAGGAAGGATGAAAAATAACGGTATAACGGGGATATATAGGTTCATTTTATTTTCAATCAAAAAGCTTTCACTTAAATAGTTATGCGCATACGGTATTTATGGGTAAGACTCGGGCGGGTAAGCATCTTTTAAATACGGCGATGGGATATGAGCCGGTTTAACATGGCTGTATTTTAGCCTGCGCGTGCGTTAGCCAGCTCACCTCCGGATATTAAAGCCCTAATCCCTTTTATTCCGCAATTCAACGGTCAGCTTTTCAAGGTTATCTACCGTTTTTTTATCAAAAAAGTGCTCGATTTTTTCCACCTGCTCAAGCTCATCGTCCGTACCGTTCACCAGGCAGAGGAAATCGTGCAGCACCTCGTGCCTGTGCAGCAAATAATCCCCCGTCGCGCTGCCCTTTTTTGTCGGGCGTATCACTCCGTATTTTTCAAACTCGATATAGCCGAGTTCCTTTAAGTTCTCAACCATTTTTGAGGATGAGGAAGGCTTAACGTTTAAAAGCCGGGCCAGGCGGCTGACCCTGGTAAAGCCGTTATCCTCCGCGTCGCGGCAAATCATTTCAAGGTAATCCTCCATCGCGCGCGTAATATTCTCGCTCGACTCCCTGTCATAACCGGTTAACGTACGAAATTTGCTCAATATATCACTCCGCTATCACACATTTTTTATTCCAACATATAGTTGGTATATGGAAACACAGTTTCCCTGGACTAAAAATTATGAATAGGAGAAAAGTAATATGCTATCGGATAATTTATCTAACGTACCTGTGGGCGATATGGTATATGTGTCGGGGCTTACCAACTCGGGCAATATGAGAAGGCGGCTTCTCGATATCGGGCTGACTGAAGGTACGGGCGTAAAGTGCCTGTTCAAAAGCCCATCGGGAAACCCGGCGGCTTATCTCATTCGCGGCGCTGTAATCGCGCTAAGAAATGAAGACGCTTCAAGCGTTCGTATCTTACATTAATAAATGAAAAAATTTACAATTTTTTAGAAAATATATGTATAATTAAAAAAGTGTTTCATTGTCACTGAATATATGATATAGTATTTCTCGTGGTGCAAAACACCAAATAAACAAAGGAGAAGATGATAATGAGAACACTGAGAAATGTTGCCGCGGCGCTTGCGCTGATGATAGCTTTATCCGTACCCGCGGCTCTTGCGCTGGCGGACGAAGGCGTCGTAACGGCCAACACGCTCAATTTGAGAACGGGCCCGGGCACCTCTTATTCGAGGATAGCCTCTTTACATAAAGGCGATAAGCTGGAAGTTACCGGCGAGACCAACGGATGGTACAAGGTTGAAGTCAACAAAAAGAGCGGGTACGTGAGCAAGGATTACGTTTCCGTGGCGAAATCGAACAACGGAGGCGGGCTTCTGCGGCGCGGAAGCAAGGGTGCGCAGGTCAAGCAGCTACAGGGTAACCTGATTTACCTTGGGTACCTCAACGATAAGGCCGACGGCGTGTTCGGCAGCAAAACCGAGGCCGCCGTACGCCGTTACCAGCAGAGGAACGGCCTGACCGCCGACGGCATCGCCGGTTCGAGGACGCAGGCGAAAATACAGCCCGAGGTTCTATCGCTTAACGCCATACTGAACGTGTCGCAAAGCTATCTGGGCCTTCCTTATAAATACGGCGGGAACACCCCCGCGGAAGGGTTCGACTGTTCGGGCTTTACTAAATATGTGTACTCCAAGGCCGCAGGCATCAACATACCGCGCGTGAGCAAGGATCAGGCCAAGGCCGGAAAATCCGTGCCGCGCAGTCAGATACGCCCCGGCGACCTGGTAGCGTTTAACTCCCCGGTCGACCATGTGGGGATATATATTGGCAACGGCAAGTTCATCCACTCGCCCAAGCCCGGCGATGTGGTGAAAATCACAAGCCTCCAGTATATGAACCTTACCGGCATACGCCGTTTTACGGGTGAGCTGGCTTACTAAGCCGCCCGCCCCAAAAAACGCGCGCTGTCACGAAGTGCATTAGCGCCTTCGGACAGCGCGTTTTATATAATCCGCATCCGCTGCCCGCCGTCATAAAAACGGTCCGCCGGCATTATTCTTTTAAAAGAACGCCGGGCGTAAAGGCAAGTGTCTGCCGCCCTATGCGGCCAGGCGCCGTTTGCAGTTATATTCTATATATATTTCAAGCCGCCTTTTTTTGCCCCTCGCGGTGTTCTATAATGAAATAGATGTACCATCCCGGGAATCGGGAATGAGAAACAGGAGGTTGAAAGCATTGAAACAGCTCATGCTTGGAAACGAGGCCATCGCGCGCGGCGTTTATGAAGCCGGCGTACGCGTAACCAGCGCGTATCCCGGCACGCCAAGTACAGAAATCAACGAAAACGTGGCGACCTATCCCGATGTATACGCGGAATGGGCTCCTAATGAAAAAGTAGCCGTAGAGGTTGCGTTAGGCGCGGCTGTAGCCGGCGCGCGCAGCATGGCGTGCATGAAGCACGTGGGCCTCAACGTGGCGGCGGATCCCTTCTTCACGGCGACTTACACCGGCATTAACGCGGGCATGGTCGTTGTAGTCGCGGACGATCCGGGAATGCATTCTTCGCAGAACGAGCAGGATACGCGCATGCTCGCCAAAGCGTCGCACGCGCCGTGTCTGGATCCTTCCGACAGCCAGGAGTGCAAGGATTTCATGAAGCTGGCTTATGAAATCAGCGAAAAATACGACACGCCCGTAATCGTGCGGCTCACCACGCGCATCGCGCACGCGAGGACGCCGGTCGAGCTTGGCGAGCGCGAGGAAACCGGGCTGCGGGATTATGTAAAGAACCCCGGCAAGTATATTTCCATGCCCGCGAACATGATAAAACGGCACCTTTGGGTTGAAGAGCGCGAGAACCGGTTGCGCGAGGACGCGAACGCCCTCCCCATCAACCGCATTGAATGGAACGACCGCCGCTACGGAGTTATCACCTCGGGCGCGGCTTATAATTATGTTAAGGAAGCCATGCCGGAATACTCCGTCCTCAAGCTCGGGATGGCCTATCCCCTGCCTGAAAAGCTCATACGCGAATTTGCCGAGGGCGTTGACGAGCTGTTCATTATCGAGGATATGGAGCCGTTCTATGAGGAAACGATTAAGAGCTGGGGAATCCCCTGCTCGGGCAAGGATAAAACCGGCGTTCAGGGCGAGCTATTCGTGCGTAAAATCGCATCGCGCTTTATGGGCCAGGCGGAGCCCGGGCCCATGAACACGCAGGGCATCCCGGTTCGCCCGCCCGTGCTTTGCCCCGGCTGCCCGCACCGGGGGCTTTACCACGTGCTGAACAAGCTCAAGCTAACCGTCTGTTCCGACATCGGCTGCTATACGCTGGGCGCGCTGCCGCCGCTCGGCGCGGTGGATACCTGCGTCTGTATGGGCGCTTCCATCGGCATGGCTCACGGCATGGAAAAGGCGCGCGGAGCAGCCCAGGCACAAAAAACCGTTGCGGTTCTTGGCGATTCCACCTTCTGCCACAGCGGGATCACGGGGCTTTTGAATATGATGTACAACCGTTCCGTGGGAACGGTGATTATAGCGGATAACTCCATTACCGGCATGACCGGGCACCAGCACAACCCGTCTACCGGCTTTGATATTTACGGAAACCCCGCGCCGCAGCTAAATCTTGAAAAGCTCTGCGAATCCATGGGCATCGAGCATGTGCGCGTAGTCGATCCGTTTAACGTTAAAGAGCTTGAGAAGGTGCTTAAGGAAGAGACAGCGCGCGATGAGCTTTCCGTAGTCATCAGCCGCCGACCCTGCGCGCTTATCGTGAAGCAGCCCGGCGTACCGTTTAACTGCGATGAAAGCGCGTGCAGGAACTGCGGCCTGTGCATGAAAATCGGCTGCCCCGCAATCATTAAAACGGAATCCGGCGTGCGTGTTGACCCAACGCAATGCGTCGGCTGCGGCATGTGCGCGAACGTATGTCCCTTCGGCGCGCTGAAAGTGAAAGGAGAGTGACCCGTATGATCAACATGGTAATCGTTGGCGTAGGCGGGCAGGGTACGCTCCTTGCCAGCAAAATATTGGGCTACCTGGCCCTGAAAAATAATTACGACGTGCGTGTGAGCGAGGTTCACGGTATGAGCCAGCGCGGGGGGAGCGTTGTAACTTACGTCCGCATGAGTGATAAGGAGCGGATATATTCCACTATCGTAGAGCAAGAGCAGGCCGACGTGGTTTTGGCGTTTGAATCGCTTGAAGCGGTGCGAGCGCTCCCGTACGTGAAGGACGGCGGCGTTATGATAGTGAACACGCAGGAAATACTCCCCATGCCCGTTATCGTGGGCGCGGCGCAATACCCGGCGGACTGCCTTGAGCGCGTGCGCAAGGCTGTCAAAACGGTTGAGCTTGACGCGACGGGGCTGGCGCACGCGTGCGGCACATACCGCGCTGCGAACGTTGTGCTATTAGGCGTTCTGGCCCATTACCTCCCCTTTGCGAAGGAGGATTGGATGGACGCGATAGAGAAAAACGTAAAGCCTAAATTTGTTCAGATAAACCAAAACGCGTTTATGAAAGGTTATGACTTTGAACGCTGATCGATGAAGCTTTAAGCGGCCCGCCTCAATCTCAGGGGGGCCGCTTTATTACTTTATTGCGGCTATCTCCTTCTCTCCAATGCTGCGAAGGCTCAGCTATTCATTCGATTAACATCTTGCATATGGGAGGAAATCGCTGTAAATTTGGATTTTATCATCAACTTTGTTGTGCCATCGCAAGCATTATCCTCTTTATCCCGCATAGGGCGCAACTATTAAAATGAAATACATTTTATGACATTTAGCTGTTACATACGTATTGATATAATGTTATTACTTTTTGTAATAAAATCATTGATTTTACACGTGATTTATGCCACAATATACCATAATATGTTAGGAGATTAGGGTGGTGATTCCATTGTGGTAAAATATTGCCCGTTGCCCGTCCGTTTAGTCAGAACTTAAATTTAGTGTTTATTTGAAAGGGGTATTAATATGTCACGCATTGTAAAAATCTTAGTTTCAGCGATTCTTGTTATTGTTTTCGCCTCGTTCTCGTTATCCGCTATGGCGGTGGGAGAAACGCAGCAAAACCATTATTGTATGTTTAAGCCAACCGATGAGTATATAACCCAAGTATGGTCTTCCGACGCAGATGGATGTACTACGGTATTAGAACAAAAATATATATGTACAAATTCATGGTGTGGCAAATTTGTTTACGTTTCTGTGGAGGGAACTTCCCGCAGCGGCCCGCATGATTATGTTTTTATCCAAGTAACGCAGATGCAAGGCTATTATGCCTGCAAATACTGCGATCGTTATAGAACCCCTGGAATATATCCCGGAGTTTAATTCACAGCGCGTAAGCGTCCCCCTCAGTGTATCGAAAAAGTGGCTGCGCCACGTTTTTCGAGTTAACACGGAGCGCTTGCATATTGGCGCGGTCAGCGCCCCGTGCAAAGAAACCCTTGCTGCGCAAGGCATTGAGAATCTGACGCACATGTCGTCAGATTCGGTTGAAAGCCTATGGGGGATGCGGCTCCGAATCAACTCCGGGTTTTTTTGACCGGCTGAGGGGACGCGTAAGCGTCCCCCGCTTATTCACCGAATTAGAAGGGTGATTCCCATCAGGCCCGGTTTCTCGCTAAAGTAAAACCCCCGGGGCCGGGAGGTATTATTCGAGCGGAGGAATCCGCTCGGTTTATCGCCGTGGAGGGAACGGCCCCGAGGAAAGAGGAGAGCGAGCAGGTATTTTAACGATCTGCTAACCGCGTGGCTGTTACACTGCGGCCTATGGAAGCCGGGAGCGTCTTTAGTTTAACGCTGACTTTTTAAATATTGAGGATTCCGTATCGCCCGGGCATGAGGGCTACGGTTCGGTAAACATACCGACCACAGGCGCGTTCTTTATCCGCCTTCGGGCTGACGGCAACGTTTGAATTAATCCCCGGAACCGGGCGTCAGGATACGGGCAAAAATATCCTTTCCGCTTTCCTCCGATATAGGTTGAGGCACGGCCCCGGGGCAGGGGCAAGCAAGGGATGCTTTCTATACGGCGCGTACGAAGTATGCGGCGTAAAAAACCCGGGCCGGGAGGTGTTATGCGAGGGAGGAAATCCGCTCGGTTTATCTCCGTGGAAAGGCGGAGACGCGGCCCCGGGGTAGGAGGAAGCAATAGTCGATTTATTTAGCGCTTTTTGAACCGCGCGGCTGCAAGGCCGGGGGATCAGCTGGAACGCCGGGCTCGTTTACGTTACCATTTAATATGGCAGGTTCCGCGTCGCTTGGGCAGGCAGACATGCGGCGATCGGATGCATCCGCATCCGTAACCTCTAAGTCGCGCGGCGGAGAAGCCTTCGGCTCTGGCGTAGCGCCGGGCGCGGACTCAACGGGATATACTTCAATTTCGGTTTTGAAAACATCAAACAATTCATCCGAACCGTAAAGGCACGTTTCTGGATAGAGCGGAACGTCCCATGGGACGCGCGCGGAAAGCGGCAGCGGCAGAGCCGGAGGCCACTTATCCGCATACCGGCAGAGGGTGAGAAAATATCTATCCACATCCGGAATGGCATGATTGAACAGCGCGCGAAAGCTTTCCCGCTCGCGGGGATCGCCCGCGCGCCAGGAAGCGTCGATGGCAGCGGCCGCCGCGCTGTGAAGGCGCGACGGCGAAACGCCGTACAACAGTGTTAACCTTTTATAAATCTGGATCAGCAAATTGTGTTGGCGGCGCTCCGGCGTTTCCGAAACGGCCGAATCAGGCTGAGCGGATATCGAACAACCCGATTCAGCCGGGTTGGGCTGAACGGGCATTGTAAACTCCGGGTTCGCCGGGCGGGGCTGACTGTGTGATAATGACATAATATATAAACCTCCCATGCGATATGGTTGAAGGCTCCGTGATTACCACGCCCGCCCCCCGCTTAAGCGGGGAGCGAACGCGTAACCCGGAACCCCCGCTAAAACAAAACGCCGCGAAGGAAATGAGGGGATAGCCCCAATAACCCTACGCGGCATATCGCACAAAAGGCAATATCCGCTGCCAACCAGTCACCATTAACCGCGCGGCAGAAATATTTAAGCAGAAGCTACCGCTTGAAAAGCGGTAAAACAGTATGCTAAACTATATTCATGCCGCTGGGTCCGGCTTACCGGCGGAGGGTGGTCTGTCACCCTACGAACAGACAAGCTCGTGTTCCTGCACGAATGTCTGCCAGCGGTATTCTATTTTAGTTTTGAGGGAACCGTCGTTCACCCATACCAATTCCTTACGAATCCAAACGCGCAAGAAATTGAAGATGTAAGCATGACGTCAAGCTTTAACAAAGCATGGTTCCGTCGCCTCCTTAATTTAATCTATCGTAAGAACTGATAAAGCAAGAGCCGCGCAGGTGCAGCTACCCGCGCGGCCCAATGAATCTATATGGCACAACGCTGTTTTAACCCTTGTATAACCGTGAGCGGCATGATATAATGATCGCACCGCTGGCGCCGGTTATCCGGTTGGGTTGGGTGGTCTGTCACCTAATTCAGTAATAATGTGTTCCTGCACATCATTACGCCAGCTTTATCTAGTTGTTAATGCTATATTACACGTTTGGAGCAGGCTAAGTCAAGCATAAAATAGGAAAATTTAGGGATTTTGTAAAAGTTCATAATTTGTTCGGCTATTAGGATGATTTTTGGGTTATATATCATATAAAATGCATTTTTTACGGTTCTACGGAATATGTTTTTACGCTAAAAAATATATTATACTACACAGGTTATTGTTGAGTTCAGAAGGCAAGTCCGCATAATAGTTGTGGTATGGGGGCGGAGTAGGTGTGTAGTTTTAGAGCATTTGGCACATTAATCCAAGGAACTCATTTCGAGCATGTAAACCTTTCTATGCTAAAAGTTTTTATAAAAACGCTTTTTCATATGTAAATCGATAAAACAGTGTGCTAAACTATATTCATGCCGCTGGGTCCGGCTTACCGGCGGAGGGTGGTCTCTCACCCTACGAACAGACAAGCTCGTGTTCCTGCACGAATGTCTGCCAGCGGTATTCTATTTTAGTTTTGAGGGAACCGTCGACGTTTACTCGCCGCCGCGCATGGTAAAATACAGCGTTTGATCAAAACGACGTTCCGGATTGAGTTTATCAATATAACCCGGTTTAATAATATCATTTAATGAGTTTTTATTGAGAGCTAGATTCTGTATCCTGTCTGATGAGACATATTTTCGCCAAACATCCCCTGAAATCGCAAACTCTTTATCTGTCTGATTGTTAAACGCCATTTGGCGGTAAATATCCCGTACGCGTATTTTTTCAGACTTACTCAACTCCCAAAGACAGCGCGCCAATCGCGCGGAAGCCCGCATACCTCTTTTCATTGTTTCGGCTGGTTGGTTTGAACCGTCAAGGAAAAGACGGGAAAAAGCGTAATCGCTCCAAACAACGATATCAAAAGCCTGCTCCATCAATAAAGGCGATTGCCCTTGCGTTTTCCATAACGTTTGCATAACTAAAGGCTTTTGCCTGTTATGATATATAGATTGGAAATTATCAATAGCGGCGTATAACGAACATAATTTATGCGTCATTTCAAAGTCGTTATCCCACGATTGAATAGATGAACAAGCATTTTCAAAAATGTTCCTCACCTTTCGGCTTTCGTTTTTTACCGAATCGAACATCCCAAACGCACAATATGAAGTAGTCGCAGCGCGTACAACAAGTTCGGATCCCCATTCTATTTCGGCTTTGCGGCTCGTGGCAGACGACGGTATCACGGTTAGCTTTACTTCCAGCGGCGAAAGAAAACAGCCCTCGGTATCCTTAACGACTAAATCGATACTGTCGATTTCATCAAACGAATACGCTTGATAGGGAGTGTACACGCTCTCAAATGAATAGAAAAGTTCGCTTGAAGTTTGCGTTCCACAATTAAATACTTCTTGTAACGAGATTTCATTCGAAACTACCTTTAACTCCCCGCCACAATCTTCTAGTTTTATATAAATAGCGGGTATGCCCTTGTCCAACATATACGCGGCGAGAGCGGTTGGAAAGCTTGAATTAAAGCAATTTTTTCCCCAATGGGATTCAGGAGAACGATTTGAATGAGATATTCCATACAATCCGGTTGGCATAATTAAATCCTCCTAAAAGCTAGAATCACGACGTCAACTTATTGACGTCATATCTAAAAAATAGTATACTAATAAATACATATTAATTATAACGTTAAAAACTGGAAATTTGAAGAGGTATTTTCATGAGTTTAAAGGCAATCGATTTATTTGCGGGGTGCGGCGGGTTATCCAAAGGATTTGAAAACGCAGGGTTTGAGGTTGCGGCGGCGTTTGAGTTCTGGGACGTAGCTGCGAATTGTTATGAAAAGAACTTTAAACATTCCGTTTACCGAATGGATTTATCTGAAGTAAGAGATGCGGTTAAAATAATTAAGAAATATGAACCGTCAATTATTATCGGCGGACCTCCATGCCAAGATTTTTCACACGCTGGAAAGCGAATTGAAGCGGGCCGGGCTACATTAACCGAAGCTTTCGCAGAAATAGTACAACACGTTAAACCGAAGTATTTTGTGATGGAGAATGTAGACCGAGCGATAAACAGCAAGGCTTTTTCCTGTGCAAGAAGCATTTTCATGGAAACAGGTTATGGTTTAACTGAAATTGTTTTAGATTCAAGCCGTTGCGGTATTCCGCAAAAGAGAAAGCGCTTCTTCTGCATTGGCGCGTTAAATAAGCCTGACAATTTTGCAAAGAATTCCCTTCTTGCTCATGTTAGTCGACATGAAACAACGCTTAGAGACTACTTTGGCGACACTTTAGGCTTTGATTTTTATTACCGTCATCCGCGCAATTATAACCGCAGGGCGATTTTTTCCATCGACGAACCCGCGCCTACAATGCGCGGCGTAAATCGACCCATACCCAAGGGATATCCAGGACATCCAAACGACGCATGTAAGTTGCGCGAAAATATACGTTCTTTAACGACGCTGGAAAGAGCGTTGATTCAGACGTTCCCTCCCGATTTTAAATGGTGCGGTAATAAGACCGAAATGGAGCAAATGATAGGGAATGCCGTTCCCGTAAAGCTTGCTGAGTTTGTCGGCAAGGCTTTACTTAATGTGATATTTATTAACGAAAACAGCGAAAAGAACCTTATTGACGGCGATTTTAAACCGTGGCTACTTTCTCAATGCAAATATTCTGAAAGAACCGCCAGAGATACCATTTCTCGAATAAAACGAGCCGATAAATTATGTCGTATTAACGACTCGCTGGATTCATTTTATCTCTATAAATTACAGCAAATGCCAGCGTTTAATGATTTATCTGGTTCCGTCCGTTCTCAAATTAAGCGGGCCGTTACGCTCTATTGCAAATTTTTGAACGAGAAAGGACGATGAAGCTTGGCAGACGTTTTTGACAAGAAAAAGCGTTCAGAGATTATGAGACGGGTTTCTTCAAATGGGAACAAAACAACGGAGTTGCGTTTAATTAACGCATTCAAGCAATACGGTATAACTGGATGGAAACGGAATTATAAAGTTAAGGGACGACCTGACTTTGTCTTCCTTAAAATAAAATTGGCAATTTTTGTTGACGGTTGTTTCTGGCATGGTCACGATTGCAGAAATACGCGGCCAGAAGATAATAAAGAATATTGGATTATGAAAAGAGAACGTAATATGAAACGCGACAAAGAGATAACGGCTTTGTTTGAGAACCGCGGATGGACCGTTTTACGCATATGGGAATGTCAGCTAAAAAGAAAGAGTATGGAAGATACTATGAAAGACTTAATTTCATATATAACAAAGAAATAACAAGATGAATCAGAATACGGCATGCAGATTTCATAAGCTCCTGTCGTATCAAATATACATTACATGTTCTTTCTATTTAAGCTGCGGGTATTGCACGGCTTAAATCCTTTAACAAATCATGGTATAGAACATATAGAGTTACTATGATGGTCTAACTATCGATGAGCATCAAAGCAAGTCAAACCGTACGCGCAAAAAGCATGGCGTAAAACTACCCCTGCCTCACGTTACGCAGCTTTAAAACGCGGTGGTAAGCGGGCGCACCGCCCGCGGGCGCGGATACTACCGCAAGCCTTCCGTCGCGAACCATCTCCTCTATACGAAGCGCGAGCCAGCAGTCGCTGACGCCGAGCCGGTATTTCCCAAGAACCCGGCCGATAACCGCCGCTTCCTGAAACTCCTTCTTTTCGGCCATGATCTCACGCAGAATAAAGCTATCGTACAGTGTTTCCGGCATGCTGGTCAGACGGCCGTTGACCACGGCGCGCAGGGGGGCGTTCTCCTTTTCAAGCGCTTGCCAATGGGCCGCGCAATTCTGAACCAGTACCGGCGGCACAGCCTTTTGCAATGAAAGAAACCTGCTCCAATTCCCGGGGGCAACCTCGCCCCAGCCCGCTGCCGATACGGCATTGCCGTTCTCATCCAAAATCCATTCGGGTAGCTTGATAACGTATACCTGACCGCCAAAGCCCTCCAGCCGATACAGCCGCGATAGCAGCCAGTACAGCCCGCAAAGCTCATCCGGCTGGTCGCTGTACCATATGCGGATAGCTTCCCCCGCTTGCGAGCGCGCACAGACCGTTTTCAGGCTGCCCTTTGCCCCTTCGAGCAGCTCCTTGGCGGCGCAAATCCCCTCATTGTTGGGATAGACACTATAAAGCTGTTCCAATACCCGCCGCCGCTGAGCGCCGGGTTCATTTTCAGAGATATCACCGACGCTCAGCGCAAGGCTGAACCCGAAAACGTCCTGAGCGCTGCCGCCGAGGGGGACGGCGCTTTCCCACTCCATACGCGCCTTAGCCTCCGCGTTTCGCCGGGCGTCGGCGATCTCTTTCCTCGTTGGCTTACTTCCGTCGTCATGGCTGATGATAACGCCCACGCTTCCGCCCGGGTACTTACCCTTGCCAACGCCCTGCGCCATTTTCAAGCTTGCGCACGCGCTCTCGCCAAATACAATCTCAATCATGCTTTTCCCTCAAACCGCTATCGATTAACGCATGCCGCGTTCACTGTTCCTCAAATAAGCATATCACCCTTTCCGGTTCGATTCTATATACAATTAATGCTCGCTTAACATCGGTTTTTCTATTTGCACGGCAAACCGGCGGCAATTACCCCGCCCCGTCGCGGCCATACGATAAACAGGAGGATAATCGGATAATCAACGCTGTTTGTTATTCTTTATGCGTTTTTTACGCGCATAGGGCAGGGTGGGGTTTTGATCATCATAGCGTTAGCTGCGCGTCAAAGCGCGATTCGTGCGTTATTCCAGGTTATTGCGCGCGCTGTTGACTTTAGCACGAATTCATACTATAATACCCGGCAGTACGGATTCGTACAGAAAGCATGGGGGAGGTTCAATGGAGCAGTATCGAGAGGACGTCCGGCGGCTGATGCTCGCCGTAAACCATATTGAAGGCGTTTACGGGCTGGTGGCAAAACGCATCGGGCTTAAGGAAAACACGCTGTCGCTGCTTTACGCGCTGGACGACGGCGAGGCCCATACGCAAACGCAAATCTGCGAAGCGTGGCTAATCCCCAAAACCACCATAAACACCGTCGTAAAGGAATGTATTGAAGCGGGCTACCTCACGCTGGAGGCCGGGGAGCATTTGCGTGAAAAATTAATCCGCCTTACGCAGGGCGGGCGCGACTATGCCCGCGGCGTTCTCAAGCAGGTTTATGCGATTGAAAACAGGGCCATGGAAAAGACGGCAAAGGAGTTTTCACCCGGGTTCGCAATGGCAATCGAAAAATTTTCGGAGCATTTGCGCTTGGAGGCCGAAGGTTATTTTAAGGAGAGCAATGAATATGAATGACAGTAAAACGGCGGAAAAAACAGACCCAAAGTTTCCCTTCACCATCCGTTATTTGACGACGGATGATTTGGAGCAGTATAACGCGCTGCTGCGGTATGCTTTTCAGGTAACGGAGCAGGACCTAATGCAGGCTGGCTGGCGCGATGAGGAGATCAAGCAGGCAAAATTCCCGATTTTGGAACGCGCGGATATTTTAGGCTGCTATGACGGCGATAACCTCATATCGCAATTCGCAGTTTACCCGCTAAACATGAACATCTACAACAAGATATACCCGATAGGGTTTATTACCAGCGTATCGACGTACCCGGAATATTCCGGCAGGGGGATAATGGCGAAGCTGATGTGCCAGAGCCTGACCCGCATGCGGGAAAAGCGGCAGCCCCTCGCGCTGCTGTACCCGTACTCCATTCCGCTTTACCGAAGGTTTGGCTGGGAGATTATTTCAAACAAGATATCCTTCAGCGTAAAGGATTACCAGATGCCAAGCAAAGCCAGGGCCGAGGGCTACGTGCGGCGCGTGGAATGGGACAACCCGGATTTCATGGGTCTGCACAGCAAGTTCGCGCATCAAACGCACGGGTGCCTTCTGCGCAATACGTTAGCTTGGGAGGAATATTGGCGGTGGGATGAGGACGATACGGTGGCGGCGGTATATTACAACGCTTCGGGAAAGCCTTTTGGTTACATGGTTTACCTGATAAAGGGGGACGTGATGTACGTAAAGGAGATGATCTACCTTAACCGGGAGGCGCAAAAAGGACTCTGGGAATATATCCACGCGCACGAATCCATGATAGACGAAGTGAGAGGGAACACGTATTTTAACGAGCCCGTGGCGTTTGATATGGAGGACGGCGCGATAAAGGAAACCATCCGCCCTTATATCATGGGGCGAATAATCGATATAGAGGAGTTTCTCACGGATTACCGGTGCCGCCCGGCGTCGCGGGAAACCTGTATAAGCTTTGATATTGCGGACCCGGTATTACACTGGAACAACCGTACTTTCAACATCCTGTTCTCGGATGGAAAATGCGCGGTTACAAACCAAACGGCGAAATATCATGTGCGCATGTCCGTCGGGACGTTAACGACCCTTCTGTTAGGGTACAAAACGGCCGGGCAGCTTCACTGGATGGAACGAATTGAAGGGGATAAGGAATCGATTGAATGCCTGGATACGGTTATTATGCATGAAACGCCGTGCATATCCGATTATATTTGACGAAGGTTGTTAAGCGCATTACAGCGCGCTTACATACTCGTTTATTTATCCAGCCGGATTTTTATACGCGGTTTGCGGTTCGGCTTAGTATATGGCCGCGGCAGGAAAAGGCGCAAAAATATTACCAGCGTTTCGCTCTCTTGTGCAAAAATGGATCGCAGTATTCGCGTCAAGGGTTTCTTTGGCCGCTATGCGCTTAAGCGGGATTTTTTTAAGCGGGTATTATATACCCCCGTCTGCTTCCAACCGAATCTGACGCGCATAAGGGTCAGATTCCGAATGCATTGTGCGTCAAGGGTTTCCCTTGTCGGGGCGCTGATCGCGCCAAAGGTGCAAGCGCTCCGTTTAACTTGAAAAACGCAACCGCTTTTTTGACACGCTTACCCGGCGGATTAAAACCGCCGGGTATTTATATAAAAACGGTTATAGTATGATTTTTACGCGCTCGCCGGTGGAAGATTCCACCTCTATCAGGGGCTGCTTCTTTAATTGGCGGCGCGATTCTTTCAGCGCTTTTTGCAGGGCTTTAATTTCCTCCGTTTTTAGCGCGATATTGTGCTTGTTACACAATCGGACGATTATCCGCCGCGCAAGAGCGGAGGTTATCAGGAAGCTTGGAGCAAACAAGCCCCACGGCGGCCGCCCGCGCGCGCTTTTAATGATTATGCGCATGGCTACTCTACCGTTATTTCAACGATATCCCCGTCCGAGCTTTCCACCTCTACCAGCTTGCCCGTTACGCCGCTTTCCACCGCCTCGATAATCGCCTCCAGATCGATATCCGCATCGCCCATAGCCGCTTTCACTTTGGGCATGCTCATGGCGCTTTCGCCTATCTTCAGGCCGGCCTTTACGAGCTTCATGGGCAGATTGATATTTACTTTATCCCCCTGTATGGATAAAACGCGGATGCGAAGTACCATTTCATCGGCTTTGCGGCGGGAGCCTTCATCCTGAACCGCGACGACCGGCGATTTAACTACGCCAAAAAGTTCGTCCACCGTTACGCCGAACAGCTTGGCGATAACGGGCAGCAGCGTAATATCCGGGCAGCTGTTGCCGTTCTCCCATTTTGAAACGGCCTGCGGCGATACATTGAGCATTTCCGCGAGCTGTTCCTGCGTCCACCCTTTTTCCTTACGAAGCTTGCTTATGCGCCTTCCAAGATCCGCGGCGCCGCTTTCTTCCTGCTTGCTTTTGAACACCATTTTGTAATCCCTCCAATTAAATGTTTTATGTTTACCCTCTCAGCCGGAGGCTATGCTGCCATCTTAATTGACAAACCGCCCCAAATACACAAACCTGAAGTTGAATCGCTCAACGGTCGGTTGAAAATTCCCGCAACCAACGGTTGAATTCAGATAAAACCATTTTAAGCGATTAATTAAGCTTGTCAACCGTATACATGTGATGTACCAACAATGCGGTTTATGCGGATTTGTGGCGGCGCGGACGATTCCAATATACAGAAAATTGATGTATAATTATGCGTTCTATGCATAGCCACGTCATTATTAACGATATATCGTCAGAATATATTCGCGCGAATTAAAAGGAATAATAACGGTTTATCCGAAAATTTAGACGTTCAGATCTACATTTGCGCAATCCTGTCTTGTATTGTCAGGTTTATTGACCTTTATAAATTAAAAGCATACAATTGCATTGCATCATAACGAATGATGTAGAATAAATTCAGGTGTTGACTTGTTATGTTGAGGAGGATTTTATGAAGAATATAAAGGCGTTAAAACCGGTAATCCGCACAACTTTCCCGAACGGGATGTACGTAATCGCGGTCGAGTGGGACGATATCATTGGCGTTAACGCAATGCTGATTGATGATGGTACGGCAAAACGGCTGCCGGCATACGAGGAATCGGCCGAGAGGCTGGTTAATAGGCTGCCGGCTATCCGAAAAATAGGTTTGGGGCAATCGGCCGGGCGGCACGTAAACATCAGCGACGCGCCGGATACGCTCATGATCGTTTTGAGCAGCGGCGAACGAATTATTAACGACGCGTATATCGGCGACGACTCATCGGCGGCATAAGCTCGGTAATTCGCGAAAACGCGGGGATGTGTGCAGCTAATCCCCGCGCCGTCTGCTTAATTAGACGATTTCGCGCCATAAGCGTTTTGGAATCGTTTCGATTGCGGCGTTATCAGAGCTTATGAAAAATCGGTTTCATCTTCTCAAAGGTGGCGATATAGGGCACGCCGGCGGAGCGCGCGAGCTCAACCGCCTCGTTTATGCGGTTGCCCACCTTGTCCGGCGCGTGCGCGTCGGCCCCGGTCGTAACGAAAAGGCCGCCGAGCCGCGCGTACCGTTTAAAGAGAGCAAGCCCCCACGCGGGTTCTTGCCGCCACGCGGACGTATTGATTTCAAGGCCGCGCCCGGATTGAATGAGATGGCTAAGCACGCTGTCGAATTCATCCTGAAAATCGCAGTACTCCAACGCGCGGTTGGGATAAGGTGCGTATTTCGCCACAAAATCATAATGGCCCAAAACGTTAAAATAAGGGCATGACTCGGCGACAGCCTTCAGCGCGCCCACATATTTGCGGTAGGCTTCCTTTTGCGTCAGCCCGGAATAGAATTCAGGGTAGTAAGCATCCACCCCATCTACAAAATGAACTGAGCCGATAACGAAATCCAGCTCGTAATCCTTTAAAAAATCCCATGCCTCCCGCGCGCTTTGCTCGTCTTTAAGGCCGATTTCAACACCGATACGTATGCGCACGCCCCTATAGGCCGGCATAAGGCGCCGAACCTCCTCAAAATAATCCAGCATGCACGGCGGTTCGCCGTGCCAGTCAAAATCCACATGCTCGGTAAAGCATATTTCGGAAAGGCCCGCGCGCGCCGCGCTCTCGGCCATCTCCCTGGGTGAATACTGAGCGTCAAAGGAATGCCTGGAGTGCATATGATAATCAAACCTGTACATGGTACGCTCCCTGCCGGCGCCGGCCGCGGCTGTTACCCGGCGTTATATGATTTTCGGCTTTGCGGATTATTACGACACGCTAACGCGCGGGCCTTTACCGCGTCCATAAGCCATTATATAACCCGGAGCAAATGAATATCAACCGCAACCGTCAAAAAGAGCGCCGCGCATAGGAGATTAAATTAAAGGTGTGATGCGACTGCGCTAAACAAAATCATGATTTTCGTATAATACTTATCGTTAACAATATCAGATAACGGAAATGATTTGTATTGAATGATCCGTAATATAATCAACCATGCTCGAACTGAGTCAAGCGGGATCGGTGCCCGCCGCTGTGCCGCTCTTTCTCGCAACGATCATTTAATATTGATTAGCGTTGACATTTTTACTTGTTATGAATACACTATAAGAACAAGCTATGATGCGGAACAGTAGGATTCAACGCGTTCAAAAGAGAGGCGGCGGCTGGTGTAAGGCGCCGGGCGCGGGATCTGAAGCTCGCCGCGGAGCTCCGGCGCTGGTGTAAGGCGCCGGCGTGTATCCCGCGTTAAGGGGCAGAGCGGGCGCGTCGCGCCAAAAAGAGTGGTACCGCGGAAGTCTTTCGTCTCTTTGATTTCAAAGGATGGAAAGGCTTTATTTTATTACTAGGAGGAAAGAGCATGCCGCAGCATTATGATCACCGGATAGTTGAACCCAAATGGCAAAAACGCTGGGAGGAATCCCGCTGCTTTGAAGCGAAGGACGACCCTTCGCTGCCCAAATATTATACGTTAATAGAGTTTCCTTATCCCTCTGGAGCGGGGCTTCACGTTGGCCACCCGCGCTCCAATACGGCGTTGGATATCATCGCGCGTAAGCGGCGGATGGAGGGGTATAACGTGCTGTTCCCGATAGGGTACGACGCGTTCGGCCTGCCAACGGAAAACTACGCAATAAAAACGGGCGTGCATCCGCGCAAGGTTACTAAGGAGAATATTTCGCGCTTTCGCGCTCAGCTCAAGCGCCTGGGCTTTTCCTTCGACTGGTCGCGGGAAATCAATACCACGGATCCTTCTTATTATAAATGGACGCAATGGATTTTTTTAAAGCTGTATGAGCACGGGCTGGCGTATAAAGCTCAAATACCAATAAACTTCTGTACGTCCTGCAAGGTGGGCCTCGCCAATGAGGAGGTTGTCGAAGGCGTGTGTGAGCGCTGCGGCGGCACGGTGGTACAGAAGGTGCGAAGCCAGTGGATGCTGCGGATAACGGATTACGCGCAGCGCCTTATAGACGAACTGGAGCTGGTTGATTTTATCGACCGGGTAAAAGCGCAGCAGCGAAACTGGATCGGGCGGAGCGAGGGCGCTGAGGCGTCTTTTCGGATCGAAGGGTGCGATAAGGCGCTGAAGGTTTTCACAACCCGCCCCGACACGATGTTTGGGGCTACGTATATGGTGGTATCGCCGGAGCACCCGATTATCGCTGAACTGGAGGGGCGAATTGAAAATCTGGACGAGGTTAAGGCGTATCAGGCCGCGGCGGCGCGCAAGACCGATTTTGAACGCGGCGAGATTGCGAAGGAAAAAACGGGTGTGCCATTGTCCGGCGTGTTTGCGGTGAACCCCGCGAGCGGCGAGCGGATACCGGTCTGGACGTCGGATTATGTGATGATGGGTTATGGAACAGGGGCGATTATGGCGGTTCCGGCGCATGACGAGCGCGATTATGCTTTTGCTAAAAAGTTTAATCTTCCTATTATTGAGGTGGTTTCAGGCGGCGATATTGAACAGGCAGCTTTTACGGGCAGTTCAAACGGCGTGATGGTGAACTCTTCATTCCTCAACGGGAAAAACGCGGAGGAAGCGAAGAAAATAATGATCGAATGGCTTGAGGAAAACAGGCTTGGCAGGCGCAGGGTCAATTATAAGCTCAGGGATTGGGTTTTCACCCGCCAGCGCTATTGGGGGGAGCCGATACCGCTGGTATACTGCGACAAGTGCGGCTGGGTACCGCTGCCGTACGACCAGCTGCCTCTTGAGCTGCCTGATATAGAGAACTTTGAGCCTTCAGAGGATGGTTCGTCGGCGTTGGCTCGCGCGGAGAGCTGGATTCAAACCGCCTGCCCTCGCTGCGGATCAAGCGCGCGGCGTGAAACCGATACCATGCCCAACTGGGCTGGTTCCTCCTGGTATTACTTGAGGTATACGGATCCCCATAACGATAAGGAGCTAGCCGCCAAGGATAAGCTGGATTACTGGCTGCCTGTGGACTGGTATAACGGAGGTATGGAGCATACCACGCTGCATTTGCTCTATTCCCGCTTCTGGCACAAGTTTTTATATGATATCGGGGTGGTTTCCACGCCTGAGCCGTATCAAAAGCGCACAAGCCACGGGATGGTGCTAGCCGAGAACGGAGAGAAAATGTCCAAGTCCAGGGGCAACGTCATCAACCCGGATGAGATCGTTGATGAAATCGGCGCGGACGCGTTCAGACTGTATGAGATGTTCATGGGTGCGTTCGATCAGACAATTCCTTGGTCGACAACGGGCGCGAAAGGGTGCCGCAGGTTTTTGGAGCGCGTTTGGCGCCTTGCGGACACGCTCGTTGAAGGCGGCGGGATACGCCCTGAAATGGAGGCGTTGACGCATGGCGTTATTAAAAAGGTAGGCGAGGATTATGAGCGGATGAAGTTCAACACGGCCATAGCCGCAATGATGAGCTACGTTAACGAAGCGTATGCCGGGGGCGGCGTAACAAGGGACGAAATGAGAACCCTGCTCGCGCTGCTCTCGCCCGTAGCGCCGCATATCAGCGAGGAGCTAAACGAGCTTATCGGTTTTGAAACGCCGCTGTACTTAACCCCGTGGCCGGCCTATGACGAGGCAAAGCTCGTGAAAGATACAACTGAGCTTGGCGTGCAGATAAACGGCAAAGTTCGGGCGCGTATTACCGTACCCGCCAGCATGGATAAAGCGGAGGTTGAGAAAACGGCGCTGGCGCATCCCGACGTACAGCCCGCGTTAGCAGGAAAGACGGTGCGAAAGGTTATCTCGGTAAAAAATATCGTTAATATTGTGACTGGATAAATAATTCGTCCTAAGGGCGATGTTTTGGAGGATTTACGGATGGGTAAAAAAACGTTAGCGTGTTTTCTTGTTTTAACCATTGTAATGAGCATCCCGGCTTTCGCTCTGAGCGAAGCGGAAGGCGAGGCCGGGTTGCCCGCGCTTCCTTCAGGCATGAAGGCGGAGGATGTTCAGGAGCGCATAGACGAGTACCTGGCCAGTATTAATATTAAAGACGCGACATGCGCCGCCGCAATCATTCAAAACGGTAAAGCTTTTTTCAGCGTCACGGGCGGCAGCGTTGAAACGGACAATGGCTTGGATACCGTTTATCGCTGGGGAGAAATAACCTCTATCCTTACATGGATTAGCGTGATGCAGCTTTACGAGCAGGGCAAGGTCAGCCTAGAAGAGGATATCCGGGAATATCTTCCTGAAGGGTTCCTGCGCCGATTATCCTTTACGGACGAAGCGATTACTATTGAGAACCTCATGAACCAAAACGCCGGCTGGGAGCAGTGTTGGAAGGTAGAGACGTTTATGCCGGAGGGCGGGATAAATTCGCTTGAAGAAATCCTGAGATTTGGCGAACCAAAGCAAATATACGCACCGGGAGAGGTTCGTACGGAGAGTGCTTACGCAACCGCGCTGGCGGCATATATTGTCGAGCGGGTTTCGGGAGCCCCCTTTTACCAATATGTAAATGAACGCATTTTTAAGCCGCTTGATATGGCGGATAGCTCAATAGACCCTGATGGTACGGATAACCCTAAACTGGCGGATCGCATGGCCGCGCCTATCGGGGCGGATTATACGGGGCTGCTTCCAACGCTCTACCCAGCCTTTGGGGCGTACGGCACGATTTCGGATTTAAGCAAGCTTATGTTAGAGCTGATACCGCAAGATTCTGGAGGGAAACTGTTTGAGCAGGCTGGTACGCTTGAGTTAATGTTAAAAAACAGCTATTCAGTAACGCCATATTTCCCCGGAATAGCCCACGGCATACCGGAACGTCGAGGAGCAGTGAGAACGCTTGGGCTAAGCGTTGAACTTTCCGGATACGGCGGGGAATTCGTATTCTCACCGGAAGCGGATGCAGGGTATATTATGCTGTCCAACAGCGATAATAACGACTATCTTATAAATACGCTATTCAATTCAGTAATCGGAAAGGCTTCGGACGTCGTCCCTGATAATAATGATGAAATGCCCGTCGCAGCGGGCTTCGCAGGGGATTATATGCCGGCCGATCACCCCGGAAGCGGGCACAGGGAGTTTGCAGAATACCTTCGGGGGCTGTTATCGCTGAGCGCCGTGAAATACGGCGACAGGACACGCAGCTTGCTCTATATCAATATGCGCATTTTTGCTTCGCAATATGTCGCTAAAGGGTATGTGACATTTTACTCAAATCAGATGACTCAAATTAAGCCGCAGTTCTTCTGGGATGGAAGGGATAGCTACGTGTATTTTCACATGGAGGACGGCGAGGTAAAAAAAGTGCTGCTGGGGGATGGTGAGTTTGTTCCGGCGCGCGGCGGGCGTTCCGTATTGGCCATCGATCTAAGTACGGCCGCCATGTACGCGTGCGCTCTGTATTTTATAGCGGCGGCGGTATGTATGATAGTATTCGCAATACGCAATAAAAAACAGATGTGGAGGAGCTCCCTGGCCTCTAAGCTTGCGGCGGCGTTAAACATATCGGGGCTGCTGCTGATATTGAATAACGGAATACTCCTATGTTATTCCACATTTAACCTGACATACCGGCAATGCGGCGTCCACTTCATTTTGAATTACGCTTTAACGGGCTTGGTGGTTTTAAGCTCGGCCGGCATAGCCGTAACGTGGAAGCGGAGCGAACTGTTTGTGAGGCAGAAGATTTGCTACGCGCTTTCCATGCTGATTTGCGCATTAAGTATTGCTCTGATGATTATATGGGACCTGTATTCATGATTCTAGGGCATACAAATGTGCGTTTATAAGCTGTGTTCTGCTTGTAGCTTTGAACGGTAAATCGGCACGCGGTTTACCCGTGGAATCAGCGCTGAATAAGCCGTATGCTGTGAAATTAAATTTGCGGGCACGGCATTCTCGCGGCGCCTATAGTCCCGCGCAGCAGGGGCTTTTGCTCATGGGAACCAGCGCGCCTTATAAATATGAAAAGCTTTTTATAATGCTATATTTGCTGATGAACATAATGGCTCGAAGAAGAGTTTAGCGGGAAGGGGATGCATAATGAGTACAGATGAGCGTATGATGCTTTTGGCATTAGAGGAGGCCCGCCTTGCGTTTAAGGAGGATGAGGTTCCTGTCGGCGCGGTGATTACAAATGGAGCGAGCGTGGTTGCGCGGGCGCATAACCGTACGGAAGCGGCAAAAGATCCGACAGCCCACGCCGAAACGCTTGCTATACAGATTGCGTCGCGCGCGCTCGTTTCCTGGCGGCTTGAGCGCTGTACACTCTACTCAACAATGGAGCCATGCGCCATGTGTATAGGCGCGGCAATAAACGCGCGTATTGGCCGCGTGGTGTTCGGCGCGTTTGATGAACGGCAGGGCTGCTGCGGATCTGTTGCGGATCTTGCGGATCACTGGTTCTATCACAGTATCCCGGTTATAGGCGGCGTTTGTGAAGAACAATGCAAGGCGCTTCTAAGCGCGTATTTTGATGGCAAGCGAAAAAAATAGCCAAGGCCGGTTCTGTAGCTGATGCTATGCTGAACCGGCCTCTTATTTTAAGGAAGGAAAGTAGGAGGTATATTGAACCAAAAAGCTTACTTATCCGTTATCCTATAGGCGTCACATCCTTTCTTTAAAAATCTATCTATGGTTAACGGCCCCAAAGTCCGTTGCCGCCGCCGCGGGGTAGCTGCTTTGTCAATCGGGAGGCAAGCTCCCTGTGTTGTATCCCGCGCTTTACCGTGATTCAATCATACTATAAGATTGTGGCGGACAATGGGATATAAATTGTACATTCAATGGGTTCTGTGTGAATAATGCGTGAACGACGAACACGATTAACGGGCGAGCAAAAAACCAGGTAAATCATTTAATTATGGAGCTACATAGTCCTGTTTGTTGTCTGACGCATCTGATTATTAAGTTGTGAAATAACCGTTTAAATGAATAGGGTAAAAAGAGGCATGGGAACTGCGGCATTGCGCCCGCTTCCCGCGGCTTTCAAGCATGGATGGCTGATTCCATCACAGCACCCGGTTACAGGCGCGCATATTAAGCTTGTGATGCATAAGGGCGCATGATGATAAGCGGAAAGAATAGCCAAGGCCGGTTCTGTAGCTGATGCTATGCTGAACCGGCCTCTTATTTTAAGGAAGGAAAGTAGGAGGTATATTGAACCAAAAAGCTTCTTGTTATCTAACCTATGGCGTCACACCCTTTCTTTAAAAATCTATCTATGGTTAACGGCCCGATAGTCCGTAGCCGCCGCCGCGGGATAGCTGCTTTGTCATATTGGGAGGCATGCACCCTGCGTTGTATCCCGCTCTTTACCGTGATTCAATCATACTATATGATTGTGGCAGACGATGGGATATAACTTGTACATTCATTGGTTCTGTGTGAATAATGCGTGAACGGCGGACGCCATAAACGGGCGTGGAGAAAAACAGTCTTAATAAGTAGGTTCGTTGGGCGTATGGTTAAAGCCTCATTCCTTTTCTTTTACCGTGCCATTGGGGGCGGCTGCAGGTTACGCGGCTGTTTCCTATAATAAGGGGATGACCTTTTTCCAGCCGATTAAGTTTACCTTCTTTGAGCGCGCCCGCACTTTTGCAGCAATGAATTTAGCCTTTGCGTTGTTAACACGATAACCAAAGTGACCGAAAATTGTCGGCGTTTGCCGTTCACTTTCGCGGCTTTTTTAGCTCATCGATCAGGCAAATAGAAAAAGCTTGTATTGGCGGAGGGATATGGTAAAATAATATATCTGAAGCGCGGAGCAATTCGCATTTCATCCGTTAATTGACGCGTTGGCTTATTAATGTCATAACTTGCCGATAAACGGTTTTGCGGGGCGGCAGGCTAGAGCCTTCAGCTTTTATACGGTAGTTTTAATCTGATTTGGATTTGGCAGTAAGGAGGACAATGTTCGATGGCTAAAAAAACAATTGAGGATATTCAGATCAACGGCAAACGGGTGCTGGTGCGCGTTGACTTCAACGTGCCTCTGACGGATAACGGCGAGGTGAGCGATGATAAGCGCATAGAGGCCGCTCTTCCGACAATACGGTATCTGATTGACAACGACGCGAAGGTGATACTCTGTTCGCACTTGGGGCGGCCTAAGGGCAGGATTAATCCCAAGCTTTCTCTTAAACCGGTTTCGCAAAGGCTGGCCGGCTTGCTTCCGGGCGTTTCGGTAGCCTTCGCCAGCGACTCCATCGGCCCGGACGCTAAGGCGAAGGCGGAGAAACTGGAGGCCGGGCAGGTATTGCTGCTTGAAAACCTTCGTTTTCACCCTGAGGAGGAGGATAACGACCGAGATTTCGCAAAAGAACTGGCGTCTATGGCGGATATTTTCGTTTCAGATGCGTTCGGAGCCGTACATAGGGCGCACGCGTCCACAACCGGGGTGGCGCAATACCTGCCCGCCGTGGCCGGTTTTTTAATCGGTAAAGAGCTTGGCATTATCGGCGCTGCGCTCGAGAACCCCCAAAGGCCGTTCGTAACCATTTTGGGCGGCGCGAAGGTCGCCGATAAAATTGGGGTTATACGAAATCTGCTTGGAATATGCGATACCCTGCTTATCGGGGGCGGCATGGCCTACACGTTCTTTAAAGCCAAAGGGTATGAGATTGGCGACTCCCTTTTGGATGCGGAGAGCATCGGCCTGGCCGCAGAGCTGATGGAGGACGCTAAGGCGCGCGGCGTTAATATGGTCCTTCCGATTGACACGGTGCTTGCGGACAGGTTTGAGCCGGAGGCGAATGTGAAAATGGTGCTGTCAAGCAATATCCCCACCGGCTGGATGGGCATGGATATCGGCGAGAAAACGCGGGATCTATTCACGAATAAAATCCTCGGCGCAAAAACCGTTATATGGAACGGGCCGATGGGCGTATTCGAGTTCCCGGCGTTCGCAAAAGGTACCGCTGCGGTTGCGGAGGCATGCGCCCAATGCGAGGGCGTAACGATAATCGGCGGCGGCGACTCGGCCAGTGCTGTCAAGAAGCTGGGCTATGCGGATAGGATGACGCATATATCCACCGGCGGCGGCGCTTCGCTTGAGCTACTGGAGGGCAAAACGCTGCCGGGCGTGGCGGCGCTCAACGATAAATAGCGTTCGGGCCGAAAAGCGGTATATTTGGCGCGCTTTATAACAATGGAGCGTATTTAAAGCGCTTACGCGTTAACAAAATAACGCTGACAAACATAATAACACAGGAGGCTACTTATGCGTAAACCCATAATCGCCGGCAACTGGAAGATGAATATGACTCCAGCCGAGGCAAAAGAGCTTATCACTGAGTTGATACCCCTCGTAAAGGACGCCGCTTGCGACGTGGTGGTATGCCCCCCCTACGTTGCCATTCCCGTGGTTGCCGCGCTTATAAAGGATACCAATATACGCCTGGGCGCGCAAAATGTACATTGGGCGGCTGCGGGCGCATACACCGGCGAGATTAGCGCGCGAATGCTGAGCGAGGCAGGCGTTGACTTCGCTATCATAGGCCACAGCGAGCGAAGGGAGTATTTCGGTGAAACGAATAAAACCGTTAACGCGCGCGTAAAGGCCGCGATAGAAGGAGGGATAACCCCTATTATCTGCGTGGGCGAAACCCTTGGCCAGCGGGAAGCCGGGGAAACGAAAGGCCATGTTTCCGCGCAGATCCAGGCCGCCTTTGAAGGGATTTCCGCTGATGACGCGCGGGAGGCTGTCGTCGCTTATGAGCCGATTTGGGCCATCGGCACGGGGAGAACCGCCACAGCGCAGGAGGCCAACGATACCATACGCGCGATACGCGGCGCGCTCGCAGAACGATACGGGGAAGAGACAGCGAAAAAAATGCGCATTCAATATGGCGGAAGCATGAATGCGAAGAACGCGGCTGAGCTGATGGCCATGCCCGAGATAGATGGGGGGCTTATCGGCGGCGCGAGTTTAAAAGCCGTCGATTTTGCTCAGATCGTTCATTCGTAAGCCTTGCTGCCGCCCGCCGCGTCCTGTGTTTATTCGTGCGGGCGGTCATATATCTGGATGTGTTGTTGTGCATCTGGCCTGCTTGACGCCGGCTAAAAGAAAAGGATTGCTCCAAATACCCGATAACGCATGGAAAAAGCGCATACTATCGATTGCTTTTAGGGGCATGATAAAGTAATTTTAATAACAACAGGCGGCGCGGGCAGCGCCGCTTATTCAAGAGGAGGAACCCAATGAAGCCTGTTACGGCGTTGATTATACTGGATGGATTCGGGTGCTCGGACAACAAAGAGGGGAACGCCATATCCGCTGACGGCGTAAGAAACATCATGGAGATGTTTAACCGCTACCCGCATACGAAGCTTTACGCGTCGGGAAGGCACGTCGGCCTTCCCGACGGGCAGATGGGAAATTCCGAGGTGGGCCACCTGAATATCGGCGCGGGAAGAATCGTATATCAGGAGCTTACCCGTATATCGAAATCCATAGAGGACGGGGACTTTTTTCGCAAGCCAGAATTTTTAAAAGCCATCAACGCGTGTAAGACTCATAACACTTCCCTGCACCTGATGGGGTTATGTTCAGACGGCGGCGTTCACAGCCACCTTGAACACCTTTACGCGCTGGTAAGGCTTGCGCGGGATAACGGGCTTGAACGTGTGTATATCCACTGCTTTATGGACGGCCGTGACGTTCCGCCCGAAAGCGGGAAAGGTTATATTGAAAGCGTTCAGGCGAAACTCAGGGAGCTAGGCTGCGGTAGAATCGCCACCGTGACGGGCAGATATTACGCCATGGACAGGGATAACCGCTATGAGCGCACCAAAATGGCGTACGACGCCATCGCGCGGGGCGTGGGAACGTACGCTCAGGATCCGGCGGAGGCCGTCGGCGAGTCCTATGCCGGCGGCGTTACGGATGAGTTTATCGTACCGACTGTCGTAAGTGAAAATGGTAAACCCATAGCCACGCTTGGCGAAAACGACAGCGTTATCTTTTTCAACTTCCGCCCGGACAGGGCTAGGCAGCTCACGCGCGCTTTGATTTTTGAGGATTTTGACGCGTTTGAGCGCGAGAAGGGCTTTTTCCCTCTTACTTTCGTTTCCATGACCCAGTATGACAAGGCCTTTGAAAACCGGCTGCTTGTGGCGTTTAAACCGGATACGCCGGACAATACGCTCGGGAAATATCTTTCCGATATTGGCCTGAGGCAGCTTCGCATCGCGGAAACGGAGAAGTACGCGCATGTTACGTTCTTCTTTAACGGAGGCGTGGAAGCGCCGTATCCAAATGAGGACAGGGCGCTAATACCGTCGCCCAAGGTGGCTACGTATGATCTAAAGCCGGAGATGAGCGCGTACGAGGTTGCCGATGAAGCGGCGAAGCGTATAGCGAGCGGCGTATACGATGTGATGATATTGAATTTCGCCAACCCGGATATGGTTGGGCATACCGGCGATATGGAGGCTGCCGTAGCGGCGGTTCATACGGTTGATAAATGTGTAAGAAAAGTGCTGGACGCGGTTTTGCTTGCGGGAGGCCGCGCAATAATCACGGCGGATCACGGAAACTGTGAAAAAATGCGGGCTGAGGACGGTACGCCGTTCACTGCGCACACCTCCAACCCGGTCCCGTTTATACTTGCGGATCAATCCCGCCTTGACGCGCGGCTTAAGGAATCTGGGCGGTTATGCGATATCGCTCCTACGCTGCTTGATTTAATGGGTCTCGAAAAGCCGGCCGAGATGACCGGTGAAAGTATCCTCTTAAAGCAATAAATACCGTAATTCGGTAAGGAAATGCTTGCGTTTTTTGTAGCGGCGTGTTAGAATAACGCTTGCAGTCCAATATTGGAGGTTAAGAACAATGGATATTCCACAGATGATTATCAGCATCGTCATGCTGCTCGCCTCGGTGTTGCTTATCGTGGTGGTATTATTGCAGTCCACAAAAAGCGCGGGTTTGGGCGGCGCTTTCGGCGGCGATACCCAGTCTTTTACCAACCGCGGCAAGGCTGCCAGCAAAGAGGCCAAGTACCAGAAAATTACGGTTGTGTGCGCCATTATTATCGGCGTGCTGGCCATAACGCTTATGATATTAGGATAACCTGACGGTAACAACGCCTGAGTATAGCTGGTATGCCGCTTGTTGGCATACCGTTTTTTTATGCTTGTGATTGGCTTGTTCCCCGCTTGTCCATACTATATATGACCTCTAACGACAAAGGAAGAAAGGAACGATGGATTTTAATTTGGATACACAGATAATTGACGCTTTGAGGCGTGAGAGTAAACCGCTCCCGCCGGAAGCTTTAATGGAAGAATTTGAGGATAAGGACGCTGCCGCCGCCGCTGTTGAACGGCTGCTCAAGGAAGGGCGCCTGGTTATAACCAAAAAACGCCGGCTTGCGCTTCCCGAACAGACGGGGCTTGTCTACGGCCGGATACAGGGGCACGCGCGCGGCTTCGGCTTTTTTATACCTGAGGATGGTTCGCCGGACTGTTTCGTACCGGCGGATGCTATGCACGGCGCGATGCATGGGGATAAAATCTGGGTCCGGCTTACGGAGCAGCTTTCCCGCACGGGCGCGAGGGAGGCTGAGGTGGTCATGATAGCTGTGCGAGCCATGCGGAGGATCGTCGGAACGTTTGAGCCAGACGGCTTGTCCGGCGGTTATGTGGTTCCGGACGATCCGCATCTGCCCATGGATATGATGATAAGCGGCTCGGATCTGCGCGGCGCCGGATCCGGAGACAAGGTTGTGGCGGAGATAACGCGCTATCCCGACGGGCGAAGGCCGATGGCAGGTAAGATAGCGGAAGTGCTCGGCGCGAAAACAGAGGCGGGGACGGATATCCTCTCCATTATTCGCCGCCTGGATCTACCCGAGGCGTTTGGCAAAGGCGCGGTGCGGCTGGCGCGCGCGGCCAACAAGCCGGTGGAGGAGGATACGGTGCTCAGGCGTGAGGATCTGCGCGCATGGAACGCCATCACTATCGACGGCGCCGATGCGAAGGATTTGGACGACGCGGTTTCCCTTTTGCGGATGAAAAACGGCAATTTCCTTCTGGGCGTGCATATCGCTGACGTGAGCCATTATGTGGCGGAGGGTTCGCCGCTGGATAAGGAGGCCTTTTCGCGCGGCACGAGCGTTTATCTGCTCGACCGGGTTATCCCGATGTTCCCTAAGGAAATCAGTAACGGCGTATGCTCGCTCAACGAAAAGGAAACCAAGCTGACGATGTCGTGCATAATGGAGATAACACCCGCCGGTAAGGTCGTTGACCACCGTATATCGGAAACGGTGATACGTACGAGCAGACGCATGGTCTACGAGGATGTGAATAAAATGCTATCCGGCAACGACGAACTATGCGCCCGACATTCGGACGCGCTGCCCATGTTAAGGGATATGCAGGAGCTGATGGGCGTATTGAACGCGAACCGGGTAAAACGTGGGAGCCTTGATTTTGACTTAAGCGAGGCGAGGATCATACTCGACGACTCCGGGCGCGCCACCGGCGTGGAGAAAGCCGAGCGCGGGGTTGCGAATAGAATGATTGAGGAGTTCATGCTCATCGCGAACGAGACGGTTGCGCAGCATATGCGCGATATGGGGCTGCCCATGATGTACCGCGTGCATGAAACGCCGGATAAGGAAAAGCTTACGGAGCTTAACGCGTTTTTACAGACGCTGGGTTATGGTATAAAAAACCTGTCCAACATTCAGCCGCGCGCGCTTCAAAAGGTGCTGGCCATAGCGAAAAACACCAAGGAAGAAAATGTGGTAAACCGCGTAGTGCTCAGATCCTTGAAAAAAGCGAGGTATTGCGAAAGCTGCCTTGGGCACTTCGGGCTGGCCGCGCCGATGTACTGTCATTTTACATCGCCTATAAGGAGATACCCGGATTTAATCGTCCACAGGCTTTTAAAGGAAATGCTGCATGGGGGGCTCAACAATAAGCGCATTGACGCTTGGACTGAGAAGCTGCCCGAGCAGGCGCGGCACCTGAGCGAACGCGAGCGCGTGGCGATGGAGGCCGAACGGGCGGTGGACGATTTAAAGAAATGCGAATATATGAAAAGCCGGATAGGCGCTGTTGAAACAGGAATCATATCTGGCGTCGCGCAATACGGTTTTTTTGTGGAGCTGAGCAATACGGTGGAGGGTATGGTGCGCGCCGCCTCCATTGACGGCGATTATTTTGTGTGCGATGAAAAGAATTATCGCATGGTGGGGCGGAATTCCGGCCGCGTGTATAGGCTTGGCGACGAGGTGAAGGTGAAGATAGCGGGGGTGGATATGGAATCCGCCAATATCGACTTTGAGTTGGTTCAAAAGGAATGCGGGCAACGCAAGAACGGAGGTTCAGGAAGGAAAAGCGGCGCGCGGCCCCTTCCAAAGGCTCGGGGCGTTGAAAAAGAGCGGAAAAAATGATAGGCTGTATATTATAAGCGCGCTTCGCTAAAGCGGTTTAAATTTTAATAGTAAATTCTAAGATGCAAAGCGCGATGGTAATTATTTATTAGGCGAATGGGGGTGAGGTGGATGCCCGTGAAAAAGGGGATTAATCCTGTTGCGCAGAACAAAAAGGCGCGTCATGATTTTTTTATTGAGGATACCTACGAGTGCGGGATCGCTCTCGCGGGTACGGAGGTAAAGAGCATCCGCGGCGGCAAGGCGAATTTAAAGGATTCGTACGCTCAAGTAAAAAACGGCGAATGCTTTTTGGTGGGTATGCATGTATCCCCCTATGAGCAGGGAAACATCAATAACAAAGACCCTTTCCGCACGCGCAAGCTGCTGCTTCATAAGCAGGAGATCAAGAAGCTGGGCGCCCTTTCCCAGGTGGAGGGTTACAGCCTGATCCCGCTCCAAATGTATTTTAAGGATGGCCGCGTGAAGGTGGAATTGGCGGTTGCCAAGGGTAAGAAGCTTTACGATAAAAGGCATGACATCGCGGAGAGGGACGCTAAACGGGATATTGAGCGGCGTTTTAAGGACCGGGCCTGATAACCGGATTATTAGTATCGAATCCGGTTATTGACGTTAATTTAGGGGATGAACCAGAGTAAATAAAATGCGATAGGCTTTTTCGCGCAAAGGTTTATCAATTAACGTTAACAATTACTTGCGAACGAAATTCTACGGCGCGCGCGAGCTTTCGGGTTTTTCACCGGCTTGCGCGCCGAAGAAGGGTGTCATTGCCGACTGCGCCTGCGCTCTGCCCGTACCCGACGGATCGGAACGCTATTTCCGCAAGGTTTCAGGGTGAGGATTGTTATTAACGTTATATTTGTTCATTTATCTATAACTCATAAGCCTTAACGGAGCGTCAAGGATGAACGGATTGATAAGTGCGCTGGGTCCGATGCGTTTGCTTATGTTTAAGACCCAACCCTTGCGAACTCGTGTTTACACACGTTGTGTAGAGGCGGCAGACGGCCTGTTGGGTAGTCTGGTATATGCTTAACCCGGATAATCTTATAGCATAACTATCTTTTCTGGCGGATAGGGAAATGAATGATATAGATGAGATGTCATTAAAATATAGGGTTATGTTTCGTAAAAACTCACGCGTTAAGCCTAAGAACGTGCCGAGAAACTCGCAAGCTTCGCCTGATGCGCATTGAATCGGATCAAAAATCAGGCGTGAACCTGCTTTGTTGGAGTCCTTGCGTTATTTGTCCAGACGGCGGTTTTACATGGAAATATGCGTTATTCTTCATGTCTGCGAGAGGGCTTTTAAACGCGCATAACTTATGGTATAATATAATTTGCTTGGGGGCGTACATGGTTTCGACGGGGATCATGGAGGCCGGATAAGCGAGCCGAAGACCCGTACTTCGTAAAAAACGGGACAGATAGTAACTGGCAAAACAAATACAGTACCCGTTGCCGCGTAAATTGCGGTAACCGTCCGCCCGCCGTTGCCCACGACGGCGGATACGGGCGTCATTAATGTGGGGAACCAACCTGCGTAAGCTTTGCCGCAGGCGGGATTTATGAAGCTACCGAAGCGCCGACCCTGTTGATGGGGGCTTCGCGGAGGGAATTTTAAATCATCAACTACGCTCGTAGAAGGTCCTGTTGACAGGTTTTCGGACAGGGGTTCGATTCCCCTCGCCTCCACCAGAGTAAAACGGTAGAGTTATTACAATTCTACCACGCGAAAAAGCCCAGTATTACTTGGCTTTTTCGCATTTGAAGGGGAAATCGCCATCGCTGAAGGGTGGCTTTTTCCGTGATTTTCTGAACCCTGCCCGCAATTATGCACACGCCGCTTTCTTATTACAATGGTGAATGGCGCTTATTACAGGCGCTTACTGAATAGTATCTCTATGTACTGATATATTGAGATGAGGAAACATCCAAAGAGGTGGTTCAATTTCTGCTGACCGAGAGTGATTCTGGCATCATTTAGCGATAGATAAAACAGTGATAATTGATGCGGTATTTCCTGCTTGAATCTATATTGCCTCATTTGGTTATACCGCGAAAAGCTGAAAACCTAAAAGGTTTCACAATTGAATGATACTGTGTGGATAAAATTTGGTATAATGAGGCGACATTATTGTACTTTATATTTGGAGGTAAATTTTATGAAAACTGAAATTAATTATATAATAGGGAACGAGGAGCTGTTGGACAGAGTTAAAGATTTGTGGACAGAGTTAAATCAATTGCATGCTGAGAAATCTATATATAATAAAAAGTATTATGCTAATAATACTTTTGAAGCGAGAAAAAAAGCTCTGCTTTCCACTTCTCGAAATGGTCAGTTATGTATCGTTTTAGCTCATGATAATACTGCACTTGTAGGATATTGTATAGCAAGTATAGTTGCTGAGACTGGCGAAATAGATTCGATTTTTGTTACAAAGAGTTATCGCAAAAAAGATATAGCTGGTAATATGATGAATCAAGCTCTGGATTGGCTCAAACGGAGAAATTCAAACAAAACAGTTATAAAAGTGAGTGTTGGAAATGAAGAAGTTTATGGATTTTATGCTAAATTTGGGTTTTATCCTTATCTAACCGAGCTACAAAAGATTTCTGAATAGTCAAGCATTATAATGTGTTAGATTATCATATAGATTAGTTGGTGTTACCAGGAGGATATATCAATGAATGAAAAAATCACTTATAACAACATCCAAAAGGCTTTGCCCTGTGACCAACTCATCCATCTATACAAACAAGCAGGTTGGTTAAACGGCATGCCAAACCCTGAACATGATGTCAACTTTAACATCGGGCATAAAAACTCCACGCTTGTTATTTCGGCATGGAATGGCGAACGGTTGGTTGGTGCGGCGAGGGTATTGTCAGATACAATATTTCGTTCATATCTCCTTGATTTGGTTGTTGACCCGGAATATCAACGTCAAGGAATTGGTCGAGAAATAGTAAAACGCTGTATCGCATATTACCCTGATTCACATTGGTTGGTAGGTGCGGCGGACGATGCAGTGGGTTTTTATAATAAATGCGGATTTACCAGTACGAAAGGATACTTGAGCCTTCCGGGGAAATACTGTTCATGAGAATAGAATGATAAATGAAATATTAAACAAGGGGGATATTAATGAGAATGTTAAATAGACAATAAGCATCTTTCCCAGTCATCATAAGCAGCTGTGTTTGAACGGTTCATACATTTGCGATATGACTACTTTTTTGCGATAATTAATCGTGAAAAAATATCCGTTTGCTGACCTTTCGTATGTTGTATCAATTGAGCTGGTTTTAGCTAGAAAAGAGCTCGATACCTTCTGGCTTATTTGTTTATATTTATAACAATTTCGTTTCGTGACCGTTCAAAAACCCTTCCTAATAAGAGATTTCCTCGAATACAAATTAGACAATCTTAATGAAGAATCAAGCTACATTTACAGTTTTAGGGCGCCTGTTTTGCAGACGCCCCCGTATGTATTAAATTGATGAATTGCATGACCAAGCATTAATAATTAATTTTCATATACTAGCAAATCATTTGGCAGCCCCAACCACATGGACGACCCTGCGCCAATGATTCCTCAACATCCGAGGATATAGTAATATCGCTTACATGATATTCCTGGAACTTCATGCCAAAAATGTTATCCATATTCATTAAATCTCACCTCCTTTTATGAATTTGCGTCAATTCATCAATTATACATCATTAGGAACTCTCTTGCTTTACGGCAAATAAAAGAAACCCCTTAAAATTAGAAATATGCTTTTCACAGGGATAAAGCGTGTATTTGCCATAGCTGTTGAAGAATAATTCCTGGGCAAGGCATTTTTTACAAATTTTTCTCATCCAGCAGCGCTGGCAATTTTTGTTTTCATTTTTATTATTTTCGCTTAAAAGCTCCCATACATCCTTACAAAGCTCATTCATGCTGTCATACCCGGCCTCAGGGTCGTAATAGCCCATCTTAAAGCGCCTGTCCAGCGCGTACGTGTGGCATGGGAATAAGTCGCCGTTTGACATTAAACATAATGCATTAAATCCTGCGGTACAGAGCAGATCACTCTGAAATTCGGGAGAAAAAGCTTTGAGCAGCTGCGCTTTTTCCGAATCGATCTCCTGCTTTTCGGGGATGGGGATGGGTTCTTTTATGGGGTTATAGCAAAACGCATTATCCCCTAATGCGCAGGAGACGAGGACCTCTTTAATATCATATCGCTCCAAAAAATAATCTTTCAAGCTATCAAGCGTCCAGCCATCCTCAAAATGCTTTTTTGTATATGTGGCTTCAATAGCTTTAAATTGTGGGCCCAGTTTTTTTATATTGTCTTCAATAATATCGAAGGTGCCTTTCCCATCCGCATCTACCCTGTGACGGTCGTGTATATCCTTAGGCCCGTCTATGCTTACCGTTACTTTAATATCATGCTTTTTAATGATTTTCAGCGCATTTTCGTCAAGCAGCGTTAAATTTGTTATGATGGTGTATATGGGCTTATCCTTTAATATACTCCGTTCGGCCATGCTTTCCGTCAGGCTGCAAATCGCATCCATCGCAAGGTATCCTAGCATCGGCTCACCGCCGAAAAACTGGATATGATCGATTCGATTAAACCTTTCCTTAATCAGAGCGCCAATATACGCAACCGCCTTTTCAGGGGACAGTATTTGCGGGCTGTAGCTGTCATATGCGCCCTGGTGCGCAAAACAGTATTTGCAGGCAAGGTTGCATGTATTCGCGAGCATTACCGTCAGCTTAGTAAGCGACTTATCGTCAAGAAACGTATGGTGTGATGGAATAGTCTGAACCCGATACTCCGTATATCTGTTCATGTACTGCTCAAATTTGCGTTTTTCCTCAATATCTGAGCTGTTCTGTACTTTCTCTAGGTATCTTGCCGCTTCCGGCGGAACCTTCAGCACTAAATTTGTAGGCACGTCGTACAATAACCCAATATCGTCGTCATAAATGATTGCCAAATTCGTTTTGCCGTACCTCATCTTGCTGTCGCTCGCTTTCTTAATAATGTAATAATCGAGTTATATATATAATCTATTTTAACCAAATGGAATTAAATGTCAATATATATGTTATCCTGATAATTAATCTCTATTTTTATTTAAGCTTCTATCTAAGCTGAGCGAAATAGTTCTTCGACACAGCGTTTTAACCATATGCTGGCCACTCTGTTATTTAAGCGAAAAGCTCGTTTAACCGTATTAAATGAAATTGAGATGCAGGCTATGCCCTGAAAAACAAAATATATTTCAGGCCGAATTGCACTGGATATTTTAACAGTTCATTATTGACATGGTAAAAACAGGGGGATATAATAGCCTTACATGGAAGAGTTCGATACGGTTCTGAAAATGATTTTCGACTGGTTTAAGGAGGTTATAATGAATTAAGATACATTTCTTTTGATCAATCTGCCAGCAAATATGTTTTATTTTTGTTTCGGCTTTCATCCCGCCCCCGCAGCTTCGGCATCCTATACCTATTGTCGCTTGCCCACGTGCGGATGGGGCGTTTGAGTCAGTTGGGTTAATGAAAGGGCTATTGATAACTTAAAAGGAATCGGTGGATGCAGCTATACCGGTTCAAAGCATTCTATCGATTTACCGACAGTTTCATGCGTTCCATCAAATCTCCAGAGCGTTAGCTAATGGATCATAGCCGTAAACGAACGCTTAACTTTATCTTAAGGAGGCTAACGCTATGCGATTAAAGGGCGCTTTCGCCATAATTATCATACTGCTCATTTTGCTGCTGCCCGCCTACCGGGAGGCGGACGGAGGCGCGGTTATAACGGAGTTCGTTGAGCGGACTTATTGCTTTGACAGCGGATCCGGCCTCATAAACCTAATATTCTATACCAATGGCGAATCGTCCGGCGTTTGGGCGGCGGATAAAATTATATCCGTTGAAATCGTTTCAGAAAACAAAACGCTTAAAGCTTCCATATCGCAGCTTGATGTTGACGGTTCTCCGCTGTACAGCGCCGGCGATAGGAATTACTACCATGGAATGATGGCAGTCGAATTTTCCGGCTTGGACGCAAGCCTCGGTTTGGCAAGCCTGAAAGTGAATTTTATTAATGGCGATACAAAAAGCTTCCCTATCGGCCAAATCGGTTACCTCGCTGATCCGATGAAAGGGATGCAGCCTGCAGGCGAGGTAGATTACTTCCGATGTTTTGAATACGGCACGATGAACGCGGCGGTGTATCTGACGGAATCCGGCGTTTTGAAAATACCGGCTATAGCCGTTAATGTTTCCGTGCTTGAACACACAACCATCACTTCTTTTGATATGGGTTTAAATAACATCGGCCTGGATGCGGCCAATGCGATTGTCTATACAGAAGAGGAGTATCAAAGCGCGGTTTCCGAGCCCCTCGAAAAAATGGAGCTTGACAAGGTAATCCCGGGCGTTTACGACAATAAGGAAACAGGCGCCGTAAACGGCACGTGCGGCATCACGCTTGAACCCGGCGTTTACTTTATAATCCTGCCGGTCGTCACGGTCGAAGGGGCGGGCGCGCCTAAGCTGATACATACAGGGATCGATATTGAATATATCTCGAACGATAAAAAGGGCCTTTTCCATATTCAGTGCAATCCCCTTTATATGGAGTATTTCCATGTTGAAGAAGAGGTACTAAGCCTATTTAAGGGATAGCCGGAAGGATGACTATATGAAAAAACTCTTTAATACCGCCGCAATCCTGCTGTTATGCGCGCTTTTAACCGTAGGCATACTCTATCTTGAAGAGCCCGCTAAGCAAACAGATGCAGGCCCGATCGAAAGTGTTAAGCCGGTAACCGAATCGTTTTACCGCGAGTTTATCGTTAACCGCCAGGACCTTGTCCTGAGCGAGGAGCCTTATCAATTGCGATGATCATCATCATGGTCATTTCAGGGCTAACTATCATGAACAGCATGATATTCTCCATCCGTGAGCGCATTCCTGAAATTGGAATCCGCAAGACCGTCGGAGCGGATAATGTAAATATCGTAAGGCAAATGATAATTGAAGGCTGCATTACCGTCCTTATCGGGGCTTTTATCGCGCTTATTCTCACGGTTATCGGTTTAATATTTGCTAAGCTGTACCTCAATAGCCTGCCAATAGCCGAGTTCCGCGTGCATTTTTCATTGAGGATAGTTGCTAGGATGTTCTGTTTTGTACTGCTCCAAGGGATTTTCGCCAGTGTGATTCCAGCAGTTTACGCGTCCAAAATCCAGATAGTAGACGCGATAAGGTTCGATTAAAGTAAAATGACATATGCACGAAATTTTCTTCTTCGTTGAAAATGGGGTGAGCGATATTGAAAGCATATTGCACTTATGAGTTTCGCTAAGTGATAAACCAGGCCGCACCAGATGAATCAATGCAGGATGAGCCGTGGCTTTAACGCTTAAAACCGAAAGGAATGATTACTAGCAAAGCACAACCTGCACAAAGTCCAAGGGTATTCTAGCGCTGAGCTATCAGGCGCTTCGGAATAAGGTTGAAATGTAATGAAGACATGCTCCCCGATAAACGCTATACCCTTATTCTACAGCCGCTTTAGTCATGCCTGCCGATAGCATTCTTAAAAGATGCACTTCGATTTACTCTATTTTGCTGCCGATTCCGAGCGCTCGCCTCCATTGAGGCGGCTGCGCATCATCGCCCCAATACTCATGAAGCGAGAGTATTTTCCCATCCTTAATTTCGCAAATGGAAGTGGCGTGAAAGGAAACTCCCTTGCTTTCATTAATAACCTTTGCTACGGAAATCTGCGCGTTATTCGTTACCATGACATGTTTAAGGGTAACTCGCCAATTACCAGGATAGCGCTTATTCGCTAAGATAAATTCATCGAGCTTGAATTTTTCATTCGTATTTGGCCAATATATGATGCTGTCCGGATGAAAAACACCGGCTAGCTCCTCCCATTTACGTTCATCTATAAGTTTCCAATACTGCTCTACGATGTTCATATTAAACCTCCTGAGTTTTTGATATGCTCATTGATACAGAGCGCGAGCGGTTCTTTTACGATAATATAACATAAATACCGGCATTATGGCTGCGGAAGAGAAATTTTCCCCGGCGGCATTAATATATAACCGCCGCAACTATGGAACCCGAGGCGGCGGGTATCAAACGACCTACGCCCGCGCCGGACATGTTAGCCCGGTTTACAGGTTCCGCAAGCAATATACCCATCGCTTTTTGCACCCTCAATACTTTTCCACCATATGGCGTTTACAATAAGTATGCGCTTTGCGTGCCGGCAGGAGGTATAGTGGTATTTATCGGATTCTTTACTGCCGACATAACGAGCTTTGTAATCATCCGGATCCATATCGCCGATGGTATCCCCAGACCCGTATTGCCTGGGCGTTACGGCGGGCTTTTCGGTCGCGGCAGGCTTGGGGGTAGATACGGGCTTAGGTGTGGAAGGCTTTGGCGTTCGCGCTGCCGTGGGTTTTTGACTAGGCTTTGTAGTGGGCTTTACGGTTTCGGTTCCCGTCGTTTCATTCGGAGTGTCTGTAGCGAACGGCGAATCGCTTGGAAGCAGCGGCGTTGCTTCCATCCCAGAATATGTCTCCAGTATTTGCGAAGGCGAAGGCTCCGGCTCAACGGTCGGATATGGCGTTGCGTCGTTTTGTACTGGCTTTGAACAGGCTGTGAGAATAAAAGCCAACGCTAAAACAAATATAAGACTGCGTTTCATAATGCCTCCGTTAAATTAACAAATTACACCTTTATATTATACATTTTACCTACGAAAAACTGCAATCGTGTCAGAAATATATAGATGGCTGATAATCGACAATATAATAAGATAAAATCATTAATAATCTTTTATAGACGATTATCAAACTTTCCTAATGATGAATTATTGAATTCATTTTAAATTCTCTATTACTAAGCGTTACGGGCATATTTTCGATAAGTTCACGGCAGAAGCATACGGTATTGGTTAGGTTATGCCATATAATAGTTGTTTTAACAACCTTGAATAGCAAGAATGATTAAAAAACGCGTACGGAAGATGGGTATAATAATAGTTTGGAAGGAGGCGAAACATGCCAAACCATTATATAGAAACAATAACAACCGTCATCGATTATATTGAAGCGCATCTGACGGAGAAACTGGATTTAGGTGGAATGGCAAGCGCCGTCCATTATTCTAAGTACCATTTACACCGCACTTTTACTGATGCGGTCGGCCTTACGCCTCACGAATATCTTCAAAGGCGGCAGCTCACGGAAGCGGCAAAGCTGCTGGTTTTTTCGAGCAAGGCCATAATGGATATCGCTCTTCTTTCAGGATATGAGAGCCAGCAGGCGTTTACAAATGTATTTACTGCCATGTACAAAACGCCTCCCGGAAAGTACCGCGAGAATGAAAAGTTTTATCCGCTTCAGCTAAAATTTCAGCTTGAGGGGAGTAATCATATACCGGACAATCGTGATAAAAAAGAATGGGATATTGCGTTTGCGGAGGAAGGGGATATTCCAAGCTGGATGAATCTTGTACGTCTAACGATAGACGGTTATCCATGCTTTAACGAAGACGAATATATCGGGGTTCTAAATCATCGAATACGCACAAGACAGGCCCTTATTCTGAAAAATGGCGAAATTGCCATAGGGGCCATGCTTTTTTCGTACGATACCGGGAGCATCGATTTTTTGGGCTGTCACCCGTTGTATCGAAAAAGGGGGTTGCCAAAAGCGTTTCTTGATAAGGCTATGAACGAATTTCTCAAAGGTAAGCAAATAAGCATTACCACATTCAGGGAGGGCGACCGCGCGGACATTGGGCGCCGTAAGGAGATCAAGGGCTTGGGCTTCGCGGAGGCGGAACTCTTGGTTGAATACGGTTATCCCACGCAGCGCTTTGTTATTTCCGAGGAGGGCGAACATGAGAAATAATGATAATATGACCGGCGCGAAGTTTCCTGACGAGATTAAGCACCTAGCTCAAATCAACCGTAAACTGGACGCGGCCTTGTCAAGCGCGGACGCCGAAGTGGAGCGGCTTGATAAGGAATATATGGACGCCAAACGCTATATGGCGGAATATCGTGGCGAGATAGACCCACATGAAATGTTTCAAAACGAACGGCTGCTCGGGCAAACGGATCGGTCCGGCGCCTTCGCGGTAAGCGTAAAAAGCAAGCTTGCTAAGCTGAGGGAATCCCCCTATTTCGCCCGGATTGATTTCCGAGAAACTGGGAGGGAAGCGCCCGTAAAATACTATATCGGCCGCTCCGCATTTATCCATGAGAATGAGATGATGATCTTTGACTGGCGCGCGCCCGTCTCGAGTATGTTTTATGATTACAAGCTAGGGCCCGCGGGGTACGACGCCGCCTCACAAAGGATTAACGGCGAATTGACCCGTAAGCGCCAATTCAAAATTCAAAACGGCGTAATGGAATATGCTCTTGAAAGCTCCGCCCATGTGCAGGATGCTGTTTTACAAATGGAGCTATCCCGCACGTCCGATAATAAAATGAAATCCATAATTACCACGATACAGAGGGAACAGAACCGGATTATCCGCAATGAGAGTTCTGGAACGCTGATTATTCAGGGGTGTGCCGGATCTGGAAAAACGTCAATCGCCCTTCACCGTATAGCATTTTTACTCTACCGCTTTAAAAACAGCTTGAACTCTCGGAACATTGCGATATTGTCTCCGAATAAAGTCTTCGGGGACTATATCGCGGGCGTCATTCCCGAGCTCGGCGAGGAACCGGTTCTGGAAATGGGCTTTACGGATATTGCTGAATCGGTCTTAGGCCGGAATATTTACTTTGAACAGGAAGCGGACCCGCTTGAAATGCGGAATGAACAATATGCGGAGCGTGTGCGTTTTAAATCCACCATGAAGTTTAAGGCCCTTATGGATGAATATATCGCAACGCTGCCGCAAAGCGTATTCGAGCCTAAGGACTATGCATTTGAGCGGTTCAACGCAAAAAAAGACTGGATAAGGGGGCGCTTTCTCGCTTATGGGAATTTTTCCATAAAGAAGAAGCTTGCGATGGTCGCGGATGATTTGTATCACCGGTTTGAGTCGGAAAATATCATGCAGGACGAACTTCCGAGCGTGCGGGCAATTTTAAAAAGCCTGACAGGAATGCTCAGGTTCAAAAACACACTAGCCCTGTATAAAGATTTTTATCATACGATAGGCGCGCCGCAAATGCTTGTTATAACGCGCAAAACGCTGGAGTGGGCGGACGTATTCCCTTATATCTACCTGCATATGGCCTTTGAGGGCGTAAAGGAGGGCGGCGGCGTGAAACATATGGTCATTGATGAAATGCAGGATTATACTCCTGTTCAATACGCCGTTCTCAACCGTCTGTTCCCATGCCCGAAGACGATATTAGGCGATTTCGGGCAGGCGGTGAAAGCCTATCATGCGCATACCCTTTCGGACTTACGGGAGCTTTATGAAGGCGCGGAGTTTGTTGCGCTTACCAGAAGCTACCGATCCACCTATGAAATTATTACTTTTGCTACGCGTATTGAGAACGCCGTACCTATTGAGGCCGTAAAACGGCATGGGGAAGAGCCGATAATAACACGGTGTGAGAACAAAGAGGAAGAGATCAGCCGGATATAAAAGGAAATACTCGATTATCAGTCGAGAGGCAGCGCAACGCTCGGCATCATCCTCAAAACAAACAGCGCGGCAAAAGCGCTGTACGATAAACTTTCACCTGAGTATGAGGTTAACCTGATTTCGCCGGACAGCAACAGCTTTGACAAAGGCGTGTCGATAGTTTCCATTCATATGGCGAAAGGCCTTGAGTTTGACGAGGTCGTTATACCGCGGGCGGATAACCGGACCTATTGTTCACAGATGGATAGAGGCCCGCTCTTTATCGCATGCACAAGAGCCATGCACAGGCTGACGCTTCTGTATACGGGGGAGTTAACCGGGCTGATTAAGCCAAAGGCGGCGGAATGAGATTCCGCCGCCTTTGAAAGCTGATTGGTATAATAGTTATTTCGTAGGGATATAAGGGCGCTTTGACTTTGGCGCGTTACAGGATAGCCTCGCGCCCCGAGGCTCCGTTCGCGGCGCGCTAGATGTGGCTGATGACTACAGTCGCACGGAACCGCTTTTCTAAACATCCAAGGCTTAATACCGTGCCGTCGACAGAATCCATTTGGGTTAGCGCGTATTTTTAACGTTAAGCTTTAACTCGCCTCAAGGTAATACGAATATCGGATAATTGGGCAGGGATACAATGGCGTCAATAGCCCCCCAGATAATCATGCCGCCGATAATAGACGGCCCTCCGACATGAGGGTTCCCGTCGCAATCGTAAACCTTGCTCTGATTAAAGGAGCATTTGCTGCAAACGACCTCGTATATATGGTGGCTGTCGTAGCAGCCGATGTTGTTGATGACGAAATCGTGGGCTTCGTCGTAGGATTGAAAATCCGCAATATAACCGTAGCTGCATTTGCTGCATTTTACAAACTGCATCATCTCTACATGATGCTTTTGATTGTCAAGCTCGCTATAAGAAAATCTCCTGGACATTACCAGCGAGTGCAAACAGTCGGAATTAGGGGAGCCCACCTCATAATCGGCAAGGATGGGGGTACAGATCGTCAGCACCAGCACGGCGCAAATGATAACGCTTAATTTCTTTAGCATGAGTGAAAAACTCCTTTCTTTATTGATCCGTAGTTTGTTGAGTTAACATATTGATAGATACAGATTATTCAGCTACAATCATACGCATCACCCGCCTGTTAACAAGGGCCGTATCAGTGCGTAAATGCTTCAGGCATCGACGCTGGACGTACCAAGTTAAAAGTTTGAAAATCATAGCCCTTGGCTTAATGCCGCCGACTAATACCGCAATGATCGGGAAGCGGCGCCTCTATCCTTCACGTACCAACCGTTTTAAGGATTGGGCCAAACCGACGTAACAGGAAGGAGTGATTCTTAGAGGAATCACTCCTATTCCCTACCAACAAATAATACCGTTGATTATAACAGGCCCGCTGACATGCGGAACTCCTTCGCAGCTATAAACATTCCTTTGATTAAAAGAACATTTACTGCAAACGACCTCAAATGTGTGTCGCATGTCGTAGCAGCCGATATCATTAATAATGAAATCGTGGTTCTCCTCGTATGTATTGAAGCCCGGCATTAACCAAATAGTTAAGCAATCTAAGCATTTGGTTTCATGCGATTCAATTACGCTGTGTTTGGTATCGCTGATCTCCCTATAAATTAATCTAAAATACTCCTCTATTCTTGGGTGCGAACAGGAGGGGTCCTGGCCAATTGCTCCGCTGTCCGCAAGGATGGGCGCGCAAACCGTCAACAACATGACGGCACAGAAAATCAGGCTTAATTTTTTAATCATACATCCTCCTTCTAGTCAATCCATACTGCTTGCAAGTTCCGGGTTATTATGTTACTCGTTTAAGCATCACCTACACCTTCATGTTAAAAAAGAGAATCTTAGACTAATTATGATTATAGTATACAATTACGATGTGTAACAGGGGGTGTTTTTGTTGAATATACTCGTATTTTGACACTTGCGGAAAAATAAACGGGTCTGTTTTACGCGCCCTGATCGCCGTCTACCAGCGTCAGATCCGATTTCCCAAACGTAAATAGATTTCATCTATACGGTAAATGTAGATTCATATATATCGTTAATTTGTATTGGCGTAACGGTTTTGATAATTGTAAAAGCAATGTGAAACCCCTTCTATATTATTGACCGCTTGGTATGTTTGCTATATTATAGACTATATGGTCTGTAATAGGAGGCTTTATATGAAAAAGGAAGATAAAACGGAACGGACGAAAGAGCGGATTTTGAAGGCGGCGATGGTCGAATTCGGCAAATATGGTTACGCTGGAGCTTCGCTCAATAACATCTGCAAAACCGGGATTTCAAAGGGGCTTCTTTATCATAACTTTGAAAATAAAGACGCTGTATATTTAGCCTGTGTTGAGCATTGTTTTTGTCAGCTTACACAATACCTTGCCCAGCAGAATATTGGCGCTGATATACGCCGCTATATGAATTGCCGGCTTCAATTTTTTAGAGAAAATGAAAGCGAGGCGCGTTTGTTTTTTGAAGCGGTTCTCCAGCCGCCCGCGCGCCTTGGGAGGCAGATAAATGAGCTGAGAAAGGATTTTGACGCGCTTAACCGGGAGCTATACCTTAAAACGCTTGCGTCCGTTTCACTGCGGCAGGGAGTTACGCAAGAGGATGCGTTAAATTATTTTACGCTGATGCAGAATATGTTCAACGGCTATTTCAGCAGCCCCGTATACCGCGGCATGCCTATGAGCGAAGTTATGACAGCGCATGAGGCGGGCCTTGAGAAGCTTCTCGACTTTATGCTTTATGGCATAGCGCAAAGAAGGGCGGAAAAATGATAGTGTTAATTTTCAGATGGATTATCGTTATCGCAGCCGCGTATTTATTTGGTAAGCTTATATCCAAAATAAAGCTTCCGTCCATACTCGGCTGGCTGATTACCGGGATGCTTTTGGGCCCGCACGCGTTGAACGTCATGACGAGCGGGCTCGCCGACGCCAATTGGTATCAAACGCTGATTCATATCATGGAGTGCGCGGTCGGCTTGATGATCGGTACTGAATTGGTGTGGAAGAATATCAGAAAATCGGGTAAAACCATCATAATCACCACACTGACGCAATCACTCGGAACATTTGTGCTAGTCTCAGCCGTTTTCAGCATTGTGTTTATATTAAGCGACATCCCGGTATACCTCGCGTTTATGTTCGGCGGCATTGCGCTGGCTACGGCCCCGGCTCCCGCGCTTTCCATCGTACGGGAGTTCAAAACCGACGGCCCGGTAACCAAGACGCTTATTCCAATGGCGGCGCTTGACGATATGGTGGGCGTTATCGTGTTCTTTACCATGGTGGCCATAGTAGCTACGAATATTTCCGGGCAGAAATTGCCCGCCTATATGATCGCCGTCGTGGTACTTTTACCGCTTGTAATTGGCGCGGCGGTAGGGCTACCCGCGGGGCTCCTTTTGAAAAAAAAGCGTTCGAAACCGTGGACGATATTCATTTTAATCTCCTTGATTATGACGACGTCGGCTTTGGGATTTGTGTGCAACCGCTACCTGATGCCAAAGCCCATATTAAACTTTATGCTGATGGGAATGGCTTTTTCCGCGGTATTCTCCAACATGGTTGATGAGGAACGGCTTGAGCAGATTATTGGCGGTTTCAATCCGATTCTCGGCGTAATCATGCTGATTGTTATTGTGAACCTGGGCGCTCCGCTGGATTATCATTTAATCCTTGGGGCAGGATTGTTTACAGCAATCTATATATTGGCGCGCGCCTTCGGCAAATATTTCGGCGCATGGATCGGGGCGAGCTTGACGAAATCGCCCAAAACGGTCCGTAAATACCTTGGGCTGACGCTGCTGCCGCACTCGGGCGTTTCACTGGTGTTTACGGGGATTGCTGTATCGGTTCTTTCAGGCCCGGCGCCGGAGTACGCGAAAATCATTCAGGGTACGATAGCCGCCGCCGCAGTAATAAACGAAATCATTGCCGTAATCGCGGCAAAAAAAGCATTTGGGTGGGCTGGTGAACTAAACAAGAAGGAGATAGAAAGGGATGAGCAGGCCGAATAAAGATTTTTGAATTACATGAAATTGGGTGTGCAAAATCCTTTTGTATACGGATTCCACATGGAAAAAGAATTATACGAAGGACACGCTTTGAGCGTCTCGAGGAGAAATTCGCATTCGTTGACGCGTAGCTAAGGACGGTATAAAATGATGGTATACTTATACGCTAAGCGCTTGCGGCAATGTATAACCGCGCGTTCAGTATCTGCGCGTTAAGCGGGGAACTCGATATTTATCAGCCGTTGCGCTATTTGATTTCGGTGGTAAAATTGTGTAAAAGATGCGATAATGGAGTAAGAATGGCGAACACGAAGGTTATCACATATGCGTTCACGAAGCCGGCTAAAACAAAAAGGCTGATAATAAGGGCGTTCACAATGGAGGATCTCACCGCCTTTTTTTCGATTATGAACGATGAAGAAGTTAACGTTTTCCTGCCCTGGTATACGGTAAAAAACATGAGCGAGGCTAAGGAACTGCTTGAACGGCGGTATATACCCGGAAATAACCGTGAATCCGCAAGCCGATTAGCGGTGTGCCTGAAAACGGATAATAACCCCATCGGCTATGTTTCCGTCAGCAGCAGTGGGAGCTATGATTTTGGGTATGCGCTTAAAAAAGATTTTAGGAATCAAGGTTACGCAACCGAAGCGGCCCAAGCCGCCGCCTTTATGCTCAAAAATAACGGGTATCCTTTTATTACGGCTACCCATGACGTAAATAACCCCGCAAGCGGCGCGGTGATGAAAAAAATCGGCATGAAGTATTGCTATTCCTACGTGGAACAGTGGCAGCCGAAAGATATCTCCGTAACATTCCGAATGTATCAGCTTAATTTTGACGGTAACGAAGGCAGGGTGTATATGGGATATTGGGATAAGTATCCGCTGCATTTCATTGAACCGGATGTATAGAAGGCTGTATATGGTGGCCGCACGTTATTACGGAACTTAAATATATTTACGGCTGCGTATGGGCGTATCCTCGGTCGGTTTGTTTTCATGAACCGCGCACGTACCCGCCGCTTTGGCGGTTTCGTAGTACCAGCATTTATAGTTTAAAACATCCAGCATCTTCTCAAGCTCAGCCATCTGTTTCAAAACCGCGTCTCGCTGCCCGCTAATAATGGAGAGCCTTTCGTTTATGGTAGCGTCGCCCTCCATACAGCAATCGATAAAATGTTTAATATCCTTTACGGGCATACCCGTCTTCTTCAAGCATTCAATGGTTTTGAGCCAAGGCATATCCTCATCCTTAAACATACGTATGCCCCCCTCCGAGCGCTCTACAAAGGGGAGCAGCCCTTCTTTATCATAATAACGGAGTGTCGATGGGGCTATATTAAGCCGCTTGGCTATTTCACCTACGGTATAGAGCATGGTTTTCCTCCATAAAGTTATTTCAAATAATTTCTAAAAAGGTATTGACTTAAAGTTAACTTTAAGTTGTAAGCTTTAATTAAGCTCATAAAATGAGCATAACATAAAATGAATTTAAAGTCAATGGAGGGGAAAAGCAATGGGCTTTAACATGTATGTTCCAACAAGGATAGTTTTTGGGGCCGGGACGGTGAAAACGTTGCATGCGCGGAAGCTGCCGGGTAAAAAAGCGGTGATTATCGTATCCAACGGTAATTCCGCCAAGAAATACGGCTACCTGCCTCTGGTGGAGGAAGAGCTCAGGAAGGCAGGAGTGCAAACGACCGTTTTTGACAAGATACAGGCGAACCCTCTTAAAGCGACCGTTGAAGAGGGCGGTCGGTTCACCCGCGACAACGGTTGTGATTTTATCGTAGCACTCGGAGGCGGAAGTGTTTTGGACGCGGCCAAGGGCGTTGCGGTTTCGGCTACGAACCCGGGCGATCTGTGGGATTACGCGTTTGGGAAGACGGGCAAGGCGAAGCCGATAAAGAATAGACCCCTTCCTATCGTGGCTATTACAACAACCGCCGGAACGGGCTCGGAGGTTGACCAGTGGGGAGTGATTACAAAACCTGAGACTAATGAAAAGATCGGATTTGGAGGCATAGACGCTCTTTTTCCGGAGTTAGCGGTAATCGACCCAGAGTTGATGAAAACCGTACCTCCAAAGTATACCGCTTACCAGGGCTTTGACGCGTTGTTTCATTCAACCGAGTGCTATATTTCAACAGCGGCAAATTTGATGAGCGATATGTATGCTATATCCGCCATTGATAACATCGGCAAATACCTCTGCCGCGCCGTTAAAGACGGTGAGGATTTTGAGGCGCGGGAGCACTTGGCATTTGCCAATACGCTTTCGGGGGTTGTCATGACGATAAGCGGCTGCACAAGCGAGCATTCGCTCGAACACGCAATGAGCGCGTATCACCAAGATCTGCCTCACGGCGCGGGGCTTATCATGATTTCAAAAGCATATTATCGGCATTTCATACGCGCCCATGCCTGCGACGAGCGTTTTATCGATATGGCGAGGGCGCTAGGAGTTAAGGACGCAAGGAACCCTGAGGAGTTCATCACGGCGCTGGAAAGGCTGCAAAAGGAATGCGGGGTGGATAATCTTTCAATGTCCAGCTTTGGCATAAAGCGCGAGGAGTTGGAAGCTATCGCGTTTAATGCCCGTGAAACGATGGGCGGTCTGTTTGAATCGGACCCCTGCGCGTTGTCCCACGCGGATTGCGTTGAGATTTTGGAGGCGTCATACCGGTAAGTCGGTAAAGAGAATAAGGCGGCGTAGCTTTTCAGGCGGCGGAAGGGAATTAAGCGGCTGAAAGTTACGCCGCCCGGCAGCGCCGCCAAGTAGCACGGGGGTTTGAGCGCAGCCGAAGGCCGCGCCGGGGTCGTCTTCATGCGTTAAATTAAGAAAATAAGGGTGATAAAGATGAAAAGCCTTGTTGTATATTATTCATACAGTGGAAACACGAAACAAATCGCTCAAATGATTCAAAAAGAAACAGGTTCAGATATTGCACGGATTCAAACCGTTAAGCCGTATACCGGTAATTATGACGCGGTGGTTCGCCAGGGACGAATTGAGGTGAACAACAGGTTTGAGCCGGAAATCAAGCCGATTGACATCGATACTGAAGCGTATGGCGCTATATTTATTGGAACGCCGGTTTGGTGGTATACCTTCGCCCCAGCAGTACGAACTTTCCTCAATGCAAACGGCTGGGCGGGCAAAAAGGCTTACCCTTTTGCAAGCAGCGGCGGATGGCCGGGACGCACGTTTGAGGATTTCAGGCTTGCCTGCGAGGGCGCGCACGTTGACGGCGGGTTGCATGTTAAGTTTGACGAAACGCGCCTTGCAACGCCTGTGAGAACCGTGCTGGACTGGATAAATTCCAAGCGGGCGGGATGGAGTAATTTGTAAGTATTCAGCCCTCGCCGATCCGCTTAAACCGCTTATACGCGGCGGGGACGATTCAGCTTTATACGAAATTATGCGAGGGGAGCGAGCCGATTTATGAAAAGAGCGCTTATCTGTTTACTTGCGCTGGCGTTCACGCTGTTTATTTCGTCATGTATTCATGACGCCGTAGAGCCGCCGCCGGGCGCGCCGTCTACAGCCATGCCCAATCCGCAAGAACCAGATCCGAATAACGCCACCGACAATGAGCCCTCTCAATACGGCGGGCAGGCGGGCGAAACGCCGGATGGCAATACCGGCTTGGAAGGCGCGGGGAACAATCATAAAATCCGGCTTACTTTTGAGGGGGGCGAAATTGTGGTCGCCCTGCTGGATAATACTGCGGCAAACCATTTTTTCGCCATGCTGCCCATGACGCTTTCTTTTGAGGACTATAACGGGACGGAGAAAATCAGTTATCTGGAAAATAAGCTTGACACCGCGGGCGCGCCGGATTCCTTTGAACCGTCGGCGGGGGATCTGTGCTATTTTGCGCCTTGGGGAAACATCTGCTTCTTTTACATGGACTTTCGTTTATCAAATGGGCTTGTACCGATTGGCTCGGTCGAATCGGGCATGGAATTCCTCGCTCTTCTCGACAAGACGGCTTTCGTTGCCATAGAGCGCGCGAATGATTAAGGGATTCCCGAATAAGCTGTTTCCGTGCGGTTGCATGCCTGCGTACATTTTGAACGCGCCAGAACGTCAGCAACAGTTATTGTATTGTTTTGTGAAATAGCTGACAAGAACGCATATTCTCTATCCGGTGTTGATAAACGGCTTAAAATAGCATGTTGGCGTGCGAAAAATTCTTGTTGACTAAACTTAAATATGTTGTTTTCAGCCATGATTCCTTTACGGCATAGCTTGCGTGAGTTAGTAATTAGCCCCAATACAGGCGTTCGGGGGCCTCGCAATTCAAATAACGCTATGTTATTATAACAATATGTATGATCAAAGTTTCGGTTAAATGGGTTTATCCCATAATTTGTTGAGACGGAGGCTGATTATGAACTGGAAAGTCGGAATCATATGCGCGGGCGACGAAGAGCTTGCGCCGTTCTTGCCCCATATTGAGGGATGTGTAGCGTCTCAAAGGGCTATGCTCAAATTTTATGAGGGTGAAATCAACGGTTTGCCCATCGTTGCCCTGTACTGCGGGGTTTGCAGGGTAAACGCCGCTATCGCGGCGCAGATTTTGATTGACGCGTTTGATGTAAACGCTATTATTAACGCGGGTACTGCAGGCGGGATGGACGACAGGCTTAATATTTTTGATACCGTAATCAGCACGCATGTTGCGTATCACGATGTGCACGACGATATTTTAACTCAGTTCCACCCTTATTTACCCACCGCCGTATTTAGAGCGGATGAGCATTTGCTCAAACTGAGCGAGAGGGCGGCGGGGCGTGCTGACAATGGTTACGGGATCTATTTTGGCAAGATGGTGACCGGCGAGCAGTTTATTAAAGACGACAGGCGTGATGAGATCAACAAAAGCTTTAGCCCCCTTTCGGTGGATATGGAGACGGCGGGTATCGCGCATGTATGCTATGTTAATAAAATCCCGTTTATCGCGGTACGGTCCATCACCGATACGGCGGATCACAGCGGCGTGGAGCATTTTGAAGAAAACTGCTTGCCCGCATCCCAAATCGCTAAGGACGTCGTGCTTGAGCTGCTAAAAGAGATGGCGGCTTAACGCGATATGCCTTGCGCCGCAAGGCTTCCCCGTATGGTGGGCTGACGCTTATGCGGCGCTGAGCGCTCCATTTTAGCCGTAAAAATAGCGGAGCAGCTACTTTTTTGTGGCAAACTCGGCACTTGCGCGCCGGGATTGTCAGTGTATCGAAAAAGTGGCCGCGCCACGTTTTTCGAGTTAACACGGTACGCTTTTGCACGGGGCGCGGTCAGCGCCACGTGCAAAGAAACCCTTGCTGCGCAAGGCATTCCGAATCTGACGCACATGCCGTCAGGTTCGGGTGAAAGCCTATGGGGGTTGCGGCTTGGATCCGACCCCGGGTTTTTTTGACAGGCTGAAACCCGGCGCTTTGCGCGCCGGGTTTGTTTTATTAGTGAAAGGGGGCAAGAACTTTGTTGCGTACGGACAGAGATTTTGCGAGGATTTATGAGCGGAACGTGGATACCGTATACCGGGTATGCTTCGGTTTTCTAAAAAATGCGCATGATACGGAGGATGCCGTTCAAAACACTTTTTTGAAGCTGATGGATTATCAGGGCGAGTTTACGGGCGGCGAGCATGAAAAGGCCTGGCTCATCGTTACCGCATCCAATTTATGCAGGAATTTGCTGCGCCATTGGTGGAGGAAAAAAAACAGCTTAACCGACTGCATTCCGGAAAGCGGCGGAGAGCAACCGTTTCATGTTGATGAAACGCTAAGCGCGGTCCTCGCATTGCCGGATCGTTATAAAACGGCTGTTTACCTTTATTATTATGAGGGCTATAACAGCAGCCAAATAGCCAAAATTCTACACAAAACCCCTTCCGCGATCCTGAACTATCTGCATGCCGGGCGCGAAATCCTGAAAAAACAGCTGGAGGATGATTTTGATGAAGAATAAGAGAATCGTTGACGCATGGAGCCGAGTTGAACCTGACGCTCAGGCGAAGGAAAGGATGTACGAGGGGATAATGGGGAAGCTTGAGCACAAGCGCGCCATGGGCGCATATAAACCAAGGTGGAAGAAGGCGGTCCCGGCCGCGGTGTGCATGCTTGTGCTGCTTGCGGCCGCCGTAATCGCCGTGCCGAGCTTAACAAGCAGGCAGGAAGACGAGCCTTCCACCGCGCCGGAAATTGATGTTGCTCAGTTGAACGCCCTCATATACGTACCCCTTGAACAAGGCGGATTAAAGGAAATTAAGGTAAAGGTCAAGGGTTCGCCGGACGCATTGCTTGCCGCTTTGAGCGCGCATGGGGTTTTGCCTGAGGGAATCAAGTTCAATAGCTTCAATTTCCATAATAACGGCATTGAGACTAATCATGGAGATTCGGTTTCATACGCCGTTGGGGATACGAATATGGTTAAGGCGGATCTCCCGCGCAGCCTGATTGAATACCTTAACGGATTGAGCTTACAGCAGGAACAGCTTGTGGTAGAGGCCCTGGTAAAAACATTTGCGGCGTATTACCAGCTGGATTTTATTGAGATAACCATAGACGGGCAGGATTTTATAACCGGCCGCGCAAGCTACACCGGCCAAATTAAATGCGGCCCGGAGGATTAATCGGATGCGTTTCAATGGCGGTGATGATAACATTTAGGCTTAAAGTCACGCGCTCTGGGATGACCCTAGAGAACCGGCGTAGCCTATTTAAACCCCAATACGAAGGACGGACTATCTGCTTTAAGCCAATAGCCCGTCTTTACGTTAGCCGCTTAACCAATAAAACCCTTTAACCAGTTTATCGTTAAATCCCTTCAACGATTACCGGCCAAGTTTTATCCTGAGTTAAGCATCCATCATCAGTCGTTTAACTGCTGCATATGTTCATTAACTGAATATTCAATGTATTTCTAAATGTTTTTTCTCCCATCAGCCAAAGCCGTCTTAATCAAAAGGATGCACTTAAAACAGCTTGATTAACCGAAATCTGTTATATCTTTTTAATCGGATGCCTTATAACTGTTTTCCATTTTTCAGGCGCAACTCTTCGAGCATCAGACAAATAAATCTCATGGTGCAATCGTCCGCCGCCCATATCATTTTCATACCCGTTTTGAGCTAAGAACCTATCCATAATTTCAACTGTTTTAGGTTCATCATCAAATGATCCCACGTGCATAATCTGCACACATATACCTTCATCGACAGTAAGAAATTCTGCTGATGAACAATCTATCTTTTTCTTTTTGGCAGCCGTTTCTTTCGCCCACTCAATATCTTTTTCATTCACAAAATCCGGCAGACGAATAACAGATATCCAGTTAAATGTAGATTTATCGGAATAGTCTATGCCATCCACACCATCCTGCCACCAGAAACCTTCTAACGGAGGAACGACATACTCAAAGAATCCATCCATCTTATAGTCGCTTTTATAACTCATCTTTAGAGTGTATGCCACCGCATATAATACACTAATTGCCTGCTGATATGCACCGCCTACTTCATTGGGATTGCCTTTGCCCCTCACAGCGATATAATTTGTTTTTTGCACAGTTACAATTTCCGGTTTATTCTTGGGCAAATAATACTCTTTCATTTCCTTTTTAAAATCGAACGCCATAATATTTTCCTCCTTATTATCTACCGATTTATCGGCGGCTTTAATTATAAAATTCTTACTTTTTTAATTCTAACTCACTTTCATATTTCGCTTAACCCGTGCGCTTTATCCGCCGCCGACGAACTATGCGGCTTTACGTTTTTAAATCAATATCGTTATCTGTTCCGCGTTTATAGTACAACCCCCTTTCTGGTTAATAGCCCCTCTAAAATAACCGCTGAGCTTAGGTTCCCGATTCTATTGGATTCTTAACTTCTATTCTGTCAAGATTAAAGCGCAGTAAGCCTTCAAAAACCTCCGTTCTATCCTTTTCATCAATTTTATCCGTAATCTAAAAATCCATGCCAAACTCCTTGCAAAACTTATCAAACTATCCGCCAAGGCTTCCCCTTTTTACTTCGGCTTGCTTTCCCGCGCTACGCTTTTTTATTGTTAGATTGGGTTGAGGAGAGTTCTTTTCATAAGTCATCGCCCGGCTTTATACTTTACAATATAAGCAAATAAATACTGTGCGCATCCATAACGAAACCGCAGGAAAGCAATAAGCCGCATGACGCTAAATTCTCCGGCTCCGGCTGCGCAACAATTCTTTTCGCGTCACTGTGCCGTCTTATCCTATTAATCAGTTCCTTCACGATTTTTTTGCCGATGCCTTTACGAAGGTATGCGGCCTCGCCAAGCATATAATCTATGCTGTATGTGCCTCCTTTGGCTGTATAACCCTCCCAAAGCTCATCGCTGTCAATACAGGCATAATACTGGCAAAAACCTATGGGCTTTCCTTCAAACTCCACAATGAAATGGTGAATCCAACTGAAATCGCCGTCTTGTTTTTCGATTTCATCGATCCAATCGCTTGGGTTATGATACCATTTGGCGACATGAGGTGTGAACAGCCATTTTTTAAAGATGGGCAGATCTTCCAGAACCATCTTACGCAGACTAATCATATACGAATTCTCCTTTGAACAAGTTGAGATAATTGGCGGCGCGTTGTTTATAGATTAAGTATCATACTTTCATGCCTGCGAGCCGTATTATCCGAACTCATGCGTCAGGCGCGGCCTGAGCGGGCAGGGGCATTTTGGGTAGGCATTTACCGGAGGCGAAACGCCAAAGGCAAAGCATCCCCTGCGTAAACAAATCGAGTACCATCGCCACCCATGCGCCGGTAAGGCCCCACTGGAAAACCCTTGTGAACAAAAACGCGAGCGTAAGCCGAACCGCCCACATGCCGATAACGCTGATATAAATCGTCCACCGCCCGTCCCCCGTGCTGCGCATAACGCCGAAAATGACCATTGAAAGCGCGAAGAACGGCTGAGCGAGCGCTTCAATGCGCAGCACGCTTCCGCCCAGCCTGATAACGCCTGCGTCCGGAGTGAATATACCGATGAGCGCATCCGCGCCAAAATAAAGGATTACCCCCATACCGCTCATCAGCAGTATTCCACCTATGATACAATACTTGGAAAAACGGCGCGCGAGATCCGGCCTGTTCGCGCCAAGGGACTGCGATACCAGCGTGGTTACCGCCGCGCTGAACCCAAAAACAGGCATATATGTTATCGCTTCAGCGGTTATGGCAAGATGGTGCGCGGCGAGCGCCGCCGTACCCAGATTCGTTACGATGGCGGTCATGACCATTTGCCCGGTTGATATGGTCGCCTGGCCGAGCGCGACGGGATAGGCGTAGCGCGCCATATCCTTAAACACGCTCTTTTGCGGGCGGAAGCGGATAGAGCGTGTTAATCCATTCGCGCTAAAGGGCGTTTCCCTGCAAAGAAGAATGATGAGCAGCACGCTTCCTGTAAGCGCAATGCTCACAGCGGTTGCAATCGCTGCGCCGCGAACCCCGAGCCCCGCTCCCGCCATGGTGAAGCTACCGCCAAATACCGTAACGGTCCTTGTGGGATAGATCAGCATAAAGTTCAATACCAGATTCAATACGTTAGCCCCCAAGTTGATAAACATCGGGGTTTTAGAATCGCCGGAGCAGCGTATGATGTTGGAACAAACGATATTGAGCGCGCTGAAAAGGTATGCCGAGCCGACGATTGCCAGATAAGACCAGGCTTCACCGCGTATGTCCATATCCGCGCCCAAAAGCGCGGGGAGAAATGGAGCTGCCGTTTCCACCGCCGCGGTTATTAAAACGCCGCATACAAGCGCCGCAAGAAGAGAATGGCGGATAACGGTTTTTTTTCTGTCGCCGTCCTTAGCGCCGACGGCATGCCCCGCCAATACACCGCAGCCGATGCCCAGAGCTTCAAAAATTCCGCTGACAAGCCATGTGAAGGAGGCCGAAACCGCAATCGACGCCGTCGCGTCCGGCCCCAGTGAGCCGACCATTGCCGTGTCCACATAATGAACAAAGGTATGCAGCAGCTGTTCCAGAATGGTCGGCCAGGCAAGAAACCAAATAACGCGCCCCGGCCGCAGCTTATCGTCAAGTAAATTTATTGTTCCTTTCATATCGGATATCATTATATAACATACCCGTTTGTTGTGTAAATGAATAAAGTGCGTTATAATTCAATGCAGGGCGTTGTATGCTTTGATTTTTATTGAATAATGCGCGCCTGTTTTCTGCTTTTAAGCATGCCGCCCGAAGATTGAATTCCGAATTTTAACGGCCGGGACGCTATGAGGAGAAGGTCCGTATTATACCCCCTTTCAAGGAGGTGCGTAAAGGGTTTACGCATTACGGTTCTATAATAAATTAAGGAGGACTGAAATCTTGTTAGACCAAAAGCTTGCCCGGATGGTGCTCGAAGAGGCGCTTGGCACCGGCGGGGATTTTTCCGAACTGTTCGTTGAGGATACAGAGCAAAACAATGTAACCATGATGGACGGCAAGGTTGAAAACGCCACGTATTCGCGTGTTCACGGGGCGGGCGTCCGCGTGCTCAAAGGAACGCGAAGCGCTTATGCATATACCGCGAACACCAGCGAGGAAGCGCTTCGCCTTACCGCGCGCGCGGCCGCGGCCGCGCTTAAGGGCGTTAAGGAGGGAGGAAGCGTTGAGTTTGCGTGCAATAATTACGGGGGCGCGCCTCAGATACCGTTCAGCGATATTGGCAACGCGGACAGGATAGCCCTGTTACGGGAGGGAACCGCCGCAGCGAAAGCTTATTCGGGAGAGATAACCCAGGTTGCAGCTAAGTACCTGGATGTCGATCAGCGCATCATGGTCTGCAATAACCTAGGCTTTTGGGCAGAGGACCGGCGCCCGCGTACGCGCATTTTTATCCAGGCCGTTGCATCCGACTCAGACGAGGCGCAGACCGGCTCTATGAGCCCGGGATACGGCATGGGCTTTGAGACTTATCGCCGGCATGTCGACGCGGGCGCCGCCGGCGAGCAGGCCGCCCGAACCGCCGTAACCATGCTTCACGCAGAGCAATGCCCTGCGGGGATTGTTCCCGTAGTAATCGACGGCGGGTTCGGCGGCGTAATTCTTCATGAGGCATGCGTCCATTCGCTTGAAGCAACGAGCGTAGCCAAAGGGAACAGCGAATTCTGCGGTAAACTCGGCCAAAAAGTGGCGTCTGCTATCGTGACGGCTGTTGACGATGGAACGATGCCCGGCGAATGGGGCTCTATCAATGTGGACGACGAGGGGAACCTCCCGAGGCGCAACGTATTGATTGAGAATGGAATTTTAAAAAGCTACCTCGTGGATATACTCGGCGCGCGTTCGATGAACCACCCGGTTACGGGGAGCGGCCGCAGGGAAGGATACGCGTTCGCGCCCACGTCGCGCATGACCAACACATTTTTTGCGCCCGGTTCAGACGATGAGGAGGAAATGATAGCCACGATGGGGGACGGGCTTTTTGCAGCGCGTATGGGCGGCGGAAGCGTCAACCCGCTCACAGGGGAATTTAATTTCGCCGTTCTGGAGGGGTATTGGGTTAAGAACGGAAAAATCCATTGCCCGGTACGCGGCGCAACGCTTGTAGGGCGCGGGGCCGACGTTATTCAGAAAATTGATAGAATCGGTAAAAAAATGTGGATGGGCCAGGGTATGTGCGGCTCTTTGTCTGGCAGCGTTCCGACGAATGTCGGCCAGCCGCGCATCCGCGTGAGCGAAATTACCGTTGGCGGCAAAGGAGGCGCGCTATGATGAATTTTGAACAATTTAAGGACGCCGCCCTCGAAGCGGCGCTTGAGCTTGGCTGCACGGCGGCCGAGGTGTATTTTGTCGAGGGCGAGGATTTCGAGGTTAACGCCCTAAATGGGCAGCTGGACAGGTATACGGTAAGCCGCGAGAACGGCTTGAACCTGCGCGTGCAATACGACGGGAAAAACGGATACGCTTATACCGAAGCGCTTGACGACGCGAGAGCGCTGGCGATGAAGGCCGTTGATAACGCAATGTCCATCGAAGCATCCGACGAACACCCGATGCAGGGGAAATGCGAATATCGCCCGATTGCTAAAGGCGAGAGCGTTGTGCTGGATTACACAGAGGAACAAAAGATCGATTTGGCGTTTGAGCTGGAGCGCGCGGCCAAGGCGGCGGATTCACGCGTAGACAGGGTCGAGCATTGCCTAATCGCCACATCCACGCGGCGCACTCATATTCACAATACGCTTGGCCTTGCCGCCCAAAGCAGCAGCCGTGTAGCTTACAGTGGTATCGTGCCAATTGTAAAAGAGGGCGACGAGGTGAAGGATGGGACGGGTTTCCGCTATGGTGCGAAAACGCATGAGATATATGATTTGGCCAATGAGGCGGTACAGGAAGCTATCGGGAAGCTGGGCGCGTCGCCCGCGCCGGCGGGCGTGTATCGGGTAATTCTCCGCAACGACGCGGCAGCTAGCCTATTGGAGGCGTTTTCGCCCATGTTCAGCGCAGACGCGGCGCAAAAGGGCCTTTCCTTGTTAAACGGCAAAGAGGGGACGCGGATAGGTTCCGAGCTTGTTACGCTGATGGACGACCCGTTCTACGGCGAGTTCCAGCGCGCGTTTGACGCCGAGGGCGTGCCGTCTGAAACCACGGCGGTAGTAGACAAGGGTGTGCTTAAGACGCTTTTGCACAACCTAAAAACAGCGAAGAAAGCCGGTGTGCAATCCACCTCCAACGCTGGACGGTACAGCGTGGAATCGCCTGTCGGCGTAGAGCCGAGCAATTTTTATATCGTACCTGGCGAGTACGGCTTTGATTCTCTTGTCTCCGAGTTGGGGGATGGGCTAGTGGTAACGGAGCTGAGCGGGCTGCACTCGGGGGTCAATACGATTTCCGGCGATTTCTCCCTGCTTGCGAGCGGATATTTGGTAGAGGGCGGTAAACGGTCGCGCCCGGTTGAGCGCATTACGATTGGCGGGAGCTTTCTGGAGCTGTTGAACAATGTCGCCGCCGTGGGCCGGGATTTAAAGTTCGGACTGCCGGATAAAAGCAATTATGGATCGCCCAGCCTGCTAATCAGCAGGGCGGTCATCGCGGGTGAATAACGTTTCATGCGTTTGTGCGCGCTGTATATACGGATTCTCTGGTTCAGACGTGACGGGCTGGAACCCGGCTTATCCGTGAGCGGCAATATACGGCCCTTAAGCGGGGACCCTGCTTAGCAGGGTTCTCCAGTGTGTCGAAAAAGTGGCTGCGCCACGTTTTTCGAGTTAACACGGAGCGCTT